>ERZ836939.3802-NODE-3802-length-12179-cov-6.573738_pt1 | contig 12179 bp, 8 predicted proteins | sample MGYA00519912_ERZ836939 | MGnify/ENA primary metagenome ERZ836939 (study PRJEB31850, sample SAMEA3708810) | human gut metagenome | biome: human gut; feature: human-associated habitat; material: faeces | place: China | collected 2014 ... | reverse complement strand
TCGCATCTTCGTCAACTTCTATTCCGGTCAGGATGCAGAGGTCGGCGGCAATATTATGATCCTTTGTATCAGCGATGATCAAGGTAAGACGTTCCGTTCCTGCGCTGCTGTCGTGGAGCACCCTGACCCTTCATGTCGCATCTATGACCCCAACCTTTGGATAGACCCTTTGGGCAGGCTTTGGATGACTTATGCCCAAGCGCGCGGCTTCAATGATGGACGCAGCGGTGTTTGGGCTGCAATCTGTGAACAGCCCGATGCCGATGTCCCACAGTGGTCTGCTCCTCGGCGTATCGCCAATGGGATCATGATGAATAAACCGCTCGTCACCAGCAGAAACGAATGGCTGTTTCCCTGTGCTATCTGGCGAGATGACAGCGGTAGTGCTCCCACCGAACGCCACGGGCTGGAGAACGAACAGTTCTCTAACGTATATGCCTCCATCGACGAAGGGCGCACCATCACTCTGCGGGGGCATGCAGATGTTCCTGCCCGCAGCTTTGACGAGCATATGTTGGTAGAAAAACGCGACGGTACACTGTGGATGCTAGTGCGTACATTCGATGGCATTGGAGAAAGTTTCTCTTCTGACGGCGGCCGCACATGGTCCCCCGGTCAGAAAAGCCATATCGACGGCCCCTGTTCCCGCTTTTTTATCCGTCGCCTGTCCTCGGGACGCCTTCTTATGATCAATCACTACAAATTCAGCCATCGCATCGATCTGGATGATATCATGCGCCAGGGCAACGTAAAACGTTGGAAAGGCCGCAGCCATCTGACAGCCATGCTCAGCGAGGATGACGGTGCAACCTGGCCCTACACACTACTACTGGATGAACGAGATGAAGTCTCTTATCCCGATGCAAAAGAAGCCGACGACGGATACATCTATGTGACTTATGACCATCAGCGCGTTACAAAGCGGGAAATCCTTATGGCTCGTTTTACAGAACAGGATATTCTTTCCGGACGCCTTCAGAGTTCACGTAGTGCCCTTCGTATTCTCGTAAATAAAGCGCTAGGGCAACCCGATATCCATTGAATCCTTTTTCTATAGCTTAAATAGATCCATCGCGTTTTGTCTCTGTCCATCCTCCCAAACCTCAAAATGTAGATGGTTGCCCGTACTGTTCCCCGTACTGCCCACATAGCCGATGACCTCCCCCTGCCGCACCTGCTGTCCGGGTGTGACACAGATGCTGGAACAGTGGGCGTACAGCGTGTCAAACGTTCCATCATGCTGTATCTTTACGTAATATCCATAGCTTCCGCCCCACGGGTCGGTCGCGTTTGCAACTGTCACCGTGCCTCCCGCTGCCGCAAGAACCGGCGTACCATACGGCGCGGCAATATCCGTCCCGCTGTGGTAGGATATTTCGCCCGTAAACGGGTCGGTGCGGTATCCAAACTGTGAGGTGATGGTAAAGCTCTGCGGCAGCGGCCATGCAAAAATGCCCGTGCCTACCCAATCGGCGTCGCTGCCGATCATACCGCCGCCATGGGTAAAGCCGCCCAGCAGCGACGCCCACATGACGCTGTATTCCTCATGCCGCAGCAGCGCCAGATGCTCGTTCTGCTGTTCAGTAAAGCCATAGGCCGCGGACATCTGCTCCGGCGTTGTGTGGTGCAGATAGATCGTCAGCGTCGTTTCTTCTATCTCCTGCATCTCGACCACCTCATTTCCGTCCTCATCCTCTGTAACCACCTCCACCTCTTTTTTCACCGTAACGCTTCTGTACGTGATCTGGTTCATATCCCACATCACACCGCGCAAAATCTCTTTTTTCTGTTCATCCATGGTCACAACGTCCATGCCGTTCACACCATCTGTTGTGACTTTGACGGCGTAGACAGAGAGCACATCCTCCCACCGAATGGCAGAAACACCATCCGATGCTTCGATTTCCAAAATATCATGGGGGTTCGCTTGTTCGATCTGACCGATGCGGGCGTAGTATTCTTCGTTCAGCTCCGCCGTCGCCTGCCGCATGAGCATCCCGTCCTGTGTCGTTTCGTTGGAAAAGAACACGCCGAAGGGAGAAGCCAGAAACGCCCCCACCATCCCCGCAATGAGAACCAGAACCAAAACAGGCGACGCCGCGGCAAGCGCTGCGCCTGACCAGGATAACACGGCGGACGCCACCCGCGCCGCCGTCTGCCCGGCCTGTGCCAGCAGCCTGCCCGCACTCCGGGCCGCCTGTACGGTTGCTTGTACAGTCTGCCGTGCAAATTGGCGCGCCGCCTGTTTTTGTGAAGCGCCCTTGGACGCTTCGGCAATTTCATGCCCTCTCTTAAAAAATGCAGAAGAACGGTGCGCACCATCGCGCACCGTTCTTTTCTGCCGCATAGCTCCCGGCCTCAGTGTGTCAGACCGGCGTGAAGCCACCTCCTGCGCCCGATTCAAAATTTCCCGATTTCGGGAAATTTTCTCTGTTTTCTGTCCCACACCATCGGTATGCGCGGCCCGTGATGCAGAGCGATAACGGCCTACTGCCTGTGCATCCGACCATTGGTCCTTTTCCCGTTCTGCCCGCAGAGGCACAGCCTGCCTGAATACCGCCCGGCCTGCGTCCGCAGCCATCTCCCCGCCCCGCAGCGCAGCACGCTCCACCTGTTCCTCTGCTGCACGCTCCGGCGCTTTCTCCTGCGTATCACGCTGCCGGGAAGCCTGCCTTTCCATCAGACCCGCCCGCAGCATACGCTTTGCCGCACGCGGCAAAGCATCACTCTTTTCCTTTACGCGCGCTCCTTCCGCGCTTTTCTTTGTTTTCAGTTCTTTCATCCGGTTACACCTCCCCTGGGCGCGTGCTCATCAATTTGTAAAGTTGGGTGTCCTTTGGAATATCATTGATGAACGGCACCAGACTGCCGCCCATCTTCAGCAGGCCGCGTCCCGCTTCAGAATCCGTGACATACGAAAGCTGCGTATCCGAAATATGCAGAAGCTCCGCCAGCTTCGTGCGGTCCGACGCCGCCTGATTGAGCAGTACAAGAAATTCACTGTTGGAGATCATACTGCGTGCTACCTCGTTGTCCAGCGCCTGGTCCAGATTCTGAAATATCCCACTGGCCAAAGCCCCGTACTTCCGGTATCTTTTCCATGATACATCCAGAAAGTTCGTGGACCACTCATAGGAAAACAGAACAGACAGCTCATCAAAATAGATCCACGTCCGCTTGCCACGCAGGCGGTTCTGCATCACGCGCATCATGACCACCTCCATCAGCACCAGCATGCCGATGGGGCGCAGCTGCTGGCCCAGGTCCCGGATATTGAAGCACAAAACACGGTTGTCCAGCTGCACGTTGGTGGGCTGTGCGAACGTGTTCAGGCTGCCCTTTGTGAAAATTTCACTGGCCAGCACGATATCCTTCGCCAGATCCTCCTTCTGGCACTGCAAAATACGGTAAAGGTCCTGCAGTGTAGGAGCCTGCGGCTTTTTGCTGAATTCCTCATACAGGTCGAGCACCGCGCGGTCGATGATGGATTTTGCCCGGCGTCCGTTCGTCTGCACATCCAAAAGGTGCTCGTACAGTGTAAGGATAAACTCGGATTTGAGCGAAACAGGCTTTTCCCCTGCCTCATAGCCCTTTCCCAGCTCCAGCGCGTTCACATGCTGCGTGCTGTCCGGCGCAAGGCGGATGTTCTGCCCTCTCACCGCATCCACCACCGGGCCGAACTCCGCTTCGGGGTCACAGATCAATACATCATCGTCCGTGTTCAGAATAACGTTCATCAGCTCCCATTTCGCGGCCATGCTCTTGCCGCTGCCCGGCACGCCAAGATAAAAACCGTTCCCGTTGAGCAGCAGCTTGCGGTTGCAAATGATGCTGTTCCGGCTGATGGCATTTCTGCCATAGTAGATCCCGCCCCGGTCCATCACATCCTGCACGGAAAAGGGCGTCAGTGCCGCCGCGCTCTCTGTGTTCATCGTGCGCATCGCTTCAATTTCCCGCAAGCCGTAGGGCAGTGCCGTGTTCAGGCCCTCCTCCTGCTGGAAATGGAGCGTATTGAAACGGCACAGATCGCCCCGCGCCGTGGCCGTGATGGCCTCCGTGTCACTGTTGAGCTGCGCATAGCTGTCCGCCAGATGCACCAGCGTCACCAGCACAAGCACCATCCGCTGGTCCCGCGAGGTCAGATCATCCAGCAGCGCCTTCATTTCCTGCCGCATCTGCTGCATCTCATAGGGAGTCTCCGCGGAAAAGTTGTGGTTCGCGTTCTGCTTTTGCTGCCACCGGGTAATATCCGTCTCCACGGCAAGCACGCGCTTTTGCATGTCCGCCACAGCCTCCTCCATGGGGACCGGGACGATCTGGATGGACAGCATCAGATTCTGCGGGAATTCGCACAGCCTGGCGATCGTTTCGTCCTTGAGAAAATTGGGATAGTCCTTTAAAAACAGTACGCGCCCGAACTTTTTGCCCATGATGAAATGGTCGCTCTTGAATTGAAGGCTGTCCGGCGCGATATAGTCCCGGAAATCCTGGCCACGCGCCATGGCCTGCGAAAGGTCAAAATTGAAATACGGTTCTTCCCCGCTACGAAAAAAATCGTGCAGGATGCGGATGCGGTCATGGGAAGAAAGCTCTGTAAGCTGGCTGGACAGCCGCCCGAATCCGGATGCAAGCTCTGTGCCGACACGGGCAAAAAAACTCCTTGCCTCCTCAATACTCCGCCGCTGCACAGAGATAACGATGTATTTCTCCCGGAAAATGTTGTTGCTCCATTCCGTGCGCTCCCGCACGATCTGGTTGTATTCCTCCCGCAGCCTGTCCATATCATCGCCGCGCAAATGCATCAGCATGGTGTTCTCAAATTCCACCGGGTCGATGCGGCGATTGTTCGTGAGCACCTGCACATACGCATCATCCGGCCATGCGTTGATGACGCTGCAGTAGCGCATCAATATTTCCGACTGGTCCGCTTCCGACGCCACGGCGTAGTTCACATCCTGAAACCGCCACATCTTGGAATACCGCCCGCCGCACAGCCAGACCCCGTCCCGGTATATCTTTCTGACCGGAATGGACTCCTGCACGGAGCGCGGTGCACGGAAGCTCTCTCCATGCCTGATCAAACGGTTAAAAATCTGTATTTTCATTCTGCATTCCCCATTCATCGTTCCTGTTTTTCGTCCCGCTGCCGCAGGCGGCTTTTGTGAAGGTCTTTTGCCCATTCCGGGCGGATGTACTGCAGCCGGATCGTCAGAGACGCGGCGTCCCGCTGCATTTCCCGGTATGCGATCGCATTGTTGACGTCCAGAAAATACATCTCCGGTTTTTGAGCTTCTTCATCTGTTCCGCAGACCATCCAGCCCTGTACGAGTTTTTCCTGTTCCACTGTTTCAGCCCTCCATAACATTGAAACGGGACGGGGCAGCTCAAGCCGCCCCGTCCCGTTCCGTCCTATCGCATCAGGATGATCATACCATCTGTGAAAACACAGTTGGCCGTTGTACATCCCTGCGCGCCAAGCTGCTCAAATGCCGCGTTCATCGCTTCCCAAAGCAGACAGTAGCTCTCGTCCTCGGTCTCTGCGGCGTAGTCCGCCAGCACAAAGGATGCCGCAGGCTGCGTACAGGCGTCGCTGCGCCTCATACCCGCATGGCCCATCATGCTGTCCGCCTGGTTGGTCGCAAGCAGGATCGCGTATTCTTCCGACACCGTAACAGAGACCGACTGTTCGTCCGCTGTTGCTGCCGTTACACCAGATGAATCTTCATCCTTGGCATCGACGTCCGATTCTGCTGTTTCGCTGCCGGAAGCCGGTTCCGAGTCAGCATCCATTTCATCGGACGCCATACTGTCGGAAACAGGCAGTGAACTGCTGGTTTCAGCTTCCGAACCATCCGAAGTGCTGCCGTCAGACTTCACCGGCATACTGTCGGATTCGGGCTGCGGGACAGAATCCGATCCATCCTCCGCATTGCTGCCGGACTCCGGCTCGGTGCTTTCATCCGCTGTACTGCAGGAACTGGATACGCTGCTCTCATCCTGCGCCACACTTTCCGAAATGCCGGAGTTTTCGGGGATGGATACGTTCTCCGCCTCCTGTGCCGCCAGCGCGGGAAGCAGTGCGGAAATGGACATGAGGCCCGCAAGGGCCAGTGATACAATTGTTTTCATTCTGCAAAATCCTCCATGTTTTCTTCATCAATTTCTTCGGGGTCGTTTTCTTCTCTGCGTTTCCAGATGAGCATGGCCAGCGCCGCGCCGCACAGCAGCACGAACAGCACCGTCCACCAGTCCACCAATCGGAAACGCCATACGAGCGGCTGTGTGAGGAAGAACAATACCACAGACAGTACCGCCAGCACCGCATTCACGGTTTTCTGGACAGCGTAGCCCCTCGGCTCATCTTCTTCTACGTCCTCATCGACCTGTTCATCTTCATCGTCTGCATCCTCACCGCCGTCTTTTTTCCTGCGCAGCCACACAAGGATGGCAAACAGGATGGAGAGCAGCGTACAGGCAAGGTCGGCCAGCGTCAGCGCGCGGGCGTCCTCCTGCACAGGGACCTCCACCGGTGCCGCCGGACCTTCCGTCTCCGGATCTGGCTTCGACTCTGGTTCGGGTTCCGGCTTCGGCTCCTCCGGCTCAGAGGGCGCAGGCTCCGGCTCCACAGGCGCTGCGAAACTGTCGACCGGCACGGTGTACTTCAGCAGGTTCCCGCACCGGTCCCACACGAAAAAATCGTAGTCTCCGTTCCGGTCCACTTCAAACACGAGCGTATCCACGCCATATGCCACACTGCCGTCCGGCCGCGTGATGGACTGGACGCCGCAGATGCTGCCGTCCGTTCCCAGGTTGATGTTCACCTTTCCGTCCTTGCCCGGCGTCAGCGTATGCGAAGCCGTGGGCGGCGTTTTGTCCAGCACGATGTCACGCGCCTTTTCTTCGCTCACATTCCCGGCAACATCCCATACACGCACAACGATATGGACGATCTGTTCCTCCGTAAATTTCGGCGCGTCTGCCGGGTCGAACACCGTCCATTCTCCGTCGCCTGCTTTGTATTCGTACCGTTCGATGCCGGAACCGACATCACCGGCGCTGGCGTTCATAATGATATCGTAATTGTAGTACTCGGTTTTGCCGTATTCCGTGATGATGGTGCGGTCGCCGCCGTCCAGCGGCTCAAAATGGAAATCCACAGTCGGGCGCGCGGTATCCACATTGCCCACTTCCGTGTGCAGCGTAGTTGTATTTCCGCCGTTGTCGGTGATGATGAAGTCATACGTACCATTGACGCTCACGGTAAAATCCGCCGCATCGCCCTCCACTACCGTACCATCCGGCATCGTGATGGATTTGACGCCGCTGGGCGCATAGCCGTCTTCCGGTTCCGGGTCCATGGCCGTCACATGGATGGCGGCAGGCCCGTTCGTCCAGATATCCGGCGTCACGGTATATTCCGCTTCGGGAGCGAGGTGATCAATATTGCTCACCCCGGTATGCAGTGTGAACGTATTGCCGCCGTTGTCCGTGATGATGAAGTCGTATTTCCCATTGGCGTCCGCAACGAAATCCGCGGTACCGCCTTCCACCACCGTGCCGTCCGGCATCGTGATGGACTGGACGCCGCTGGGCGCATAGCCGTCCTCCGGCTCCGGGTCGGTGGCCGTCACACGGATGGTCACGGGCTTGTTCGTCCAGTCACCGGGCATCACCTCATAGTCCGCAGCCGGCGCAAGCCGGTCGATATTGCTCACTTCAACGGGATAGGACAGGATGTTGCCGCAGTAATCCCGCACAGAGAAGTTGTACACGCCGTTTTTGTCCACCGTGTACTTCGCCTGCGTGGCATCCACGACGCTGCCGTCCGGCAGGGTGATGTCCCGCACGCCCGACAGGTTATCGTCCGTGGACAGGTCGATCTCCACCGTCCCGTTCGTCCAGTGATCCGGGGTCAGGGTTTTCTCTGCCACAGGCTCGGTCTGCTCGAACATGAAGCCTGCAAAAATGGCGTCGGACACATTCCCCGCGTTGTCCTCCGCCTTCGCGTAGATGTTTCCGAAGTATTCCTCCCGCATGGCGGGCTTGTCCAGCTCGTCATAGGTCAGCCAATCTGCTTCGAGAGAATCTTCATCTGCGGCAAATTGGTAGTAGATGGCCTTGATGCCGCTGTCCGTCCAGCCTTCATCGGCCAGATCGTGGGCCAGCAGCTCCGGACGGTCCACTTCATTGAAATGCGGATAGCCGAACATCCCCGCGGGCGCGTTGTCCGCTGCCGAATGCAGGATATCGTCCATCACGGGCCTGGAACGGTCGATGGTGTCGATGACGATCTCTTCGGGGCCGGGGTCTGGTGTTCCCTCACCTCCATCTGCATCCGCGTCCGCGGACACGCGCTGCACGTTGTCCTTCGCCCACAGATAGTACGTGCCGTTTTCCGTGATGTTGGCGAAAACATTGCTGTCCTGCCACTCAGCGGGGCGGTCCGCCGTGCGCGTCACCGCATACTGCCCAAGGCCGGATTCCGTATCATGGGCTTTTACCGTGATGGTCTTGCTTTGGCTCCAGCCCTTGTCCCACTCCACAGAATCAATGACCGGCGAATGCTTGTCGATGTGGTCGATGATGAACGGATACGGCCCGGACACATTGCCTGCCAGGTCGCGTGCATAGGCGTTGTAGCTGCCGTTCCCGGTGAAAATGAAGGCCGCTTCTGCCGTGGAATCCACCCAGGTGATCGGGTCAGGAGCATGACGGCTTCCCATATCTTTTTCGGCCCGTTCCCAGCCGATGGCCACAACGCCGCTGTTATCGTCCTGCGCCGTTACTTTCGCCCAATTTTCCTTCGCGTCCCAGGTACGCTGTGTCTCCACCTTTACCACAACGGGCGGCACGATATCCAGCGCGGTGACGTTCACCTTTGCGGCAGCGGAAATATTCCCCGCCTTGTCCGCTGCCCAGATGTAGTAAACGCCGTTGTGGTCTGCTTTCGGTGCGGAATCTTGAAACTTATCCAGCGCAGGCGCTTTTTCCTCCGTGGTGACCGCATAGCCCTTGACACCGCTGTCCGCGTCTGTGGCCGTAACGGCCAGCGTCATTTCCGTATGGCCGCTGTCTGGCTGCTGCTCCACCTTTGAAATGACCGGCGCGACCTTATCCACCAGCGCGGTCTTGCTGGCCGTGCCGGAAATGCGGCCCACATTGTCGATGGCGCGGGCGCTGACCGTATGTTTGCCGTGGTCTGCGATGGAAAGCACGCCGCTGTATGCCGTCCAGCTTCCGCCGTCCAGAGAATATTCCGTGCGGGCAACGCCGCTGTGTGCGTCGCCGTTGTCCTTGATGGCCGCCGTTACTGTGCTGTTCGTCCACTGTTCCGTGGAAAGCGTGACACCGGGCACATTGGGCGGGGCCGGGTCGATGTACACCTTTGCCGTGGCCGTCTGGCCGGAGGCGTTGCCCGCGCCGTCCACCACACGGGCGGTCACAGTCGTGATGCCGCCTGCGGTGATGGTCACGGTGGGGTCGCCCACGGGACAGCCCGTCCATGCCCCGCCGTTGATTTGATACTCATAGTGATGGATGCCGCTGCCGTAGTCGCCCGGCGTTGCGCTCCAGTCCGGCAGGCTTGTGCCTGTGTCTGTGCCGCCCGAAAAACGCACCACCGTGCTGTCCCGCTGCCAGCCCGTGGGCGCGCTGACCTGCACGCCGGCCGGCTCGGTGAGGTCATAGCCGTAATAGCAGCCCGCATACATCGGCACGTTGACCGGGATGTATACCCGGTCATCCGACAGCTGCCCGTTGTTGTGCCTGTGCCGCACCAGCGCGTAGCGGATGCTCATGTCCCCGCCCGCTGCCGCAATATCGTATCCATAGCACGGCATATACAGATTCGGGGACAGCGCCGTTCCCTGCGAATTCCCCAACGGGTCCCGCCCGCACACCGGGCAGAGCCAGATGTCATAGTTGTTGGGCGATGTGAAGATCTCCCGTGTGTTGACGGTCTGGGAGCTGCCGGAATACATGTACCCGATCACGTAGGTATATGGCGTGCCGTTTCGGTCCGCGCCCAGCGCGCCGCCCGAGGCAAACGCCGTGGACGCAAGCAGCATCACACACAGCAGCAGCGCAAGCAGGCTTGCGCTATATCGTTTCCATTTCTGTTTCATCCTTCTTCCTTCTTTCCGCTTGTATTTGAAAAGGGCGGCTGGTTTTTCCAGCCGCCCTTTTTCACAAAAGAATATATACCAATAGTTTTTCGCCCGGAACACGCGGGGCCGGGCGCGCAGCACCTGGCTTTTGAATACCGCCCACAAAAATTTTTCCAGCGGCATCCCGTTGTAGGTAAAAAATCCGGCCAGCGCCAGCGGCGCGGCCCCAAAAATACATACCCAGCCCGTCGCTTCCGTTCCAAGCGTATCCACACATCCAAAATACATCCCCACCGCTGCTCCCACAGCGGCAAGCGAGCATCCGAACTGCCGCAGCGACAGCCCGAAAAAAATGCTTTCATGGTATTGCCGTACTTCCTTCGGCACCTTTATCTCCAATATTCTTTCACCTCGTTACAGGCTCATCATTTCCCGCACGATGCGGTCCGAGCCTTTTACCAGTCCCACAAGGACCAGCATGTTGAAGATCATTTCCGCCACATAGGTCCAAACCATCGAAACCGCTGAGCCTGACGGCACCGCGGGTGACCCGCTGCCCATATATGCGGAAAAGATCAGGCAGGACAGTACGATGACCGCACCTTCCAGGCACACGCCCACATATCCTTTGAGGAACGCTTTTCCCGTGGCCGCCGTCTCGCTGCTGCCAAATGCCGCGATGGGCACCGGGGCCAAAGCCGTGTAAAGGTAGAGTTTGAAAAAACGGCTATACACCGTCATGATCAGGATAAAGGAAAGTACGGTAATGAACAGGCTGCCCAAAATCGTCACGAGCCACAGCGGGATGGACGCGAGAAAACCCACGTTTCCGATGGCCGCGCTGATCTCGCCGGGCAATGTGCCCACGTTGCCCGCCATACCGCCCATCTGCCCGGCCACCGTGCTTACAATGCCGCCGCATATATCGAACACGGCCAGCATCAGCGGCATACAGTAGGTGACGGCGGCTTTTGCCGCCACAAAATGCAGGAAATACCGCAAAGCCGCCTCCGGGCGGCGCAGCTCCTGAAAGTTCACCGTGTTTTTGAACAGCCCCATGGCGAAAAACAGAACGAGCAGCCCATACCCGATGGCCTGCAGCGCGCCGTTGATCTGCACAACGATGTTCCATATCCCGCCACCTTTAAATTCCTGCGGCGTCATGCTCACAAGCTGCCAGATCTCCGCCAGCTTCTCATTCCATGTCGCCAATGCATTTTCCAGATTCTCTACGATCCAGTTGTCATCCAAATGGATTCACCTCCACAAACAAAAAAGACGGCCTGAAAAAGCCGTCTTTTTTCATGCGATTCTTCACTTTTTTTATCGAAGCAGCCACCCATATTCCTGTCTGGCGTCTACAATGTACTCTACATAGACTGTATCGTCCACTACAACGTATATAACCAGATACCACTTGGGTATATGCAGTTTTCGATATGGACTCCTCCGATCTTCTTCATCCAAATAAGGACATCGCTCCGGCATCTGTGCCAGGCTTCGTATACCTTCCATCAGGGATACCCTCAGCTTTTCCGCTGCCTGCGGGTTCACTTCCGCCAGGAAAGATACATGCGCCTTCATCATCTGCCGCGCCTTATCCGAAATCAGTACCCTATACCTCTGCCCGTCCATGCCCTGACGCCTCCGCAATCGCCCTTCGCAGTTCAGCATCCACTTCATCAACAGAATAGTATTTTGCCCCGTTGATTCGGTCGCGTTCAATGTCCAGCAGGGTCTCCCGCAGGGCTAGCATTTTCTCACGGCGGGAAAAGGCTTCGATATCCATTACGACCAAATCACCCTCGCCGCTTTTTGTCAAGTACACAGGTTCTCCTGTGCTTTTGCACAGCTTTGAAATTTCGTTGTAGTTGTTGCGAATAGACGCCGATGGTTTGATGTTCATACTCCGCCCTCCCTTACAAATTAAGTACATATATATCTTACCCTCAAAATATTACCGCGTCAACTACACCGTAATAAAGTCCAAAATCTCCTTTGCAAACATGATGAGCAGCCCGCCGAAAAATGCCAGAAAGCCGTTGGCCCGCTGGCTGGAATCATGGCTCTGCA
>ERZ836939.3801-NODE-3801-length-12180-cov-3.530887_pt1 | contig 12180 bp, 9 predicted proteins | sample MGYA00519912_ERZ836939 | MGnify/ENA primary metagenome ERZ836939 (study PRJEB31850, sample SAMEA3708810) | human gut metagenome | biome: human gut; feature: human-associated habitat; material: faeces | place: China | collected 2014 ... | reverse complement strand
TCAAAAATATCACAGCAAACGAACCTTTCTTCCAGGGACATTTCCCACAGGAACCGGTTATGCCAGGAGTTCTGCAAGTAGAAGCCATGGCACAAACAGGAGGTTTGTTAGTTCTCAACACAGTAGATGAACCGGAACGTTACTCTACTTATTTCATGAAAATAGATGGTGTAAAATTCCGTCAGAAAGTAGTTCCGGGAGATACATTAATCTTACGTTTGGAATTACTGGCTCCGATCCGTCGTGGTATCTCTACAATGAAAGGATATGTCTTTGTGGGCGACAAACTGGTTAGCGAAGCTGAATTTATGGCTCAGATCATTAAAAACAAATAATTTATATTTTTCAAAATGAATATTTCACCATTAGCAGTAGTTGATCCGGAAGCGATAATTGGCGAAAACGTCCAAATTGATCCGTTTGCCATTATAGAAAAAGATGTTGTCATTGGTGATAACTGTCGTATATATTCTCATGCAGTTATCCTAAACGGAGCACGTATCGGTAATAATTGCCAAATTTTCCCAGGAGCTGTCATTGCCGGAATCCCACAAGATTTAAAGTTCAAGGGAGAAATTACTACTGCCGAAATCGGAAATAACACAACTATTCGCGAATGTGTAACAGTCAATAGAGGAACAGCCTCTAAGGGAAAAACGGTTGTTGGTAACAATTGCTTGATTATGGCTTATTCGCACGTAGCCCACGACTGTGTTATCAGAGATCATGTTATTATAGGTAATGCATCACAGATAGCAGGAGAAGTGGATATCGACGACTATGCAATCGTCAGCGGTGGTACATTGGTACATCAGTTCTCACGTATTTCCAAGCACGTCATGATTCAGGGCGGATCACGTATCGGAAAAGATATACCTCCTTATACACTGATCGGACGTGATCCGATCGTTTATTGCGGAATCAATATTGTAGGACTTCGCCGCAGAGGTTTTACCAATCAGCAAGTATATCTGATCCAAGATATCTATCGTACATTGTACACCCGCGGACTGAACAACTCGGATGCACTCAAAGCTATCGAGACAGAATACGAGCCCGGTGAAGAGCGTGATTTGATCCTCAACTTTATCAAATCTTCCAAACGAGGTATCGTTCGTGGTTCTATCGACGAAATGTAATTCATAAATAGTTGTATTCAAAAGTCCTGCCCAACAAGCAGGACTTTTTATTTATCACACCTATATTTCTTATTAAAAATTTACTATCTTTGAGCCAACATAAAAAAACAAAACAACTATGGTATTTAGATTCCTACTTTTATCAGATGAGGTGGACGACTTCAAACGGGAGATTCAGATTGATTCAGAAGCAACGTTTCTGGATTTACATAATGCCATCTTAGATTCAGTTGGCTACACCAAAGACCAAATGGCTTCTTTTTTCATTTGTGAGGATGACTGGAGTAAAAAGACCGAAGTTACCTTGGTAGAAATGGACACATCTTCAGATGTTGACAACTACATCATGGAAGATACGCATTTGGACGAATTGCTCGAAGAAGAACACCAGAAGCTTCTCTATGTATTCGACTACATGACCGAAAGGGCGTTCTTCATGGAACTGAGAGAAATCATTACCAACAAGAACTTACAGGAAGCTGTATGTACAAAATCGAGAGGTGAAGCACCGGTACAAATCATGCCGATTGATGAATTTGACAGCAAAATGAATTCTTCTACAGATATAGGAGAAGACTTCTACGGCGATTCAGAATACGACATGGATGAACTCGACAGAAATGGTTTTGAAGGTCTGGACGACAGCATGATGGATAATCCGTATGATGACGACAGATATTAATTCGTCAATGAACGCATTAATTGTTTTACTTGGACCGACAGGAGTCGGAAAGACAGAATTAAGTCTTCGGATAGCTGAATATTTCAATGCTCCGATCATTTCATCCGACTCCCGTCAGGTCTATAAAGATTTACCAATCGGTACGGCAGCCCCAACTGCTGTACAAATGGCACGCGTCAGGCATTATCTAGTCGGGATGCTCGAACTCACCGATTACTACAGTGCCAGTCAGTTTGAAAGTGACGTGATGTCTCTCCTTCAACAATTATATCAGACCAATCCGGTAGCAGTTATGACAGGTGGCAGCATGATGTATATTGATGCCGTCACCAAAGGGATTGATGATATTCCCACCGTTTTACCTGAAATACGGGAAGCCGTATGGCAGGATTATGAACAGAACGGCCTGGCTCCATTATTGGAAGAACTGAAAATGGCAGATCCGGTTCACTACGAGGAAGTAGACCGGAACAATTACAAACGGGTTATCCATGCCGTTGAGATTTGCCGGCAAACCGGACTTCCCTACTCTTCGTATCGCACCCGCCAGCATAAAGAACGACCGTTCCGGATTATCCAGATCGGATTGAAACGCGAGCGGGAAGAACTATGCGAACGTATCAACCAACGGGTCGACCAGATGATGGCCGACGGCTTATTGGAAGAAGCACGCCGCGTATATCCGTTCCGCCATCTGAACTCGCTGAATACGGTTGGTTACAAAGAACTTTTCCATTACTTGGACGGCGAATGGCCTCTTGATTTTGCCGTCGAAAAAATCAAACGTAACAGCCGGGTTTATGCCCGCAAGCAAATGACATGGTTTAAACGGAATCCGGATATTGTCTGGTTTCATCCAGATCAGGAAACCGAAATCATGGCATACATAAAATCTCAATTGGAAGGAAAAGAATAAATAGTTGTTGCATTTCTGCTTCTTCTCCTGCCCCATTCGTTATATTTATCCCTGAAATTAACGAGAATCATTTTCAATTCCCGTGAGTTTTGATTCGGATTCTCACGGGTTTCAACACGAGCTGTAACATATTTCTTTGTCAAGCAATTGACTTCATTTACCCTATCCGATATCAGAGCACGATTTAACCGAATTGTAACAACCCGGAAACAGTTTTGTAGCACATTTGAAAATAAAGTGTTACACCAACACAATACTTTTGCGCCGTAAAATAAAATAAAGCAATGAGACTATTGGTTGTTACATTCGCATGCATCATCTTAGCAGCTACAGAAGTAGGCGCCTCGGTTTACAAAGGAAAAGTAAAAGACGCCAAGACAGGAGAAGAACTCATCGGAGCTACCATCTTTATTAAGGAATATCCCAACATCGGCTCCACGACCGGCTTAGACGGTTCTTTCATCATCGACAATGTACCGGAAAACAAAAACATTACGATTGTATGTAGTTACATCAGTTATAAAACAAGTGAAAAGGTGGTCAAAGCCTCTTCCAATGAACTCATCTTATTCAATCTGGATTCAGATACGCAGGTACTGAAAGACGTAACAGTGATCGCCCATAATCCGGGAAGAACGGAAGCCGGAGCCCGCGGCATCGAGAAGCAAGCCATGAACGTAGTCAACGTCATGAGTGCCAAAGCCATCGAACTGTCGCCCGATATCACGGTAGCCAATGTTATCCAACGTATGTCGGGAGTAACGATCGAACGTAACAGTAGTGGTGAAGGTCAGTATGCCATTCTGCGTGGTATGGACAAACGCTATAATTATACACTGATTAATGGTGTAAAGACTCCAAGTCCGGACAATAAGAACCGGTTTGTTCCACTGGATATCTTCCCTTCAGAAATGCTCGATCGGCTGGAAGTAACCAAATCATTAACAGCCAATATGGAAGGCGATGGCATTGGTGGTGCAGTCAATCTGATCATGAAAGATGCTCCTACCGAACGTCAGCTCACGGCCAATCTTTCTACAGGATATAATGCCATGTATTTCGGCCGCGATTTCCAGTCATTCAATTATGGTGCCATCCAGAAACAGTCTCCGTATGAAGCGATGGGAAAACCGGAAGACTATAAAGTAACCATGAACGACTTCACCACATCCAATCTGCACATGAAATGGAAGAAGCCGATGCCCGACATTACCGGAGGTTTCTCGTATGGCGACCGCTTCTTCGAGAATAAATTGGGTGTTATGCTGGCTGCCAGCTATCTGAATACCTACCGCGGTAAGGAAAGTCAGATTTATTACCAGCCGGGAACGACTCACAACGGTATCGAAGACCGTAACTACTCATCACAACAAACACGTATCGGCGCACACGCCAAATTCGACTATCATATCAATCCGAATCATAAACTGACCTGGTATAACGGATATATGGATATGCGGGAAGCTGAAGTACGCGACGGAGAAGATGAAAAGGAACGGGCCATCCGTATGAAATGGAACCGCCAGTACATTATCAATTCTACCCTGAAAGGCGAACATCTCTTCCTGGAAGACGGAGTCCTGAAACTGAACTGGTCGGCTGTCGTATCAAAGGCCTTCAGTGAAACACCCGATAATGCCGAGATCTATATGTTAGGTTCGCATATCCAGACTTCAGGCGCTGCGATCCGCCGCTGGGAGCACAACTCCGATAAAGATAAAGCCGGATACATCGATTTATCTTATAAGCTGAAGCTCGACAACGGTTCTGCATTCGATTTCTCTGCCGGAGGTATGTATCGCGATAAAAAGCGTGACAGCTTCTTCAATGAATATACATTCGATTCGGCTACCGGCTCTAAAGATCCACAATACATCAACCAGGATTGGTATAACTTCGACGAGATACAGTTTACTCCACGTAAATATGGTAATATCGGAGACCCGTTGAACTATGATGCGACCGAAAGAATCGGTGCCGGATACGGTATGGCAAAATATACCTGGAACAAGTGGGAATTTATCGGAGGTGTCCGTGTGGAACATACCGATCAAGGTTATGTCCTGAAGTTTGCCCGCGATGTTGATCCGGAAGGTAACCAGAAATATACAGATGTATTGCCCAGCTTCCATGCCAAATACAATGTGCATAAGAACGCCAACCTGCGTTTCTCGTATGCCCGCTCTATCAACCGTCCTAGTTTCTTTGAGATTGTTCCGTACAGCATCATTAACGAGGACTACAAGGAAAAAGGTAATCCGGACCTGAAACATACCGTAGCCGACAACATCGACCTGCGTTATGAGTTTTTCCCAAAATCATCTGAACAATTCATGGTAGGTTTGTTCTATAAGAAACTCAATGACCCGATCGAATATGGTTTGCTGAACGAAGGTCAGGATACATACTACAAACCGATGAACTTCGGCGATGCTACTAATCTGGGTGTTGAAATCGACATTATGAAGTACTTCAACTGGTTCGGTGTGAAAGCCAATTATACTTACACGCACTCTGAAGTAACCACCGACAAACGAACCATGAATGGCTCGGAAGTAACCTCAGTCAAGCAAAGCCGTCCGTTGTTCGGCCAGGCTGCTCATGTGGCGAATTTGTCACTCTTGTTCAAAGAGACTAAATACCAATGGGAAGGTCAGTTGGCTTTCAGTTACACCGGAAAACGGTTGAGCGATATTTCCAACTGGTATAACGACGATATCTGGGAAGCCGGCTATTCACAACTGGACGCATCGGTTGAGAAAAGCTTCAAGAATGGCATCAGTATCTTTGCCAAGGCTTCCAACCTGCTGGATATACCATTGCTCCGTTTCATCCAAAACGGACCGCATACAGACAGCGTCGAGTCTGAACGCCATGACGGAAACGTGATCGAACGGAAAGAATGGCACGGACAGTCGTTTATGCTTGGTATCAGATTCAAACTTTAAGAACGAAAGAAAATAATAACAACAATTAATTATCTACAATCATGAAATGGAATGTTTATTTGATTAGCGCTGCTATCGCTTCAATGACTTTAGTAGCTTGTAGTGAAGACGACCCAGTGAATCCGGACAACAATAACCCGGATACCGAAGAACCGGATACCGAAAATCCTGCAGATGAAACGGTAGAAGGTAATGTTTCTGGTGTATGGGAAGCTAACAGCGTGATAAAAGTCTCCGGACACATCGTCGTGCCTGAAGGCGAAAGCCTGACAATCGAAGAAGGTGTACAAGTAATCTTCGACGATGCAGGTGTAGGTGCCAATCATGCCCCAATCGAATTTACAGTTGACGGAAACTTATATTGCGAAGGAACAGCTGAAAATCCGGTTCGTCTGACAGTGGCTGAAGAAGACCGTACCGAAGCCAATACATTCGCCGGTTTATGGGGTGGTATCGTTGCATCCAATACGTGTGCTGAGATGTTGATCGATCATACGATCATCGAATATACAGGCGGACAAGTTATCGAAGGTTCTCCGGCTGCAACCAACGGTGTTTATACCGCAGGTGATGATGCTTATCCACAGATCACGACCAACAACATCAACGGAAAATATATCATTACCAACTCTATCATCCGCAACGGTTGGTCGGATGGTATCTATCTGATGGGCGGACAAGCTATCATTGCCAACAACATCTTTGCAGCCAATGGATATGACGGAGCTGAAGCAGTCAATGTAAAAGCTGGTTGCCAGGTAGACGTTGCCAACAACATTATGTTCAGTCCGAATACAAATGGCTTGAAACTGTCAAGTTCTGGTCAGAGCGAAAATCGTGGCCAGGCTAAAATCCAGGCTTACAACAACACCATCATCAATGCCGGCTGGCGTCGTGACGGCGAAAAAGGTGGTTGTATCTATGTTGAGAAGAATGCGTTGGCCAATGTATTCAACAACCTGATCGTCAACTGTAAGTTCCGTGCCATGACTCCGAGCTTCAATATTCCGAATGATCCGGAAGAAGGATATGCAGATGCATCTGTAATTGATTACAACTTCTATGCTTCTGGCAGCCAGAAGAGTGATATTATCTTCGAAGAAGAAAGTGGTGTTGCGTATGCCTGGGCCGGTTATAACTACGAACACGAAGATTACAATCAGGGTGTAGTAGATGCAAACAGTGTGATCGCTACGGAAGATGATCTGAAAGATCCGCAGTTCGTTAACTTCGATATCAATCAGGTGGCTCTGACTAGTTACAGCTATGATTCAGCTTGGGATTTCCATGTCAACGCCGGCTCTCCGGTCTTGAGCGGAGCTTATGCAGGCAGTGATGCGTTTGCTACTCCTTTGTTCGGCAGCAACGGACTGAATGTAAATGGAAAGAGTTATACATCTCCAGCCGTTCAAGCTCAGTTCGGAGCTTTCGGTGCCAACTAATTAAACAGAAAACAAGATGAACAGAAGAACTTACTTACAAGCATTGACAGCTCTTTTCGCCACCACAGCCCTGGGAAGTTGTTCCCAAGGGTCGGTGGACCGGAAAGAAGAAAAACTTTCAGACAAGGCTGATAAAGCCGCGACCCTATTACCCGGCAACGCATCTTTTGATGTTCCGAATATCCCGGAAGACAATCTCAACTTCTATCTGGTGAGCGACTTGGGGCGAAACGGATATTACGAACAGAAGCCGATTGCCGAGCTGATGGGTAACCTGGCCGAGAAGATTGACCTGGAATTCGTCGTAGCAGCCGGTGATACACACCACTTCAACGGAGTGGCCAGCACGCAAGATCCGCTTTGGATGACCAACTATGAGTTGATTTACAGTCACCCGGAACTGATGCTCGACTGGTTTGCGATCAACGGAAATCACGAATACCGTGGCAATACCCAGGCTGTGCAGGATTACAGCAAGGTCAGCCGCCGCTGGATTGCTCCGGCACGTTATTACAGCAAAGTGTTCGAGGCCGGCGAAAACGAATCGTTAGAGATATTCTTCATCGATACACCGCCTCTTATCGAGAAATATCGGAAGAATACAGAGAAATATGCCGATGCCGGCAAACAGAGTATTGACGATCAGCTCAAGTGGCTGGAGAAAGCGCTGGCTGCGTCCAAAGCTAAATGGAAACTGGTTGTAGGTCATCATCCGATCTTCGCCGACACGAGCAAATCGGATACCGAGCGCAAGGATATGCAGGAGCGTGTCAAGCCGTTGCTCGAGAAGTATGGTGTCGATATGTACCTTTGTGGGCACATCCACAATTTCCAGCACATCAAACGGGCCGACAGCCAGGTTGAATATCTTGTCAACAGTTCCGGCTCGTTGGCACGCAAGGTGAATCAAACCGAGGGCACACAATTCTGCAGCCCGGAAGCTGGTTTCACTCTCTTCTCGCTCAACGACAACGAACTGACCTTCTTCCTCTATAACAGTAAGGGAAAAATCCTCTACCAGTATAGCCTGAAGAAATAAAACTACTTCACAAAGGGGCGTAATGAAAACAAACTCGTTACGCCCTTTTTGTCTTCGGTCATTTCCTATTTGCCAGCCTTTCCCGGCGCATCAAATGAGCAGTTATTTTGTTAGATTATGATTAATTCTGACAAAAAACAGGCTATATTTGATAGATACAAGCTACATCTATCAAAAATAGATATATTTTTGTCTGTATTATATGACTTGAAACAATAATAAGATATTTTTTGTCAGATGATGTTTACTTATGACAAAAAAAGTGCTACATTTGATAGGCGCAAGCTGCATCTATCAAATGTAGGAGAATGGAATCGTCCCTTCAGGCAAAACATCCCTCCGATACTCAATTGAAATGAAGCCTGTACGCCACGCAATATTGCATAGGCTGATTGACGCTGCCCCCGAAAAAAATTGTTACCTTTGCTGGCAAAACCAATAAAGAAATATGGAACCTTCAAAAGTTTATTTTACTAATCTGAGAACAACGCCGTCCAGTAACTTGCTCGACAAGATGGAGCGTGTTGTCAAGCGTGCCGGCATTGCAGGCATCGACTTTCAGAAACAGTTTGTAGCGATTAAAATTCATTTTGGCGAGCCGGGCAACCTGGCTTATATCCGCCCAAACTACGCTGCACGTATGGCGAATATCATCCGCGAGTTGGGCGGAAAACCGTTCCTGACTGATTGCAATACACTCTATTCTGGCCGTCGTGCCAACGCTGTGGATCATCTGAAAAGCGCGATGGAAAACGGATTCAACCCGATTTCTGCCCAATGTGATGTCATCATCGCCGACGGACTGAAAGGTACTGAATGCCGCGAGATCGAAATCAACGGCGAATATTGCAAGGCACCTAAAATCGGTTCGGCCATTGCCGATGCCGACATCATCATCACAATGAATCACTTCAAAGGACACGAACAGACGGGCTTTGGCGGCGCGTTGAAGAACCTGGGTATGGGTTGCGCCAGTGTAGCCGGCAAGCTGGAACTGCACGGAGCTTCTCAACCGAAAATAGACCGTGACCACTGCAAAGGCTGTAACATCTGCGTTAAACATTGTCGCCACGAAGCCATCCACCTCGACGAGAACCGCAAGGCTGTCATCGACTATAACAAGTGTGTGGGTTGCGGACAGTGTGTGGCTCTTTGCCAATACGACGGTGCTGTATTGGCTTCATGGGATACATCCGAGAACCTGAACTGTAAAATCGCAGAATACACCAAGGCCGTGTTGCTCGACAAACCGCACTTCCACATCAGCTTCATCATGAATGTATCACCGGAATGCGACTGCTGGAATCACAATGACGCAGCCATCGTACCTGATTTGGGTATTGCCGCTTCGTTCGATCCCGTAGCTCTCGACAAGGCTTGTGCCGACCTGGTCATCAATGCACCGACCTTGCAAACAGACAACTGCTTGTCGAAGAAACATCCGCACGAACATTTGGAAGGAGCCGACAAGTTCCACATCATCCATCCAGATACAAACTGGCAGGCAGGTCTGGAACATGCCGAGAAGATCGGTATCGGAACTCAGGAATATGAATTGATAACCGTATAATTAAACATCACTCCTATGACAAACGAAACCATCTGTGCCATCTCGACGGCTCCCGGTGTGGGAGGCATTGCCGTCATCCGTATCTCCGGAAAGGAAGCCATTTCGCTTTGCGACCGGATCTTTCAACCCCGGAAGGCAGGAAAATCGCTCGCACTGCAGCCGGCCTATTCGCTCACCTACGGAACCATTGTAGAAAAGGGTGAGGCTGTCGATGATGTCATGATGGCTTTGTTTCGTGCCCCACATTCATTCACCGGTGAAGACACAGTCGAAATCACGTGTCACGGTTCAGTATATATCCAGCAACGTATCTTGCAACTGCTGGTTGCTACGGGTTGCCGCCTGGCAAAGCCGGGAGAATTCACACAACGGGCATTCATGAACGGGAAAATGGACCTGAGTCAGGCCGAAGCCGTAGCCGATCTGATTGCCTCCACATCAGCTGGTCAGCACCGGCTCGCCCTGAGTCAGATGCGCGGCGGATTCAGTCAGGAATTAAAAGAGCTGCGTGCCAAACTCCTGCACATAACTTCACTGATGGAACTCGAACTTGATTTCGCTGATCACGAAGAGCTGGAATTTGCCGACCGGTCCGAGCTGAAAGAACTTGCCGTACAAATCGAGCAGGTCATTTCACACCTTGTCCATTCGTTCAAAGTGGGGAATGCCATCAAGAACGGTATTCCTGTCGCCATCATCGGTGAGACCAATGCCGGAAAGTCAACGCTGCTCAATGCCCTGCTGAACGAAGAAAAGGCCATTGTTAGCGACATTCACGGAACCACACGCGACGTGATTGAAGACACGATGTACATCCATGGACTACAATTCCGCTTTATCGACACCGCTGGTATCCGTGATACACACGACACCATCGAAAACCTGGGAATCGAACGCACCTTCCAGAAACTGGAACAGGCAGACATTGTTCTTTGGGTTATTGATTTATCGGAAGCTTCACAGCAAATCACCCAGTTATCCGGAAAGATCCTGCCATTATGCCAAGACAAGCAGCTCATTCTGGTACTCAACAAATCAGACATGGCAGAAAACATTCCGATTGATCTTTCAGGCTTCCCGAAGCAGACAAAGACCATCCCGATATCGGCCAAACAAAAGCAAGGAATCAATGAACTCCAATCCATGCTTGTCGAATCGGCTCAAATTCAGGCACTCTCACAAAACGATGTTGTGGTCAGCAACGTGCGGCACTACGAAGCGCTCAGCCATGCATTGGATGCCATCCATCGCGTACAAGACGGATTAAACAACGATCTCTCAGGAGACTTTATCTCTCAAGATCTTCGAGAATGTATTTTCCACCTCTCCGACATCGTAGGTGATGTCACAACAGATGAAGTATTAGGAAATATATTCAAGCACTTTTGCATCGGCAAGTGATACAAAGAAAAGAAAAGCATAAAAAGAGAAAATATAAATCCGTAAAGTGCGAAAAATCAATGATTTTATGAGAATTTATATTTTCTCTTTCTCTCCGTATTTTCTGCCTGTTTTCATATTTTTTTTGTATTTTTGTCCCCAGATTGTCCCCCATAAGGGACACGAGGGACAAAATTCTGTCCCCGAAGACAATGAATCACATCTCTCATTAAAATAGGAACAGGCTATGACTAAGAAAATAACAATCCAGAAAGAACCCGTAAAATTACGGGAAAAGAAGTTGGCAAACGGTAACGTGAGCTTGTATCTCGACATCTACAGAAATGGGAAACGTCAGAAAGAGTATTTGAAACTTTATCTGATCGATGCCACTACTCCACTGGAGCGTGAGCAGAACAGACAGACATTGGCAACCGCTCAGGCTATAAAATCCAAACGCCTCATTGAAATGCAGAACGGAGAGTATTCTTTCACTCGCCAATTCAAAGAAGATACTCCTTTTTTGGAATACTATCGGAAGATGGTTGAAGAAAGACACAAGAATCCGGAATCTGAAGGAAACTGGGGTAACTGGAGAAGCTGCTTGCGTTATCTCGAAATCTATTGTGATGAGAAAACCACATTCAAAGATATTACTCCGGAGTTTATAAACGGCTTCAAGGATTTTTTGAACAATGTGGAAAAAGACACTCACAAGCGTACCGGTCCACGTAGGGAAAGGGATGTGTTTCAAGGATTGTCCCAAAACTCAAAAGTCTCTTATTTCAATAAGCTCCGCGCCTGTATCAACCAGGCTTACGATGAAAGAATCATACCTGTAAATCCTTTGCGTGGAATCGAGGGATTCAAAGCCGCAGAAGTAAAGCGTGACTATCTGACCTTGGAAGAGGTAAAACAGTTGGCTGCTACTCCTTGCCGCTATCCTATTCTAAAAAGAGCATTCCTCTTTTCATGCCTGACCGGACTTCGTAAAAGCGATATTCAGAAACTCACATGGAGCGAGGTCCAAAAATTTGGAGATTACACGAGAATCGTCTTCAAAC
>ERZ836939.3796-NODE-3796-length-12208-cov-3.867440_pt1 | contig 12208 bp, 7 predicted proteins | sample MGYA00519912_ERZ836939 | MGnify/ENA primary metagenome ERZ836939 (study PRJEB31850, sample SAMEA3708810) | human gut metagenome | biome: human gut; feature: human-associated habitat; material: faeces | place: China | collected 2014 ... | reverse complement strand
CGCGCCGCCGCAGCCCGAGCCGATGGAAAGATAAAGCATATTGGCCGCTCCGCCCGCGCCGCGCCGCAGGAATGCCTCGCCCTCGCAGGCGAGGTTCGCGTCGTTTTCCAGATAGACGGGCAGCTCCACTTCCCGCCAGAACGCGGGGAATACCTGCGCAAAGGAGGTGGGCTGCTGGATGTCCATGGCCGCGTAGCTGACGATGGCCGCCGCGTCCGGGTCCAGGTTGGCGGGAAAGCCGATGCACACGCCCAGAACAGGAGCGCCGTTTGCCGCAGCGCACATGCGCCGGATGGCCGCCGCAAGGGGGGAAAGGTCCCGCGTGCGTGCGAAATCGCCCAGCTCGATGGTTTCCCGCGCCTGCACGCCGCCCGCCATATCCGCCAGCCCCACGCGGGCAAAGCGGCCCTCGCATTCCACGCCCACAGCGCGGTAAGCTCCCGGCTCAAAGCGCAGCAGGCGCCCTTTCCGCCCGGCGCCGGCCGCGGGGCCGGTTTCATCCAGCTCCACCAGCAGGCCCTTTTCCAGAAAGGCGTCTACTACCTTCATTGCGGTGGGGAAGCTCATGCCCGTGTCCCGGGTGATCTCCGCGCGGCTCATCTGGCCGCGCTCACGCAGCAGGTCGAACACGAGGCGGCGGTTTTTTCCCTTGAGATAATTCGGAAGATATGGTTCCATACGGCCCTCCCGCGCGCCGCGGCGCGCACAGATATCCAAAAGTTATGATAATCATACCATCCCTGTGCCCGGCGGTCAAAGGGGAAAGCGGCCGCCGCGGGGCGGAGAATAAATTTTTTTGCAGGAGGGCTTGCGCTCCCGGTCGCGTTGTGCTATAGTGAAGACAAATTACTAAACAAACTTTAGTAATTGAAGTGCAAATGCAGATACGGACAAAATCAAAAAGCAAGGGAGCAGAGGAACGATGCATGAAGAAAAGATCGCACTGGTGGACGGCCAGGTAAAAGCAGTGCAGCAGGCTGTGGCGGCCCGCGCTGTGGAAAACGTCTATTTTGTGGCCTGCGGCGGTTCGCTGGCCACGCTGTACCCGGGCAAGTATATCCTTGAGCGCGAAACGGCGGCGGTGAGCACCGGGGCCTATACGGCGGCGGAGTTTTTGAACGATCCCCCCGCGCGCCTGGGCGAAAAGAGCCTGGTGGTGCTCAATTCCCAAAGCGGCGGCACGCCGGAGACCGCCGCGGCGGCACGGCTGGCCACCGGGCGCGGCGCGCTGACGGCGGCGTTCACCACCACGCCCGGTTCGGCTCTGGAGCAGGCGGCGGACCATATCGTTTATTACTTCGACGACCCGGCGTCCCCGTATCCCGCGGTGCTGACGATCTTTCCCGAGGTATACAAGCTGACCTACGCGCTGCTGGATGTATGGAACGGCACGGGACGCCTGCCGGAAGTGAACGCGGCCATGCTGCGCCTGCAGGATACCTTCGACGAAGCGTGCGCGGCCTACCGCCCCGCGGCGCGGGCGTTCGGCGCAAAATACGCTGGGGAACCCATCCTCTATTCCATTGCGGCGGGCCTGGACGCCTGCGTAGGCTATGTGCTGACGAACTGCCTGGTGATGGAATCCCTGTGGAAGCACTCCTCGCCGCTGCACGCGGGCGAGTTTTTCCACGGTGCGTTTGAGGCTGTGGATGATACGGCCGCGGTGTTTGCGCTGCTGGGTCTGGGCAAAACGCGGGCCCTGGAGGAACGCGCGGTGAAGTTTTTACAGCGCAAGACCGGGAAGCTGACGGTGCTGGACGCGGCCGCGCTGGATCTCGAGGCTTATCCCGGCTGGCTGCGTGCGCCGGTATCCGCACTGGTGCTCAACCGTCTGGCCGCGCTGTATTGCGACGAGATGTCCTATGCGATGGGACACCCTATTTCCTCGCGCCGGTACATGGGGGTGGAAAAATACTGATGAAGCTGCTTGGCATAGGAGACAACGTGCTGGACGATTACCGCTGGCGGCAGGAGCTGTACCCGGGGGGCAACAGCGTCAATGTGCCCGTGCTGGCCCGCCGCTACGACGGAAGCACAGCAGCCTATATCGGCGTGCTGGCCGATGACGGCGCGGGGCTGCATTTTGCCTCCGCCCTGCGGGAGGAAGGCGTGGATATCAGCCGCGTGCGTGTGATGCACGGCATCAGCGCGCGCAATTACATCGAGCTGGACGAGGCGGGCGACCGCCACTTTGTGGGCAACAACGGCCGGGAGACCGCGCAGTACCAGGCGCTGCTGTGCCTGACGCCCGGCGACTACGCCATGATGGAGCAGTACGACCTGGCGCACACCAGCATCCACAGCTGGCTGGATGCCTACCACCCGGCCATCAGCCGCCGGGTGCCGCTCTCTCTGGACTTTTCCGGCGAGTACGACCGGGTGAACATCGCCCAGCTCTGCCCGCTGCTGCGGTTTGCTTTCTTTTCCGGCGGCGCCGCCAGCGAGGAAGAGGTGCGGGCGCTGGCCCGCACTGCGCTGGACGCCGGAGCGCGCACGGTCGTGGTGACGATGGGCGTGCGCGGTTCTTATCTGCTGGAGCAGGGGCGTGAGCACAGGCAGGAGTGTGTGCGTGCAGACGTGGTGGACGCGCTGGGCGCGGGCGATGCGTTCATTGCGGCATTTCTTGCGGAATACCACGCGGGCGGCGGGGATCTGGCGGACGCAGCGCAGAAGGCGAGCGTATTTGCCGCGCAGTGCTGCGGCCATTACGGCGCGTTCGGCCACGCCATGCCGCATCCGGACAGGTGCGCCGGGGAGCAGGCGGATCTCTGTTTATAATATAACTTACTTTATATAAAAAACACAAAAGACGCAGAAGAGGGCCTGCCGCGGCTCCGCTTTTGCGTCTTTTATCTGTAGGGACATAGAAAGGTTACGAAATTATGACAATGCGATATTGCATTTTTTTCTTTGCCTTTTCCCGTGGAACGGGCTTTGGCAGGCGCTTTGCTGCAAAACGCACACAGATTTGATAGATTTTGATTGGGATTATTACCAATTTTGAACAAAATGCTTGATGCATTTTGCCTAAGATGAAAAATGCAAAGCAAAAAATGCAATACAATCTGAAGCAACACAGCAAAATAGGAGTAGTTTCCGCGAAAGGGCGAATGCTATACTTAAGGCACAGAAAAACGGCGGCGGCACATGCTTCCCGGGAGATGCGCGTCCCGCTGTTTTGAGGAAGAAACCTGCGCCCGCAGGGCGCAGCGGTAATCTTTAGGAGGTTTAACGTATGAAAAAGGTACTTTCCCTGCTTCTTGTTGCCGCCATGGCGCTCATGCTCGTCGCATGCGGCGGCAGCTCCAGCAGCACGCCTGCGGCTTCCGGTTCCACGGCGGCGTCCGGCTCTGCCGAGGCGCCTACGGGCCAGACGCTGAAGGTCATGCTTTCCGAGGAGCCCAGCAGCGGCGATTCCTTCACCACGACACTGAATAAATGGGCCGAGGAGACCGGCAACAGCGTGGAGCTCATGGTCATTCCCTACGACGACCAGCTCACCAAGTTCCCCCTCATGGCCAAGAACAAGGACCTGCCCGACCTCGTTTCCACCACGCGTCTGAGCCGTCTGTATCCGGATGAGTTTGTGGACCTGGGCCAGGTCGTCGACACCTCGATCTTCGAGCCGATGGCACTGGAGATCATCAGCCAGGAATATAACTCCGACAAGCTCTCCTGCCTGCCCCTGCAGTTCACCATCACCAACGTGTTCTACAACAAGGACGCTTTCGAGGCCGCCGGCCTGGAGGTTCCCACTGTGGACGACCGCTGGACGATGGATGAAGTGTACGAGGCCGCTGCGAAGCTGATGGCCGACGGCGGTGTGAAGTACGGCATGGCCGTGGATTTCTCCCGCGCCCGTTATGACAACCTGATGTATATGAACGGCGGCTCCATGGTGGAAAAGGATGGCGATTCCTTCAAGGTCGCCATCAACAGCCAGGCCAATATCGACACCCTGCAGACCTTCGTGGACAAGAACAACGAGGGCATTATGCCCAAGGCCATCTGGGCCGGCGGCTCCACCGACAACCCCGGCGATTACTTCAAGAACGGCGACGTGGGCATGTACTTCTCCGGTTCCTGGAACTACAATGCATTCACCACGGACATCACCGGCTTTGAATGGGGCGTTATGCCTTCTCCGGTCGGCTCTGTGAGCGGTTCCGCGATTCTGGGCGGCTCCGGTCTGGCCGTGCCCGAGAACTCCGCCAACAAAGATCTGGCGCTCTCCTTCATCAAGTGGTTCTATGAGGAGGAAAACTTCTCTTACTACCTCGATCTGGACAAGGGCCTGTCCTCTCTGACGGGCGTGACGTACCAGCCCGCCGACGAGAAGGCTGCCGCGGACTACACGGTCCTGCAGGCGGAAGTCGGCCAGACGACTACCCTGTTCAGCGTGGACGAATCCTCCATGTGGAGAAACTATCTGGACAATGAGTACCGCGATGCTCTGAAGCAGGCGGTGAACGGCGACATGACGGCTGAGGAAGCCCTCAATGATTTCGCCGCCGCTCTGGCCGAGAAATCCGGCTGGGCCCAATAAGCAGAAAAGAAGCGGTCATACCGCAGCGTGTTTGAAAACGCCCCGCCCGGATGGGCGGGGCGTTTTCGCACGGCAAACGGGAAGGGAGACATGCGGAATGGAAAAGCCGCAGTACACCGCTGCGCACCTGAAGGGCATGAACCGCCATGTCGTATATGATTTTATTCGGGAACGGGGAGCAACTTCCAAAGCGCAGATCGTCAAGGAAACGGGCGCCCACCGTCATCAAGATCGTGTCGTACCTTGTGGAGCGGGGCCTTGTGGTGGAGGCCGGCGAGGGTGCGGCCGGCGTGGGACGCCGGCCGCAGCTGCTGGCCATCAACGGGCCGGGCCGATTTTCGGCGGTGTTCGCGCTGGAAGGTTCGTTTCTCTCCATGGGGCTGGTGGACATCTCCGGCCGTGTGCTCCACAGGCAGAAAACACGCACGGCGCAGGATTTCGGCGCGTTTCTGGCCGAGGTGCGCGACGGGCTGGTGAGCAGCCTGCTGCACGCTGCCGGAGCAGACCCTGCACGGCTGATCGGCGTGGGCGTCACGCTGCCCGGGACGTATGACCCCGCGCGCCGCGTGCTGGATTACGCGCCCGCCATCGGTGTGTTCGGGCCGGTGGAGATCGGCCCGTGGATGGACGGGATGACGCAGAAGTTCGGCGTGCCCGTTTATGTGGAAAACGACACCAACGCCCAGTGCATGGGCGAGCATGAGCTTTGCCGTGCGCGGGACCTTGTGTATGTTTCGGCGGGAACGGGCGTGGGTGCGGGGGTCATGCTGGACGGCCGCCTGCGACGGGGCGAAACGAACAAATGCGGCGAGATCGGCTACAATGTGTTTTTCGAGGATTATAAGCGCACGGCCCGCGCAGCGGGCTGCCTGGAGCAGCGCATCGGTTACCATGTGCTGGAGCAGCAGTTCGCCCTGGACCGTTTTTCCCGCCGCAGCCAGATCCCGCCCGCGCTTCTGGCGCAGATGGCGGCCCAGGTGACGAAGCCCCTGGCGCTTTGCATCGCCAACCTGACGCATGTGCTGGACTGCAGCACCGTGGTGCTGGGCGGCGAGGTAGCCGAGCTGCTGGGCGACGCGCTTCTGGACGCGCTGAACGCCAGGCTGGAGGAGCTGTGCCTCTCGCCGGTGCGGGTGCGCCGTCCGGCCAGCGCGGACGACGGCCTCATCGGCATGGCGGCCCATATCACGCGCATGGAAGTGGATGCGCTTTTGGAGGAGGAATAGGCTGTGGCATATTTAAAGTTTCCGCTGTTTCTGGGGCGATACGTCAACCGCTGGCTCGTCAGCGGCATTGCCCAGACGCCCGTGCATTTCACACCGGTGACGCTGCACGGGGATATCAACCTGTGGCTGAAAAAGGGATTTTCCGTTCATGAAAATCCCTGCAAGACAGAATTCGTACGCGCGCGCCGGGCATGCCCCGCCGCGCTGCCCGCTGTATGCGAGCCGGTGCCCGGCGGCCGCGTTGGAGACGGCGCGTCGCCCCAGACGTTTGCCGTGTACTGGCCCTTCGACGACATCAGCCTTGACATCTCCGGCGGATGGGACGCGCCCACGCATATCCGCGCCTGGGCGTATACCGAGCTTTGGGCGGACGAGGACGGCCCCGCGCCGTTCCTCTTTACGACCTGCGGCGGAGCAGCCGTGTGGCTGAACGGCGAGAAGGTGCTGGAATTTACGCCCTTCACCCGCAACATCCCCGCGGATACGCCGCTGGAGCTGACGCTGCGCAAGGGCAGAAACAGCGTGCTGGTGTTTTTTGATGACCTGGCCGAGCGGGACGCGGCGTTCCTGCTGCGTTTGTGCTGGCAGGGAACGGATGCGCCGCCGGAGCAGCGCGTGCCGGTGGGCGCGGCGAACCCCACGCTGCTGGAGCAGGGCGAGCAGGCCATGCGCAGCCTTTGCTTCAGCCGCAACCATTATGCGGCGGGCCCCGTCAGTCTGCGGTGTGAAAATCCTTTCGCCCAGCAGACGCTGCATGTAACGCTGGAGGGCGCTACGGAGGAAAACGAGCAGGCGGGCGTGCTGTTCACGCGCACAGCGGATTTTGCCCCCGGGCAGACACGGGCGTCCCTGGGGGACTGCGCCGAGTTCCCGTTCGGATTTCTTCTGCTGCAGGCCACCGCTGTGGTGGAGGGAATAGCCATCACCCGCCCCATCACCGTGGAAACGCACGCCTCGGCTCTGCTGCCCCATGCGGCGGACACCGTGGCCGGGCGCAAGCGGCAGGCGCTGGAATTCCTGGCGCGCTTCGGCGAGCAGAACACCAACCGGGCCGTGGCGCTGCTGGCAACGGGCGGCAGCCCGGACGAGGCGCAGCGCCTCATTGCCGCGCAGGTGCGCTTTGTAGACCGCCGGTGCGACTGCAGTGATTTTTACCTCGTTTATTTTCCGCATATCCTGCGGGCCTGGGGCGCACAGGGCGCCGGCCTGCTCTCGCCGGAGCTGGAGCGCGCCATGCGGGCGTGCATCCTGAACTTCCGTTACTGGATGGATGAACCGGGCGACGACGTGATGTGGTTTTACAGTGAGAACCACGCGCTGATGTTTCATACCTGTCAGCTGCTGGCCGGGGAGCTGTATCCGTCGGAGACCTTTTCCAACAGCGGCATGACGGGCGTACAGATGCAGCAGAAAGCGAAGGGCCTGCTGCTGGAATGGTTCCGGGGATTTTTAAACGAGGGCTTTACGGAATGGAACTCCAGCGCTTACCTGCCCATCGACCTGCTGGGCCTGGCCAGCCTCTATGCCTGGACGCAGGACGGAGAGCTGCGGGCACTGGCAAAACGGGGCATGGACTATGTGTTTTATCTGCTGGCCGTACACAGCCGCAAAGGCTTTTTCGCAGGGTCCTCCGGACGCACGTACCTCAAGGAGCAGTTCGGAAACTGGTCCAACTGCACATCGTTCATGAGCTGGATCGGCTATGGCTGCGGCACTCCGGGCCACGCGGGCAAGGGCGTGGTTTCCCTTTGCCTGTCGGATTACGAGCCGCCGCGGGACTATGCGGCCTATTTCAATGTAGAGCCGGGTTTTGAACTTGTGTGCCGCTCCACGCATGGTTATCAGAAGCACGTAGATCTTTATACCTATAAAACGTCGGGCTATCTGATGACAAGCGCGGCGGATTTCCGGCCCGGAAATCCGGGCTATCAGGAAAATCCGCTGCAGCTCACATTCACACCCACGGCGCAGCTCTGGATCAGCCATCCGGGTGAGCGGGCGCTGTACGGCAAGGGGCGTCCGTCCTATTGGGCGGGCAACGGCACGCTGCCCCGTGTCAACCAGTACAAAGGCTTCGCCACGGTGTTTTATGATATCGCGCCGGAACACCCGGTGGATTTCACGCATCTGTATCTGCCCACAATGGAATTTTATCTGTGCCGCGTACAGGGTCCCTGGGTGTTTGCGCAGGAGGGAGACGCCTACTGTGCGGTCTATTGCTCGGCCGGGCTCACGGCCCAGCGCTTCGGCCCGAACGCCGAGCGTGAGTTCATTGCGCCCGGCCGCCGCTGCGTGTGGCTGGTGCGCGCCGCGCAGACGGATGAATTCCCCAGCTTTGCGGCGTTCATCACGGCCATGCTGGCTGCGCCGCTGGAGGTGGACGCCCAGCGGCTTGCCTGCCGCTTTGAGGACCCGGTATACGGAGTGCTGCGCAGCGGCTGGAACGAACGCCTTTCGGTGAACGGCGCGGCAATGGAATACGGCGGCAGCGACCAGTACGGCGTGCTGGAGCTGCGGGAAAAACAACAGCCTGCCGCGGATGCGCAGGCATAGGAGGAAAGAATATGCTGGACCAGAAGACCCTGCACGCGGCGCTCAAAAAGGTATCGGCCGCGATGATGCATCTGGAAAATACGGGCTTTGAGGAAAAGTACCCCATTGGCCTCATCGACATCAACCTGTGGGAATGGCCGCAGGGCGTGGGCCTGTACGGCCTTTACAATTATTATAAGCTGACGGGAGACCGCGGGACGTTCGATTTCCTGTGCGGCTGGTATGACGCGCGCATGGCCGAGGGCCTGCCCGAGCGCAACGTCAACACGACCTGCCCCATGCTCACGCTGCTGTGCGTGTACGAGGACACACAGGACGAACGCTACGGCGCGCTGTGCCGGGATTGGGCCGAGTGGGTGATGCACGGGCTCATCCGCACGGGCGACGGCGCGTTTCAGCACATGATCACCGGCGCCGCCAACGACAGCCAGATGCTTATCGACACACTGTTCATGACGGTGCTGTTCCTGGCCAAAGCAGGCGTGGTGTTCGGCCGCAAGGACTATGTGGAGGAAGCAAAGCGCCAGTGCCTGGTCCACATCAAGTATCTGTATGACACAAGCTGCGGGCTGTATTTCCATGGATACGACTTCAAGGGACGCCACAACTACGGCCGTGTGCATTGGGCACGCGGAAACTCCTGGTACACCTGCGGCATCATGGAGCTGATCGGCCTTATCCCCATCGAGCCGGGGCTGCGGCAGTATTTCCTCGACACCTTCCGCGCCCAGGTGGACGCGCTGTGCGCCTGCCAGGCGGAGGACGGCATGTGGCATACGATCTTGGACGACCCGGCGTCTTATAAGGAAAGCTCGGCCACGGCGGCGTTTGCCTACGGAATGCTCAAGGGCGTCCGTCTGGGCTTTTTGCCCGCGCAGTATGAGGCACCGGCCCTGCGCGCCGTGCAGGCCGTGCTGGCCCGCGTGGATGCCGCGGGCATCGTGGGCGGCGTTTCCTACGGCACGCCTGTGGGCAATGACGCACAGTTTTATAAGGATATCCCCGTCTGTCCCATGACATACGGGCAGGCCATGGCCATCCTGATGCTGGCCGAGGCGCTGTACCACACCGGGGAGGACGCGTGATGGAAACAGGCGCGAACGTCCCTCTGTATGGGCCGTATTCCAAAAAATATCTGGGCCTTTCCAAAATCGTTCCGCGGGCGCAGGTGCCGGGCGCGCGGTTCGACCTTGTCGTTCACCCCACCTGCGTGAACGGTGCGGCACCCGTTCCCAACACCACGTTTCCCTGTGGGTATCATCCGTGGCAGGCCGCGCCGGACGGCTCGTTTTACAGCTACCGCTGCGAGCTGCTGCCCAAGGACAGGCTGTACGCGAGCATTGCGTTTTTTCGCCTGGATGAAAACGCGTGGGGCGTACGCACGCGGTTCCACAACCGGACAGAGCTGCCCCGAAATTGTATGCTCAACTATTTCTGCGCGCTGGAATACCCGGCTGCGCGGCGGACGCTGCCCGTTCTGCCGGAGGGCGCGGTCCGCTGGCATGCGCTGGACTATGCTTCCTATACTTACGCGCAGCCGCGTCCGTGGGACGGCCTTGCGCCCGACGCGCTCCAAAAAGGTGAGTTCCGCGACGAGGCGTTCACAGACGGCCACGGCCTGGGCGACCGCGTGCCTCACGCCCACATGCCGCGCCTTGCGGGCCTGCGTCCCTTTGGCGCGCAGGCCGGGGACGCTGTGGGCTACCGCGTCGCCGTTCCCGGGTTTGAGGATGCCGCGCTCACGGTGCGGTACCGTACCGTACCGCCGCAGGGCGGGCACGGGGAAAGGGGCGCTTCGGCGGAGCCGGTGGTGTTCGATACTGCGTTCGGTCCGCTGTCCTTTCCGCCCAGCGGCGCGCCCGCTTTTGTTTCGTTCCCGCTGGGCGCGGTGCCGCCGGGGGAGCTTGCGCTCACGCTGACGGCGCGCGGTACCGGCGGCGCGGGCGTGGAGCTGGACTTTTTTGCGGTGACGGCCCGCGCCCGGGCGGCTGCCGTCGGTGTGTGCACACAGGAGCCGGATGCCAGGCCCGTATTGGAACGGGAAAGGGACGGGCAGTACCGCCTGCGCTATGCCGGCGTGGACGAAGCGTTCTGTGTGCGCGTATACGGCGAAAGGCGGCGGGAGCGCCTGCTGGAGACCGGCTGTCTGGAGGATGCGCTCATCTCCCGCCTGTCCAACCCGGACCATACCTTCGACGATGTGCTGAACCCGTTTTCCGGTTCGTTCCGGCGCAAGCACAGTGACCCGGGCTGGTATCAAAACCTGCTGGTGAGCGGGTTGTTCCTGCAGCCCGGGGCCTGCCACACAGAATACGCCGTGCTCTCGGCCACGCCCCGGACGGACACGCCGCAGGCACTGGAGCAGGTGTTCCGCGCGGGCAAGCGCCGGGCAAAGCTGCCGGCCTTCAATCCGGCGGGCAGGCGCTACCGGCTGTCGGTGCGGTGCCTGCGCGCCGCCGCGCTGACGAATGTCGTTTATCCTTTGTACCGCAGGGGTGAAATGGTGGCGCATTATACGCCGGGAAAGCGGTGGGATTCTTTCTACACATGGGACTCCGGCTTCATCGGCCTGGGCCTGGCACAGGCGGACGCAGAGCTGGGCCGCCGCGTGCTGGAGCAGTATCTTTCCGGCCCGGAAAACAGCGATTTTGCCTTTGTGCACCACGGCTCGCTGGTTCCGGTGCAGTTTTACCTGTACCAGGACCTGCTGGCGCGCGCGCAGGATAAGGCCGGGCTGCTGCGGCTGTATCCGGCGATGCGGCGGTATTACGAATTTTTGGCCGGACGGGGCGAAGGCTCCACGACCGCGCGCTTTGCAAGCGGCCTGCTGACGAATTACGATTATTTCTACAACGCCAGCGGAATGGACGACTATGCGGCACAGGTGCTGATGCATGCGAAGGGCCTTTCGGGCCGCGCCGCACCCGTCCTGTTCACCGCCCATGTCATCCGCGCGGCGAAGATCCTGCGCCAGAGCGCGCGGCGCCTGGGGCTCGTGAAGGACGAGGAGCGCTGCGGGCGGGACATCGAGCGGCTTTCCGCCGCGCTGCAGTGCGCCTGGGACGGGGAATGCGGCTACTTCAGCTATGTGCTGCACGATGACGAAGGAAGGCCGCAGGGCTTTCTGCGTACGGACGCGGGCGAGAACGCAAACAAGGGGCTGGACGGTGTTTATCCGCTGGTGGCGGGCGCATGTACGGCACGGCAGCAAAGCACGGCGCTGGCACATCTGAAAAGCACGAAGGAGCTGTTCTCACCCGTTGGGCTCACAGCCGTGGACATGTCCGCGTCTTATTACCGGGATGACGGCTATTGGAACGGCGCGGTGTGGTTCTCGCACCAGTGGTTTTTCTGGAAAACCATGCTGGACCTGGGCGAGGGCGCGTTCGCATGGGACATCGCGCGCACGGCGCTGGAGGCATGGAAGCGGGAGGTGGACGACAGCTACGACACCTTTGAAATGATCAACATCGCCACGGGGCGCGGGGGCTGGTTCCACCAGTTCGGCGGGCTGTCGTGTCCGGTGTATCTGTGGGCGTGCGCGTATTTCCAGCCCGGCACGGTGAACTGCGGTTTTGACGTGTGGCTGGAGCGCGCATCCTTTACAAAGAACTGTACGGCCTGCACGCTGGAGCTTTCCACCCGGGATTGTGCGCGGGATGCGCTGGTGCTGGCGGCGCTGTGCCCCGGCACACGCGTGCGCGCCGTTTTGGGCGGCACAGTGCTGCCCTGCACCGAGCGCGCGCCCGGCGCGTGGGAGGTCACGGTGCCGCACGGGCTGAAAAACGCCGTGGTGGAGCTGCGGCCGGAATGACCCCTGCATACGCGGTGTGAAGCTTCCGTGCAGAACAAGGCCCCGCCCGTCCGCATCTGCTGCGGACGG
>ERZ836939.3795-NODE-3795-length-12213-cov-8.524346_pt1 | contig 12213 bp, 17 predicted proteins | sample MGYA00519912_ERZ836939 | MGnify/ENA primary metagenome ERZ836939 (study PRJEB31850, sample SAMEA3708810) | human gut metagenome | biome: human gut; feature: human-associated habitat; material: faeces | place: China | collected 2014 ... | reverse complement strand
GACAGAATCTGCTCGGTGATCTCCTTCATAACAATCTGTGTTTCTCGTAATTCTTCTACAAGGTACTGTACCCGTTGCTTTGTTCCTACTACAACAATATTGGAATAGATACTGTAACGTTATCAGGTGGAATAAATGGATTAATAATATATATATGGAGATACATCCCCTTTACCTGGCGTAAATACCCTTTACCTGGCGTAAATATCTGTATATCCGGGATTGCATCAACTAATGACCTATACTCATTTTTTGTTGGCTCAATTATAAGAAATGGAATCTGGAAATCTCTCCAAAACTGCATAAGTAATCCTAATGAAAAATTAGTTTTTCCAGTTCCGGGCATACCTACAATCAAACCATGTTGTGTAAAATCATTAAGTGGAATACCGGCTTCCGAAGTTCCTGCTTCTCTCGACTTAATTACATTTCGTATTCTTCCTAACTTGAAGCTTCCTTCGGCCATGATTCTGCTATTAAGCTTTTCTTTATTACTCTGTGTTCGTCTGCTTTCTAAACCAATCGTATTCCCATCATCAATAGGCAGTTTAAAAATTGATTTTAATTCCTTTACTCCGAGAAGCTGTCGCATATCATTGAAACAACCAGAAAAATAATCAACATTATTTTTTCTATTCTCCTCACATAGCACCTCCTTCTGGACATGAAAAAAACGGCAGGTATTTCACTGCCGGTGGATATCAGTTATAAACTATGATTGAATTTAATTACTTTTGAGTTCCATTGTCATTAATTATTGCTTCAGATCTAAAAACTGGAAGGTGTAGTGCTATGAACTATGCTCATAAATCTACAGAAAAACATATTATCATAGTGTTACTTTACCATTTTTTACATCCTCAATAAACCTATCAACGAGTTTTTGTGTCAATCTAGATTCACCGTAATGCTCAAGTACAAAACTACGATAACTTCTCCCATCTACAAGTACATCGCTTTTTTTGGTCAACAACCAATTACCATTGCCACCTCCTTGCTCTCTAATATTCCACTCTTTACCATATCTCCTGTAGACTTCATCTCTTTTACCTTGTACAGACATTGATTCGCTTTCCACGTACCTGATTTGCATTATAAAGCCTCCTTTTCAATAAAAGTTCCAAAAATAAAAGAACATTCTTCCACAAATCTCGATTTGTTCATTTCAGGGGACACACCCCTGTGCCCCCATTTTACACCTTATAACCTGTCTTGTATATCAAAAGATTACCCGATACACGCTTCTATAGTTCTCATTGCTGCCTCTTTTCCCTCCTGTCTCTGGTTGTTCTGCTTGATGGCAGTAATTCTGTCATGAAGAGACTGGTGTTCCTCTTTCTCCTCATCCTGCTCTTCTTCCCCTTCCATATCTGCCGATTTCTGTGCTTCATTCTGGGCAATGCCTGCCACATTCCTCATTTTTGTGTAAAGGAATGCATTTTTGTAATAATGGGCTTCATCCACATACAGACGGTCTACCCCAAGTTCCTCAAACGTTACCACATCATCCTTTTTCTCTCTGTTCTCTAGCTTTTCCAGACGCCTCCGGAGACTCTTTTTGGTCTTTTCCAACTGTTTTACCGTAAAACGGCTGCCATCACTTTCCAGCTTTGCCTGCTGAATTCCTGCTTCCAGTTCTTCGATCTGCTCTTCTAGCCGTATCTCTCATTTTACCCTGTGGCTTTCCCAGGACGTTCCCGGCTTTCACCTCTTCCTTCGCCTTTTCCAGCTTCCCATGAATCTCGGTTTTCTCTGCCGGCTTTTCTGCCGAAGCTGCTTTTTCTTTTTCCAGACGTGCTTCCCGTTTCTCCGCATTTTCCATCACGGCTGTTCTGCCATCACAAAACTGCACTTTATCCGAAAGAATATCTTCCAGTGCTACTTCTGTTGCATTGACTTCTTTTACCATGGCATTCAGGACTTTCACATCGAAATCTCCATTATCCGGCACAAGAAGTGTTTCATGGATGGAGGAAGGCAGGATATAAAAATCACCCTTCATAAACTCCCCGATCTGTTTGCGGATATCCTCATGCAGGATCAGGGATGCCGCATTCATTTTTGTTTCGTTCGTCAGGCAAAACATAGGCATAAAAAATTCCTCTGCCCTCCTGTCTCCGTTCAACAGGTTCTGAGGTTTTTCTCCCATAATCGAGGACTCCATCAGATCATTTATTGAGCATAAAGCCGGTCCACGGTTCTTATCTGATGCCATCGCATCCTGATGGAGCGTCTGGGCATCAATCTTCCACGCCTCTAAAAGTGCTTTGGTCAACATAACGAGTGGGCACCCGTCCTAAAATCATATAATAATTTTTATTTGCCAGGTCAGCGTTCATCCGTTCCACTACCCTGTAAGCAAAAGAGACCAAGATATCAAATACTTCCGCTACGTCTTCCACTGACAAATACATCTTTCTTTTACGCATGGAACCATTCCACTCCCTTCTCCTGCGGGATCTGACAGACATCCTCAATCCCGTAAAAACGTTCCACAAAATACTTGGTCGAAACCTTGCCTTTAAGAACCAGATACCCTTTCTTTTCCAGTTCGCTGTTCAAATTTGCAATGATCTCATAAGCAGAGGTTATAGATACCTCCAAAAGTTCACATACATCTGCTGCTTTTAAAAATAATTTGTTCTGCATAATCAGTACCTCCTTTACTGAGCCAGCTTCCAGCCGATGGCCTCCTGTCTGGCCGATACAAAATCGGCATACAGGCCCTTTTGCTGGATCAGCTCCGCATGAGTGCCGCGCTGGACGATATGAGCGTTGTCCAGTACAAGGATCTGATCGGCGTTGCGGACGGTTTTCAGACGGTGGGCAATCATGATGATGGTCTTGTCATGGGTCAATGCCTCGATAGCCCGCTGCAATTCATCCTCATTCTCCGGGTCAACGCTGCTTGTTGCCTCGTCCAAAATGATGATAGGTGCGTCCTTCAGCATGGCGCGGGCGATGGAAATCCGCTGTTTCTCGCCACCGGACAAAGTACCGCCTCCCTCGCTAATCACGGTGTCATAGCCATCCGGCAGGGCAGAAATAAAGTTATGGCAGCAAGCCTTTTTCGCCGCTTCAACCACTTGTTCATGGGTAGCATCCGGGCAGCCAAACTTGATATTGTTCTCAATCGTATCTGCAAATAGGTACACGCTCTGGAACACCATCGAGATATTCTTCATCAGGCTGTCCAGCTTGAAATCTCGTACATCCGTACCGCCTATGGTAATCTTCCCGGCATTCACATCCCAAAAACGGGCAATCAGGTTGCACATCGTTGTCTTTCCTGCCCCGGAAGGGCCGACAATGGCCGTAGTCGTTTTTTCGGTAATGGTAAAGCTGACCTGACTATGCCCAAACGCTGTATGAAAAGAAGCTGCTGACCTATCCGAGAACGGACAGCCAAAGCCAACTTTACGGCTTTGCATGACAGCCGGATTGAAACCGAGGCCCGGCGCATCGTGGATAAGCTGAAAGATCTGTCCGCGCCCAACAGCCCCAACAAGACACATTTTATGGTGGAGATCTCACCGCACTTTGACGCACTGGCTTCCACCAAGGACGATGACCGGCTCTTTGCCATGCTGCCCTATAAGTCCCTGTGCTTTACCAGCATAAAAGACCGACACGGGGTATATGCCATGATTAACAAAGATGAGCGCCGTGATGTGAGTATTCGCAAGCCCCGGCCATCTATCCGCAAGCAGCTTGCCGACAGCAAACAGGCCACCAGCCCGAAAAAGGCGGCGGCCAGAACCAAGAAAAATGAATTGGAGGTATGAGGAATGATGCACTTTACCGTGGAAGAAGAAAATTTGATCTGTATGTACCACAACGCAGACCGACGCAGGACGATAGGCAAGATCACCGCAGCCATGCCGGGTATGGACGGGGATATGTGGACGCTGGCCCAGCAGACCCTTTCCAAGCTGAAACGTATGACGGATTCTGACTATGACAGCCAGAAATTCTATTTCACAGACGAGAACGAATAAATAACAGCAGACGCCGGGCGCGCGGCCATGTGGCCGCTTGCGTCCGGCGTCTTTTCTTTTTGCCTGTTCCTACGCATTTAGAACCCAGTATTGACGGGGATAGGATAAAGTATTCGCCCACCTCTGCAAACGTGCGGGAGAAGCCTTGAAACTGGCGGTTATCAGCCCCGAAAGGCGTAGGTTACAGTCATTATTAGCCCCCGAAACAGGTACAGACGCGCAGCGGGTGTATCTGTTTCGGGGGTGTGCAGGTGATAGCCGCAAAGCGGCGTAAGAGGGTGCAGCCCTCTTGATCGTTATTCTTGTTCCAGCTGGAAGCTCGGCAACGCTTCCAGCAGCTTTAAGGAAATGTGCTGCCGCATATCCTCGTCAATGACTTTTTTCACTTTGCCGCCCGGCTGCCTGATCTCCACCGTGGAAAGCTCGTCGATGTAGTCCGCATAGTGGGCCAGCACCTTTTCTGTGGCCCACTTCTCACCGGCAACGGCGGCTTTGATTGTTTCATAGTCCAGCAGCTTTTCTTGTCCGTCCATCCTGATACCCCCGTCAGATTGATTTTTTCCATGATACCATATCTGGGAGTATGGAGCCAGAGAAACCGGCGATTTTCTGCTGGTAAATTCTACGCATTTAGAGCGGCACTATGGCGGGGATAGGATAAAACACTCACATACCCCGCCGACTATGCGGGAAAAACCTTGAAATATAGGGCTTTTTAAGGCCCTAAATGCGTAGGTTGGTGCTTTGTTGCGATATGCTCCACGGTTACGGTGTATTGTTCATATTCTGTTTTCGGGAATCTTTATGAAATCTTCAAAATTGCCCGGTATGCTATCCGTAAAATCAAAGAAAGGACTTGATTATATGGATATGATTTTGAAAACGACTGACCTCTGCAAAAATTTCAAGGGGCAAATGGCGGTAAACAATGTGTCACTGAACATCCGGCGCAACTCGGTTTATGGTCTGCTGGGGCCGAATGGGGCTGGCAAATCCACGATCTTAAAAATGCTCACCGGCATTTTGCGCCCCACATCGGGAAGCATCGAGTTTGACGGCCACCCGTGGAAGCGGAATGATCTGGAGCATATCGGTGCTTTGATTGAGATGCCCCCGCTTTACGAAAATCTGACTGCATACGAAAATCTCAAAGTCAGAACTACATTGCTCGGCCTGGACGATGCACGAATTAACGAGGTATTGCAAATTGTCCAGCTCACGAATACCGGCAAGAAACGGGCCGGGCAGTTTTCTCTTGGTATGAAGCAGCGGCTTGGTATTGCTATTGCATTGCTGAACAGTCCCCAGCTTTTGATTCTGGATGAACCGACTAACGGCCTTGACCCTTTAGGGATTGAGGAACTTCGAGAGTTAATTCGCTCTTTTCCCTGCAAAGGGATTACAGTTATTTTGTCCAGCCATATTCTGTCAGAAGTCCAGCAGATTGCAGATCATGTGGGTATCATTGCTGGCGGCGTCCTTGGATATGAGGGAGAGCTTCGCGCCGGTGAAGATTTGGAACAACTCTTTATGGATGTTATTCGCAGAAATGGTAAGGAGGGATATTAAATGGAGATGGCATATATTCAGGCAGAGAACCTAAAGCATAAGAGAACTTTCACAAAAACGCTGATCGTTCTGGCCCCGTTTGTAACTGCGCTTATGAACTTTTTTGCCCCTCTTTGGTTCCAGCTCAATTCTTATAATTGGTGGTATATCCTGCTTTATCCTGGATTCCTTACGCTCACCTGTGCCTTGATTGAACAGCGGGATAATGGCAAACTAAAATATCGTGCCGTTGCTTCATTGCCTGTTTCGCAGAACAAAGTCTGGAAAGCAAAAATTGGAGTGGCCGGTATTTACTCCTGTGTGGGGAATTTCATTTTCCTGGCGCTAAATCTGTTGGGCGGTTTTGCAATATTAGTTATCAACGAAATTCCCCTGACAATCGGAATTTGGCAGGCTGCGGCCGGAACAGCTTGTATTGTCATTGCAAGCCTATGGGAAGTTCCGCTGTGCTTATGGTTATCAAAAAAAGTTGGTATCTTTGTCACGGTTATTCTTAATGCCGGACTTGGAAGCGTTTTAGGGATTTTCACGGCTACAACCTCTTTGTGGATGATCTGCCCGTATAGCTGGGTGCCGCATCTTATGATTTCCGTGTTAGGTATTTTGCCTAATGGTGAGCCGGTTGCAGATCAGAGTACGGCAATGGCATTTTGGATGATTATACTTGTATTGGTCATTTCGCTGGCCTGGTTTGCGGCGCTGTCATTTTTAACTGCAAGATGGTTTGAGAAAAAGGAGGTGGGGTAACTATGGTATCTGTGGTTCGCTGCTGGAAAGCAGAATATCAGAAGTGTAAACATAGCATTTTGCTCTATATGCACAGCATGATTCCGATTATATGTGCGGCGATTTTTGCGGGTTACTATCATATATCCAGATGGGAACTGGCAACCAAAATCAGTGCCTATCTGGAAGTGCTGGCCGTTGCGTTCCCGTTTCTGATCGGCATTATTGTGGGCCTGGTTGTTCAGATCGAAAATCAGGCCGGGCATTATCAGCTTTTGTTGGGAACAATCCCATCTCGCATGGCAACGTATATTGGTAAACTTGGTTTTCTGATGATCTGTGCTTTTGGCGCAACATTTTTAGCGTTAGGAACATTCGCTGCACTATATAGGGATGCTCCGGCAAGCCTTTACCTGAAAGCAGGGATTCTATTGTTGATTACCATGCTTCCCATTTACCTGATTCATTTGTTTGTGGGAATGAGCTTCGGAAAAGGTGCATCTATGGGATTGGGAATTGCAGGGAGTTTAATAGCTGCCCTTATGATAACAGGGCTTGGTGACGCTACATGGAAATATATTCCCTGGGCCTGGGGCGTTCGTGCTATGGATTACACTGTGCTTGCATGGGATAGCCCCCAACTGTATGCACAGGTAAAAACCGATTTTTTCAGCGGTATGATTATTTCTGTATGCTGCACTGTTTGTCTGCTGATTGCCAGTTTGGTTTGGTTTCATGGTTGGGAGGGAGGTAAAAACAGTGAATAAAAAGTGCCTGTTTGCCGTGGTAATTGTGCTTGTAAGTCTTATATGCTTATCGGCCTGCGGTGCGCTCCGCGATACCGCCGATAAAAATAAGGCGTTAAATGAATCTCTGCCGTATTATGAGCTGAACGCCGCAAACTATGATGAAATTTCATATAACGGCCTGACATATACCATAACGGATGAATGTCTTGAAATGTCAGAACTGCAAGAAGAAATCGGGCAGGTATCGAAACGCTTCAAAAATGTGGCGGGGGAAGATTTCAGTTTCGGCTACGTTTACAGTATTGTGGATGTGGATATAAGCAATGCCGTAGCTGTAAATATCAACAATGAATATCGGAAAGCTGACATTAAAAATAATGATGAGTAACCTCGACAATGTGGTATAATGGGGCGGGAGGTGATTTTTTGACCCACTTACTTGTAGTTGACGATGAAGTTTCTATCTTGGAATTGATTAAGAACAGTTTGGGGAAAGATGGATATTTGATAACAGTCTGTCAAAATGCGGATGATGTAGACATCAAAAAGCTGCATTTCTATGACCTCATTCTTTTGGATGTGATGATGCCTGGCACAGACGGGTTTGAGTTTTGCAAACAGATCAGGAATATGGTAGACTGCCCGATTCTCTTTCTGACCGCAAAGACATTAGAGGAAGATATATTGTTTGGATTGGGCATCGGTGCGGATGATTATATTACGAAACCTTTTCGTATTCAGGAGCTTCGCGCCCGTGTCGCGGCACATTTACGCAGAGAAAAAAGGGAGCATCACAGCACACTTTCATTTGAGCCTGATATAAGATTTGACCTTTCCGCAAAGGTACTGTATGTTTCAGAACAGCCGGTTCCCCTTACCAAAAGCGAGTATTCAATCTGTGAATACCTTGCGAAAAACCGGGGACAGGTTTTTACAAAAGAACAAATCTATGAAGCCGTTTTCGGGTTTGATGGAATAGGCGATAACTCTACGATCTCAACGCATATAAAAAATATTCGTGCGAAATTGGAGCATTTCAAAATAAGTCCGATCAGCACCGTATGGGGGATAGGATATAAATGGGAGTGAAAAAGAAACCTACATTGAAAATATTGTTTCGCCAGTTTGCTATCTCCCTCATTGTCATGCTGGTAGCGGCAATTATTGTCCCTTCTGGTTTGGAGGGACTTGCTGTAAATGCTGGATTAGCTACAAGAGCAAATCTAAGTGAATTGCAGGTAAAAGAGATCATTCCAACGCTGACGATTGCCCCGGATATTACAAAGGTTGTGATTCCACAGGGATGCGGCTACTTAATTCTGGACAAGAACTTTAATGAGCTTTACAGCAATATGGACGATGATGAAAAAGAAATTGCCCTGCTGTACGCAAAGGGAGAATATATTGAATATGCTACGGGGAGGCAGTTTGCACTTGTTGTCCGGGAAAACGAATTTTGCGTTTTAAGGTATTATATTGGTTCTCAATTTACAGTGTCATGGCTACCGGAATATTTTCCATCTCCTGACACGCTTGCGTTTATCCTGATGGCTGTAAATTCGCTGCTGGTCATTATCATACTGACCGCCAGATTTGCTAAGAACCTGCGTACACAACTGACCCCGCTTTTTGAAGCAACTGCGGAGGTTTCAAAGCAAAACCTTGATTTTGAAGTAGGACACGCCAAAATCAAAGAGTTTGAAGATGTCCTTGCATCTTTTTCAGATATGAAAGATAATCTGAAAATTTCGTTAGAACGGCAATGGAAAACCGAACAGACACAGAAAGAGCAAATCGCCGCGCTTGCCCATGATTTGAAAACGCCTCTGACGGTTATTCAAGGAAATGCTGATTTACTCACAGAAACAAATCTTGATGATGAGCAACGATTATACGCTGGTTACGTCGTGGAAAGCTCCGGCCAGATGCAGTCATATATTCAAACCCTGATTGATATATCACGGGCGGCGGTTGGTTATCAGCTCCATATTGAAAGTATAGACTTGCCAGCGTTCATGCAGCACTTGTTCGGTTATATGGAATCACTATGCCGGACAAAAGAAATCCGGCTGCAAATGAATACTGTTTCACTCCCTCAAATGCTGAAATTTGATAGGGTGCTGATAGAACGTGCTATTATGAATGTTATCAGTAATGGGCTGGACTACTCCCCGCAAGGCGGAACGCTTTATGTGGATGTTCAGAGTAACAACGGTTTCGTGGAAATTTCAGTCACAGACGAGGGAACGGGGTTTTCTAAAGAGGCATTATGCCACGCACAGGAACGGTTCTATATGGGCGATCAAAGCCGCAATTCAAAGTTACACTTTGGTATGGGTCTATATATTACAAATTCGATTATGGAACAACATAATGGTCAGCTTATTTTAGAAAATTCAAAAGAAACCGGCGGCGCAAAGGTTACTATGAAACTTCCTTGCTGATTTTCCGATAGTGTAATGGACGTCTTTTATGTCCGTCCATTTTTCAAATCTTTATGGAATCTTCAAAAATTCCTCTTATCATGTATCTAAAGAAAAAACATCTGCCCAGCGGCAGAAAAGAAAAAAACCGCTGCTGGGCAGACCCATTTTCACGCTTAATTTATATTCACTGGTGGCGGTTTTGAGAAATCAAGGCCGCTGCTTTCTTTCTGTCATTCCCAGCAGTTAAAGGCATGGCGGCCCACGGGAGGACGCCGCCATGCTGTTTTACTATCATTATAATCTAATCCACTTCTACCGCGTGACATGCTCCCGCCACTTAAATCTTACAGATTTTGAAGTGGGAGCTTCCTGCTCGATTGCCCTTCAGGGCAAAGCTAAAACAGGCTATCCCCGCGTGTCCCGCGGTTCTTTTTTTATCCGGTTACGGATCTTTTCTGTGCTATTATGCACATTTTTTATATATTCTTTTTCCTTCTTTCAGAATATTGACCGCCGCATTCACATCCCGGTCCATCCGGTTTCCACATTCGCACAGGTATGTCCGTTCTGATAATGCCAGTTCTTTCTTTTTATGCCCGCATACACTGCATATCTTGCTGGATGCAAAATATCTGTCTACTTTTATCAGATATTTTCCACGTTCTTCCAGCTTATATCCAAGCATGGAAAGGAACTGACCGTATCCGTTATCCTGTATCCCTTTTCCGAAATGCAGGCCTCCGGCTATCCCCTTCAGGTTCAGATCCTCCACACATACTGCGTCATAGTCTTCTGCAAGGCTGTGGCTGAGCTTATGCTGGAAATCCTTCCTCTGGTTCTTTATCTTTTCATGATATAAAGCAACCTTTTTCTTCTGTTTCTGATAGTTACGGCTGCCCTTTTCACATCTGGAAAGTTTTCTCTGTTCCCGGGCAAGTTTTTTCTCTGCATTCCGGTAAAACATGGGATATCCGGCTCTTTCACCGGTAGAAAATACACACATCCCATGCATGGCAAAATCCATCCCCAGGAATTTTTCCGCCTGTCTTTTCTCCGCTGTTTGGTTTTCACAGTCGAACAGCAGGCTGGCAAAATATTTTCCGGACGGTTCCCTGCTCACAGTCACTGATTTCAGCTTCCATCCCTCCGGGATCATACGGTGGAGTTTTATTTTTACCGGCTGCATCTTTGGCAGTTTCAGGAACCTGTCCTGCAGACAGATATTCCCATTTACCATATTCGTTGTATAGGATTTCCGCGAATGTTTTTTTGATTTATAATGCGGAAATCCCACTCCCGGTTCCCGGAAAAATTTCCGGAAAGCCCCTTCCAGATTTAACTGTACATTCGCCAGCGCAAGAGAATCCACTTCTTTCAGCCATGGATATTCTTTTTTATATCCGGCCGGCGTATTTTTCAGCATCTTTTTTTCTTCCTGATAATAACGGATCTTATCCGCAAGCATCCGGTTATAGAGAAAACGACTGCAGCCGATTGTCTTCTCTATCTGGGTTATCTGTTCTTTATTTGGATAGATCCTTATTTTTACTGCCCGGTTTATCTTTCTCACCCTGACTCTCTATATACTGATGGATTGTTTCAACAGGTGCTATATTTCAAAGATTTCTTTTGTTCTCTCTGACATCTTATCGTCCAGCATCTTTCTGCTATATTTCATAACCAGAATCAAACAAAAACACTGAATGAGAATTATTATCTAAACTCATTATGTACACTCACTTATTGCTTATTTCGACCGTCCAAATTTCAAGAGCATATTGTTCTTTTTTCTATTATAATATATTTATTGTATCAGAACAAGTGTTTTTGCGATTTTTTATGAATTTGAGCAGACATGCTCGAATGTGCAATTCATCCCATCACCTATAGAGGTGAGGGAATTCTTGCTACGGTTGTTAAAAAAAGCCTTGCCCCGCCACGGGAATATTCCGGCTATGAGTATGAACTATACCATGTAAGAAAACAACAAAACGCTTCAAATCGTCGCCCGGTAGGTTTACGACCTGCCGGGCGATTTTTGTCGATTTTCGCGGATTGTCATTTCCGGCAAAAAATCAGATGGAAAAGGAGGCGGTCAGCAGACCAGGGCCAGCATAGGCCCCTGACAACGGACAGGATCATCCTGCTCACTCCCCACGGAAAGGGGGTGAGAAGATGAAAGTTACCCCTGATGATTACGGGAGGCGCTGCCAGTTTGACCATTTTTGCAAGCTGGTACTGTACCATGAAGCCGTTGACTACTTCCGGGAAAGGAAGCGTCAGCGTGGCTGGGAAACATCCTTTGAAACGCTGCCGCTTTCGGAACTGGACACGCTATGCACGATAGATCAGTACCCCAGCGACAGTTTTATATTTCCGGCCTATGGCTGTGAGCTTCAGATCAGCGACGGGCTGGTGGCCGCTGCCTTTGCCAGCTTGCCCCAGCCGGGACAAAGCATCTTGATACTGCATTGTGTCCTGGAACTGACGGACGGCGAGATCGGCGCGGTGGTGGGAATGTCCCGCAGCGCCGTCCAGCGGCACAGGACTAAGACGCTGGAAACCATGAGAACAAGACTGACGGGAGGTATTGCAGAATGAAGCAGGCCAGATATAAGGAGCCTTTGTCCTCTACATAGCGGGTTGGCACCCGACCGAGAATCACATAATAGTTCTTGCTTGCCAGATCGGCATTCATTCTTTCCACCACCCGGTAAGCAAACGAAACTGATAATCCAAAGAGTT
>ERZ836939.3791-NODE-3791-length-12232-cov-55.790260_pt1 | contig 12232 bp, 12 predicted proteins | sample MGYA00519912_ERZ836939 | MGnify/ENA primary metagenome ERZ836939 (study PRJEB31850, sample SAMEA3708810) | human gut metagenome | biome: human gut; feature: human-associated habitat; material: faeces | place: China | collected 2014 ... | reverse complement strand
TGCTTTGAAATGCGTGGTAAATTTTGCATCAGGTCAGCAGAGCCAGACGGAGCTGCGCCTTTACTTCGGGGTCTGCGTCCTTCAGAAGTTCCAGCAGAGCGGTCATGGAGATGGTCGGTTCGCCTGCGGCGGGTACAGCCTGCGGGCTGGGGCTTTCCTGTTTAGCATAGAACCCTTCCTCAAATTTCCTGCCCAGTTCTACACGAGAGGACTGCTGGATATGAGCGTAGGTGTTCACCAGCATATCCGCCGTGGCGTGCCCTGTGGTGCCCTGAACGGCTTTCACATCGCCGCCGGAGATCATCAGTTGATAGGTGGCACTGGAATGCCGCAAGCCGTGGAACACAATGCGGGGGAATTCCGGGTGGGCATCCTGCCATTTGAGGAACTTCTTGCGGATCAGCACCGGCTCCACTGCCAGACCATTGGGTAGACGGAACAGCATTCCGCTATCATGGTAGCGTGCCGGGTCTTTCATCTCGTCTGCCGCCAACTGATTCAGCCACTTCTTCAATTCCTCTTTCAGTGCAGAGGTCATGAAGATGGTACGGCAGGAGGATGCGGTTTTGGTGCTTTTCAGGATGAGGGAAGTGGTGCTGCGCTCCAGCTTGTCCGGGAATATCTTGATGATGCAGCCATCGTCCACTTGATTTAGGGCTTCTTTCCGCACCCGCTGCATGGACTTGTTGATACGGAAGGTTCCGATGCCATCTGCTGCGTCAAAATCGAGATCTTCCGGGGTCAGACCTACGATCTCGCCCTCTCGCAGTGCGCCCACCAGTGTGAGGTGGACTGCCAGATGCAGGATGGGGTCCTCCATGCTGTCCAGAGCCGCCCTCATTTCCTCTACCGTCCAGATGGTGCGCTCCTGCGTAGACTTCTTGGGGCTGTCCACGGGAACAGGGCTTTTGACAAGGATGCCCCACTCTACGGCATACTGGAAGGCAGTGCCCAGCAGCCGGTGCACCTCATGGATCGTTGTGCCGGAAAGGAAACGCTGCTTCTGCTTTTCGGTCAGTTCCTGCTTCTTGCCCTCGATATACGAACCACAGGGCGTTTTGCTCAGGGTCGTGTAGAGGTTCTCCATGTGGTAGGGCTTGAGCTTCTGCATCTCCATGCTACCGATATAGGGGATAATGAGATTCTGAATGGTGGAAAGGTTGGATTCGTAGGTTTTGGGTGCCCACTTGTGCTTGCTGCACTGTTTCGGCAGCCAGTCCATCAGGAACTCTGCCACCGTTACCGAGGACGGAATCAGGAAAGTGCCAGCGGCCAGTTCATGCTCGATTTGCTTTTTTCGGTTCGTTGCCTCCTCTTTTGTGGGAAAGCTCTCCCATTTGTCGCAGCTCTTGCCGTGCTCATCTTCGTAGGTGTAGCGGACGCTGTAAGAGTTGCCGCGCTTCGTAATATATGCCATACTGTTTGCCTCCTTATCAAGCTGCCCGGTAGAGCCACGCATCGAAGCTGTCCTTCGGCACACGGATGCTTCCGCCTACTCGCAGGACACGGAATTCGGTAGTGCTGTTGCACAGATTGTAAGCAGAGCGCAGGCTGATGGCCAGCATTCGTGCGATCTCTTCCACCGTGTACACCAGTTTCGTGGTTGCCGGGCTGTCAGTCGGAGACCTGACGGCATTGGTTTGAGTGACCACTTCCATTGTAGTGGGATTCGAGTCCTTTTGCAAGAACTTTTTCGTATAATCGGAAGATTGCACAGGGACGGTCATAGAATTACGGTCAAAATCCATAAGCATTGCTCCTTATATTGTCATATCATCTAAAAATTCAGCTTAAAGTTCTACATCTTGCCCACGCTTACGGTTTTGCTGCGGCACATTCATGGTGTGCTCCTGCTTGGGGGCAAGAATCTTTTCCAGAAAGCCACGCACCAGTTCGGGCGCACGGTGGAGAGCATCCAGATAGGGTTTCACGTCGTACCACAGGTCGTGGTACTTGTTGCTCCAACGAACGGCCTCTTTCTTGGCGGTGGAAAGTTCTTCTTTCAGGCGGCGGTTCTCCACATCCATCATATAGCCGTGGTCGGCTTGCTTTTTCAGCTTGGAAAACTCTTCTTCGGTCAGCGAATAGTTGCCGAGAAAGGTGCGCTTACCAATATAATCCAGATCGCGCGCATGAATGAGGGCTTCTTTTGTGAGCGTGACCTTTTTCTGCACAGCGGCAAGTTCCTTTTCGGTCTTGGAGAGGGTTTTGTTGGTTTGGGTGAGGTGCTGCTCTTTCTGGTCAATCTGGACGGTCAGGCTGCCCAGACGCTCTTGCTCCCGTTGGACTTTGAACTGGGTGACGGTTAGGTGTTCTTCGGTGCTGCCACGCTCGCCGCGCTCCACATCCGTGTACCCGGCAGCGCGCATATAGTTGAAGAAATCATCCTGCAAGATGCTGTACGACTTCTTCAGGACTTGTTTGCCGTTCTTTTGCAGGACGGGCTTTCCGGCATCGTCCAGCAAGGGCTTGGATGCCCACTTCTTGCTCCGGCTGACCTGCATGACGGCCTCCTTGACTGTGCCGACCAGTGCCTTGTCCTTGCAGCGTTTCGACCAGAGGATCTGCTTTTCCACCACAGGCACATAGACCACATGGAGATGATAGTGGTAGACTTCACGGCCTAATGCTTCGGTCATGGCACGGTTGATCTCATCGGCGTGCATGACTGCCGAGAGGATATACTGCTCACCGCCCACGATTTGAACGGCAGCTTGGTAGGCATCCTCATAGAACTGCTTGGCGAACTCGTAGCCGCCGTGGTTGTCAAAGTAGGCCGAGTTGACATCAAAGACAAGCTCGCAGTAATGGGTGGCATCCGGCTTCAAGCCGCGCGTTGAAATCGTACCAGCGGCTTCCAGTTGGGAGAACAGGTCAGTGTAGCTGGCGGTTGGCTTTTTGAAGTGGACGTTCCATGCAGCGCGCTGGGGGATAATATCGGGGTTCCGATAGCTGTCCTTTTCGCGCTCGTTGTGCTGTTGGGTGTTGCCAACGGCCTTGTCCGAAACGGCGAGATTTCGGACACTTGTGCGGTCAATACCATCGTTTCTTGCCAAAGGGCATCCCTCCTTTCGGGGTTCAGAGGAAGGTGACGGGGGACGGAGGTGCACTTCTTCGGAAGTGTAATAACCCACTATAACACTTTCATCCCTATGGGCTGCAAAGTGTAGTGGGCTCTTCGAGGACTCTCCGAGGGGAACGTCTCCTGCGGGAGAGCTACGATCAAGTTCGCACAATGCGAACTTGATTGCTCCGTACGCATCTGAAAAAATTGCGTACGGACTTCAAATAACCTGTACGGTTCGTACGATGTACAGAAATCCGAAATATAAACGATACCACGTTTTAATTTGCTTCGATTCGCCGTACAGGTGCGTACAAGTACAGACCGTACAGGTTGTACGAACTTCTTCCGTGAAAAAATGCACTTTTTACGGGCAGGGGTGGACAAGCGGCTCGATGCCTACAAAACCGCGCACCCTGCGGCCACCGGGCAGGGCGGTGTTATGTGTTGCACCAGAGTACCCCAAAGTGGGAACGTAAGAAAGTGGCAGAGAAGATGTTCACCGAATTGACCAAGGGGCAGGATGTACAGCACCCAACGATTACAGCAGAGCAGCTGACGGATGCAATGTTGGACAGTGTTTCGGGCATGGAGGGAGCTACGCCGGAAGCACTGGAACAGCTGCGGAACGGTCTGCTGGGAATCTTGCAGTCTGCCGCAGAGCAGGAAAACGCCCATGAAGCAGACGAATGAACGGCTTTGTGCGCTGGCGCAGAAAGGCGATGCCGCCGCACTGGACAGCCTGATTGAAAACAACAAGTCCTTTATCGGCAAGGTGGCAAATGACCTTTTCCGCAGTATGAATCTGGCACAGTCCGGTCTGAATCTTGACACGGACGATTTGAAACAGGCAGGCAATCTGGGCTTATGGAAAGCTGTGCCGAAGTTCGATGCAGCGCGCGGCATGAAGTTCCTGACCTATGCGGCTCCTGCCATCCGCAACGCCATGATGGACATGGTGCGGGATGCCTTTGCCGCTTTTGAGCAGCGGATGGTGACGGAAGACAAGGACGGCGTCTGTTACCAACGTGTTTCGCTGGATGATGTTCTGCCGGGAGAGGAACAACTACGGCGCATTGAGGCCATAGCCGACCCCTACGCCATGCAGCCGCAGAGCATTATGGAGGAGCAGGAATCGCGCCGGGAACTGTATTATGGCCTGAAACGGCTGACCCAACGGGAGCAGACCTATCTGCTGTACCGCTATGGCTTCACCGATGGCGAGGAACATCTGCTGATCGGCACGGCGATATACTTTCACCTGACAAAAGGCCGCGCCAAAAAGACCGAGGAACAGGCCATGGATAACCTGTGGCTGGAACTGCCGTGGTGGTTTGATTAAAGGGAGCGAAGAAAATAGCTTTTATACACTAAAGAATGAAATCAAAATGAATGAGAATTTATTTGGAAGTTTTAGGGAAGAATGCACATTCTAATTTTTTTAATATGGAAAGCTTTTTACGGTTGATAGCTTGTCTACTGACACCAGATTTTTCTGCTATATCTGCGATGCTCATTCCTTTAAAAACAAATTGAGATAATAAGGTCAGTTCAGAAGGTTGAAGAACAGAATGTAAATCGAAAATCAATAGTTCAGGATATTCATCGTTTGAGGACAAAGACATCTGATCGAAATCAATTTCATCAATGCTTGCGATGACAGAGCTATCTACGGCGTTTTTTCGGCTGTTAAGCGAAATGTATTGATGCCGGATAGAGGATTCAATATATTTCACTAATGTGCCGTCATCTTTTCTTTGAAGTTTGGTCAATTTTCAGGAATGCAGTAATTCGAGAAGATATAATTGTAAATCTGAATAGGCATCCTCATACTTAAGAAGAGCTGCATATTTTTTTAGTAATGGCTGAAAACGTTGGACGATTTGTAGCTGTGCAAAGGAGTTGCCGTTATATGCATTTAGAAAAAGGTCAAAAAGCGTATAATTCAATTTTCTTTCCTCCTTTTAAGAGGAAAGAGAAAAAATGTTAAGATTTGTAAACGGAAAAATAGATTTTTGTGAGCTAATATAAAAAGTTTACAAGAAAGCAATAGAGACTAAACAATATGTTGATAAACTTGTAAAAAAGGAGAACATATATGAATTGTGCAAAAAGTGTGAAAATGATAGTGATTCTGGGTTGTATTGTGGTGAATTTGGTGGGATGTGGAATGAATGATACAACAGCATCATCAATGTCCACAGCAGTTTCGTCACAGGATACATCGTCAAGTTCATGCAATTCTGAAGAAAAAAATGATTTGCAAGATTTTTCCCAGACGTTAGTTGATTCGACCTCGGTATTTTTAGATCAAGATCAATATACTGTTTTTGAAAAAGCGCAGAAAATGGACTATGCACTTTGGGGACAATCAAGTAACTTAAAAGGACTGAATTTTAAAATTGAAGATGCTCCGACTTTTGTGCCTATGACGCAAAATGCGCCGACATATGTAAAACTGAACGGACATGATTATGAGGTCTATCAAAATTCTTATAAAGAGTTTGAAGAATATATGAAATCTATTTTTACAAATGATTTCTTGTCACAAGATTCAATTGAGAAAAAGTTTGCGAATTATAATGGAAAACTCGCCGTTTGTGATGACTATGATTTGGCACAAATTCCATATTTTACGGGATATGTGGGAGAATATTATCCGGATGATTTCTGCTCAGTGCGATACTATTTGAAAAATAAAACGGAAGCACAAGTGAATTTTGTAATGATTGCATACTATAATCCCAATGAAACGTATGAGGAACATGATGAGTATTCATATGATGACATGAATAAAGTCGAATATGAAATGCAGTTGGTAAAAGTTGGGGATGTGTGGAGAGTAAATAAATATCACTCGCCTGAGCTTGGATAAGCAGATAGTGAAAAGTGTTGCATATAATAGGCATTGAAAAATCCCCCCCGAAGCCTTTTCGAGAGTTGAGAAAAGACTTTGGGGGGGATATATGTTAAAAATGATGCTTTACAACTTATTGTTGATGAAGAGAGTAGAGATATTTAGGAGCGACGAGCGGTTGCGATATAATCACCGTATACGGTTTCATTGCGTGCAGTTCCCGCTTCCTCAAGAGTTCGAATGACACCACCAGCAGGATCAATGACGGAAATGCTGCTTGCAGAGGAGCAACTGCCAGTATAAGCAATCGCTGTGACAAAATGCGTCTTTTTGCCATCGCTACTGTTGAGCCGAATAATGATGGGAAGGTTATTGTCAATACTTGCTTTGACTGCACTGAATACAGTCGCCTGCTCCTTACCGCCATGAGTGTAGTTGCTCGTGTCGATTTTACCATTGCACTTGCTGGGAAGAGCCCAAGTATTCAGACCGTTTGCACCCCAATTTCCACAGGCAGTCAGGACTTCGTTAGGGGTGAATTCACGAGGCCCATAGATATTAGCGGTATTCAACACGGCAACAAGAGAGCAACCACTATTTCCAACAAGCTTAACAATGTCCGGATTCTTCTGTGCCCAAAGATAGTTTCTATCAGTAGGCAGAGTGATTGAATGAGATTGACCACTTGTACCGCCCGAAGAAGCGTTCAATGCGTTTAGGGTGGCACTGCCGACCATACCATCGGCAGTCAAGCCGGATGCTTTCTGAAAACTGATAACAGCGTTATAAGTGCCTGAACCTGCAAGGCCATCCACTGTACTGGCGTAATAACCTTTGTTCTTCAGGAGCTGCTGGATGGTTTTAATGTCGCTTACCAGTGCGTTCCATGTACCATCGCCAACAATGCCATCTTGGGTAAGACCTTTTTTGCCCTGATACTTCTTAACAGCATTTTCAGTACCAGAGCCAAATTTGCTGTCAAAACTACCCGGAGGGCAGCACATGATATGCAGTCCATACTGCAGGTACATAACATAGTTGCCAGTACTTCCATTTTTGAGTAACATAGTAATAATCTCCTTTTTTTAGTAGGACGTTTATGGGGCCCTTCATTTGCGTCCTTACGTAATAGAAAGAGAGAATCACAGATGTTTTGTAAACATAGAGAGATAATTTAGGATATCTGGGTCGGTCACTCAAACCATTGCCGTCAAGTCGGTGGTGGATAGTGTGATTTTTGTTTGTCAGAGAGTAAGTGCACGGTTTCTGCACGGATTTTGCACGGTTTCAAAACGTGCAAAGGGTGCTTTTCGCTGCAAAATTCGACAAAGGGCGCAGAAATTGCCGGGTGAAAAATCACGTCGTCTTGTTCAAAAGCAACGATGACTCGAAACTTTCATGAATTGAGACGAACCGGCGGCTTGCTCTCTTAATCAGTGGGCCCAGGGTTCGAGTCCCTGGAGGTGCACCATATCTTGAACGTCAAATCGTAAGATTTGGCGTTCTTTCTTTATGTAGGAAAGCGGCTGCACACTTTCTGCACACCGTTTGCACATTTGCCCGAATCAGGGACTTTTCTGCGCATGGCTTGCACAGCCTGCTTTCCTTTGCATAAAAAGAAGAGATGTTAAGTGAACAAGGCTCTCGTCAATTCTCTGCGTTCATCTGCGTTCATCAGCCGGACGGCTTCAAGGATCTCCTGACCAGAGATTTTTGTTGCCGCCGGCTTTTCATTTTGCCGGGGCTGGGGTGCTGCTGGGGTCAGGTCTTGGGAATAGAAGTTCGCCTCGATCTTTTCTGCCAGTTCCAGCCGGGGTTTGTCCTGTGTGTGGGCGTAGGTGTCCATGAGGACGGCGGCAGTTGCATGGCCGGTGTTGCCCTGCACCGACTTGAAGTCACCGTCCGACTGCAAGAGTTGGTAGGTGGCACTGGAATGCCGTAGACCATGGAACACGATCTGCTCGAACTCCGGGTGCGCTGACCGCCACTGCCGGTACCACTTGGTGAGCAGTTCCGGGGCGATGGGCAAGCCGTCCGGGAGCCGGAACAGCTGCCCGCAGTTGCTGTACTTCTCTGGGGCGTTCTGCTCGTCCTGTTTGAGCTTTTCAAGCCATGCAAGAAGCTCCTCTTTCAAGGGCTTGGTCATATACAGGATGCGGTTGGACTTCTTGGTCTTGGGCTTCTTCAGGATGAGAGAGGATTTGCTTCCCTCCCGCCTGTCCGGGAAGGTGTGATACACCTGATTGGGATCGAGTTTTTCCAGAGCGTCCTTGTTGGCTCGCTGCATGGTCTTGCTGACTGAGATGGTGCCACGCCCATCGGCGGCATCGAAATCCAGATCACTCGGCTGCAAGCCGAGAATTTCGCCCTCACGGAGCGAAAGGATCATGCTCATGTGCACTGCCAGATGCAGGGCAGGGTTCTCGATGGTCTGCAAGGCTGCCAGCATGGTTTTCTCGTCCCAGATGGTGCGTTCCTCGATGTTGACCTTGGGGGCATCACGGGGCAGGGGAATCTTGTGGATCAAGTCCCATTCCACCGCATAGGAGAATGCGGTCTTGAGCAGCGTGTGGACTTCGTGGATAGAGGTGCTGGACAGCAGCCGCTTCTTCTGCTTCTCGGAAAGTTTCTGCTTGATACCCTTCACATACTGCCCGCAGGGGGTCTTGGCAAGGGTGGCATAGAACTTCTCGATGTCATAGGTGCGCAACTCCTGCACCTTCCGCTTCCCGATATAGGGAACAATGAGGTTCTGCACCATCGCCACGGACTGGGTGTAGGTCTTGGGGGACCATTTGTGCTTGGTGGACTGGATCGGAATCCACTTGTACAGCATTTCCTCCACCGTCATGGTGTCGGGGACGAGGAACGTGCCGTCCAGCAGTTCTTTCTCGACCGTGATCTTTCGCTCCTGCGCCTCCTTTTTGGTCTTGAAACTTTCCCATCCCTCGCAGGGCTTGCCGGAATGGTCTTTGTACTTGTAACGGACGGAGTAGGAATCTCCGCGCTTCATGATAGATGCCATAGATTACCTCCTTCAGACCGCTGCAAACCAGTTGTCGAAGCTCTGCTTGTTCACCCGGATGCTGGTGCCGATGCGCAGCACCCGGAAATCTTTCGTGGTGTTGCACAGGTTGTACGCCGCACGGGGAGAAATCGCCAAAAGCTGGGCGATTTCCTCTACCCGGTAAACAAGGGGTTCGAGCTTGGCTGCTTTGGTCTGGTCAGAAGATTCAATGGCAGGGGTTTTGGACGCTTTCATTGTAACCGGGTTCGAGTCCTTTTGCAAGGACTTATTCGTATAATCTTTAGATTTCACATCTTCGGTCGTGTCAGGCCGATTCATATTCATAGGCAGACCTCCAATTCCTTGTAACCGAACGCCTGTAACCGGGTAGGAAAACTCTCTTTTTCTGCACACAGGCCGTTCGATGCACTTTATACTTTTTCTTCTCTTTTTAAGGTTACATGGTTACAGAAAGAGGAAAACGTAGCAGTCGTGCGGCTTTTCCGCCGTAACTGAGGTGTAACCGAATCTGTAACCAGACGTGTAACCACTATCCATCAGAAGGGGAAGCCCAGCTGCTTGGCTTCCGCATCCGTTATTTCGGAGAAATTTTCAGCCCCGGTTTCGGGGCTGGTTACGCGCTCCCAGCCTTTCTGAACGCCGTACTTCGGGTAACGCTTGGCGGTCTTGTGCGCCTGCCAGCCTTGAATATCGCCGCGCGAAATTCCTGTGTTCATGATCTCGCAGATAGCACGGGTCTCCCACTCTGCCGGGATATTGGTGTTGCCCAGCGCCTCCGCATAAAGCTGCTTGGAACACACCCGGTCACCCGTGTAGTCCTCCAGAAAGGCGTAGATCATGCCAGCCTGCGCATCCTCCTGCATGAAGTCCTGCTGATGGGCTTGCAGGGTTTCCTGCATGGCAGGGCTGAACGCCAGCTTATAATCGCCGCTGTTGTAGATGGTCATAGCTTCTGCCCAAAGCTGGTCGATATAGGCACGGGAATCTTCCTCGTTGTCCAGAATGTGGACTTCGGCCAGTTCCGCATCCACCGGGATGGGGATAAAGCGGCGGTTGCCCGTGCGGTCACGGGGCAAAAAATCCTGCCGGTTGGTCGTGCCAGCAAAGACGCACTGGCGCAGACGGTCGGCAGGATGGGTCTCGTAGGGGACTTTATAGGTTTCCTTTTGCTTGCTGAGAAAGCTCTTGATCTCCTCAATGCTCTTGGCGTTGGCGGTGGCGATCATCTCCGACATTTCGATGATCCAGTGACCTTGCAGCTTACGGTACACGTTGTCATCGTCCAGCCGCCGCAGGTCATCCGAGAACCATTCATCCTTGACAGCCAGCAGCCGAAAAAAGCTGGACTTTCCCGCACCTTGCCCGCCAACCAGACAGAGCATGGTCTCAAATTTGCATCCCGGTTGGAACACCCGCTTGATGGCTCCCAGCAGAAAGATTTTCATGGCTTCGCAAGTGTACTCGTCCTCCGCAGCACCGAGGAAGTGGTGCAGGACATGGGCTATCCGCCCCGTCCCATCCCATTTCAGGCCTTTCAGGTAGTCCCGGATGGGATGATAGCGGTTCTCGTTGGCAACGATGCGGATGGCCGATTCAATTTTCTTCTCGCTGGAAATGCCGTATTTCTCCATCCGACGCAGGATATACTTCATGTCGGTGTCGCTCAGCGTCTTGCCGGAGCGGGGCCAACCTACAGGCTTTACAATGTCGATGCGCTCGCTCAACAGGTTCAGCCGGATGGCATCGGCCAGCACATGGTCGTTCTGCAAAATCGTGATGCAGTTTTGGATCGTCCGCTGGATCTCTCCATTGGAGTGCTTGGTCAGCATCTCTTTCACATCTTCAACGGTTCGGGGAGCACGTTCTTCTTGATTGACTTCTTTGCTCAATAAACATCACCTCGTGTTTCTGACTTTTCGGCGGTAGGCGGGACAGATGGCTTCCGCTGTGCCTGTTCTGCCTGCAAGCGATTCAGCAGTTGCAGAACGGAATCCCGTGCTTTCTCCTTGACCTGTTCTTTGCCTTTCTGCCGAACTTCCGGCTTCAGCAGCTTCTCTTGCAGACGTGTAGCGGTGGTCTGCATAGTCTTGAGGAACTTGTCCAGCACGGTGTCCAAACGGTGAGCGGCGTACTCTCTCGTGGCCTGCGGAGCTTTGCGTTCCGGGGACAGCACCCACTTCTTCGTGTCCTCGATCATCCGCATATCCTCTTTCCGGGTCTCAGTGCGCACCACGTCCGTCACGACCTCCACCGCCTTGTCGTAGGCTGCTGCTGAAACATCGTCCAGCAGGGTCTCCATATCCGAAACTTTCAGGGTCAGCTCGTCCAGCTTGCTCTGCTGAGCGGCAAGCCGCTCCTTCTGCTTGGCAAGGATGAAGTCCTGCTTTTCCAGATATTTGCGGTTTCCGTACTCCGCTTCTTCTTCAAGATCCAGCCCGTGCCGCTTGGCGATTTCAAACAGCATTTTCCGGCAGGCGGCATCAAAGGTGATTTTGCGATTGTTGCGGCGGCTGAGGGGCTTGTCCGGGTCGGGCAGCTCGAAGCCCAGTGTTTCCAATGCCTTTTCCTGCTGAGGAGCGATCTCGCCGTACTTGTTTTCGCAGTCGAACACATGACGCTCGTGGATGTGGGGTGTGCTTTCGTCCAGATGCAGTGCCCAGTCCAGCACATGAACATGGTCGCCATACTTGGCTTTGAACTCCTCGATGAACTCTGTGACGACGCTCAGCAAGTCCTCTGCCGAAGCGTGTTCATCCAACGTTCCAAGTTGGTAGATGCTCTCTTCCGGGCAAGTCTTACGGCTGGACAGCAGGTCGGGAATGGAGCGGTTGCGCTCCGTGTGACGAATTTTGGCATTGCGCTCGTTCTGGCTTTCGATGAAGGCCGTGTAGTGGGTCTCATAGAATTGCCGTTCCACTTCCGAGAAAGTCGTCGCCAGATCATCCGGGTCTTGTGGGTCGAGAGCCGAACGGAAACCGTGGAAGCAGTCCCAGTAGATGTTGCCTTTGGCTCGTTCCGGGTCGATGTGCTCACTGTTGGCAAGGTTGAAACTCCGGTCATTGTGCTTGGGGTTGTAAGTGCCGTGGGTTCCGGCTCGTCCGTTGTGTCGTGTTAATTTCAGATAGACATCCCTCCGTTTCAACAGCTTGGTGGGGAGAACGCAGCAGCGAAGCTGCTGGATCTGCCGCCTTTTTGCGCCAGATAATACCCAGTAGGATATGACGCACAGCATCATATCACTGGGCAAGGCGTTCCCCCTTGACTCCCTTCAACGGGCCATTTT
>ERZ836939.3789-NODE-3789-length-12235-cov-3.171018_pt1 | contig 12235 bp, 14 predicted proteins | sample MGYA00519912_ERZ836939 | MGnify/ENA primary metagenome ERZ836939 (study PRJEB31850, sample SAMEA3708810) | human gut metagenome | biome: human gut; feature: human-associated habitat; material: faeces | place: China | collected 2014 ... | reverse complement strand
TGAAAAATGCAATCAAAGACCAAGTTGATGATGTTACAGAGTTTATTGAGAGCTTGGAAAAATGGAGTGACTTCTTTATTAGTTTTAAATTGTTACTGTTGTTAGAGCAGCTGACTCTTAATCAGCGGGCCCAGGGTTCGAGTCCCTGAAAGTGCACCATTATCAGCAAACTCGAACTTGCTCTTGTATGAGAGTGAGTTCGGGTTTATTTTTTTGTCTGGGCATAATTTTAAAGTAGAGCAAACAGGCCGCACAGGAGAGACATCTCCCGCGCGGCCTGTTTGCTCTCTATGGAATTTGAACGCATTCCGCAAACTGTTCGAAAGATATCTCCCCTACCTGGTATTTGACCATTGTCTTCTGCGCGGGTCACGCCATTTGTTGTAGGCCTCGCGCATTTTGGCGTTTCCCTGTGCGTAGGCGCAGTGCATCTGGTATTTGTTCCGCAGCTGCTGGTAGAGCTGCCGCATCTTATCCGCTTTCAGGTGGAAGATACGGAGGACCGTCTGCATCCAGTCTTGGATGGATACGCGCTCTTACTGGGCGGCGGTAAGAATCATGCTGCGGCGTGTCAACGATTCTTTCAGAAGTTCTGCGGAAGCGCCGCCGTGAGTAATCGGTGACGCGGCAGAACCAGACGCAGCAGCGGAGCTGGGGAGATGCAGTTGTGAGCAGATGGAATGAGCAGGCGCCGGGGACAGCCCGGCGGAAAGAAGACCGGACAGGTTAAAGGAAAACAGGTACATGGCGGAACGGGAAAGTAACAGGCGAAAAGAAAATACGGCACGGCAGGGTGTGCCGGTGGAGGATTTGAAGCCGTTTGCAAGGTTCTTACTTCCGAAACTTCAGGTGTTTTACGAAACGGAAGAAGGACAACGGGCGTTTCAGGAATGGAAAAAAGAAACAATGATTAAAACATCATACTGCATAGAGTAAACAGAAAAACGGCCGGGAGAGAGATTTCCCGGTCGTTCTATATGAATTCTGACTGAAAATAAAAATATTTGAATTAACCTGTCCCCAAATGGGGTAGTCGCTGGTTATAATGGGTGTAAGGGAAAGGCGGTGGCACTCGTTTGAAATTCGATAAAACGGCTCAACAACGTTTCACAGACTTATATAAGCGCTATTATAAGTTGATGTATCATGTCGCATTTGAGGTGCTACATAATCGAGTCACAACGGAAGATGTAGTGCATACATCCTGCGTGCGTGTTCTGGAGCATTTTTCGCAAGTGTCCGCAATTGACAGCCCCCAAACAAGAAACTTTGTTGCGATCATTACCAAACGCATTGCCCTTACAGAATGTTCGCGAATGAAACGTGAAGTGCCGGCAGACGTGCCGACAGAGTTGGAAAATTTTGATGATCTGCATGAAACGCCCGTTGTCGCTGTGGAACGGCGTGATGCGCAAACAGCGTTGCTGATGGAAATACGGCGATTAGGCGCTGAGGATCAAGATATTTTGATGTTAAAATACGACAACAAATTTACAGTCGTGCAGATTGCACAGGCGCTGAACATGGATGCACAAGTCGTAAAAAAACGGCTGCAGCGCATTCGGGCGCGCCTAAAATCTGCGCTTGAAGAGAAAGGGTATGACACAATATGAACGATGTTGTTTTTGAAAATCTACTTTGTGATGCTGCGGCTCAATTGAGGGAAGAACGTTTAGAAAAAATTAAACTACCACATAAAAATCGGCACATACTACGTGCTTTTGCGGTATGCGTATGTGCAGCAATATTGTCTTTAGCTGTTGTTTATGCTGTTCCATCGATGCGTGCTCAACTATTTTCACTGCTTCAAATCGAAGAAGAATCTGATTGGATACTTCGCTTCGAAAGTCAAACACAAACAGAGCCAATTACAACGCTGCCGGAATTTACGCCGAATTGGCTACCAGAAGACACCGTCCGTACAAAATTCAATTCGAGTGAAGGGCCGCTCTATGACACATACTCATATCGTCAATCCCAATATGGGGTGACTGTAAATTCTTTGGATATCGCAATATTCCCTGCACAGGATATCCAATTGTATCTCCCAAAAGAGGATTTCCCCTTGGAAATGGACGAAACAACGACAAGCATTCGCACATATTATTACCTTGACTTTGACAAAGGGAATGTTGATTCCAAGAGGATGAACAAAGTAATCTTTGAAGAAAATGGAATAGCCGTGATGATGGATAGTTCTTTCGAAGTGAAAGTTCTTCTGCAAATTGCTGATTCATTATGGAAATAAAAAAATTTTTGGAATTTTTGTCCCCTTTTGCCATATTGCTGGTTATTATAGTTGAGCAAAGGTTATCTTTGTTAAAAAATGAAGGAAGTGTTGTCATGAAACGGTTAGCTGCTCGCCTATTATCTCTGATGGGTGTATTTGTGCTGTGTTTGGGCGTAATGGGGAGTGCCATTGCGGCCAGTCCCGTCATCCTACAGGATACTACAGTGGGAACGCAGACGAGAACACTTTGCAATCATGCGTACCGTTACCTAGAAAGAACTGAGACACAATATGTCTATTCTGGAGCATTGAACAGAACATATAAATATATCATTGAATATTATCGCTGCGCAGATTGTGGATATACATATCCTGTAACCATTGATTGCGGATGGTTTTCTGGAGAAGTAGTAGGATGGTAAATCGCATGCAATCTCTGTTTTGAACAACTTAAAATGAAACAGCTTGGGGAAGTCAGACATCAGCGCGCGAAATGTCGGTACAATAGAAAAGTGTCAAACCATGAAGAAGGAGTTTAAGAATTATGAAGAAAAAGCTGTTCGCATTTGCATTTTGTATTATTATGGTAGTTGCAATAGCCGTGCCCGCATTTGCAGCGGAACCTCCGCAATGGAGTGAAGGTGACACCACCGTGATTGATCTTACCTACGAAGAGTTTATCAAAAAAACTGCAGAATTGAATGGAATTAGTGAGGAAGAAGCCGTACAGCTTTTTGAAGGAATTCGTAAAAATTCCCAAAGTGATGGTATAGCACCTTATGCTGATCTGGTCGATCATTATCAGGTGGTTTCAAAAACCTTTACTTATTCAAAAAATAGTACTTATAGTGCAACGTCCGAAGCAACATTGTGGCTTAGAGGAAAAGGCTCCTATTTTCAAATTCAAGGCGTAGTAGGAAGTGCCACAAGGATACAGACCGGAACATCCACCGCTTCTTGGGTGCAGTTGTACAATAACTACAACGCTTCATTCCCTTCTCTTTCTGTCGATTTTGTTGGAAGTGGATATTTTACTGAATCCAGAACGCATTCCGGAGGCGGCTCAGTAAATATTAACGGGTTTAATTTGACCGGCTCAACTGCATATACAGACACTTACTCCAGTGATACAATGAGCCTGATTTGGACATATAAGCTGTACGCTTAAGGAATAAAGGATGATTAATAAAAACATTATCTTTTGCTTGGAATATTTTTTATTGATATTTTTAGTAGGATGTACGGCGTTCAAAAATGTACCGGGTGAAGAATACCAATATGAGCAGCTTTCAGAAACGCCTGGAATTGACGCATACCAAGCAATTGAAACAATTTATTCTCCTGAAGATGCTGCACTTATGGAAGAAGACTTCTACGAAGAAGCTAAACTATGGAGGTATGCAGCCCAAAAGGAAGTGTTCGTCTGTAGAGGAAAAGAAAAAATAGAAGCGAATATAGTGTTGAAGCTTTGTGAGTACAAAGGATATTCGGCAATTTATGCGGTTATTGATTACGGTTTTGAAAATTCGGATGTTTGGGAGCAAACAAGTGAGGCATGGCTCAATATAAAAAACAGCCAAACGCCAGAAGCTTTGCCAGAGGCAACGCTCGGCGTGACCGTTACAGGAAAGGGGCTTCCCGATCCGATTTTGACCGTATGCTCCTTTTACCCTAACATATTTGATTTACAGTATCAAAAAGGAATATCCTTCGCTGAAGAAAAGTTTTCTTTCAAGTAACAAATCAGTTGCCATTCAAGTGCCGTTGCCGCACGAAATTGTAAAACTTCGTTCAGTGACGGCACTATTTTAGCTCAATATTTTATCGCAGGCACCTCCTGATTATAACTTTAAAATAGGTATATAAGGACACAGTGATTCCGGATGCGATTCCGGCTATCATTACACCGGAGGTTTTTGACCGAGTACAAAAACGCTGTGAACAGAACCAAAAAGCTCCGGCGCATACGAGAACGAATGTCAATTATATGCTGACAACAAAACTGTTTTGCAGAAACTGTGGCTCTATAATGGCAGGTGAAAGCGGAAAAGTCATACAGGCACATGGCACGATTATTATAAATGTGGGAACCGTAAACGCAATGGCCGCGCGGGATGCGATTTAAAATCAGTGCGAAAGGAACCTTTGGAACGTTTTGTAGTAAAGGCTGCGATAGAAAAGGCTCTCAATAAGGACACGATTGAACGTTTGACGCAAAAGCTTTTAGCTTATCAAAGCAGAGAAAATACACGTTTGCCGGTACTGCCGGCCGCGCTGAAAGATGTTAATAAACCAATCGAAAATATCGTATCTGCAATCGAACAGGGAATCATTATACCAGCTACCAAACAGCGGTTGGACGATTGGGAGGAGCAGCGTAAGGCGCTGGAAACAAACATCCTGCAGGAGCAGATTGCAAAGCCGCTTCTTACAAGGGAGCAGATTCTGTTCCGGTTTGAGCGGTTTCGGCAGGGCGACCCGAGTGTCTCGGCATATCAGCGAAATATCATAGATTGTTTTGTAAACTCGGTATATATTTTTGATGACCGATTCGTTGTCAATTTCAATTACAGAGATGGGGATAAACTGGTATCTCTGCAAGAGGTAAAAAGTTCGTCCTTAGCTGAATATGGTGCACCACACAGCCACCGTTCATGTAAAAATGAACGGTACTTTTTTATATCCAAAAATATTTAACCGCCCGCAGTTCAGATCAGATGGCCCGCTGCTTTTTTCGAAACAGCATTGGGCCTTTTGTTTTGCTGGGAAGGGTCATGTACAATAAAAAAACTATACAGAAGGGAGGAAGCAGATTGGATAAACGGATGTATCTTTCCATTGACTTAAAGTCGTTTTACGCATCTGTGGAATGCCTGGAACATGGACTTGACCCCATGACGACAAACCTTGTGGTAGCGGACGCTGGCTGCACGGAAAAGACAATCTGCCTTGCCATCTCTCCCTCCTTGAAGTCTTGCGGCATACCGGGCCGGGCACGGCTGTTCAAGGTGAAACAGGCAGGCCAACGCGCAGCGGCAGCGATTTAGGGACAGTTCCGTGTCAGCTATGGAACTGCAGGAGAATCCAAAGTTCTCGATGTTCCTTTCGGGCGCATGGACAGCCCTATATCTCGCGGTGCTGGGCACAATGTTTGGCTGCTTGATCGGATTCGGCGTGGGAATCGTGTATACAGTGCCGAACCCGTTAGAGAGCAAGCGATTAAAGTGTGTGGGTATTGGCGGCGCGAAGATTATCGTGGGTGCGGTTCTTGTCTTAGGATTAGGTGAAAGTCACGACTCTGGCGCAACATACAAATGTTGTTGCTTTTGAAGAAATATGGACAGGACGGGAGGCAGGAAGAGAAAAAGTGTGTCTATACAACGTTTCTTTTTTTGTGATAAAATAAAGGTAAAAATCTAATGTACGTCAATAAGGCTTTGTCAGTAACAAATCAAGATGACAGTAAGATGGAATAACCGATAGAAATGTTCGGTCGCAAGAGGAGAGAACCATGCAGTTATCACTCGACAATATCTATATTTCCGCCAGACTGCAGAAAAAGCTGGACAGAATACCGATGTATCCGCTGACCACAGTAGTAGCACCTGCAGGATATGGGAAAACAACGGCTGTGCGATGGTTTCGCGAAGGTCTTTCAAAAGAATGCATGGTGCTGAGACTGAATGTGTTGGGCGGAGGGCTGAATGAATTTTGGCGTGATTTTGCCGAATTGATCGGCAGGGAAGCGGGAGCTTCATTTTCTGAAACTCTGTTGAAAATGGGGCCGCCACTGGACACTACGACACAGCGAGAATTCCTGCGCAAGATACACGAGCTTGCGCCCGCAAGGGAAACCTACCTTTTTGTCGATGATTACCACCTTGTGGAGGGCGAAATGATGACCGGCTTTGTGCTGTTCATTAGCCGTAATCTGCCGAAGCATATTCATGTGGTGCTCATATCCCGTATCGCGGTTTTGAGCATCAGAGACAGATTGCTGCTCTCAGGGCGCGTCAATGAGATCGAGGAGGGTGATTTGCGGTTTGATGCGCAGGATATCGGTAATTACTTTGCGCAATGCGGGTATCCAATCTCTTCAGAGGACATCTCTCATCTCATATATATTAGTGAGGGCTGGGCGGCGGCACTGTACCTAAATCTTGTTTCCTATGCGGATACGGGGAAATTCTCGGACTTTGGGGATATCCACACCATGATGGGGACGATTTTGTTCGAGCCATTGCCGCCCGATGAAAAAGAGCTGTTGACGGTAATGTCAATGATGTTGGTGTTTAGTGCTTCACAGGCTGAATGGATCAGCGGCCGCGCGGACGCAGAAATACTGCTGAGGCGGCTCGCGCGGAGTAATGGTTTCATTACCTATATCTCGCAGGACGGTACCTACAAACTGCATCATCTGATGCAGGAAAGCGTACAACAAGCCTTTGCTCGCCTGCCGGAGGAGCAACAGGCGAAATATCTGTCCCGCGCGGGTATGTGGCAACTGGAGCACGGATATGCTGCTTCAGCAGCGCGGCTGTTCTACAAAGCATGGGATTTTCACGGGCTGATGCGTGCAGTGGAGTGTGGCCAAGGCGCTGACCTTTCGGCAGAACACAAAAACGAGATGCTGGCTTGGTTCAGAGAATGCCCCCGCGCCGTGTGCAATGCATATCCGGTGGCCATGCTGGTATATGCGCGGCGCCTGTTTACTTTCAATATGCGCGCCGAGTGCACTGCCACGCTCGATGGCCTTTTACAGAGCTTAAATACCAATACTACACTGTCAGAGGCTGAAAAAAACAATCTGCTGGGCGAAGTGGAGATCGTCAAAAGCTTTCTTGATTTCAATAATATCAAAGCGATGAGCGCCCATCACCGTCGGGCCTGTGTACTGATGGATCGCCCGACTACCGCGGTTTCGCCCACAGCGGTATGGGGCTATGGTTCGCCCAGCGTGCTTATATCCTATTACCGTCTGCCGGGTACACTGGATAGGGAAGTAGCGGTGATGAAGGAGTCCATGCCGTTTTGGTATCGCCTCAATCCCAATCAAGGCAGCGGTGCGGAACATGTGATGGAGGGAGAAGCCTTTTTGATGCGCGGCAGCTTTGTGGACGCGGAGATTTGCCAGTACCGCGCACTACATGACGCAGAGCGTGACGGTCAACTGTGCATGGTGCTGGCTGCCCATTTTTTGCGGCTGCGCGCAGAGGTGCTTCAGGGAGAATTCAGCGGGGTAGAGCCTACGCTTCGTACTTTGCGTGACAAGGTGCTGGCACAGCAAGAGTATGTGTTGCTGCATTCGATAGACATGTGCGAGGCATGGTTGTATGCACTTTTGGGACAGCCGCATTCAGCGGCGGACTGGCTGGACGAGGGGCGGCTGGAGGATACGCGTCTTCTGTTCCCCAGTGTGCCTTTTCTGAACACTGTTTACGGACAACTTCTTCTTGCACAGGGACAATTTACCCGGCTTATCGCCCGAGAGGAGAACGAGCGGCGGCTTTATCGTGTGTACCCAATGCTTCTGTACGAGATATACTTGGATATTCAGCTTGCCGGTGCGCTGGAGCGGGTGGGTAAACACCGCGCGGCAATCATTCACTTGTCTCAAGCGTTAAATGTTGCGATGCCGGACAGGCTTTACCTCCCGTTTGTGGAAAATCAAGAGTATATTGCCGCACTTTTGTGCGAGCTGAAAAGCGGGCCGTGGGAAAAAGAAATCGGCACTATTCTGGAGCAATGTGCGCAATGGCGCGCGGCCAATTTGCAAATCCAACACACAGCGTTTGGTCAAGCGCCTTCCTTCGGGCTTACAGAAAAGGAGCGCTCTATTGCGCGTCTTGCCGCCGAAGGGCACACAAATAAGGAAATTGCTGCGCAAATGTTCCTCTCTGAAAGTCGTGTGAAGGCGTGCCTTGGCAGTGCATTTCAAAAAATGGGAATCACGGAAAAGCGAAACAAGCGCAGTGCTTTGAAACACTTGCTGGGGTGAAAAGCAGAAGAAAAGAGCGCGATGTCCGGCAACCTGCAGACGGCACTGCCATTCGGGAAAAGATATGGTGAGCGTTATTTAGAAGGCATACATCCTCGCGTTTTTTGTGTGGGGCTAGAATGGTTTCCGCCATCGGATGAAGGAAGACAGCTGTGCAAGTCGGTGCTATTTTAAAACAATACCTGTGCGATACCAGCGCAATACCATTGGGCTCTACACGTTGTTGGTCATCAAGTTTATAATAAAAATAACGGTGAAAACAGTATTTTTTACCGAAAAATTTGGAGACCATGGAGGAAAGACATGAAAAAGAAAATCGTCTGGCTACTTTGTAGCGCGCTGTTGCTGACGATACTTTCTGCATGCGGTGGCAATGACGATGCACCAAAAGGCAGAGGAAACAATGTACCAACATCTGTAAGCAGTGCTGTAACGGCTCCGGTGCGATCTACAACACTTGCGGTGACTGTTGCAAACGTTTCGGGCTACAATTTCCAAGAGCTGTATGTTTCGCCCACCGGTACAAACAACTGGGGTGAGGACCATTTGGGAAGCACCAGCATTTTGAAAAATAACGGCTCTTACGACATTACCCTTGCCCGGTATGATTTCGAAAACTACGATGTGCTGATCATCGACGAAGACGGCGACGAATACGAGTTTAAGTATGTGCCCCTTGTCGACGGCTGCGAGATGCAGATCGGCTTCGATGAAAACGGTGTCCCGGGTGTGGTTGTCGTAGGCGCAGACGGCACGGAGAACTATGTGTCCGGCACCTTGAATGGTAGCAGTGGAGCGACTGGAGGCGGCGAAACAGTTGTCGTTCAGGAACAGCAACAGACTGTGACCGGAACTGGATATGACACGAACGGTCAATTTGTATTCGAGGTATACAATAATTCTGCTTATGACATTTATGCGCTGTATATTGGCGTCATCAATGCCAGCAGCGATCATGACATCGATGTACTGCCTCAAATTCTTCCAGCTAACAGCAGCACCACTATTGTGGGCCAGGCTACAATGGGAGACTGGTCGCAGACAGAGTGGACGCTGTATGTTGAGGATGTAGACGGCGATACCAGCGCTTCCTTTGATTCCTTCAACCCCTGGACAGTGAGCTATGTGGACATCTACTGGCAGGGTGATTCCTATGTGTGCGATTTTACCTATTGATTTCCGTCTGAACATTCCCACTTGTGCAAGAGCTGCTCCGGCTTTTGATGAATTGCTTGGGCCATAGGGCGTAATTTGTAGCATGCCTTATTTACAGGGAATCAATACGTGGGTATCGATAGATCCCTAAAAAGTATAAATCAACATCCCTCGAAATACCGAGGGGTGTTTTTCTTGTATCCCAAAACCACACGTCTATTCTGGCGGAAAGCGTCAATATCGCTTTTTTCACGCCGTATAGTCAGGATTTTACGCAGAATGCTCCCGGAATTGATTGTTCGGCTTGTTTTTTATGCTTGGATACACTACAATGGATAAAAAGGATGGGCCATTTTTCACAAACCGGCCCCGGCAAGGAGGCATGTATATGCCGTTTTCTGAAGAAAATGTGCTGGATTTTGTAAAATGGCTCGAAAAGTCGTATTTTGTAGAACGGGCTCTGGGAAGGATTGAAAAGCTTCTGGCACCGGAATTTATGATGGTGGGAACCGGACGGCGGGAGGTCTGCTATGACATGCCGCAGATGAGGTTCCTGCTGCAGCAGGAGCAAAGTGGATTTCATGATACGTTTCTGGTGCTAAGTGCCCATTACAGCGTCCGAACGCTCACACCGGAGGTGTTTTCCGTGTGCGGTGAGCTTGTCGTGCGCGAAAACAATGAATCCTGTGAAATGCTGGATCTTCCTGTCCGCGTTACGATCATTTTGCGCGCGGAGCAGGGATGTCTGCTGCTTTCGCAGCTGCATTTGTCGCTGCCCAGTCCCGACCAGGATGACGCGGAATTTTTTCCGCGGCTGTTGGTGGGGGAGAACATCTCCACACTGCGCAGGCTTGCAGACGAGCGCTCCGCAGAGCTGCGGGAGCGCAACCGTGACCTCGATGCCCTGATGAACAATATCCCCGGCGGCGTCATGTGCTGCGACGCCACGGACGAACTGAACCTTCTGCAGTTCAGCGACGGACTTCTGTCAATGTTGGGTTATACACGCGAGGAGCTGGGGACTGTTTTCCATAACCGATTCTCCGAGATGATTTACGAGCCGGATATTGCACCTACATGGGAGGCTGTGCATGCGCAGCTGGAAAAAGGCAATACGAAGCTCATTGAGTACCGGATGGCCCGCAAGGATGGTGGTTTGATTTGGGTGCAGGACAGAGGCCAGCTCATGCGCCGGGAGGATGGGCGAGAGGTATTCTACTGCATTCTGTTGGATATTACTGAAACAAAAAAGGCGCAGGAGGATCTGCGCCTTTCGCTGGAACGCCACCAAATCATTATGGATCAGACCAACGACATTATTTTTGAGTGGCAGGTCAAACAGGATACACTTACTTTCTCGCCCAACTGGGAAAAGAAATTCGGCTATGAGCCGGTGCGGGAAAATGTCCATGCGCGCCTGCTGGACAACCCGCATCTGCATCCTGATGATGTACCACTGCTGCGGCGCAAGATGTCGGATATTCTGGAAAGAGAACCCTATCAGGAGGCGGAACTTCGCATTCAGAAGCGGGACGGGGGTTATTTGTGGTGCCGTGTGCGTGCGACGCTGCAGAAAGACCGCGCGGGTGAACCGGCCAAAGCGGTGGGCGTGATTTTGGACATCGACGCGGAAAAGCGGGAGGCCCAGCGCATGCGGGAGCGTGCAGAGCGCGACACCTTGACGGGGCTGTATAACAAAGGGACCATGGAAGCCAAGGCAGACCACGCGTTGGGTGCACTGATGCCCGGGGAAAACGCCGTGCTTTTGATGATCGACATTGACAATTTCAAGCAGGTAAATGATTTTTACGGGCATCTGAGCGGTGACGTGATGTTGACGGAGGCCGCACGCATGCTGCAGGATATGTTCCGCGCAAGCGATATTCTGGGACGCATCGGCGGGGACGAATTCGCTGTCTTTGCCCGCGACGCCCTGGACGAAAATGTCATCCGAAACCGCTGCCGCCAGATCACTGCCCGTCTTGCCGAGATCGACTACCCCAATGGCTACCGCATCTCGGTCAGTATGGGCATCAGTTTCTATCCCCGGCACGGTAAAGACTACCCCACCCTCTTCTCCCACGCCGACGCAGCCCTTTATCATCTCAAAAAGCACCGTGGTAAAGGCGGGTATGCCGTATACGGCGAATAACGGACAGAACCGGAAAAAACACCAAGGCGGGGAAACATACGCTTCCTCGCCTTTTTTAGGCTTCCCTGCGGAGAGATATAACTAAGAAGTGTTTTTCTAAACCGCATCAATAGAACCCTGCGCTCTGGACGTTTCGCCTCTCTTTACCGCAGTGGGTCTACTGTCCGTCTCCTAGAGAGGGATTACCTTCAATGTACGATGCGCAAGCCTCCCATTCCGGGGGGAAGCCTATACCATGCCCTGTCTACCTCCAAGGCGTAGGCAAGATGTACAGCAAAGACCGTTCATATTTTACTCTTGAGTAACATATTTTTTTCCAAATACAAATATCCTCCTCCAAAAAATAACAACCCCTTTCTCTGCTCTAGAAAAAATGGGCTGAGCCAAAATGGGAAAATTCCATTTTCCCTATTCGTCATAATGCCCACTTTCGGCAAAACGGTTTCTTCCATACGGTTAAATGCCCACCTGTTCTCGGTCAATCCCCCACCGAAATACGGCATAATGCCCACCACAGGTACCGCAAAACCCTTGAGCAGCAATAGCCAGAAGCCCCCTATAAGGATTTCAGTATTCCAAAGGAGTTCAATAAGAGCATATTTTCTCCCAGTAAAAAGCAAAAATGCCCCTTAAAGAAGAAAATAGGAGAGAGAGAGAGAGAGAGAGAGAGAGAGAGAGAGAGAGAGAGAGAGAGAGAGAG
>ERZ836939.3784-NODE-3784-length-12251-cov-3.895212_pt1 | contig 12251 bp, 10 predicted proteins | sample MGYA00519912_ERZ836939 | MGnify/ENA primary metagenome ERZ836939 (study PRJEB31850, sample SAMEA3708810) | human gut metagenome | biome: human gut; feature: human-associated habitat; material: faeces | place: China | collected 2014 ... | reverse complement strand
TGGCGGTCATAGGGGCTGCGGCATTTGTGGGCGCGATTCTGGCGGTCATTCTGATTGCCCGGACACCGATGCCGATTTGATTAGACAGGAGACTTTTACTATGGATAAGGAAAAATATTCGATCATATTCAGCAGCTTGACCGGCAACACAAAAAAACTTGCTGATACAATTCGCGCGGTGCTTCCGGCAGAAGACTGTGACTATTTCGGTGCGCCGAAAGCGGAAGAACTGCACTCCGAAATACTCTATATCGGGTTCTGGACGGATAAGGGCAACGCGGACAGTGCAACCTTGGAACTACTGTCAAAGCTGAGAGACAAAAAGGTTTTTCTATTCGGGACGGCGGGCTTTGGCGGCAGCGAGGCATATTTTCAGAAGATCCTTGAGCATGTTAAGCAGTCTGTTGGCCCAAGCAACTCCGTGTTCGGAGAGTATATGTGTCAGGGCAAAATGCCGCAGTCGGTACGGGATCGTTATATGAAAATGAAGACACAGCCGGAGCATCCGGCAAACATTGACGCGCTGATTGAGAACTTTGACCGAGCGCTCTCCCATCCGGATGGGAATGATTTAGAGAGACTTAGAAAGATAATTGTACGATAGCACCTCAACATGATCTGACAAAAGGCAGGCTGTCGCTCGGAACGGGCGGCGGCTTGCTCATCATTTCAATGCAGCTCAAATCCCACTGTTTTTAGTCCAGAATAGAAGGTTCACCACGACCTAATTCAGGTCATGGTGAACCTTCTTCATGCTTCCAAATGCTTCTTCCCTGCCACACGCTCCAGAGCCTAACGAACACTTCCGTCGAGCGAAAAATGAAATTGGAGGTTTCGTATGAAAAGATTCCTGAGTATCCTGCTCGCTCTGGTCATGGTGCTTTCGCTCGTGGCCTGCGGCAACAAGACTACCCCTGACACCCCCGACACTCCTGACAAGCAGGAGGAGACCATCCACATCGGTATCGTGACCGGTTCCGTCTCCCAGTCTGAGGACGACCGCCGCGGCGCCGCAGCCTTCCAGCAGCTCTACGGTGAGGGGAACGTCACCCTCGTGACCTATCCCGACAACTTCACCGAAGAGCTTGAGACCACCATTCAATGCATGTCATCGAAGATTACATCCACAATCAGCGTCCAGTTGATGCCGTTATATAAATCACCTCATATAACGAAAGGTCTCTCCTCCGCAGCTGTATTGACAGGCCGCGGCGGGAATGTTACCATAAGCACATCAAAATCATTGGGAGAGAAAAATAGATGACACTTGATCAATTGAAGGTCGGTACGTCCGCCGTCATTACCGCCGTGGGCGGAGACGGAGCCTTGCGCTGCCGCCTGTTGGATATGGGGCTGATCCCGCACACCCGCGTGACATTACAGAAGGTCGCGCCGATGGGCGATCCCATCGAGATCCGCGTGCGCGGCTACGAACTGACGCTGCGCGTAGAGGAGGCTCAGAAGATCGAAGTGGAGGGTGAGCTGAAATGATCTTTGCACTCGTCGGAAATCAGAACTGCGGCAAAACGACTCTCTTCAACGCCCTCACCGGCTCCAACCAGCACGTCGGCAACTTTCCCGGTGTCACGGTAGATCAGAAGATGGGCGAGATCACAGATGAAAAAGGCTGCGCTGTGGTGGATCTGCCCGGCATCTACTCCCTGCGGCCCTATACGCAGGAGGAGATCGTCTCCCGCGATTTTATCCTCAATCAGAAGCCGGACGGCATCATCAACATCGTGGACGCCACCAACATCGAGCGAAACCTTTACCTGTCCATGCAGCTCATCGAGCTGAACCTTCCCATGGTCATCGCGCTGAACATGATGGATGAAATGCGCGCCAACGGCAACACTGTGGACGTAAACAAGCTGGAGGAGGAGCTGGGCGTACCCGTGGTTCCCATCTCCGCCGCGAAAAACGAGGGCATCGACGAGCTGATCGAGCACGCGCTGCGCGCCGCACAGCTGAAAATGCTGCCCAAGCGGCAGGATTTCTGTTCGGGCGCGGTGCACCGCTGCATCCATTCGCTGGCGCACATCGTGGAGGACCACGCCGAGGCCGCAGGCGTGCCCATGCGCTTTGCCGCCACAAAACTGGTGGAGGGCGACAAGCCCATGATGGACATGCTGCGCCTTTCGGAAAATGAGGTGGAGCTCATCGGCCACACCGTCGCGGAAATGGAAGCCGAGCTCGGCACCGACCGCGAAGCCGCGCTGGCCGATATGCGCTATGCGTTCATTGAAAAGCTGTGCGCCCAGACCGTGGTGAAAAAGGGAGAAAGCAAGGAGCATCTGCGCAGCATGCGGCTGGACCGCGTGCTGACAGGCAAATACACGGCCATCCCCATTTTTCTGGGCATCATGTTTCTGATCTTCTGGCTGACGTTCGGCGTCATCGGCACCTGGCTGAGCGACCTGCTCTCGCTGGGCATCGATGCTGTGACGTCTCTTGTGGACCGCGGCCTCACCGCTTACGGCATCAACCCCGTGGTGCACAGCCTCATCATCGACGGCGTGTTTGCGGGCGTGGGCAGCGTGCTCAGCTTCCTGCCCATTATCGTAACATTGTTTTTCTTCCTTTCCATTCTGGAAGATTCCGGCTACATGGCGCGCGTGGCTTTTGTTATGGACAAGCTGCTGCGCAAGATCGGCCTTTCCGGGCGCAGCTTTGTGCCCATGCTCATCGGGTTCGGGTGCAGCGTTCCGGCCATCATGGCCACGCGCACGCTTTCCAGCGACCGGGACCGGAAAATGACCATCCTGCTGACGCCCTTCATGAGCTGTTCCGCCAAGCTGCCCATCTATGCGGTGTTCACGGCGGCGTTCTTCCCCCAAAACGGCGCTCTGGTGATGATTCTGCTGTATGTAATGGACATGGTCATCGGGGTGCTGATCGGCCTTTTGATGAAAAATACGATGTACCGCGGCAATCCGGTGCCCTTTGTGATGGAGCTGCCCAACTACCGTCTTCCCAGCCCCAAAAGTGTGGGGCTGCTGCTGTGGGATAAGGCCAAAGACTTCCTCACCCGCGCGTTCACGGTCATTTTTGTGGCCACCATCATCATCTGGTTTTTGCAGTCCTTCGACATCCGCCTCAACGTGGTGGCGGACAGCTCCGCCAGTATGCTGGCGGGCATCGGCAGGGTCATTGCGCCCGTGTTCGCGCCGCTGGGCTTTACCGACTGGCGCGCCTCTACGGCTCTCATTACGGGCTTTTCCGCAAAGGAGGCAGTCGTCAGCACCATGGCCGTGCTGACGGGCACCACGGTCTCCACCCTGGGCGAGGCACTGGGCGCCATTTTCTCGCCGCTGGCAGCGTTCAGCTTTTTGACGTTCACGCTGCTGTACTCGCCCTGTGTGGCGGCCATCGCCGCAGTCAAACGGGAAATGCGCTCCGGCTGGGGCGCGGCGTGCGTGGCGCTGTTCCAGTGTGCGGTGGCCTGGGTGTGCGCTTGCCTGGTGTACCAGATTGGCAGCCTGTTCCTCCGCTGATACATGTATCTCCGTTTCAACAGAAAGGTATTTTAGGATGGATCTTCTCGATTGGGCGCTGCTTGCGCTGGTGGCGCTGGCCTTTGGGCTGGCGTTGTACAAAACCATCGACAACAAACGCAGGGGAAAGAGCTGCGGCGGCAATTGTTCCGCTTGCGGTGCGGCCTGCTCCCGGCGGAAATAAAGCCGCCGCAGATACCCGTATGCAAAAGGTCCGTGAAGGCAAACGCCTTCACGGACCTTTCCGTTTGTTTTCCGCAGAGGCCCGACAGGCACTACCGCTGCGCGCCGTCCGGCCCCGCGGCCCGTCCCTGCGCGGGTATCCCCTGCATATAAGAGTGCATGGCCTCGGCCACCCGCTTGGAGTATGCCACAGCCTGCACCACCGTCTTTGCGCCCAGCACCACATCGCCGCTGGCAAACACGCCGGGCCGCGTGGTGTGGCCCTCTTCATCGGTCACCAGCAGGCCGCGCCGGTCGGTGTCGATTCCCTTCGTAGTGCTGACGATGCGGTTGCGCGGGCCCTGGCTGATGGACACGATCACACTGTCCGCCGGATACAGCTTCTCCGTGCCCGGTGCCTCGATGAATTCGCCGTTCTCATCCTCGCGCACATCGACGAAGATCACGCCCTCGTCCGTGATCTCCACAGGCGCTTTGCAATATTCAAAATTCACGCCCTCCAGCGTGGCGTAGCTGAACTCATGCTGGCTGGCGGCCACCTCCGGCGTGCGGGAAAAGCAGGTGAGCTGCCGCACGCCCTTGCGCAGCGCGGTGCGCGCCACATCCATGGCCGCATTGCCCGCGCCGATGACGATGACACGCTCACCCAGGCGGAAGCTGTCCGGATTGTTGAGGTAATTGATTGCAAAATGCACATGGCCCAACGTCTCGCCCTTAATGTGCAGCGCGCGGGGCTGCCATACGCCCGTGCCGATAAAAATGGCGCGGTAGCCGTCACGGAACAGATCATCGATGCCGATGGCGCTGCCGATGGTGGTGTTGGGTCGCACACGGATTCCCTTTCGGATGAGATGGCGGTCCTCGAAATCGTCCAGCACGGTCTTAGGCAGGCGGAAATCCGGAATACCGTAGCGCAGCACGCCGCCAATCTTATCCTTGCCTTCAAAAATGGTCACCTGATAGCCGTACCGCGCCAGGATGACCGCGATGGTCAGCCCCGCGGGACCGGAGCCTACGATGGCCACCCGCATGCCGTTGGATGGCGCGGGGCCTTTTACCATCTTGGTGCTGTACGTGCTGGAAATGTAATTCTCAATGGCGGAAAAATGCACGGGCGCTCCCTTTTTGCCCAGCACACAGTGGCCCTCGCACTGGTTTTCATGGTTGCACACCAGGCTGCACACAGTGGTGAGGGGGTTATTTTCAAACAGGGTGCGTCCTGCCTCGTCCAGCCTGCCCTCCTGCAGCATCGTGATGATCTGCGGGATGGGCGTATGGATGGGGCACCCTTTCTGGCACTGGGGCGCCTTACAGTGCAAACAGCGGTTGGCTTCGTCCAGCACATGGATCGACATGGCGTTTCTCCTTTTCCTCTCAAACTTGTGAAATGTTTATCAGATATTGATATTTGCTTCACATTATGGATTTTTCGCTCATTTTCTATTGTACTGAAAAAAGCCGCAGATGCAAGCCAAATGTTGCGTTTCTGCACGTTCTCTTTACAAATCTTGCCCAGCAGCGGCGGTAATTTTTGGCTCACGCATCCCGCAAAGGCTCACTCTCCACGTTCCTCACAGCCGCTTTGTGAAGCAGATGATGCGCCCCGCCTCGGCAAAGCCTGCGCGCAGATGAAACACGGCGCTTGCGGCGTTGTCCAGCCCACAGTCACTTGCAAATTCGGCACAGCCTTTTTCCCCGGCCCACGCCTCGCAGGCGCGCAGCAGCGCCGTCGCAACGCCCCGGCCCCGGTATTCCTCTTGCACAAACACGCCTTCCAGATACCCCACCGGGCTGGTGTGCGTTCCCTCCACATAGTCGCGCCGCAGGCCGCACTGCGCAAAGCCCACGTCCGCACCGTCCTCCCGTGCAAGAAACACCGCGCCCTCCGGCCCCTGCAGATATCCCGCCAGCTCCTGTTCCAGCTCAGCCTGCGCGTGGCCCGGCCACAGCAGCTGCGCCAGAGCCGCCGCCCGGCCCGCTTCCTGCATCCCTGCCCGAATGATCTCCATGTGTTTCAGCTCCTTTGTATTTTCCCCGTCCGGCGTTTTCCCTTGAAAGAATGCACGATCCGCTCCCGAACAGTGCATACTATTCCCATATCCGGCGTGCATCCTCCAAAAATCGCGGAAGGCCGAAGGGCGCTGCGCGTTCCTTTTCCCGGCTCTTATTTCGCCCCGCTTGTGGGAAACACGGGTTTTGCGGTATATGCAGCGCCCATGGGCGCAGGATGGCGCAGGCACAGGGCCGTCAGGTCCTCGGCCGCGGCATGGGCCGCTGCCACGCGCGCAGCCGGGGCGCTTCGGGCCGCCAGATCCGCCAGTGAATGAGACAGCGGCAGCAGAGCCGCCTGACGTGCGCAGCGCAGTACCGCAAGGCCCGTTTCATTTGCTCCCAGCACATGCAGATAGGGCGGCAGTGCAGGCAGATCCCCGGTGTATCCCAGGGCCGCGTCCAGCACCAGACGGCGCAAACGCGCCGTCGCATATCGTTTTGTCCGCATGGCCTGCACCAGCTCGTCCAGCGTGCCTGCGCCCTGAACGGCGGCGGCGAGCCGGTTCTCCAGGCCCTCGGCCGCGCCCCGCACGGCGCGGAGACCCGCCGCATCCATAGCCCGCAGGCGGGACAACACCGCAATACCGAACGCGCGCCCGTCCAGAATGTCGCCCTCGGCCTCGGCCTGCATATACAGCCGCAGGCAGGCTGGCGGCACATGCGGCGCGAGAGCCGCCGCTCCCCCGGCCCGCACCAGCGCGCGCAGCGCCGAAGCCGAAGCGTACCGCCCCGGCGCCGCATCCAGCGGGGCATCGTGGGCCGCGCCCCGCCGGGGCAGCGCAAGGGGCACAAGCGCGCTGTGCTGGCGCAGCAGGGCCTTGCAGTATTCCACGCCCAGGATGTCATTGGGCGCGCGCAGCACCGCGCCTGCTCCCGGACACAGCGCTTCCGCCGCCGCCGCGCGGGCGGCGGGGAGCGGCAGGCCCGCGTCCAGCTGCCCGCGCAGCGCTGCTGGAAAGTCCGGGCTTTCCAGCAGCGCTGCGGTTTGGGCGATATCCTCCAGCCGCCGTGTCTCTGTGCCGAAACACAGAGCATCCACACAGCCCAGCGCACTCAGCAGCGCCACACCCGCCGCTGCAAAGCCCTCGGCGGACAGCGTAGCGTAGGGTGCCGGCAGGCTGAGCACCAGGTCCGCCCCGGCGGCCAGCGCAGCCCGGGTACGCACCCGGGCGGGAAACAGCGCCGCAGTACCGCGCTGCACCACGCCCGGGCTGCACACGCACACCACCGCCTCAAAGCCGCGTTTTTTCAGCTCCGCTATCTGCCAGGCGTGTCCGTTGTGGAAAGGGTTGTATTCCGCGATGATACCGGCTGTTCTCATGGCTGCCTCGCTTCTTTCGGCCGCTGTGCACGCATAAATTGCGAATCTTGGCCGTTTTTCTCGCTTTTTCTTGCGCGTTTCCGGCCGTGCGCTTGAAAATGCTTTATAATCATTATATAATAATGGAGCGATTTTAAAAAGCATAACTGCGCTTTTTTGTGAATGGGAGGAAATATCGGATGAAAGTTTTGGTCATCAACTGTGGTTCCAGCTCGCTGAAGTATCAGCTCATCGATATGGAGGGCGAACGCGTGCTGTGCAAGGGCCTGTGCGAGCGCATCGGCATCGAGGGCAGCAAGATCACACACAAGGCCAACGGCGGCGAGTGGGAACAGGAAGTGCCCTTCCCCACCCACACCGAAGCGTTTATGAAGGTCGTTGAAATGATGACCAGCGGCGAGGGCGCCGTCGTGAAGGACAAGAGCGAGATCTCTGCCATCGGCCACCGCGTGGTGCAGGGCGCCGAGTTTTTCACCAAGTCCGAGATCGTCACCGACGCCATCATCGACAAGATCGAGGAGATCGCCCCTCTGGCCCCGGTGCACAACATGGCCCATGTGCAGGGCCTGCGCAGCGCCAAGGCCGTGTTCGGCGAAAAGGTGCCCAACGTTGTCGTTTTCGACACCACCTTCCACCAGACCATGCCCAAAAAGGCGTATATGTACGGCGTGCCGTATGAGATGTATGAAAAATATTCCATCCGCCGCTACGGCGCCCATGGCACCAGCCACCGTTATGTGAGCATGGCCGCCGCCCAGTACCTGAACGATTCCGACCTGAAAATGGTCACCTGCCATCTGGGCAACGGCAGCTCCATCAGTGCCGTGAACGCAGGCAAATGTGTGGACACCAGCATGGGCCTTACCCCGCTGGCCGGCGTGCTGATGGGCACCCGCTGCGGCGACATCGACCCCAGCGTCGTCACCTACATGGAACAGAAGCTGGGATTCCACGGCCAGGAAATGGCTGATTATCTGAACAAGAAATCCGGCCTGCTGGGCATTTCCGGCGTTTCCAGCGATATGCGCGATGTGACGAGCGCCGCCGACGCGGGCAACGAGCGCGCCAAACTGGCTACCGAGATGCTTGCGTATCAGATCAAGAAATATGTAGGTTCCTACGCCGCCGCTATGGGTGGGCTGGACTGCCTGGTGTTTACCGGCGGCATCGGCGAGAACGACAACCGCGTGCGCGCCAGCGTGTGTGAGAATATGGGGTTCCTGGGCATCTCCGTGGACCCCGCAAAGAATCAGCAGCGCACCTCAGATATCCTGGACATCAGCGGCAAAGGCAGCCGCGTGAAGGTGCTGGTCGTCTGCACCAACGAAGAACTGATGATCGCCCGAGACACCAAGGCTCTGGTGGAAGCACGCCGCTGACGCCGCCTTTTCCTTTTGATAAAACCGAAGCGCCCTGCCGCATTTCTACGCGGCAGGGCGCTTTTCATTTCAGCGGCTGCAGCCAGAGCCGTTTCAGGTTCTGCGCGTGCGCCGCGCGCCGCTGCGCATCAGAGCACAAAGCTCCTCTCCCGGCATTGGGCGCGCCAGATAGTATCCCTGCAGCCGGTCGGCACGCAGCGTGCACGCCAGCGCATACTGCTCCGGCGTTTCCACACCCTCCAGCAGGATGCCTCGGCCCATGGCCCGGAACGTTTCCACCACCGCGCGCAGCAAAAGCGCTCCCCCGCCGCCATTCGTCGCGGCTTCCAAAAGGCTTCTGTCCACCTTCACATACTGCAGCGGCAGAGACACCACGCTGGAGAGATTGGAATATCCGGTGCCGAAATCGTCCAGATAAAATTCTACGCCCCGGGCGGCCAAAGCCTCCATCACGGCGCGCACACGCCGGATATCTCCGGCCAACACGCGCTCCGTTAATTCCAGCTTCAGCCGAGTGGGCGCAAGCCCGTGGCGTTCCAGCGTATCCAGCACACGACGTTCCGCATCCGGCGCAAGAAACTGCCGGGCCGAAAAATTCACAGAGACCGCGCATCCATCCAGCTCGCGGTGTGCACCGAAAAACGCGCACACCTGTTCCAGCATCATCCAGTCCAGCGCAACGATAAGGTCCATCTCCTCGGCCACGGACACCACATCCGCCGTGGGTACGGGCGTCCCATCTGCGCCGCACAGGCGCAGCAAGGCCTCCGCCATACAGGGAGTATCTGCATCCAGCGCGTAGATGGGCTGGTACGCCACACCCGCCGCCTGCCCGCTCAATGTGCGTACGACCACATCCCGCAGCGCGACGCGCCGGGAGAACCGTTGTTCCATCTCTGTGTCAAACGAGAGCGCCTCCGGTGCGCCGGGCAATTTCAGCTGCTGGATGGCGTATTCCAGATGAGCTGTCAGACGCTCGGCTGTGTCGCCAAACCGCGGGCAGGCGATGCCTGCCACGCCCGCGTCCAGACGACAGCACACGCTCCCCGCCTGCCAGGGCGCTGCAAAACGCTCTGACAGTTCCTTTTCCAGCACTGCATAGCCCGCAGCATCCATGCCCGGGAATAACAGCACGAATTCCACGCCGCTGAACCGGCAGGCGACGGCCCGGCGGCCCAGCGCTTCCAGATATGCGCTCACCTGGCGCAGCACTGCGTCGCCGCCGGTGTGCCCGAACTGTTTGTTTACGTCGCCGAAATGGCGCAGGCATACCGCTACGCAATAAAAGGATTGGCCCGAGCGAAGGCACGTGCCCGCCGCATACCACAGCGCGCTGCGGCTGGAAAGGCCCGTCAGAAAATCCGTATTGATGCGCTGGCTCTGGAAATTAAAAAACAGCACCAGCAAAATGCACGCTGGGATAAAGCCCGTCATCATGACGGGCGGGAACAGATACTGCACCGTCCCCAGCACCATCGCCAGAAGGGGCAGCGTGGCCATCATTCGGTGGATGGCGCGCGACGCCGTGCGGAACTGCTTTATATAACATATCACCAGCAACAAGCAGCACGCCACCAGCAGCGCATACAGCAGCCGGTTGTACGGGCCGCGCACATATGTGCCCGCCGCGTCCAGATAAAACAGCCAACCTGTGAACGGGTTTGTGAACACCACCGCCAATGCGGCGGCCAGCATGACGCCGAGGCATATGGCAACGCGCGTGAAGCACGGGCCGCGGCCGTGGATGAGATAGGCCATATAGTAGGTGAGCGCGGCTTCCAGCAGCGGAAAGAACGTAAAATACAGCATATTGAGCGTGTAGCAAAGCCAGCGCGGCAGCAGGCCCGGCACGCCCATCAGCACCACTGTGGCGATATTGAGCAGAGTGGAAAAAAGCGCAAAACCCAGACACGCATAGTATAAGCGCGTCTGGGGCATCTGCGTATAAAATTTTTCACGCGAAAAGCACAGCACCAGTACGATCAGGACACAGGCCAGGCATTCCGCACCGATCTCCCATTCCATAGGGCTCCCCTTTCAAGGGCGGATTTTACTTCTGTGTGCCTATTATACAGGAAATCGGTCAATATTTCTACCGGAAGTAAATATTTTGTAAATTCGGCTTTGACTTTTACGCTTCAACCGCTTTTTCATTCCGCGGCGCGGGTGGGCGGCGCAGCGCAAACAGGCATCCCGCCAGGCACAGCGCGCCCTGCTCCAGAAGCAGCCACTTTACCGCTATGTCCTTGTGCTGGGGCGGCAGAGCGAACCACGCGTCCACCCGCGCTGCCGCGCTTTTGCCCAGCGCCGCCCAAAAGCCGAAATCGCTCCAGCGCGTGGGCACCCAGGCCCCCGGCACCATTGCCAGCAGCACGGGCAGCAGCGCCGCGAAAAACAGCAGCGCAGCGAACAGCAGCGTCTGCCGCTGCCACGGCCGAAGCCGCCGTGCGCCGCGTGCCAGCCGCCACAGCGTGCATGCGCCGCACAGCGCCAACGGCAGCCAGCACAGCGCACAGGCCAGCCCGGCCAGCGCCGGGCCGTCCACCACATGGGCGGGCGTCCCCAGGCCGCTGGCACCGGCAAAGGCCAAGGCCGCCTCTGTGCCCTCCGGAGCGGTTTCCATCGCCGTCAGTTCCACATTGGCGTACTCTGCAGTGCGGCTGTCCGCCGCCTCCTGTGTCACAGCGCGCGCCTCTCCGCTTTCAAACACGCCGCGCACCGTATAACGTTCGCCGTCCAGCTCCAGCTCCAGGCCCGTCACATCCAGCGCTCCCCAAAGCTGCCAGGCCAGCGCGCTGGATACCGCGCATCCGCCCTGGCCTGCCGGGCCGGGCAGCGCACCATATAAAAGAGGCTCCGTTGCCAGAAGTTCTGCATCGCCGCACACCCGCAGCATCCGGACGGTCTCCTCCCGCCCGTTGGCAGAGGCCACTCCCTGCCGCACAGCCCAGAATGTGGGCGACCAAGCCGCATTGTTCCGCCCGTCCCGGGCATACTCCAGCGCCGAAGCCACAACGCGCGGCTCCAGCGCTTCGCCGTACCGCAGGGAAATGCCGCCCGCGGCCCGCGCCAGACGCTGCGCGTTCCAGAACAGCAAAACGCAAACCGCAAGGAATGCGCCCCAGAACAGCGCACCGCCCAGATAATACCGCACGCGCCTCATGGCTGCTCCACCCGCACGCTGTCTCCCGCTGCAACGGGTCTGGCGCTGCTTTTTACCAAAACATCCTGGGGCGACAGCGGCCCTTCCACCGCAACACCGGATGCACTTTGTTCCAGGACTGTCACATCCACGCGGGAGAGCACATTGCGCAGGCCGAGGATGGTCTGCGTCTGCTCGACGCGCAGCACGTAGCTGCCTTTGTTGTCCATGCGCACCGCTTCAGGCGGCAACACCATTTCGTATGTGGTGCGGGACAGCTCCGCCGAGGCAGTCACGGTCTGCGTCTTGCGCAGGCCGGCATCCGCAGGTACATCCGCCGTTACGGTAACGCGCCCGTTTTCATCCGGCGCGGAGATGGCCCGCACCGTGGTGCTGACAGCCGTGCCGCCCTGCCGCAGCGTCAGCGCGGCGCCCACAGCCATCTTTTCCGCTTTTCCCAAGTCCAGCGTGAATGTCGCCGTCATGCCTGCGTCCGCTGGGGCCAGCGCGGCCACCGGGCGGTAAGAGCCGAAATGCTCGGGCGCGCCGTCCACCAGGTGGCGGGTGACCAGCAGCTTGTCCACGGCCAGGGGACCCAGCAGGACTATGCCAAGGCTTTGACTTATCTGGAGCAGGTAAACTGGAACTGCCACCCCGCGGTTTATCTCTTTGGAAAGATG
>ERZ836939.3781-NODE-3781-length-12258-cov-4.701959_pt1 | contig 12258 bp, 10 predicted proteins | sample MGYA00519912_ERZ836939 | MGnify/ENA primary metagenome ERZ836939 (study PRJEB31850, sample SAMEA3708810) | human gut metagenome | biome: human gut; feature: human-associated habitat; material: faeces | place: China | collected 2014 ... | reverse complement strand
GGGTGGAGGGCAGCCAGCCCCATCGGGTCAAGGGTGAAACGCCTTGCCCAGGGAGAGTTGATGCCTTGCGTCAATTCGTACTGGGTATTACCTGACGCAGAAATCCGCAGGTTTGGCGGCTTCGCCGCTGCTCCCCTTCGGGAAAATCAACGGAGATTGGAGGGATGGAAATTGAAACTGACACGGCATAACGGACGCTCCGGCAAGCATGGCACCTATAATCCCCGGCACAATGACCGCCGGTTTGATGTGGAGAACAGTGGACACATTGATGCCCAGCGAGCTAAGAAAAATGTGTACTGGGACTGCTACCGTGGCTTCACTACCCCGGAACTTCGGGAGAACCCGGAACAGCCGGATTTCAGCTTTGAAGAAATCGAGCGGATGTACTACTACGAGCATTACTCTGACCATGTGGATGCCCAGAACGCCCGGAACGAGAAAACACGACACACCGAGCGCAACCGCACGGTGGAAGACCTTTTGAAAAACAACAAGACCTGTCCGGAGGAAAGTATCTACCAGATCGGCACCATGGAAGAATCCGTTCCACCAAGTACTCTGGCACTCATAGTCAGCGAATTTTACGAGGAGTTTGAACGGCGCTTTGGTTCCCATATCCACATTCTGGACTGGGCGCTGCATCTGGATGAGGGTACGCCTCACATCCATGAGCGCCATGTGTTTGACTGTAAAAACCGGTATGGGGAACTGTGCCCCCAACAGGAAAAGGCGCTGGAAGAACTGGGATTTGAATTGCCTGATCCGAGTAAGCCCAAAGGCAAACACAACAACCGCAAGCAGACTTTTGATGCAGTATGCCGGACGCTGATCTTTGACATTAGCCGCAAACATGGGGTGCATCTGGAGCAGGAGCCGTCCTATGGAGGGCGGGCGTATCTGGAGAAGCAGGACTACATTCTGATGAAGCAAAAGGAGCAGCTGGCCGCCCAGGAACAGAAGCTGGAGGAGCTGACCCTGAAAATTGAGGATGTAGAAACACTGGTGGAGGAAGTTTCGGATATTGCCTATGACAAGGCGGTGGAGGTTGTCACCGATACTGTCCGGCTGGAAACCCATAAGGAGGACATCCGGTTGGTGGAAGAAACGAAAACCTGGGTACTCTCGCCGGAACGGAAAGCTCCGCAAAAAGAGCGTGAGTATGCCGCCGCCCGGTTGGATGGGGTGATTTCAAAAATCAAAAACGCCATGCAGTCAGCCCTGACAAAAATCCAGAAGAAACTCATGCAGCCGGAGGTCAAGCAGGCTGGCAAACAGCAGATTCAGGAAAAGGCCAAGGAATCCATTCTTGCTTTCCTGAAAAAAGCCAAGCAAGATAGCGCACAGAGAGAATCCAACCGGAAAAAGCAGCAGAAAAAACAGGATATTGAGCTTTAAGGCATTTGATTTTGCGAACAAATCAGGTGCCTTTCCCTTGAGGAGGTGAGAAACATTGAACAGCGAATCGCAGGGTTTAGTGCCTGCAACCCAGCAGGCCGAAAGTGAAGAATTGACCGTTGAGGAAGTGCGGGAAAGTCTCTCCGTCACCGAGAAAGGACAACCGGCCAACACCATTGGAAATTGCCGCACGGTGTTTTGCCAAGATCCGCTTTTGCGGGGCGCAATCCGGCTGAATTTGCTTACCGACCGTATAGACATTGTGCGAGATTTGGGTTGGCGCAGAAGCACCAGCGCCTTGACCGATACCGATGTCAAATATCTGCTCCTTTACTTTGAGCAGAACTACGGTTTGACCAGTGAAAAGAAGCTGATGGCGGCACTCTCTATCGTAGCAAACGAAAACTGCTATCACCCCATTCAGGATGTGCTGAATGGTCTGGTGTGGGACGGCATACCTCGGATGCGCTCCTGCCTGCATCACTTTCTGGGGGCAGATGAGAGCGACTATGTGGAAGAAATGCTGAAACACTTCCTGCTGGGAGCCATCCGCCGGGTATTCCATCCAGGTTCCAAATATGAGGAGCTGCTTTGTCTGGTGGGCGGCCAGGGAGCCGGAAAGTCTACCTTCTTTCGCTTCCTGGCGATACAGGATGAGTGGTTCTCTGATGACCTGAAAAAGCTGGATGATGACAAGGTGTTTGCCAAGCTGCAAGGACACTGGATCATTGAGATGTCGGAGATGCTGGCCACCAGTAACGCCAAGAGCATCGAGGAGATCCGCTCCTTTATCAGCCGCCAAAAGGAAACCTATCGCACGCCCTATGAGACCCAGCCCAAAGACCGGCTGCGGCAGTGTGTGTTCGGTGGTTCCTCCAACACGCTGGATTTTCTGCCTCTTGATCGGGCCGGAAACCGGCGGTTTCTGCCAGTGATGATTTACCCAGAGAAAGCGGAGGTTCACATTCTGGAGGACGAAGTCGCTTCCAGAAAATATCTGTTGCAGGTGTGGGCGGAGGCTATGACCATTTACCGCAGCGGAGAGTATTCCATGAAGTTTTCAAAGGAGATTCAGAGACAGCTGGTGGAGGTTCAGAAAGACTTTATGCCGGAGGATACTGAGGCCGGGCAGATTCAGGGCTTCCTGGAACACTACACCGGCAATGTGGTCTGCTCCAAACAGCTGTTCAAGGAAGCGTTGGGACATGCCTTTGAGGAGCCGAAGCGCTGGCAGCTGCACAACATCAACGAGATCATGAACACAGTGGTGACGGGCTGGAAGCCTTTTTCCAATCCCAGGATGTTTGCGGGCTATGGGCGGCAGCGTGGCTGGGAACGGGAGATTTCCGGCAACGAACTGCCCGACAACGAAGGTGGATTTGTGGAGCTGAGCGAGGAAGAAGTCCGTCAACTGGAGCTGCCGAAGGAGTGGATTGCCTGATTTACGGGGCTCGTTGCCCAGTTGATTGTCGGCTGGTTGCTGACTTTGTTGCCGTAAAATTGGGGGTGTGGACACGATAAATACCCATAAAGCAAGGTTTTTGAGCGAGCATCTATTCTCTGACAACGAAAGCAACGAGATTTCACAAGAAAATTTGAAAAGTAAGAAATGATGGCCAGATGATAGGTTACAGTTTTTTGGGGTCCGTTGCCGGACTTCGTTGCTGGCTCCCTTTGTCTGGCCTTTCTGATCTATGGAGGTAGCCTATGGGAAATGAAAAGACAATGATTTGCAGTAAGAAGTGTTTGGATATTCCGGTCTGGCGGCGCTATACCCTGACCATTGAGGAAGCCGCCGGATATTATCATATCGGAGAGGGAAAGCTGCGGATGCTGATTGATGAGCATCCCAACGAGGATTTTTATGTGATGAATGGAAACCGTGCTTTGATCAAACGGGAGAAATTTGAGAGGTATCTGGATCAGGCCACTGCTGTATAATAGCCTTTCAAAAAGTCGATGGCAGATTGCCATTCTTTCATGGCAAAGCTATACGGAGAGCCAAACTTGTGCTATGATAAGAGTGCAAGTCTGGCTCTCCTTTCTTTTAGAGGAGAGATTTCAATGAGTGAAAAAAGACGAGACAATCGCAATCGGATTTTGCGAGAAGGCGAGTATCAGCGCAAGGATGGGAGGTATCGGTTCCGCTATCTGGACGAGGATGGCAAAGAACAAAATGTGTACAGTTGGCGGCTGGATAAAAATGATCCTATGCCCAAGGGAAAAAAGCGAGAGCCTTCCCTGAGAGAAAAGGAAAAGCAGATTGAAGCTGATCTGTTCGATCACATCGTAACCAACGGTGGAAAGCTCACGGTTTTGGAACTGGTGGAAAAGTATGTGTCTCTGAAAACCGGCGTTCGCCATAATACGGTTGCAGGATACAAGACGGTAATCAACATCTTGAAAAAAGAGCCGTTCGGCAGGCAGCGCATTGACAAGGTGCGCTTGTCGGATGCCAAAGCATGGCTCATCAAGCTTCAGAAGGTGGATGGTCGAGGGTATAGCTCGATTCATTCGATTCGAGGCGTTCTCAGACCGGCATTCCAGATGGCGGTGGATGATGACCTGATCCGCAAGAATCCGTTCGGATTTGAGCTGGCATCGGTAGTCGTCAATGACTCAGTGACGAGAGAAGCCATCAGCCGGAAACAGGAAAGGGATCTTCTGAAGTTTATCAAAGAGGACAAGCATTTCAGCAGATACTACGACGGGATCTATATCCTCTTTCACACAGGGCTTCGTATCTCGGAATTCTGTGGACTTACGATCCAAGATGTTGAGTTTGAGGAAATGCGTATCAAAGTAGATCATCAGTTGCAGAGAACATCACAGATGGAGTATGTGATCCAGCAGCCGAAGACAGAAAGTGGCATCCGCTATGTTCCGATGACCGAGGAGGTAGCATCCTGTTTCCGCCGGATCATCGCCAACCGTGCGGTTCCCAAAGCGGAGCCAATGGTAGATGGATACGTTGGTTTTCTGTTTCTGGACAAGAACGATATGCCCATGGTAGCGCTTCATTGGGAGAAGTACATGGAGCATATTGTCCAGAAGTATAACAAGATTTACCGCATCCAGATGCCGAAAGTAACCCCTCATGTGTGCAGACACACCTTCTGTTCCAATATGGCAAAATCCGGGATGAACCCCAAGACATTGCAGTACATCATGGGGCATGCAGACATCAGTGTAACACTGAATACCTACACCCATGTGAAGTTTGATGATGCCAAAGATGAACTGCTGCGTGTGGCAAACGCTTAAAATTGCCCGTTGGTAAAGCGGCTTTCTTTACCAACGCCTTTACCAATATTGCAGGAAAAAACATGAGAAATCCTGAGAAGATTTGAGAAGATATCTTCAAAACAGGTGGAAGCTCAGGCTACACGAAAAGTGTGAAAAATCCTGTAATATCAAGCATTTGAGAAGAAATACAGGATTTATGAGGAGTTATAAAAAGATGATAAAAATACTTTTCGTGTGCCACGGCAATATTTGCAGAAGCCCAATGGCTGAGTTCGTTTTGAAGGACCTGGTGAAAAAGGCGGGGCTGGAGGACCAGTTTTCTATTGCCTCCGCCGCCACCAGCACTGAGGAGATCGGCAACCCGGTCTATCCCCCGGCCCGCCGGAAGCTGGCCCAGCACGGCATCAGCTGTGAGGGCAAGCGGGCCCGGCAGCTGCGGCGGGAGGATTATGAGGACTGGGACCTGCTCATCGGCATGGACCAGGCCAACATCCGGAATATGCGCCGCATCTGCGGCGGCGACCCGGGGGAAAAGATCCATCTGATGCTGGATTACGCCGGCCGATCCGGCCAAGAGGTGGCAGATCCCTGGTACACCGGGGACTTTGAGGCCACCTGGCAGGACGTGCTCTCCGGCTGCCGGGGACTGCTGGCCGCCGTCACAGAAGGCTGACGAAGAAGGACGCTCCTTCCCCTCCCGCCGGAATGTCCCGGCGGAAAATGGGACAGAATAGCACGGAGAAACGAAAGGAGCGTGCCCATTATGATAAACGTCCGAAAGGCGGCCATTATCGGCTGCGGCTTTGTGGGGTCGTCCATCGCCTTCAGCCTGATGCAGCGGGGGCTGTACTCCGAGCTGGTGCTCATCGACGCCAACCAGGCCAAGGCGGAGGGGGAGGCCATGGACCTGAGCCACGGGCTCCCCTACGCCGCCTCCATGCAGATCTACGCCGGGACCTATGACGACGTGGCCGACTGCGCCATGGTCATCCTCACCGCCGGGGCCAACCAGAAGCCCGGCGAGACCCGGCTGGACCTGATCGACAAAAACGTGGCCATTTTAAAGAGCATCATCCCGGAGCTCACCCGCCGCCTGTTCCAGGGCATTCTGCTGGTGGTGTCCAATCCGGTGGACGTGCTCACCTACGCCGCCTGGAAGCTGTCCGGCCTGCCCGCCAGGCACGTGATCGGCTCCGGGACGGTGCTGGACACCGCCCGCCTAAAATACCTGCTGGGGCAGTATTTACAGGTGGACAGCCGGAACGTCCACGCTGCCATCATCGGCGAGCACGGGGACAGCGAGCTGGCGGTATGGAGCAGCGCCAACATCTCCAGCCTGGACCTGGACCACTTCTGCCAGCTGCGGGGGAAGAAAAATTACCGCGCCGAGCTGGACCGCATCTACCACGAGGTGCGGGACAGCGCCTATGAGATCATCCAGCGCAAGGGGGCCACCTACTACGGCATCGCCATGGCGGTGGCCCGCATCGCCGAGTGTATCGTAAAAAACGAGTCGGCCATGCTGCCCATCTCGGCGGTGCTGGAGGGGGAGTACGGCCTAAAAAACCTGTGCCTGAGCATCCCCGCCATTGTGGGCCAGGACGGGGTGGAGACCGTGCTGGAGATCCCCCTGGCCCCCCAGGAGAAGTCCGCCCTCCTCTCCTCCGCCCAGCAGCTCCAGGAGGTCATCGGGCATCTGGAGCTCTCATAATCGAAAAAATCCCCCTGGGCCGCCGCCCAGGGGGATTCTTGTGCTATTTGGGCCGCACCACGCCCGCCTCCGGGTCGGTGAGGGGGATGTGCCAGTCCCCAATTTCCACCGCAACAGCCCGGTCCAGGTCCAGTGGCTCGGTAAACTCCCAGTTGCCCAGGACGCACAGCTCCCCGGGGGTAAATACGCCGTACTTTCCCTGAACGCTCTCAAAGCGGGTGTCGTCCTCATAGAGCACCGCGAAGGTCCTGTTTCCACTCCAGTAGCCAACCTCGTAGCTTCCGGTCATAACGGCCCCCAGTGGGCTGATGGCGAAGGTGGTGGGGAGGGACTGCTCTCCAATGGCCCCGGTGAGCTCTACTTCCTTCACCGGAATGTTTTCTACCGGGAAGGAGATGGTCCACGGCCCCTCCAGCGGCTCAAAAGCGGCCTGTGTCAACAGCGTCCCGCCCGCTTTGCTTAACGTCACCCGGTCCTTATATTCCAGCGGCACCTCATGACCACATCCCAGATAATTCTTTCCATTCCAGGTAAACGGGGCATAGACATGTATGTCTCCACCCACCTGTTCTCCATCCACATAGGCGTCAAATAGGAGTCCATTGTCGTGGCCCAACACAGTAATCTCATCAGTGGGCACAATCTCATCAGAGAGCTGGAAAATCGCCTGGAGGGTCCCGTCCGGAGCGAAGCCCAGGGAGGACAGGCGGAACAGGTCCGTCCCCTCCAGCTCCGCGGGGGTCTGCTCCGGGACCAGAACCATGTCCCCGTTGTCCAGGGTCATGGTCTCCAGATACTGGTCGGACAGCAGCTCCGCCGGCAGTTCCTCGTCGGTGTGTTCTGTGTAAATGCCTGCCAAAAACCAACCAACCGTCAATTCCAGTTCCTCGCTCACCTCCGCCCGCCGGTACCCGCTCATGTCCAGCTCAAAGAGGGCGGTGTGAGTCTCCGGGTCGTAGGCGATGCAGTAGGGCGCGGAAGAAACACTCGTACTCCCCCACTCTCTCGGGACCTCCCACCATATACGGATGCGGTCGTCGGTAAAATATTCCCCGGTCAGGTCCTGGGCCTCCACATAAATTTTCATCCGGTACTGGTCGGTCACCGCCGACACCACCCGAATTTCGATATTCTGGTCCGCCGCCGCGGCCCCCTCCGGCTCCTGGCTGTAGGAGGTGAAGCTGCCCAGGGCCTGGGCCAGGTAGTCCCGCAGGGCGGGAGACAGGGCCAGGGCCGAGGTGGTGAGCGCACCGCAGACCAGCGCCGCCGCCACTAACAGCCGCACCGGGGGCCGCCGTCGCTGTTTCCGGGGCGGCTCCTCCACCATGGCCTGGACAATGCGGGCGCGCTGGTCCGGGGACAGCTCCACCCGGTCCATCTCCCGCCGGTATTTCTGTTCCATCATGTGCGCTCCGCCTCCAATCTGTCCCGCAGCATGGCCCGGGCCCGGGTGAGCTGCGCCCGCACGGTGCCCTCCCGCCGGCCCAGGATGGCCGCCGCCTCCTTGATGGAATAGCCCTCGTAGTAAAACAGGTGGACCGGCAGCCGGTACTTCTCCGGCAGGGCCAGCACCGCCGAGAGCACGCTCCCGTCCGGCTCCTCCGGGGGCGGCGCGGACACCCCGTCCGCCGCCTCCAGGGGCAGGTCCCGCTTCCGCCAGGGGGCCCGGAACACATCCGCCGCGCAGTGGGCGGCCACCCGCAGCAGCCACGCCTTCTCATGGGCCCCGTCCTGAAAGACCGGGGAAGAACGCACCAGACGGAGAAAGGTCTCCTGGGTCACGTCCTCCGCGTCCTCCCGGCTCCCCGTGCGGGCGTAGGCCAGGCGGTACACCGCGGAGCCGTACTGGGCCACCAGCCGCTCCGCCTCCTCCCGTTCCATACCCTCGCCTCCTTTTTCTCTTTATCTATTACACGGGATTCCGGGGGAAAAGGCTGCACAATTTCTGAAATTTTTGTGCAAAAAAGGGCAGGGCCGTTTATACGGCCCTGCCTGAACACTTTTTACTTGATCTCCGAGATCACGTCCCGGTTCTTGACAAAATACTCCACGCCGGAGTAGATGGTGGTGAGCACGATCACCGCCACACAGGCCAGGTTCAGCTCCGCCGGGATGGGCAGGAACATGAGCACAATGCACACCATGGTGGAGGCGGTCTTGACCTTGCCCGACCAGCCGGCGGCAATGACCCGGCCCTTGTCCGCCGCCACCATCCGCAGACCGGACACGCCGAACTCCCGGATGATGACCACCAACAGGGCCCAGGCGGGCATCTGGCCGATCTCCACAAACCACAGCATGGCGGCGGTGACCAGGCACTTGTCCGCCAGGGGGTCCATGAACTTGCCGAAGTCGGTGGTCTGGTTATAGTGGCGGGCGATGTACCCGTCCAGGGTGTCGGTCAGGCTGGCAATCACAAAGATGGCCAGGGCCCAGTAGTTGGCATTGGGCACATCCAGATAGAGCACCAGCAGAAACACCGGGATCATAAACACCCGGAGGATGGTCAGCTTGTTGGCGGTATTCATTGGTTCGTTTCTCCTTTGTCTGTTTCCTCGTCCGGGATGTATTCCATAATATCTCCCGGCTGGCAGTGCAGATAGGCGCACAGCTTTTCGATGGTGCGGGTATCAATATGGCGTTTTCCCGTGCGCATATTGTCTAGCGTGGCGACACCGATAACCTTATTTTTTCGGAGGTCATACTTTTTCAAGCCTTTCTGTTTCAGCAACAGAAAGAATTTATCATAGCTTATGGGCATATTATGCCACTCCTTTTTTATTGTACCACACAAAATACACTAAGAAAAGTACATTTTACCAAAAAGTACCCGCTCATTTTCGTCAGATTTGCCCCTTGAGTTTGTACAAAGTTTAGTGTAAACTCAAGACAGTCCTCCACCTCACCAGTCAAACCCTCATCGGACACGTTGGTAATGCGTATGCTTACAAAGATCCTCCTGAAAAGCCTTCCCCCTGGGGGCCGACTCCCCTTATCAAGGGGAGATGTCGCGCAGCGACAGAAGGGATAGGGGAAGGTGCCCCCGAAGGGGGCGGATGAGGGGGCGATGAAGAAACAGCCTTTTTCCGGGCGTGGGGCGCGACGACCCGGCGCGCCATTTCGCAGGGAGTTTCGCCGCCTGCGGGCGGCGAGTTACTTTGCCCATGGCGGCTCGTCGTCGCAAAGTCCACTCGACTCCGTTTCCGCCTGGTGGCGAAAACTGCGCTCGTTCCCTTGCTCCTCCTCTTCCCGGCGAACCCACTTCGTTGGGCTTCGCCGGGAGGTACGAGAGAGATTACCCAAAACGCCGCCGGGGACGCGGCCGATGGACTACGGCTCCGCTTTGCTCCGCCTAGGTCCATAGGACCGCCACCCTACCCCCTCTGTCGCTACGCGACATCTCCCCCTGACAGGGGGAGTCGGCCCCGGACCCCATTACGGGGGCTACCCCTTGGAGCAGGCAGAATCCTTCCGGCGCGCAAAATCTGAGCGACGATCTAAATCCCCGCCGGGCCACTGGGCCCTGGGTGTGCAAAAATTGCAGCTGCTGCGGTTCCACAACCGCGCCTGGCTTTGCCGAGCCGACATGCCTGGTTCAAAACATGGGATACCTCATCCGCCCCCTTCGGGGGCACCTTCCCCTAAAGGGGAAGGCTTTCAAATGGCATCCCCCTGCCTTCCCCTTTAGGGGAAGGTGGCACGCGAAGCGTGACGGATGAGGCGGGAGTCCCAAGGGGCTCCCCTGCGCAAACTGGAAACCGTGCGTTCCTTTCGTAGGGGAGGGGCTTGCCCCTCCCGCCCTGGAGATTTCCGCCCCCCTGTAAGGCGCGGCCTCCTGGACGTGCCGCCCCCGCCGGACGGGCGGCCGCAAGGGCCGTCCCTGCACCCCGGAGGAATCCAGACCCTGGCGGGCCGGTCTGGGACCGGCCCCTACAAATCAACGCGGACTCTCGCACGCCGTAGGGGCGGCCTTTGACCGCCCGTGAACCTGTCTGCGGTTTCTTTTGGCTCCAATAAAAAACAGCCGCCATCCGGCGGCTGTTTTGCGTTATTCAGCGGAGATCATATAGTAGTACACCGGCTGTCCTCCGGGCAGCAGGTTGACCTCGGCGTTGGGGCAGGCGTCGGTGAACTTCTGGGCGGCCTCCTGGGCCTGTTCCTCAGTCACGTCCTCCCCGTAGAAGATGGAGAGGAACTCGGCGCTCTGGATGTCCTCCGAACGGGCCAGGCGGTCCAGCAGGGCGTCCAGGTCCCGGTCGGTGCCGAAGAGCTGGTGCTCCATCAGGGCCAGGTAGTCCCCCTCCTTGATGGCGAAGCCGTCGAAGTCGGAGTCCCGGGCGGCGTAGGTGATCTCGGCGGTGCGCACCCGCTGGGCCGCCTCGGTCATGATCTGGGTGAGCTCCTCCCGCCCGGCGTCCGGGTCCACCGCCAGCATGGCGGCGATGCCCTGGGGCACCGTCTTGGTGGGCACGACCACCACGGTCTTATCCTCGCACAGGCGGACGCACTGCTCGGCCGCCATGATGATGTTCTTGTTGTTGGGGAGCACATAGACCACGTGGGCGGGGGTGCGGTCGATCTCCCTTAAAATGTCCTCGGTGGAGGGGTTCATGGTCTGTCCCCCGGAGATGATCCCGTCCACCCCCAGGTCCCGGAACACGGCCTCCAGACCCGCGCCGGCGCACACGGCCACATAGCCGTACTCCTTCTCCGGGGCGGCCTTCACCGGCTCGGCCGGGGCGCAGCCCTGGTTCTCCAGCTCCTCCTCCACGGCCTCCAGGTCGTCGGTGCTCTGGACATGCCGCCCGGCGGCCAGGTCCTCCGCCTGGGTGCGCATGTTCTCGATCTTGGCCAGCTCCAGGGTGCCGTACTTCTGGGACTCGGTAAGGGCGGCGCCGGGGGTGTTGGTATGGACGTGGACCTTGAAGGCCGTGTCGTCCTCTCCGATGACCAGGCTGTCCCCGATGCTGTTCAGATAGGTGCGGAAGGGCTCCAGATCCACCTCCTCAGTGTGCTTGCGCACGATGAATACGGTGTCAAAGGCGAAGGTGATGTCCTCGGCGGCCATGGCCACGAAGTCGGCCTTGTCCGCCGGGGCGGACTCCTCCTCCACCTGAGGCATGGGCTCTCCCCGCAGGCTGTCCAGCATCCCCTGGAGGATCACCAGGAAGCCCTTGCCCCCCGCGTCCACCACGCCGGCCTTCTTGAGAACCGGGTTCTGGTTGACGGTGTCGGCCAGGGCGATGTGGCCCTCCTTGATGGCCTCGTCGAAATCGAATCCCTCGAAGGCGGAGCTGTCGGGGTTCGGCCACGAGCGCACCCATTCCTCGGGGGTCTTGCTCCATAGATCGCCCAACCCCACACGCTCGGCCAACATAGTCATCATCTCGCAGTCCGACTTGCTCTCGCCCAAAGGCTCGATGGCGGGCTTGACGAGGAACACCCACGGAGCGCGGTCGTACAGATCCCAGTACTCCCACAGGCTCGTGGCGGGCAGCACGTAGTCGGCGTACTTTGCCGTCCAGGTCCACCAGGGATCGGCCACGACGATGGTAGAGATGTTCGGGAACACCTCGTCGATGATGCGGTGCGCGTCCGGGCTCTGGTTCAGGAAGTTCGACACGTTGAACCAGATGAAATCGCAGCGCACCGGATCATGCTCGACCGCGCACTGATAGATGAGCGAGCTCTTCACCATGTTGGCCGTATTCTCACCGGTGTTCGCCCACTCGTCATAGAGGAACTCCGGTGCCGTCTCGCCGGGCACGGGCTTGTTCGCCTTGGTGCCGCCGGCATGGGACGCGCCACCGCCGCGCACGCCCACGTACCCCGCCACGGCGGCCAGCGTCGCCACTGTGCGGAACGACTGATAGGAGTTGTAGGTGCGCTGCATACCCTGACCC
>ERZ836939.3780-NODE-3780-length-12261-cov-2.881370_pt1 | contig 12261 bp, 12 predicted proteins | sample MGYA00519912_ERZ836939 | MGnify/ENA primary metagenome ERZ836939 (study PRJEB31850, sample SAMEA3708810) | human gut metagenome | biome: human gut; feature: human-associated habitat; material: faeces | place: China | collected 2014 ... | reverse complement strand
CTTCGTACCAAATAATCCAGTAACCAAGGAAATGAAAAAGGCTGATCCGGATGCCAAAACCAACTATCAAGAGGCCAAGGAAGCTGCCAAGAAACTGGGAACCAAGATGAAAATCGTCCCTGTTAAAACAGCTCAAGAAGCCATTGATTATTTGAAAAAGACTAAATAAGAAGAGAGAGTAGGGCAGGCAGAAATCCATGATTTTTGTCTGAGTCTTACTCTCTTTTTTAGGTCAAAGTGTTATAATAGTCTTTATGAAAAAACGTTATAGAACAGTCAATGATTACTATCGTGAAATTTTTGGCGAAAAGATTTTCAAACTACCAATAGATGCGGGTTTTGATTGTCCCAACCGTGATGGCACAGTGGCTCATGGTGGCTGTACCTTTTGTACGGTATCGGGGTCTGGGGACGCCATTGTAGCTCCTGAGGCACCGATTCGTGAGCAGTTTTACCATGAGATTGACTTCATGCACCGCAAGTGGCCAGAAGTTCAGAAATATCTGGTTTATTTTCAACTGTACCCACAAAAATATTGTGGTTTTCCAAAATATCAGATAATTTTAAATAAACATCATTGGCTCTGTGTTCTGTACCATGTCCCATAAGAATAACAGCCTTTTCAGTATCTCCATATTCCTTAATAAGGAAATCAGATACATTTTTATAGTCATTTTCATTCCACATTAGTGGCTTGCCTATTTTAAAGCTACCGAACTTATCCTTACAGCCCTCAGCCATTGACACAAGTTTGTCATATTCCTCTCCCGGAATAATGTGTGTAGGCTGTACAAACACATCTGTTACACCCTGAGCTGACAACTCCTCTAAAGCTGTAACAACATTAGGAATTATGATACCTCTTTTAGCAAGGTTATTCATAATTACCCCACTTGTAAAGGCTCTTTTTACAATATAATCAGGAAATTCCTTTGCAATCTCCTTTTCTATTGCTCCAATAGTTTTTTCTCTAGTTTCGTCAAAACTTGTACCAAAACTAACAACTAATATTGCTTTTTTCATTTCAATTCTCCGTAATTCTTCTTTAATTCTTCTATACTTCTTGGGTACTTGCTATAATCGTTATAGCCCATTACCTCCATAGTCTGCCAAAGTATAGGTTTCCTTAAATTCGCTTTTTCTATTATATCATTTTTTTCAAAAATTGCATAGTCACCATCAGCAATAATATTTCCATTATTAAATATAATAAATCTGTCTGCCCATTCATATGCAAAATCTATATCGTGAGTAGAAATAACTATTGTCTTGTCCAGTTTATTTATAGTATTTTTAAACTTTTCTATATTTGCTGGGTCAAGACTTGCTGTTGGCTCATCAAAAAATATTATTTCTGTTTCAAGAGCAATAATATCTGCTATTGTTACTCTTTTCTTTTCTCCACCACTTAAATAATAAGTAGGTCTGTTTCTCATTTCTTCCAAATTCATAGCTGAAATGGCGTAGTCAATTTTTTCCTTTGTCTGTTCTTTTGTAAAGCCAAAATTCATTAAACCAAAGGAAATTTCCTTTTCTACAGTATTTCCAATTATCTGTGTATCTGCATCTTGAAATACAAGACCTACATTTCTTCTAAGAGTTTTAGGCTCATAATCTCCATTAAAACTTACAGCATTTTTAGTTTTGTAAACACCGTTGCAACAGAGAAAGAAAGTTGTTTTTCCTGAACCATTGTTACCCAATATTGCAATTTTTTCGCCCTTTTCAATTTTTAAATTTATATTATTAAGGGCAGTATGGTTTTCGTATTTATAAGTCAAATTTTTTATTTCAAGCATAAACTAACTCCTATTAAAACTATAACATATACTACACAACTAGCTACTTCCTTAAATTTCACTTTACTATTTTCATTATAAAAATTCAAATCCCCAACATAGCCTCTTGATGTCATAGCATCAAAGGAATTATTTGTCTTTTTTAAAGCATACAAAAACAAATTTTTACCTATATTTGAATAAGTATAATATGAATTTTTATAGCTATCGTAACCACCTCGGCTAGTAGCTGATATAGTCATATTGTGGAGTACATCCATAAGCATAAAAATAAATCTATAAATCAAAAACATAAGCTCTACAACCAATTTAGGGCATTTTATACTGTACAAAACCTGTATAATATCAGCTATAGGAGTTGACATTGATATTCCATACAGACAGCTGACAGCACCCATACTTCTGAAAAGCAACTCTATACAACGGTATCTGCTACCGAAATTTATATAGAAATTTAAAACTCTTATAGAATAGTCATTTATTGGTGTTGATGTAAAGTTAATGGCTATTGTTATTGTGCTAAGCATTATAAAACAAAGAGGTAAAAGCATGGCATAAACATAGTCTTTTAAATTAATACCACCTACAAGTGTTGTAATTATTGCCATTGTGATTATAACAAAAAGAGAGACATAAATATTCTCCATAAATACACAATAAAAAAGCACAAAAACAAAGAAAGCTGTTTTTATATATGGATTTACAAATCGCAATTTAGAAAAATAGCTATAATAATCTATTTTCAAATGCTTATGAGTAAAGGAAACATAAATAGCAGACATAGCAAAAATAATACTACATATAACTATAAATTTTGTACTGTATTTTCCACTAAACATAACAAAAACATATGCAAAAGACAGAAGAAAGAAAAATACAGCCTTTATCATTTTAAATATTAAACTCATAATTTTTCCTCTTTAAAGCATACTTAAAGTATACAAAAATGTGCTTTCTTTTCAGAAAGCACACTAATTCTATTTATTGTATTTTTTTCTAGCTACAAAATAGCCAAAACCATAACCAATAATTAAAGCACCAAAAGCACCCTGTAAACAGAAAAGTAAGCTTTCAGTTTCGCCACCTGGAGGTGTGAGAATACTTTCTGCCCATGGTTCATAATCTGGATTAATATCAGAAATTACAGCCTCTGCCTTATCATCAGAGCCACCAAATTCACTATCTTTAATAGTAGCAAGAGGGACAACTGCAATAACAACACATAAAATTAAAAGTGCAATAACCAATGTACTTTTCTTCATTATTTTTCCCCTCCTGTAAATGAAATAGCCTCAAGTTCAGGCTTAGCATAAGTTTCAAGACCAATTACAACAACTACTGAAAGAATACCTTCAATAATTGCAAGAGGTACCTGAGTTACAGCAAAGATACCTAAGAACTTAGCAGCAGATGCTAAAACGCCACCTACTTCACTTGGATAAGCTAAAGCAAGCTGGAAACTTGTAACACAGTATGTGAAAAGGTCACCTAAAGTACAAGCTAAAAATACACCTACCATTTTATTTACCTTTAAAGCCTTGCATAACTTATAGATACCATAAGATAAAAATGGACCTGCAATAGCCATACTAAATGTGTTAGCACCTAAAGTAGTAAGTCCACCGTGAGCAAGTAAAAGTGCCTGGAATAAAAGGACAATAATACCAATTACGCTCATTACACTTGGTCCAAAGAGTGTAGCACCAAGTCCAGTACCTGTAGGGTGAGAAGAAGAACCAGATACACTAGGAATCTTCAAAGCAGAAAGAACAAAAGTATATGCACCTGCCATAGCAAGAACAATAAGAGATTTTCTCTCCTTTGTTACAATCTTTCTAAGGCTAATAAAGCCAGCAACCAAAAATGGTATACAAACTACACCCCAAGCAATACAATGTGCCTTAGGTAAATAACCCTCCATAATATGCATTGCGAAAGCACTTTGTGTTACACCAAAGACTGAAGCAAAAACAACTGAGAGAGTCAACAACAGTTTCTCAATTTTTTTCATATTTTTCTCCTTTTTTCTGCATAAAAAAATGCCCCAAAAGGGCATAACAAGACCGTTGCAGAAGTCTTATTTGCACCTACTGTTAGTCCGACAGTATTGCATTTGCCTCTATTTCAAGGCACAAAAACAGGCAGGTCTTCTGACTTAAAGCTATAGTCTGTTTTGCCTTCCCCTGTGTAACCAAAGTGGCACATAAACAGACAGCCTATCACAGCGGCGGTCCCGTACAGAATTTTCATCTGTTTCCCTATTCTCATACATTTCTGTATGCACCTGTAAATCTTGTTGACAAAATTGTATCATATATTACATAATATGTCAATTATCCAAATATATCGTCAAGCAATTTATCAATTTCTGCTTTTCTTTTTTCAGTTTCTGAAACATCTATTGTATAGACTCCATTTTCTTCCACAATGCAATCTCCGTCTTTTACTCCCTTTGGAAGTAGAGAAACATTGATTTCTGAAAATGTCATATCCTCGTTTTCACAAACTGCTATATTTTCTTCTATTCTATCTACTATATATCTTTTCACAATAACACAACCTTTCTAAGCAGGATTACAGATTTTACAAGGAGAATAGCCCTGTGAAATCAAATCTGCAATTTTACCAACGTAAGTTTTCTTATTTTTCTCTTTCATTTGAGAAACAGACCTACAATTTGGCTTATGTATTTTGTGAGTATTAGTGTTCAAAACATATGTAATGTTTACAGACTGTGGAACACTTGTTGAAGTTGCTGTACCAAATCCATTAACTGAGCCAGCACCTGTTGTATTTGTTGGAACAGACTGGCTTGTGCAGGGAGTGGCATCACCTCCACCATTGGCATCAGCACTATTATCAACACTACCATCGCCAAAAGATAATGTTTTGCCATCACTTGTAATAATTATGTTTCCGTTTAAATCTGTTCTATAAACAGTTGCCCCAATTTTAGAGAGAGCCTCAAGTGTTTTCTCCTTTGGGTGACCATAGCTATTGCCTGCACCTACTTCTATTACAGCATACTTAGGTTGAACCTTATTTAAAAATGCTGAACTAGAAGAAGTTGTACTACCATGGTGAGATACCTTGTAAACATCAGATTTAAGTGTTTGACCACTAGCAACAATGTCGCTTTCTTCTTCCTTTTCAGCATCGCCACAGAAAATAAAGCTATTGTTTCCATATACCAATCTAAAGGCTACAGAATCATTATTCATATTTTTAGTATCATATTTTTTAGGACCTATAATAGTAAATGTACTATTACCTAATTTGTAACTATCCCCTATTCTAGGTTCAATAGCTTTAATACCTTTTTGCTGAATAACCTTTAACATATTAGTATATGTTGCTGTAGTATTATTTACCTTTGGCATAATAATATTACTAACAGGGAAATTATTTAAAACCTCTGACATACCACCAATATGGTCTGAATGAGGGTGTGTAGCGATTACATAATCTAATTTTTCTACCCCTCTTGTTTTCAAATAATTTACAACAACAGTACCTTTGTCCTTTTCCCCTGCATCTACAAGCATAAACTGACCATTACATTCAATAAGCTCTGAATCTCCTTGACCTACATCAATGTAATTTACAATAAGTTTATTACTTGATGCCGTATCTGCAAATACTGTCATAGACAATAAGCAAATAAGAAAAGCAACAAGAAAACTTTTCATAAAGCCTTTCATTTTTTCAACTCCTTTAAAAATTTATATATGCAAAAAGAGGTAAATAATTTTACCTCCCTTTAAGACATAATACTATCTGCTCACTAATTGAGATGTATTCATAGTTTCGATTATATTGCCAGTTTCTTCGTCAATATAATTTATATCTACAGTTGCATCTTTCTGTGGCACACCCTTAAAAACCTGATATGTAGCACTATCCAAATAAAGCTCAATAGCTGAAATGGTTTTTTCCATTCTTATATCTTTTTTGCAATAAATGTAAAACTGGTTTAATTCGTCATTAGCCTTAACATCAGAAATAGACGGATATTTTTTGTTATCAGTTTTAATGGTTTCCATACATTTTTCTAATTTTTGCTTTAAACTATTGACATATTCATCGTATTTTTCTACAGACATATCTACTATGACAGCCTTTGTTTCAGGGTCAATAATTATATTTTCTCCACCCCAAGACTTAACTTCGTTTCTTATATCTTCCTCTTTCTCATTTACACCGAAAAAGTCCGGCGAAATTATAACTCTATACATTTCACCATTCCTTTGAACCTTAACATTAATATCAACACCTTCCTTTAGGTCTTTGCCAAAAGTATCAGTAGTCAATTCTGACGATGTTTCTTCTGATTGACTATGTATCTGAGTTGCGTCGGTATTAGTAGCTGTAGCACAACCACTAAAGAGCAAACAAGCCAACAAAGAACCCAAGAGCAAATGTTTCCTCATAAAAAACCCCCTGTTCAGAGTATCTTCTCATAATAAACCTTAGGTTCATTATACACTAAACAGGGGTTAAATACAAGCTATTTTGTTTTAGCCAAGTAAATTAGGGTTATTGAACTGTCTTAAAAGTAAATCGTGGTTATAAACGATTGTCTGCTGAGTATTCTTTAACTGTTCAATCTGGAGCTTATAAGCATCAACAACAATCTGAGTTGTCTGACCTAAAGCAAGCTGAGTTTCATAAACCTTTAACTGGCTTTCCATATTTTCAAGAGTTGTTTCGTTATCCTTATAACTCTTTTCAAGGTCTTTAAGGTCATTAATATTCTTCTTTACAGAAGTTGTAAGAGCATCTTTTGCATCTTGATAAGCTCTTGATGCCTGAGTATAATTATATAAGCTATCCTTGTAGTTAGTTGTAGTATCATATACTGAATTATATCTGTCAAGAGCATACTTAGCTACATCAGCTGAGTCCTTTTTGCCCTTTACTGTCTGATTAACAGCTAAAGCATAGTTAATCTTGCCATCAACATTTACATTTTCTGGCATTTTTTCATAAGATACATCATCAAAAATTATATTGTAAGTCTGATTTGCATTTGTGCCCATAAGCTGGTTAAGAGTAGTAAAGGCATTATCAATAGAAGTCTGTAAAGTTTCCTTATTAGACTCTGCAAGTTTGTAATCCTTTACCTTTGCATCGTAGTCACTCTGGCTCATCTGACCAAGTTTTAATGATACTTCTGCAATTTTAAGCTGGTCAGCCTGTACTTTCATACTCTGTTCATAGAGCTTGATACCATTTTCAGCTTCTCTGATACCATAGAAAATACTTCTTACAGAATAATCAATAGTCTGCTTTGCTAATTCAGTATTTTCATCATACTGCTGTAAAGCAACCTGTAATCTTTTCATCTGAACTGTAAGACTAAGGTTAGTAGCATAGTCCTGAGTGTATGAAAAAGCAAATGTTAAATCGTCCTGAGAATCTTCGGCAAGTTCCTTAGATTCCTTTAATGTCTTTATAGTGTTGCTGTTTGCAATAGCTTTTGTTACAGCATCGTCAACAGTCAAGTCCTGCACAGGATATTTTGCATCCTGTACAGCCTGAACATCAGAGCCGAAGCTATAATTTCTTTTATTAGTTAAAGTCTGACCGTCAGCAAAAACGGCAGAAGTCAAAAGCATTGAAAAAGCAAGTGTAGTACAAATAAATTTATTCATTTAGTTTACCGCCTTTCTATCTCTCTTTCTTATTTTAGCACTTACAATTTTTCTGTCAAGCCAACGCTTTGTACTATTTACACAAGAGTACAATGCTGGAATAAGTAACAATGTGATTAATGTTGAAACTGTAAGACCAAAGATAATTGTTATAGCCATTGGCTGTTGAGATTCCATACCAGAACCTAAAGCAAATGCCATTGGGAGCATACCAATAATTGTAGTAAGTGTTGTCATAAGGATAGGCTTTAATCTTGAAGGACCAGCCATCATAAGAGCCTCATCACAAGTACAACCTGAATTACCTCTTAACTGGTTAGTGTAGTCAACCAATACAATGGCATTGTTTACAACCATACCTACCAACATAATGAAACCAAGCATTGCTGTAGATGTTATACTCTTGCCTGTAAGGAACAAGCCTGTAACACCACCAGTAATAGCCAATGGAATTGAGAACATAATGATGAATGGGTATACAAAAGATTCAAACTGTGATGCCATAATCATATAGATTAAGAGAATAGCTACTATAAATACAATTAGCAAGCTTTGGAATGTATCATTCATCATATCCATTGCACCATCAAACTCGTAAGAATAGTTTTCTGGGAATACATATGAATCAAGAAGCTTCTTAACTGTACTCTGCTGTGTACTAGAGTCCATACCTTCAATTTCACCTGTCAACTGAACATATCTGTGCTGATTTTCTCTCTTAATTGTTACTTCACTATCTGTCATCTGAATAGTAGCAACCTGTGTAAGAGGAATAACTGCACCAGTTGAAGTTGTAATTGTTAAATTATTAAGGTCTTTTACATAATTAATATCTTCGTCTGGGTACTTGATTGTTACATCAATTTCTGTACCGTCTACATTGTATTCTGTTGCTGTTGAACCAGAGTTAGCCATTGATACAAGAGATGCAACCTGTGCAGTAGTTAAACCATACTGAGATGCCTTAGCTCTATCAATAACAATATTAACTTCTGGTACTGAATTATCCATTGAACTTTCTACATTAGTAGAATTAGGGATTTCCTTGAATTTTTCCATTAAATCATCAGAAATCATCTTTAATGTATCACTATCATCACCAATGATATTAACAGTATAACCGTTGCCACCCATTGAACCCATAGCAGCACTACCAGTTGATACCTTAATATCAGCACCGGCAATATTAGATACTTTCTGTTCAATTTCAGCCTTTATATCGTCTGTACTTCTATTTCTGTCTTCCTTGTCAACAAGGTTAATATTGATTGTAATGGCATCACCTGTAAATGTACCACCACCGGCATTGGCTGTCATATTCTTCTGTTCTGGAATTTCGCCTATTGCTGAAATAATCTTGTTAAGCATTTTTTCTGTTTCTTCAAAACTAGCACCACTAGGCATTTCAGCTGAAATACTTAATGCACCTTCATCAGTTCTTGACATAAGGTCCATACCAGTTAAGCCAAAAGTAGAGGCAGAAAGAATAAAGAAAACAATAGCTATAATTATCATCTTGCCTCTGTTTCTTAATACAAGACCAAGAACTCTACCATAGAAATTATCCAAACCGTCAAGGATTTTACCAATGAAAGAATCAAGCTTGCCTATAATACCGCCAGTTCTCTTTTTGCCCTTCTTTGCCTTACCATTAATAACAGCGAAAGCCATAGGAACGAATGTAAGGGCTACAACGATAGATGCTGACAATGCAAATACGATTGTCCAACAGAAATCCTGAAGCATCTTACCCATAATACCAGTAATGAAAAGCATAGGTCCGAAAACGGCTACAGTTGTAAGTGTAGAGGCAAATATAGCCATACCTACTTCCTTAGTACCGTCAATGGCTGCAGCTTTTGGAGATTTACCAAGGGCATAGTGTTTTGTAATATTATCCAATACTACTACGGAGTTATCTACCAGCATACCTATACCAATAACTACACCACCCATTGACAGTATGTTCATTGTCATACCTTTAAGGTACATAAGGGCGAATGTTGCCATAATAGATGTAGGAATAGATACACCGATAACCAATGAAGTCTTCCAATCTCTAAGGAAAATAAGAAGAACGATAACGGCAATCAACGCACTCTGGAAAGCTGTTGATGTTACATTACTTAATGATAACTTGATATAGTCAGCAGTTGTAGACATCATTGCAAAGTCAAGGTCTGGATACTGCTTTTTCAAAGTTTCAATAGTTTTGTTTACATTATCTGTAACTGTAACTATGTTAGCATCTGACTGCTTAGAAAGAGAATACACAATACCCTCTTTACCATTAATATAAGAAACATTATCCTGTTCCTTAGTTGTTTCTTCAATAGTAGCAACATCCTTTAAAAGAACTCTGTTGCCACCCTTTGTTGTAATAAATAAGTTCTTCATATCTTCAAGAGACTTGAACTTACCTCTTACCTTAATCTGGAGTTCGTTTGTACCCTGATATAATGAACCACCTGGAGTATTCTTATTTTCAGATGCTAAAGTCTGAGAAATTGTACTCAATGTGATACCATAGTTGCTTAATTTATCTGGGTCAGCAGTAATAAGGACTTCCTTTTCCTGTCCACCCTTCATATCAGCAGATGCAACACCTTCAATTTTTTCAAACTGTGATGTTACATTGTTATCAAGGAGTTCATAAAGTGTAGTTGGATTAAGTTTATCACTTGTTACACCAACTTCAATAGTCTGTGCATTAATATCCATCTTCATAATTGATGGGTCATCTGCATCGTCAGGAAGCTGATGTTTAACTCTATCCAACTTATCACGCATATCGTTTACAGCCGAATCAATATCTGTACCATCCACGAACTGTACAGCTACCATTGATGAGCCTGTTGAAGATTGTGATGTAATGGTATCTACACCAGTAAGTGTAGCCATTGTCTGTTCAATAGGTTTTGTTACAAGGTCTTCCATTTCTTCCGGACCTGTACCTGAATATGTTGTACTTACCAATGCTACTGGCAAATCAACTGAAGGCATATAAGCAAGTTCCAAAGAAGAATAAGCAAATATACCTGCAAGGAATACAATAAGTACACACATTACAGTTGTTACAGGACGATTAACTGCTGTTTTAGTCATTACTTATTTTCCCCCTTGCTTTTCTTAGCCTTAGGGTTTTCAGTAGTGGCTTCAGTTGTAGCCTCTGTAATTTCTGTACCATTATCAGATACAACCTTTACCTTAGAACCGTCATCAAGGTAAGTCTGACCCTTTGTTACAACCTTATCACTAGCCTTGATACCACTCTTAACTTCAATAGTTTCTCCGGCATCAATACCGATTGTAACATCAACTTTCTTAGCCTTGCCATCTTCAATAACGAAAGCATAGTAGTCATCGCCATCTCTGAGAACTGAATCTCTAGGAACAATAACTGCTCCGTCACTTGTAGACTTAGCAAAGTTTACTTCTGCAAACATACCAGCCTTTAACTTGCCGTCTGTATTGCTCATTTCTACCTTTACCTTAAATGTACCGTCTGCATTAGATACATCAGAAATTTCACTAATATGACCTGTTATAGCCTGATTAGAAAGTGTAGGAATAGTAATCTGAACAGAGTCGCCAACCTTGAGGTTTGGAACAACATCTTCTGATACATTAACCTGAATATCAACTGTATTTAAGTCAACAATAGTAAATGGTGTTTTAGCAGTTAAAAGCTGAGCACCAGCTGTTACATTACATTCTGATACTGTACCAGAAATAGGACTTTTAACAACTGCATCGCTAAGCTTAGATTCACTAGCCTCAATCTGAGCCTGAACAGACTTTCTTGATGCCTGTGCTGTATTTAAGCTATCCTGTGCCTTAGTTACATTTTCCTTTGAAGTCTGGTTTACAAGAATATCATAACTCTTTTGAGCATTTTCAAGAGAAGACTTAGCCTGACTTAAAGTAACTTCTGCCTGCTGCTTAGAGTTTACAGCCTGTGTATATGCGTTCTGAGCAGCAGTAAGGGCTGTCTGAGAATCGTCAAGTGCCTGCTTAGAAAGACCACCTGCATCAAAAAGCTGTTTATTAATATTGTATGTATTCTGCTTATCGTCTAATGTAGTTTTAGCATTGTTTACACTAACACCAGCAGTATCAAGAGCTGTCTGTGCTGTTGCAATACTGTTTTTAGCATTAGTAACCGCATTTTTAGCATTTTCAATCTGAGTCTGCATAGTTGCACCGTTTGCAAGCTCTAAATTAGTTTTAGCAGACTGTATACTTGCATCAGCTGAAGCAAGTGAAGCCTTGTTAGTCTTTATAGTATTTTCAAGGTCCTTAGTATCAATAGTGAAAAGTACATCTCCCTTGTTTACCTTGTCACCCTCTTTAAAGTTGACTGCCTTAACTGTACCTGTCATAGATGCTGTAACATCAACTGTATCCTTAGGTTCAATAGTACCTGAATACTTGTATTCATCTTTCATAGTACCAGTCTGAGGATTTTCAACTTCTACATTTGAAACCTTTTCCTGTACCTGGTCCATAGGACCGTCTTTTTTAGCACCACAGCCAGAAAGCATCGAAAGAACTAATAACATTCCAACTGCAAGCATACATTTCTTCTTCATTCTAAAATTCCCTCCAAAAGTTTTTGTGAGAGGTCGTATCGGAATATACAACCCATATGGAAAACTCCAACTATAAAAATTATAACATTTCAAAATTAAATCTTCATTAGAAAAGTTTTAACAATATGCCAAAATTTATTAAGATTTAATAACAAAAGTACAATTTCCCTCAAAATAAGATTAATGCCCTAATCTTTGTCTATAGTAATTGTACTA
>ERZ836939.3773-NODE-3773-length-12281-cov-4.374530_pt1 | contig 12281 bp, 10 predicted proteins | sample MGYA00519912_ERZ836939 | MGnify/ENA primary metagenome ERZ836939 (study PRJEB31850, sample SAMEA3708810) | human gut metagenome | biome: human gut; feature: human-associated habitat; material: faeces | place: China | collected 2014 ... | reverse complement strand
TGTTGGTGCACTGGGCGATGCCCAGCTGTCCGGCGAAGTTGGAGGTGGGATAGATGGAGCCGGTGAGCCGGGTCGCCGCCAGAATAGAGACGGCGAAGCAGCCCATGGGCAGGCCGGCCGAGACCGCCAGACCGCCGAACATATCGGAAATGATCTTGATCTCCGCCACAGCGGCCGCCTCGATGCCGAAGCCACCCACCACAGAGGCCACCAGCATAACGGCGGTGGCGCTGTTGCTGGCAAGTCCGCCCAGCAGGTTGGACAGGGCGTCAAAGCCGCCGCCCAGAGTTACCAGATTCAGCAGCACCTCGATGCTCACAAAGATCAGGAACATATTGGCCTGAGAGGCCACGCCTTTTGTAATGCAGTCTACCGACCGGTCGATCTCGATGCGGCCGAAGATGGCCACTACGGCGGCCAGCACGATCATCACGATGAGGGCGTAGCTGGTGCCCTGTCCGGTGGCGATTCCGTAGCCCACCAGGAGCACGAAGCACAGCAGGAAGGCGATGGTGGTCACCTTCTGCTGGTTGGTGATGACCACCTGGTCCAGATGCTTCACGTCATCCCCCAGGGTGTAGCTCTCCTTGCCCTGGGTGCGCTTCTGAGCCCGGTTGGCGCCCACCCAGGCGCCGGCCAGCCAGACGATGGCAAATGGGATGGCCGCCTGAATCATCAGCTGTCCATAGGACAGGCCGGTGACCTCCTCAGTAATCAGGGTGACGCCGGTGAGGGGGCCCAGGATCAGGCCGATCTCCCCCGCCACCTTAAACAGGGTGGCCACCACAGTGGGGGTCACCCCCAGAGAGGCCATGATGGGCAGCATCACCGGGGCGATGACCGCGTTGCCGCCGCCCAGCGTACCCAGCAGGCCGCAGACAATGATGGACACGATCACCAGGGCGATCTTGCCCTTGGTCTGGGTGTTCACGCCAATGCGCTTGACGATCCAGTAGACCAGGGTGTGGGTCACACCGGCCTCATTCATCAGAACGCCCAGGCCGGCGCCCATCATAATGATCAGGCCGATCAAGGCGGTGGATGAGCCCAGAGCGGTGCTGAACGCGGCCGCCATATCCCCCAGGTCCTGTCCCATCAGGAGCGCGCCCACCAGGACGCCCACCATGATGCCGGACACATTGCTTTTGCCGATAAAGATCAGCACGATCATCACGATCAGGGGAATCAGAGCCAACAGAGATGGGGCAGTGATCAAAGACCAGCTTCCAAGTTCCATAGTTGCATTTCTCCCTTCATGCTTCAAGTTCTGTATCCAGGGTAGTTCTCTCCCTCTCTCATGTTTTGATGAGCACACCTCCCGTTCTGGAGCCAGAGGCCGCTCCGTCCCATACGGCCGGCTGGCCGCCCACCAGGACATAAGGAATCCCGGCGGGCTTTTTTACGGAATCGGTATATTCGGACCGGTCCGCCACGCGGTCCGGGTCGAATACTGTGACATCGGCAGCCGCCCCCTCCTGCAGCACGCCCCGGTCAGTCAGGCCCAGGATCTGGGCCGGCAGTCCGGTGAGCTTATACACCGCATCCTCCAGAGGCATCAGCTGACGCTCCCGCACCAGACGCAGGAACCGTGGGAAGGTGCCGAAGCTGCGGGGGTGGGGATTGGTTCGAGTAATGGTCCGGTCAAAGGAGAAGCCATAGCCGTCGCTGCCCACCGCGATGCGCATGTCCCGCATGATACGGAGCATATCGTCCTCGTCAATGCAGAAGTAGATGCAGGCCACTCCCCCCTCGCACCGGGCCAGGACTTCCAGCACTGCGTCCACCGGGGAGAGTCCCAAGATCTGGGCCAGTTGGGCCACCGTCTTCCCCTCCCACTCCGGGTGGTGGCCGTGGGTGCTGGAGACCAGAATCCGGTCCGGACCGCCTCGGTTCTCCATCTCCTCACCGGTCTCGTCCTTCAGGGCCTGGGTGGGGGCCTTGACCCGCTGGAGCATGGCGGGCACTCCGCCGCCATGGGCCCAATGGGGGAGCAGAGCGCTCAGGGAAGTGGAGGTCGCCGTGTAGGGGTACTGGTCGCAGGTGACGACCGCCCCCTCCCGCCGGGCCGCCTCGATGCGCTCCAGCAGTTCCTCCGCCCGCCCCCACTGGGGCTTGCCCATAAGCTTCAGATGGGAGATCTGCAGATGGACCCCCGAGCGCAGGGCGATGCCCAGCATCTCGTCCACCGCCTGGAAGATGCGGGGACCTTCATTTCTCATATGTACGGTGAGCAGGGCGTCATGTTCCCGGAGCACCCGGGCCAGGGCCGTAAGTTCCTCTTCCCTGCCGTAGGCGCTGGGGGGATAGATGAGCCCCAGGGACATTCCAAAAGCCCCCGCCTCCAGTTCCCGGGCCAGGAGGTCCTTCATGGCCTCCAGTTCCTCCGGGGCGGGATCCCGGTCGTCAAACCCCATCACCGCCGCCCGCAGAGTGCCGTGCCCCACCAGCAGGCCGTAGTTGGCGGAGCAGCCGTGGGTCTCCACCGCCTTTTGGTAGTCCTCCAGGTGGTACAGGCCGTTGAGCTGCAGATCTCCCACCGGCAGCTCCAGCTCGCTGAAAAAGTACTCCTGATTGGCAGCCAGGCGCTCCGGGGTGTTGGGCAGGATGGAGGTGCCGCAGTTGCCCACAATCTCAGTGGTTACCCCCTGATAGAGTTTGCTCTCCGGCTGGTAGTCCACCAGGGGGCAGGCATCCGAGTGGCTGTGGATGTCGATAAAGCCGGGGGCCACCGCAAGGCCGGAGGCGTCCAGCACCCGTCTGGCCTGGCCGGCCGGAATGGACTCCTGGGCAATGCGGGCAATCCGGCCATCCTGAATGCAGAGGCTGGCCCGGTATGGCTTTCTTCGGGTCCCGTCCACAATCAGTCCATTCTGAATGATGAGATCATACATTGACACATCCTCCTCTCTACACTTCACACAAGTCCGCTCTCATGGCGGCGCAGAAAGTCCAGGGCGTTCTGGTACAGGATGCCGGACACCACCGGCTCCGGCAGGCCGCGTCCCAGCAGATAGCCGTAGATCCCAGCCGCCTTCTCCGGGGAATTCAGGCACTCCGGCAGTTCCGCCCCGTCAAAGTCGGAGCCCAGAGCCAGGCACTTCTCCGCCCCCAGGGACAGGAAGTGGTCCACATGGCGGTACAGGTCGTCCAGGCTCTCCACCTTCCGGTCCTCCCGCAGGAAGGCCACGAAGTAGTTCAGCCCGATGAGGCATTTCCGGCGGACCATCTCCCGGATCATGCCGTCGGTCAGGTTCCGCTTGTGGGCAGCCACGGCCCGGGCGTTGGAGTGGGTGGCCACGAAGGGGCGCTCCGCTACCTCCAGCAGGTCGGCAAATCCGGCGTCGTTCAGGTGGGACACATCCACCAGGATTCCGTACTTCTCCAGCTGTGGGATCACCTGCTTTCCAAAGGGAGACAGGCCGTGCCCGGTCTGGTGGCCGGAGCCGATCTCGTTCTCCCCGTTCCAGGTGAGGGTAACCGCCTTCACCCCGTCCGCCGCCAGCAGGGGGACCCGGTCCAGATCTCCCGCCAGGGCAGAGCCGTTCTCCACGCTGAGAAAGGCCGCCGTCCGTCCGGTGCGGAAGGCCTCCTCCAGGTCGTCGCAGGTCCGGCAGCGCAGGACCCGGGAGGAGAATCGCTCTGTCTGCCTGAAAAAGCTGTCCCGGTTGCGCTCATAGTAGGCAACGGCCTCCGCTCCATGGTACTCATCCGGGATGAACACCGCATAGAACTGAGCCCAGTGAACGCCCTGTGGAATATTGGACAGGCGCAGAACCCGCTGGGGATCGTCCAGGGTATCGGTCTCCCCACCGCTGGTGTATTTGCAATCAGTCAGGGTGTCGCAGTGTAGGTCTATCAGCGCATAGGGCTTTTCTTCCAAGGCTCTCTTCCTCCTTTGATCAAATCGTCAAACCGGCTCTTTTTTCCCGCCCCTCCGCATCATTTGATACCGCTTCAGGGCGTTCTGGTATGCCACGAGGACCGCCTTTCGGGAGGAGCCCCCGTAGCACTGCTCCAGCTTTTTCTCCAGCCAGCTGTCGATCTTGGGAAAATTCCGCCCGATAAACAGCCGCTTTAAGTACTCCTCCGTCAGCTGCAAGGTGTGGGTGCAGCCAAAATCCAGCACCTGCTCCGTCTCCTCGTCCACCTCAAACGCCATATAGAAGGAGCCGTACATTTTGGTAATGGCGTTGTCCGCATTGGTTCTGGACTCGCCGATGATATAATAGCTCTGTACCTGATCCTCCGGGAAACGATCCATCTCTGACATCATATTCCATTCCTCCCTGTATGCAGCCGGCCGGCGTTCTCCGCCTGTCTCCCTGGATTTCTCAGACCCCGGAAACAAAAAACCAGTAAGAATCACGCAATCCACATTTGAGATTACGTCTCCTTACTGGTTTTCATGCACGCAGTCACAGGGGGAAGCCTGTGTGTAGTAACATGAAGCAGCTTCGATTCAATTTCTGCTCACGTCCGGCCAGCTGTTTTGGACGATTCAAATAACTTCACTGTTGTTTTTCTTCTACAATTTATACTATACATCCACCCATTCCTTTTTGTCAAGGCTTTCTTTCCAGAGGCGAAACAGTTCCCCGCCGACCGCCCTCCGCCTTCCTCGGCAGACCGCGGGCTGTATCCGGCAAAATGGTCGACGGCCGCTCTGCCAATCTGCGCTGTTTCTCTTTTTTGCAGTCCCGAGCGCAGCTGCATTTCATCGCGGCTCTTTCTTTTTTGCACAAGGGAAAATTCCACATTTCACTTGCATATAAATTGTATAAAAATATTACTCATATTTTATATAATTTGTGGAGATTGCCGGTTTTGTGTCTTTATGTTATATTTAAGGTACCATCTCGGACGCAGCTTTTTGAAAGGAGGGTAGAGCAAGCCATTCAAGAAAAGGAATCTTGGCTGTCGTTCCGTTGTACAAGACGCAACCAACCTGTGTTGAAAGGAGTGTTGACATGAACGTGAACCGCACCCGTAAATGGACCGGCCTGCTGCTGTCGGGAGCCGTGCTGAGCAGTCTGTTGGTCACTTCCTCCCTGGCCGCAGAGTCCTCTGCCTCTCTGGAATTTCAATATCCAGAGGATGTGAACCCGGCGGAAGTCACCATCACGGTGCACGAGGGCTATCCATCCGCCAGCGGCGAGGACGCTGTGACCGCCCTGCCCCAGGTATCCCAAAATTCTGACGGCAGCTTCGTCCTCAGCGAGCCCGGCACCTACTGCTATTGGGTCCGGGGCGACGGCTACTACAACGTGTGCAAGATCTTCAACGTGACACAGGAGGATCTGGCCGCCGGAAGTATGGAGTTGACGGTGGAGACGGGGAAAATGGCGTATACCGGCTATGAACCCACCTCTCCGGACCTGGCCAACGTCCCCGACAATTACGCCCAGGGGGCCGCAGATACTGTCCTGACCCTCTGGCCGGATGAAATCCTAGATCACTTTACCACAGATACTCTGGCCAACTATCAGGAGTATGATACCCCCTTCTTTACAGAAGAACGCGCCGATCACGAGTTCACCTCCCAGGAAGAGATGCTGGACTATTTGGAGGCAAAGGACGCCGCCGAGCCGGACATGTATCTCTATAACCTGGGCACAACCCCCGCCTACCAGTATGAAATGCCCATAGCAGTCTTTACCGACACCGACCTCTCCTCCGCAGCCTCTCTGGAGGAGGCCGGCGAGCTGGTGTCGGACAACGGCAAGCTCACTGTGTGGATTCAGGCCCAGATCCACCCCAACGAGCCCGCCGCCGGCGAGGCCGCGCTGGTCATGGTCTCCGATCTGTGCGGAAGCTATGGCGACGCCGTGCTGGACGACATCAACGTAGTGGTCGTCCCCCGCATCAATCCGGACGGGTCCTACCTGTTCACCCGGGCCACATACCAGGGCTTTGACATGAACCGGGACCACATGGCACTGAAGGCTCCGGAGCTGGCCTATCTCCATACCGCCTACCGCTACTTTATGCCCGAGGTTGCCATTGATTTCCATGAATTTGGATTCTACGGCGTCACAGAAGACGGCTATATGCGCAACGCGGACGACCTCCAGGTCACTCCCGCCACCAGTCTGAACGACGACGAACGCGTGACTCAGCTGGGTCTGGACGCAGTGGATACACTGCACCGGAACGCGGAAGATTCCGGGCTGCGGGTCTATCACTACGGGATTACCGTCAATAACCCCATTGGCCGGGCCTATTACGGTCTTTATAACTCTCTCTCCGTTCTTGTGGAGACGCGGGGCATCGGCGCCGGCGCCACCAATTTCGAGCGCCGGGTGTACTCTCAGCAGCTGTCTGCCCACTCCATTATCGACTACGCGGTCGCCAACGACGACGCGATCAACGAGGCTGTGGCCGACGCCCGCCTTCAGGTGATCGCGGACGGCGAGGCCTTCAATTCCGACGATATTGTGGTTCTGCACCAGGTGGCCTCTGGCGCCACCCAGTCTGCCACCCCCCTGACCCGGTATCAATACAGCGTAGACGGCAGTGATACAAAGACTTCCTCCGCCACGCTCGCCATCAACGATACCGTGGTCCGCAGCCGTATCCGCCCCACCGCCTATGTCATCCCCAAGGACATCCCCAACGCGGAGAAGATCCTGTACATCCTGGACAACCAGGGGGCGGAATACTACGAACTGGCTCCCGGCTCCACCGCCAATCTGAAGCAGTATTACTATGTGGGCGAGTACACCTACGAAGGCAGCAGCAAAGGCTTTACCGCCGACTTGCGGGAGGAGGCCGCCGTTACCTTTGACCAGGGAGCATACGTCATCCCCATGGATCAGGTCTCCGGCAATGTGATCGCCATGACCATGGAACCCGACGTCAACGACTCCAACGGCTACGACGGTACTCTGGTCCAGTATGGACTGGTGAGCTATGATACTGCCACAATGAATTTCCCCATTTACCGCTATGAAGGAAACAATCCCAGAACTACGCTGGTCAGCAATGCTCCCGAAACTCCATCGGAGCCGGAAACTCCCACTGAGCCTGAAACTCCCACTGAGCCTCAGCCGGAAACTCCCGCCGCCTCCGGCACCTATACGGTTCAGTCCGGCGACTGTCTTTGGAATATTGCCCAGAGAGAATTGGGCTCCGGCACCTTGTGGGAAGCCATCTATGAGGCAAACCGGGATCAAATCACGGACCCCAGTCGAATTCAAATTGGACAGGTTCTGGTAATCCCCGCCGCCTGACGCGCCTCGGCGTCTTTCCCAGCTTTGGCACAGTTATACCGCCGCAGGAGATTCTTCTATTTTGAATTCCCGCAGCAGGGCTCGGCGGCTTATCCGAATTGCCCCTGCACCATAACTAGTTTCTTCTAATCAAAACGTGTCCTTACCACCGCCTCCGGCGTGTAAGGGCACGTTTTGATACTGCTCTCCCCGAACTCAGCACAGTCCCGGGATAATCGCCCCCAGTCCGCCATTTCCAACAAGGCACAGCGGGCCCCATTTTGATCCCGATATCGGCACTGAGGAACTGGGCCACATGGAGATGGTGGCAGCTATTGTCCACCAGCTGACTCGAAATCTCAGCGACGAGGACGTGCGGAATAGCCCTGCTTTCGCCCCCTACTTTGTGGATCACACCACTGGGGTCTACCCGACGGCGGCCTCCGGCTTCCCCTGGACCGCCGGATCTATCCAGTCCACCGGAGATCCTATTGCCGCTCTGACGGAGGACTTGGCCGCAGATGGTGCAATGACGTAAGGCCAACATCCCTCAAAATGCATCAAACTCCCTGATTCCACTTTTCTGTGCGGAATCAGGGAGTTTTTATTCCATATCATAACAGTTTAGACCGCAGATGTGGCATTTACACCTCAGTTAATCCCGTCTCTGACAAAAGAAGATCCCAATTTTTCTGGAGCACATCACGATTTTCCATTACAGTCTCGGCCGTACGATCCCGCATTGCCTCTTTGGCCATACTGCAGGACCGTCGAATGAACTCAACCCACTGTGACAGATTTAGGGCACATGGGTTGCCACAGTTAGGAGGCAGCAAAAACTTCACCGCATTTCCGCTGCTCCCAACGATATCAGAAATAAACAGCATTTTTTCTCGCTTCAACTTTGCATTCAGTTTCTGACGCTCTTGCTCTGCCACTGGCAAGAAAAGATTATCTGGTGTTCTGGTCAGAGAAAGATAGACATCGATCAACAGGTTCTTTATGGCAACCGGTACCGCTGTGGAAACCAAATGCCGCAGATCATATCCATCCAGATACATTCGCTCCGCAATTTTAGCCAGTGAATCGTCCCTTCCCCCGGCAGTAAAGAATTGAGTGGGGCAAAAACCAGGAACCGGAATTCCCCTTGCTGTACATACATCCGAGATAATGTGCCCTACATAATAGAATACAGCCAGATACTTTTCCTGATCAGGTATTTCTTTCGGCGAGAGGAACACCCGAAGATGGCCTTTATCATCAATACACGTTGTGGTTCCGCACAGAATATCCGCCACGGCAAAAAAGAGTCCCAAAAAGGGGTCATGGGCAAAACTTCTCAGCCTGTGATTATTAGGATTCATTACCCCCTTTTGGAGAGACAGATCATACGGCACCTTACAGACATCGGAAAACCATTGAAGGATTGGAATCAACTCTCCATCTGCCGTTTTTCCGATTTTTCGGAGTGCGGCGGTCAGCAAACTCCCATCAAAACGTTCTCCGCCCCGATATATCTTTACCACTTCCGGAGTCCCCACAAAAATCACATCGATCAAAACCGATGCAATTCCGGCCAAGGAGGCAATCACATATTCTTCACTCCGGAGTTTTGGAAATACTCTGTCCGTATGGGAAAAGTCACAGATTGCCTGGTTTATATATACATCTATTTCTGACATCTGTTCGTCAGAAAGCTCTGGCAAGCGGATCTCTGCTCCTGTTTCTTCCGCCAGTTGATTGATTCCCGCAATCAGTGCATTGATTGTCTCCCGTTCCTCCCGCCTCTCTTTCTCCAGGTCAGTGCAGGCTTTTTTTGTCTGATCTACATCGGATTGGATGAGGGACAAATCTTTTTGAAACTGAATGATCGATTTTTCCTTGGAGGCCTCGTAGCTGTGATCATTCTTCTCCTTCATATTCCGCCCCTATCTCATAAGAAGACTTAAAAACTGCCATGTCTTGGTACGATTTTTGCAAATAGTTCAATGTTTTTTTCATATTTTTTATGGCATCTTTCTTTTCTTCGTCTTCCTTCTTCAACTTCTCTATTTCTCTCTGCAACTTATGAATTTCTCGACGCAGGTTCTCCATCACGGCCTGGGCACTCTGCACATCCTTTTGTGCATTGAGAATAATTTCTTTCAAGACAACTTCCAGCTTAGCGGCCTGACTCAGCGCAAAAGAGGGCATGGACTTTGCCAGTATGCTCACTGTCGATACTGCCGCTCCACCGCCCGCAGCCCCAAGAAGCGCTCCTCCGCCAACAATTGCCACAACGCCGCCTGCCATGCCGGCACCGCCTACCGCAATTGCACCGCCTCCCGCCATTGCCAGGCAGGCCGATGTCAACGCCGCTCCAGTCATCCCCGCAAAGTTAGACCCAAACAGCGCAACAGCAACAGGTCCCGCAAATATGCCTGCGGTAGCAGCCGCGGCGGCCGAAATTGCCACAACCGATACCGCCCCCAGCGCCACTTTCTGCATTTTGCCTGAAAGCTTATCGATGGTCTTTTGATACGTCTTTTTGAATCGGTCTACAAAGACCGGATCCATCAGGCCAGAGGACTTAGCCAGACTTTTTAGAAACGCCGTCTGATCGGAGTAATGCAGCTTCTGATAGTGCTTATCCGCGTCTTTTGTCTCTCCCAGCGGCGTATATGCACGAAAAAGCGTTCCTTCGAGCATAATGAGATAGAACCATGTCTGATTGATACTGCTACTTGCCTCATTCGCGACGGTGTCCAGTAGTTCCTCATAAGTGTAGAAAGTAATCTCATCGTCCATCGTAGCCTGAAGACAGGCGGACCAATGCTCCAGCCAATGTTCTTTGTAAATAATATCTTTCTGGTTGGAGTTGATGTCCCTCTTTGTCAACAGATATTCCAACGAATACAAGATCTTGATCTGCTGTTTGGTGAGACCAAACATTTCAACTGTGCTGCGTACTTCATTTTCCATAATTCTCGACTCCTCTTTCTATTTTTATAGGATTTCAACGAATGCTCCCTGGCTTTTCATCCACATATCGATCCCCTTTCCAAACACCTCTGCCCGAATCTCATACGTCCCGTCCCGCTCGCCGACGATCTCCGCTGTGGGCAGACGGTCCAGGACAGCCTCCACCGACGGCCCTTTATACAGAAAATGGACCGTCTGCAGCCTCCCTCCGTACATGAATTGGACCCGCTTTCGGAATTCCCCCTCTGAAAAGCGCTGACCATATGGGACGGTGAAGTGTTCCGATTGTACCTGGATCTGTTCCAGACGGTCCACCCGATAGATAGTGGGATAGGGGTCCTCTGGATATTCAAATTCCTGATTTCGGTTTACATTCTCTAAAAATGCCGCCAAATAAAAGTAGAATTCAGAGCACATCAGGCCCACTGGCTGGAGTCGGCGGTGTTTCTTCTCTCCTGTCTGAGTTTGATAATCCGCCTCAATCTCTGAACGGGTTTGAATGGCCTGCCCCAACTTCCACAGAATATCTACCAGCGGTTTTCCGTGGCGGGGCTCCACATAAAAATGGCGCTCGTTGGAAATAATCTCCTGGAGCTTTTCCCGCTCTGACAGCCGCATACCGTGAACCAGGAGTTTATCCAGGATCTGATCCAGCTCCCGCTTTGACAGCGACCGGCTCTCCAAGAGAATCTTGCAAACCGCCAGCATTTCCCCGCAGGAAAGAAACGCGCCCTCACCCTCGGACAGCCGGTAGCAGTTCTGCCCCGGATCATAGTGAATCTCCAAAGGCGGGGTCTGCTCCGCAAAAAAGTTCCGAAGCTGTTCAATATCCCTCTGAATGCTGCGCTCGGACACTCCGAAGACTTGCGCGGCCTCTTTTTTCTGAATGCTCCCCCGGTTGACCAACTGATCATACAGAGATAGGAGGCGGAATCCTTTTTCCTCTGCCATTTCTCTCCCTCCTTCTCCATTATACCGACCGGGTTAGACGGAAACTGTCCATGAGAAGAAAAAAGCTCCTGTTTCTTATCCCTTATTCTACCCTAAAAGTTCCTCTATTTCAACACTTAAAGTTTATTTATAACAGGAACTCTCCGGGATAAACTGAATGAAACTACTGGGGGGCACAATATGGACTGGACGGCAATCGGAAGCAGAATACGAAAGCAGCGGGAATATCTTGGCTACACCAGAGAACAGTTTGCCGAACTGCTGGAGGTCACACCGAAATTTTGTTCGGACATTGAACTCGGTGTCAAAGGGATGTCTGTTCCGACCCTCTGCAAAATATCTTCCACGCTCCGCCTGACCACAGATTATATTCTATTTGGCAGAGCAGAGGTCCAGGCCGACGATCCGATCTCTCTTCTCCTCCATAGTTGTACAAATACAGAGCGGGAGTATGCCGAAAGTCTGCTGAAAACCTTTCTTTTGGCCATGAATACAAAAAAAGATTCGCCTTAACCGGCGAATCTTTTTGCTTTCCGATAAAATGTGCTGGGCGACAAGTTCAGCTTTCTCATAGCTTCTGCTGCTGTCAGCTCCCCTGCCCGCCACCGCCGCATTACTGCGTCCAGACCTGGCGGCTCAATGGGTTTTCGCCCCTTGTATCGGCCCTGACCTTTTGCAGCCGCAATTCCCTCCCGCTGCCGCTGGAGGATGTATTCCCGTTCCAGTTCCGCCACCGCGCCAAAGACGGTCAGCATAAACTTTCCTGTGGGCGTCGTAGTGTCGATCGCCTCTTTCTGGGATATGAATTCTACACCTTTGCCCGCAAGCCGCTCTACCAATTCGAGTAGGTCGCGGGTGTTCCGAGCAAACCGGCTGATCGACTCGACAATAACGGTATCCCCCTTTCGCACATACTCCATCATTTTCTGCAGTTCCGGTCTCTGTGCATTTTTCCCACTGGCCCGGTCGATGTAGAGCTCATCTACTCCCAGGCGTTCCATCAGAATCTCCTGGCGAATCGTATTCTGCTCTCGCGTACTCACTCTGATGTAGCCGATTCTCATTGTTCAATTTCTTTGTAGGTTTGTCAAACATATTGGACGGCAAACAAGGAAGGAGTGCAGTAGTTTAAGGGCCTCATAGGGAAGTTGTTAGAGCGGC
>ERZ836939.3772-NODE-3772-length-12285-cov-26.009975_pt1 | contig 12285 bp, 16 predicted proteins | sample MGYA00519912_ERZ836939 | MGnify/ENA primary metagenome ERZ836939 (study PRJEB31850, sample SAMEA3708810) | human gut metagenome | biome: human gut; feature: human-associated habitat; material: faeces | place: China | collected 2014 ... | reverse complement strand
AAATTCGCATCAAAAAAAGTTCTTGACATCTTCCCCAATTTGTGCTATAGGGGTATCATATGAATACGTGTTCATATGTTCATGTTTGAAGTAGTAAAGCATAAATATTTTAAGAAAACTATTGAATTAAATTGTCTAACATGTTAGAATAATATTGTAAAAGAAAGAGAGGTAAATGCTAATGTTACTAAACGCTAACGCTATGCTATGTCTAGCATTATTAATTGTGATATTTATATATTTATTTGTTATGTAGGAGGGATAAAAATGGAAAAACAAACATTATATGATTTTTTAAGAGAATTAGTAGACGACGGTAAAGGAGATATAATATATAACTTATTCAGTTTGAAAGTAGACATGCTTATATGTACAATGTCGGCTAGATCGATGTTAGATACTTTAGGGTTTGGTAGTTTTTTAGATAGAATAGTATATGACAGATTTAGAAATAATATTATATTAGATTGTGATGTGGTTATCAATGATACTAAACGCTAACGCTATGATATGTCTAGCACTATCACTTTTTATATTATTTATTATAAGGAGGAAATAAAAAATGATTTTATGGGATGAACTAGAAGAAATAAAAGAAAAAAGTATAGAAAATGAACAAAGTTTAGAAATTCGATTATTAATTAACAATTTAAAAATAACTTCATTTATAGAATATAATGCTTTTATATACACTATGTCATTAGATATTTTAGAATTATTTCATAATGAATATATTATTGAAGATAAGACAATAGAAAATAAACAAGTAAAATCTCCTATAAAATATATACAAGTAACAGTTAAAAAGGATAGTTAAACTATCCTTTTCATTTACTCAATTCATTAACACGTTTTCTAATTTGTTGATACGTTGCATCATCACACCCAATATTTCTTTTTCTAGTTTCGTGACCATTTCCATACTTACCATTGATTACGTCTCTAGCAATTCTTTCAATATCCCATGTTTTAGAACTATTACCACTAGAATTACTAGAATAATCAAGCCATTTGCTAAAGCCGTGTTTCTTCCAATTTCTAGCATTTAAATTTGTAATTTGAATACCATTTTCCCATTTAGGGCTACATTCACATACCTTACTATTACCAATGTATACACCAATATGCCCATTCATCCAAACAAACTCTCCTTTAGAAATTTTAGAAAAATCACTTGATTGATTATAACAATACGTAGACATAATCGTATTCGCGTTAACATCTGGATAAACATTTCCATATTTACCATTATAAGGATAACCCCATAAAGTACCCTTAATCAAACCGCTACAATCGCATTCCAAAAACTTTCCATTTTTTCCTTTTCGATAACTATTCATGAATTTGCCTAACTTGTAAATAGTTGGCATTTTTTCATACTCTAAAATTTTAGCTATAAAATCATCAACATTCATAATCATTCCTCCTTTTATGCTATAATTATATCACATAATAGACACTTTACAATAAATGTCTAATATGTTAGAATGTTTAAGAGGTGATAATATATGGCACTAAATAAAGGACTCAAAAAATATATAGAAGATTTGAGAGAAAAACGAATAAAAGAACAAGATAAAAAAATAATGGGTTTAAGACGTTTGAAATACGATGAACAAACAAGAAACGAACTAATTGAAAACGCACAATATCTATCACGTACAATAAATAGACGATATAGAGAACTAGAAAAAGCTGGACTAGAAAACAAATCGTACGCGTATAAAAGAACACAAAGCGAAATAGGATTTAACCGCTACACTACAAGTAAACGAAAACTTAATCAATTATCAAGTGAAGAGCTTTACGATCTAAATGTAGATTTATATTCTAAATACGCTTCATCTACAACAAGTGTAAGCTACGTTGAAGAAACCGTTCAAAAAGGATTAGAAAGAGCTGTAGACACTTTACAAACACGATTAAAATATTCAGCACCAAACATTGCAAAAAGTCTTAATGTTGATAATTTTAGAACTTTTCTAACTCTAGGAGGTGGGGAGTTCTTAAATGAAGCAAAAGACAAGGGTTACGGATCAACCAATCTGATTGAAGATTGGGAACATGCTCGTATTAATGGTGTGAGTGACAAAGAGTTCATTCGTGAATGGAAACGTTTTACCCACGAATTTGATAAGGATAAATTTAGAAGAAATATTCAAGCTTTAAAAACAAGAAAAAAGGATAAATAATAATGCAAGGGTGTTTAGTAAATTTCAACAATAGTAAAGCTGTTGTAAAAGCGTACAATCAAGAAGATTTTCCATATTTTAGAATTAAAAAATCAAATCCTTTAATTCAACCAACAAAAAGATATATAGAACATTTAATGACGTTTGACATTGAAACATCAACAATAGAAAAAACTGACGGTTCTTTTGAGGGTTTTATGTACCATTGGCAAGTATGTATAGATGGTTACGTATGCTTTGGAAGAAGATGGAACGAATTTCTAACCTTTTTGAGAAAAATAAATAGAGCGTTAAAAAATTTTGATGAAACTCATAAATTAGTATGTTATATACATAACTTTTCTTATGAATTTCAATTTCTCTATTCTTGGATAAAATTAGAAAATGTATTCGCTATTGATAAACGAAAACCATTAAAAGCAATATCGAAAGAGTTCAATATAGAATTTAGATGTTCTTATTTACTATCAAATATGAATTTGAAAAAATTCATTGAGAATACACCAAACGCACACTATTTTAAAGGTACGGGCGATTTAGACTACCATAAAGTCTTTACTCCTCAAACCAATTTAACAATGAACGAAAAAGGTTATTGTTTTAATGACGTCATGGGATTGTATGAAGCTATTATTTATCTATTAAAAGAAGATAGTCTCACAACAATCCCCTTAACGTCAACGGGGTATGTACGTAGAGAATGTCGTAATAATATGAGAAAAAACAAGAAAAATAGAAAGCAATTTTTAGAATTAAAACTAAATGATAAATTATATACTTTGTGCAAGGACGCTTTTAGAGGTGGTAACACGGCTTCAAACCGTTATAAAACAAACTTTATCAATTATGACGTTTCGTCTTATGATATGTCGAGCGCATATCCCTATGCAATGATAAGTGGTTTATACCCTATAACTCCTTTTGAAGAAGTAACAATAACATCGCTTGATATGCTAGATGATTATAATATTCGTTATTGTACACTAGCCTATTATTCATTTGAAAATGTTAAATTAAAAAAAGGTGTTCCTTTTCCCTACATTCCTTATTCAAAATGTATAGAATTTATAGCACCGTCATATGACACCAAATTTAAGGGAAAAGAATATTGTTACAACGGTCGTGTATTAGAAGCTGACTTTATTAAAATAGCTATGACTAACTATGACTATCAAATATTTATTAATCAATATGACTATGATGAGGAAAATGTACGTGTAGAAGATTTCTACTATTCTCACAAAGGATTTCTACCAAAAGAACTAACTGATACTGTAATAGAATTTTTCACTTTAAAATCTCAATTAAAAGGAATTGAAGAAAAAGATTATGAATATATGAAATCTAAAAATAAATTAAATTCCCTTTATGGTATGATAGTAACTGATATTATTAGACAAGAAAATTTATTTAATGACATATGGGAAAAAGGAGAAAATTCTACTTTAGATGATTATTACAAAAAGAGAAACAATTTTCTAACATATCAATGGGGTCTATTTGTTACGGCTATTTGTCGAACAAATTTACAAAAAGCTATTGATAAAATAGGTTTAGATTGTGTATACATTGATACTGATAGTGTAAAATATGTCGGTCATCATGATGAAGTTTTTGAACATATCAATCAAGAAATGATTGCCTGGTGTCGTGACAATGATATAATAAATAGTGTCAAAGTAGGTAATCATAAATATTTTCTAGGATTGTATGATAGAGAAAAAGGCTATGATGAATTTGTTACGTTAGGCGCAAAAAAATATGCCTTTAAACAAAATAATAAAATAGGAATCACAGTAGCAGGACTAAATAAAAAAAGTGGTGCTAAAGAACTAAAACAAAAAGCTGGTTTGTCAAAGTTTAAAATTGGTACTGAATTTATAAATAGTGGTAGAAAAACAGTCTACTATAATGACGATAAAAAACATTTTATTACAGTTCAAGGCTGTAAAATTGAAAATGCTAGTAATATAGCGTTAGTAGATGCTACGTACACTTTGGGAATGACTGATGTAATGCTATCTATTTTAAACGGCTTAGAAAGCGAGGAATAAACATGGAAGAAATTGTAAATTTATTTGTAAATAACGGGGTTGCCGTTGCGTGTTTAATTTACTTTATGTGGTATAACAATACAACTTTAAAGGAATTTAGCAATAAATTCGAGGAATTAAACAAAACTTTATTAAAAATGTTAGAAAATTCAAGAAAAGATATTGACGAATGAATTCTATAATGTTAGAATTAATTTAGTAAGAGAGGAAGTAAATATGACTAGAGAATATAAAAAAGATTTACCAACTTTGACAATCAAAAAAATCATGGAAGCTTTAGGATGTTGTAAAGCAACTGCTTATAATAAATTAAATCGAAAAAATTTTACTTTAGATGAATTTCTAAAAATTCATAAATATTATAAGTGGTACACATTCAATGAAGTTATTATGATTATTGAAGAAGCGTATGAAAGACCAAAAAAATAGGTTCTTTCTTAAACTAACCTATCTCAAAAAAAATTTACAATTAAATAACACAACATTAAAAAATAACAGTATTTGTATATGTATCAAAGTATTCGACGTCAAACCACAAAAATGAGATAGGCGGTCACAAGTCCGCATAAATAGTGAGTGAGAAAGAAAAAAATAAAAGAGGTAAGAAAAATGTCAAAACAATTAAAAATCAAAGTAGTAGAAACAAACACAGAACCATTAAAAGCAATGGCTATTGCTAAATCAAATTCATCTATTGCTTGTAAAAAGTTTGTAGACAACGTCTTTAAAATTAAAGACTATGTTTTTACAAAATCACAAGTTACTACAGTCGAAACGGGAGAAGTAGAAGAAATGGATTGCATTAGTTTTCTAACTGATGCTGGAGAAATTTTAGGAACAAACTCTAAAACGATTATGAATAGTTTTAGAGAATTATTAGACTTATGTGATGATAATGATATTGATATCGCTACAGTTGACGTTATTATCACTAGTGGAACATCAAAAAGCGGTAACACTTTCTATTCATTAGAAGCAAAAATTTAAAATGAATAAAGAAAAATGTCTTTATTTTAACGCATGGGAAATAGTCAAAAATACAGACTATTTCCTTTATTTGTTTATAGGTGGTCGAGGTATCGGCAAATCCTATTCAATTCAAAAAGGTTTAATAACTGATAATGATAGAAAGTTTATTTATTTACGAACTAGTGAAAATGAAATGGAAATGTCTTTGACTAGAGAGTCAAACACATTTAAAGCAATCAATAGAGATTGCAATACAAATATTGAGATTACAAAAGAGAAAAAAGTATATTTGATAGAAGAAGTTAAACAAAAAGATGATGAAAGAATAATAAAACGTTCATATGGAATTGCGGGTGCTTTATCAACATTTGCAAAATATCGTGGTACTGATTTTGATGACTACGACTACATTTTCTATGATGAATTCATATCTAAATCGCCTATAAAAACGGCTATTGATAAAAAACAAGCAACATTGTTTTTTGATATGATTGAAACTGTAAACCGTAATAGAGAAGTTAACGGTAGAAAACCCGTAAAAATTATATTATGCGGTAATGCAAATATGCTTGACAACGCTATCTTGAGAGAATTAGAGCTTCCTAGTAAAATTATGGCTATGATACAAACGGGAACGGAAAAATTCATTGATGAAGAAAGAGGTCTCTATTTACATTTACCTATTGACGTACCAATATCAAGAGAGAAAAAGAAAACTGCTCTATATAGGCTTTTAGGAAGTGAAGCTGATTACACTAAAATGTCAACATCAAATATATTTGTCAATGATGATTTTAGCGATATTAAAAAAATTCAAAGAAATAAACTTTTACCACTTTTTTCATTTGAAAATCTATATTTTTACCAAGTTAAGGACAGTGGCATTATTTACGTTTCAAAAATGAAAAGTCAATGCCCTTGTTTTGATGATGAAAAACTATTCAAGCGTGAAAAGTCATGGGAGTTAAATTTATATATTGATAATAAAATGATAGCTTATCAAGACTATGACTTGAAACTAAAATTAAAAAACATCATACGTTGACAACGATTAAAATGTTATATATAATAATACATGGGAGGGTACAAATCCAACGGCTGGAAAGCTGGTACTGATAGGGATATCTTTTACTCCCACTTTTATTTATAAATAAAGGTCTAAAGGAGGTAAAACTATGGATCAACAAGAAGAACAACAAGAACAACAAGAAGAACAGGAACAAGAACAACAAGAAGAACAAGAACAAGAACAAGAGCAAGAACAAGCGGACTATGTTTCACGTGAAACATATGACAAATTAGAACAAAAAAGTAAAGAACTAGAGAAGAAAGTTAAAAAATTAGAACAAACAATTTTACATGCAAACGTAGAACAAAAAGACGAAAACCCATTTAAAGGTTTTTCAAGATATGAATAGGAGGAAATAAAATGGCAGTAAAACAAATTTATGATATTGTAAATTCAGTTAATTCACAAACAATGGGTGTTACTGATTTAACCGTAGTGGATGAACAAGGTTTAATCTCATTAGGTCAAACCGTTTTAACTACAAATGGTCTTGCGGACACCTGGCTAAATTCGTTAGCTCAACGTATTGGTAGAACTATTATTTCATTTAGAGAATATAAATCAAAATATAGCGATATGGTGCTAGATTCAATGCAATGGGGAAATATCGTTCAAAAAATTAAAGTATCTATGCCGGAAGCTACAGAAGATGAAAGCTATTCTTTAGTTGATGGGCAATCAGTAGATATGTATAAGGTAGCTAACCCTAAAGTGACACAATCATTTTTCACAACTGAAACACCTTATCAATTTTATGTGACTATTAAAAGAGAACAGTTAGAAGAAGCTTTCACTAGTGAAAATGCTATGAATGGATTCATTGGAGCAATTTATGGAGAAGTTCAAAACGCTATTGAATTATCTTTAGAGGGGTTAGCTAGAAACTGTATTAATAACTTTATCGCGGAACGTTTAAAATCGAAAAAATGTACTTTCAATCTTTTGGAAATGTACAATAGTGAAACAAGTAAAAAATTAACAGTTGACACTTGCAAACACGATAAAGAATTTTTAGCTTATTGTGTATCTCGTATTAATTTAATTTCAAAGTATATGGAAAATATGACTAAAATCTATAATGACGGCACACAAACAAGACATACACCAAAAACATTACAACATTTACGTATTTTAGAAGACTTTGAAAGTAGATTAGAAACAGTCGTCCAATATCAAGCTTTTAGAGATGGTTATGTTAAATTAAATAACTATCATACCACAAGTTTTTGGCAAAGTATTAAATCTCCGGATTCTATTAATGTCAAGCCATCAAGTGATAACACTGAAGCAATTTCACAAAGTAATATTTTAGCGATTCTATATGACCGTGACGCTTTAGGTTTATATAAAAAAGATAGTTGGAATTCGACAACACCATTTAACTCGGCTGGTGGATATTATAACACTTATTATCATCATAAAGAGTTATATTTCAATGATTTAAGTGAAAACTTTGTAGTTTTCTATTTAGCTGATAAACCTAATGGAGATGTTAAGTAGAAAGAGAGGTTGTGTTATATGGAAATAACACTATACAATTTTGTTAAACGTAGAAATTCTACTAAAAGGCCCTCAAAAGGAGAAACTATCAATGTTAATTTAAAAGAGGGGTGTAGTCATTACAACCCCTCTTTTATTTTAAATACAAACCCAACAAATTATTCGTATCTATCTTGGAGTAGTTGGTTTTATTATATAACGGATATCGTTAATACTAGAAACGGGGTTTGGACGATTTCTTGTGAATTAGATCCTCTAGCTACATGGAAAAATGATATAAAAAGTACAACGGCTTATGTTCTTTACTCCTCTAGCGCCTATGATATAGGTATACCAGATACTAGATTATCAACGAAACCTAATTATATAGTTAAAACAAATGTGGTAAGTTATCCTATCGTGGGGTCTCCATTATATGTTGTTACATACATTGGAGAGGGTGGTGCTAGTATGAAAGGATTGACGGAAGATTCCCTCAAAACTTTACAAAATGCTTTGTCGACAAACGCTTTTGCGGAATTATTTGTTGATACATCAAAAGCAGTTTCTAAAATGTTAAGCAACACAGCTCAAGCAATCACGGGTTGCACTTATGTGCCCCGTTGTTCAACAAGCGGTAGACCTATGAACATCGTTCTAGCGGGTGGTTATAAGACTGGTGCTAGTGGTACTCTTGTAAATCGTCATGACTTTGCACAAACTTCTATTTCAATCCCTTGGAATTTTTCAAGCGGAGACTTTAGAAACCGTAGTCAATATACGTCTTTATTATTACTTTTACCTTGCTACGGGTATTTACAACTTAATACCGATAATTATATAGGGGATAGCTCTATTACTATTGATGTTTTCCAGGATAGTGCTACGGGAACTATCGCGTATAAAGGAAAAGATTTCTATTGTACTGCTAACATGGGCTGTAATGTTCAAATTTCAACGACGACACAAGGCAATTTAGCAAGTGGTATCTCTTCTATGGCTTCAGCTGGTTTACAAGCTTTTACTAATCCTATCGGTGCTATTGGAAATTTATTCAATGCGACTACTTCATCTATGGCTACGAATGTAGGAAGTGTTGGAAGTTATGGTAATACAATCTCTATGGATTCAACTTTAAATATAGAAATAGTGGTTATTTCTCATGATACGAATGTAGAACCATCGAATATGACTACTAATTATGGTCGTCCTTGCAATAAAGTAGTTGCTTTAAGTGGTTTAAGTGGATATGTGCAAACAACGAACGCGAACGTGTCTACATGGGCCCCAAAACAATATAAAGATGAAATTGATTCATTATTAAATGGAGGTGTCTATCTTGAGTAAAAACAAATATGGAAATGGGTTTACTGATCTAGTAAAAGGGTTCTTTCATCATAATCCTAAATCCGTAAACGATATAACTAATAACTCTTTCTTCTATTATCAATTTCAGTTGATGACTAAATTAAAAAGCGTTTTAACTGTTGATGGTTATCCGTCAAATTGGAATATTGATAATATGTGGGATGTTCTTTTAACAAATGGATATATACCTATTGTAAAAACTGACATAGGAACGTTAGCACTTGAGGGTGGATTTTATGGACAAAATATGTATTACATGCCGACGAATGTTTTAGTTAATAACCCTGTGCTACGAACTATTGATGAAAAAATAGGCGAAAAAGGGGAACTATTATATATAAATTATGAATATAATAAATTTCAAGGGGTTATGTCGTTAATCAATAGGTATGCTGTTTTGCTAGCAAACATTGACTGTTCTTTAAATGTTTCATTATACAATTCAAGAGTAGCTCATGTTTTTGAAGCGGAAACGGACGCACAAGTAAAATCTTTACAAAAAATGTATGACGATGTTTCACGTGGAAATCCAGCAGTCTTCTTAAAAAAAGGTTTAAAAAGTTTAAGTAGTGAACATGATAGTGGATACTTCTTAAATGTTAAAAATACCTATATCGGCAATGATTTATTGTTGACAAAAAGAAGTATTATGAACGAATTTTTAACCGAAATAGGTATCAATAACGCTAACACCGATAAGAGAGAAAGGTTAAACAGTGATGAAGTTAATGCGAATAATAGTGAAGTACGTTGCACGATCGTGCGATTTATTGACTCGCTTAATGAGTGTGCTAGAAAAATCAATGAAAACCCTAATTTTGATGATATTACTAATTTGCATTTCTCTATTAATTCAAGGGTAATAGATTCAATTAAACAAGAAATGGTGGTTGATAAAAATGTTTAGTTTTGCAAGTATTTGTCAATTATATACTTATGATGAAGTTTTTAAAGACATTGATATTAATGAAAAAATAGATAGAGATACATTAATTAATACAATAATGGATGTTTGCGGAATGAATGAACCTATTTATCCTGAGATTGAAATTTTACAAATAAAGGTGCAATACTTTTTCAAAAAACACAAAGAACAATTTGATAAGCTCGTTTATCTTTATTCTTTGAAATATGGAGAAGATTATAACCCAATTTGGAACAAAGACGGTACAAAAATGCATATTGAGACTACTGTAAGAAGTAAAGATAATACTGTTGATGATTCACACAGCAATTCTATTAATGATAGTGGAGAAGATGTTAATCAAGTTAGCGCTTTTGATAATGCGGGATTTTCAAATGACAGTAAAACAAGCAATCGTAATAATAGAAATGAAAACGGAAATAATACAACTAGAGGAAATGAAAAAGAAAATATAAAACATACTATTGAAGATACTGAAAAAGGCAACATTGGTGTAACGACTACGGCTGATATGCTTAATCAAGAAATTGAATTACAAAGTAGCTTTAATATATACGAATTAATTGCTAGAATGTTTTTTGATGAATTTTGTCTACACGTAGCTTACACAAATCAATTACCATATTAGAATGGAGGAATGACTATGGCTTTATATGATTATCCGCATACGGGAAATTACGACCAAGATTTAGGATTTTTAATTAAACAGTATAAAGATTTAATTGACGGTTATAAAGGACTAATTGATATTTACGCGAGGTTTTTAGAAGAAATTGAAAAAAATATTCATGAATTGTTAGCAAGTGGAAAAATTACACTTGATGGTATTTACAATGAAGATGACACAAGCTTATCATTTGTATTTACTAATAATTTAACTGACCCGCCTACGACTAAAATATTGTAAAGGAGTGATACTATGACACAATATGTTGATAAATTTGAAATGACTAGCGGTAACTATTTATTAAAAGATAGCGAGGGTCGTGAACTTATTAAACAAAATAAACAAGAAATTGATAAGACAGTTACACGTATTGATAAAGAATTACAAGATTTTATGACAAAAGTTGATGAAAAATTCTCTAAACTTAAAGATAGAAAATTTATTCTTATGACTGATAGTTATGGGGTAGACGAAAGCGTGGGAGGTTCTTCTTTTTCAACTTTACTTGAAAGTATGATACCTAAATCTATTTATGCTTATAATTGGAGTGTTGGTGGTGCTGGTTTTGGTTGGGATGTTGATAATGCACAGTCTTTTTTAAAGATTTTCAATTCTAATACAGCTTCGTGGACTCAAGACGAAAAGAATAGCATTACTGATTTATACGTTTTCGGTGGAGCTAATGATGGTAACTTATTACATGCTTCAATGGCTACGGATGAACAAATTAGAAGTAGATTAAATGACTTTCTAATTAGAGTTAGAAGCGTATTACCAAATTGTAAAATTCATCTTGGTTTTATTGGTTGGTATAGAAAACTTGAACGTTTTAGTTATTATAATCAAGCTCTTCATATTTGGATGGATGGCAACTGCGATTTTATTAATAATTTAAATTGGATTATGCATAATAAAGATTTTATAAATACTAGTGATAATATTCATCCAAACACTACAGCAAGTAAGTATCTTGCTAAATATATTTATAAGGCTATTCTTTATGGTTCAATTAATTATATTGAAACTTTTAGCGATAATACGGCGGTAGGATATAGCGGTTCTTATGGTTATAGCGTCGCTATTGGACATGGTAGACCTTATTTTGAAATTCAATACGTCAATAATTTATGTACAATTTGTTTTCAAGCTACGGGAAATAGTGAAAATTATATTGAGTTAGCTTGTACGGGATTAGGACAACTAGGACCTTATAAAAATACTCCTATGTTTCAAATTCAAAATACACCAGTCGGTGGTTATCCTATTCAAGGTTTGACAGTTCCTACAATCATTTACTACGAGGCAACTTGGAATACATTCCCCGTAAATTGGTTCTTGTATGATGGTTATATTAATTGGGGCAATGACTACCCTTATGCTATCGCGCAAGTTAAGAGTATAAGAATAGGATTTACTACAATTCATATTGACTTAACACAAGCATAGATATAATGTCTATGCTTTCTCTCTACTGCAAACATGAACATATGAACACGTATTCATATGATATCCCTATAGCACAAATTGGGGAAGATGTCAAGAACTTTTTTTGATGCGAATTT
>ERZ836939.3766-NODE-3766-length-12309-cov-3.199282_pt1 | contig 12309 bp, 9 predicted proteins | sample MGYA00519912_ERZ836939 | MGnify/ENA primary metagenome ERZ836939 (study PRJEB31850, sample SAMEA3708810) | human gut metagenome | biome: human gut; feature: human-associated habitat; material: faeces | place: China | collected 2014 ... | reverse complement strand
ATTTCCTCCCAATATATTTCTTTACAAATGTTAGGATAATATTCAAGTTGAATTCCTCTTTCATTTAAATAATAAACACCATTAGAAATCATATCATTATATATTTGTGTGTAAACAATATATTCCCAAAAACTCAAAAATAGCAACAAAGCTATAAATTGAATTCCTGTACTGAACATTGCTTTTTGAAATGACATATGTTTGTTTATTATTGCATCAAGAAGCAACACAATCAATATTATAATCGGAATCCCTATTTCAATGACAATTCCTCCCCAAAATGACAATACAGTGGAAAATCTTGACCACTTTCTCTTTTCATCCAAAAATTCTATTTTTTTCTTTTTATCCCAATTCCAAATACATCTTTTTTTCATACCTCTCCTTTCACGCCATTCAGACAGGAGTAATCTCCTGCCTGAACATTAGATTCTAATTCAATTTATGCCATACATACTCTCTGAAACTTCTTATTCCGAGATACTGACTTTTTTACTTTACTAGTAATCTTCTTTCTTCCTGATACTACTGTCACATTCTTAACAGATGACGTTGAGGTGGTTCTAATTTTAGGTTTTATTGGATTTGCATTTTTGGAAGTTGTAGTTGATGACTTAGAACTTACAGCCGCTGTAACTCCTACTGCTGCAAGCTCTGCTGTCTGACCAACAGTATAACCAACTCCCGCATTTCCAATTATCTGCGCTGCGCTTGTTTCCAAAGCAACTCTTTCTCCAGTCCAATTATTAGCAGTAAAACCAGAAACATATGTAGCTCCTGCTTCAAATACTCCACAAATAAAACGAGTCACAATATCTCCCTCTGTATTAATTGCTGTATTCACTCCATTAATTACCGCAGCTGCCTTTAAAAAATTTCCTCCCAACGGCGCTAACGCTCCTGAAACTGCACCTATCAGGCATGATTTTGCTAGCTCAACACCATCAATTTCACCTCCACTAGTAAGCACATAAGAAAATCCACTAACCGCAGCTCCAACAACAGCTCCAACAATACATGGAATTGGAAATTCTCCTGCATAGTCTTCTCTTACTACTGGATTATTATCACAGTATGCATACAGGTTCTTGTTATACAATTCCTGTGGCTTTGCAAAAATTGTACCCGGATCATCCGCATTCACAAATCTTCCAACTTCTGGATCGTAATATCTGCTTCCCAGACAATACAGTCCAGTCTCTGGATCATAGGCATACTTACGGTAACAAAACGGATTCAGTGTTGCAAGAGAAACTCCACTGGTATCTTCTGATGAAGTAACCTTGCCACAGCTGTTATACTGGTATCTTACCACTACCTTATTGCTGCTGTCAATCAGTCCCACAACATCTCCAAGACCATTATACAGATAGAAATAGTCTGTCTTTCCATTTAATCGTAGCATGAATGGCTTTCCCTTAGTATCATACACAAACTGTACTGTTGTTTTCGCTGATCCTGTATTGTTGGCTGCTTTTCTCACCAGACCACTTAGGGTATTTCCATTGTAATAATACGTTGATCACATTGGGGTCAGGTACCATAAATGACAATCACTTTTGTGAAAATCTTCTTCCTTGGTCGGATAAGTTGCCTGCCGAATGTCGAAAATAAAATGAACTGTAAGCCGCTCTCAGGAGCGGCTATTTGAAGTGGGTATACCTACTATTGAGCGTTTACATTTCTTTTGAACTTGTCTTGTTCTGAACTTGTTTTGTTTGATGGCGTTAGTATAGCGTACCGACTAGGACAAACCATGGACAAAAAACAGGAGATTCAGAAATTTTTTTAGTTTTTTCTGAATTCCCATAATGATCTATATTTTAGTTTTTGAATCAAACGTTTAAAATCAAGTACTGTAAAATTTCATTTTTAAAAAAATGTCAACCCTTTAGTCCATTTTCGTTGATCTCGAATTTCTTTACTCCAATATTTACGAAACTCTACTTCTCGCTCTTTTGAATATCCAATATATACAATCTTTTTTCTATGGTTTGCATAAAAAAGTCCACTTCTAGGCTTTGGTTTCTTTTCTTTTTCAGTACAACCCTTTTTACAAATAAAAAAAATTTCTCGTACACCATATATGGCTTCTTCACGGGAACCAGTTGAAAATGTTCTTCTCTCAATTATATCAATATCTTCCCAACGAATTTCTCTATAAATGTGAGGGTAATATTCCATCTGAATTCCATTTTCATTTAAATAGTAAACTCCATCCCCAAGCATCCCTCCATATGTTCTCTCATAAAAGACAGTCTCTATATAAAGTACAAATGGAAGTGTTAACAGTATTACAGTTATTGCATATTGAAAGGGTTCTTCGTATATAACTAAAAAATATTCAATCAAATACGGAATTGGAATACCTATAATAAAAATAATACTTCCTATAAATGATAGTGCCGTAAAAAAGCCATGCCATTTTCCCCATTCATCCCAATATTCTATTTCTTTTCTTGCATGCCAATTCCAATTCCAAATACATTTCTTTCTCATATTCCTCCTCTCATAGTATTCAGGCAGAAGTATCTCTTCTGCCTGAATAAACTCGTTTACTTTAACTTATGCCATGCATATTTTACGAAATTTCGCGTTTCTCGGTGACGACTTTTTCACCTTATTAGCAACTTTTTTTCTTCCCGATGCTGAAGTTATACTCTTAACATAAGGAGTCGAATTCAGTTTTATTTTTGGTTTTGTCACACTTGTAGTCTTAGCTTTTGCTGCTGATGGCTTTGAAGTGATTGCTGCTGAAACTCCTACTACCGCAAGCTCTGCCGTCTGACCAAGTGTATATCCTACTGCCGCATTTCCAATTATCTGTGCTGCTTTCGTCGCTAAAATTACATTATCTGGAGAAGTCCAACTATTAGCGGCACATTGGGGTCAGGTACCATAAATTTTTGTTTGCGGTCTCTTTAAACTGTGACAGAGTTGAGTCAAAAAACGCCATAGCCACTTTTGCAGCTTCTGGCGCCTTTGCATAACTTAATTTTAAGCCACCGGGACAATAATCAAGCCAACGTACCCACTTAAAAGACTGCCGAACCTGTCCCCATGGTCACCCAATTATCTTTGCAGATACCGTTTCCAAAACTACTTTTCCTCCCGTCCAATTATTAGCTGTAACACCTGATATATATGTAGCACCTGCTTCAAATGCTCCACAAAGAAAAAGAGGTGCGTCTACTCGACCTGCATTTCTTGCGTTATTGAATCTGTCACCGATAGATGTTTGTCGGTTTCTAACCCCACATTTGCCCTAGTCTCTTGGTTTCTGACCCTACATTTTTTCTTCTTAAGTCTTCTTAAGTTTTCTTTTGCCAGTATACGAATCGACTTCGCATCTTTAACTTTTTTTATTTGTTCCAATATAATCAGTAATTCTGACGGTGTAAAGATATTTTTAGCCACTTCTTTTACTATAATGGAATTATCACTATTCTCTCGATAACACATTAATATCTCAATTGGATCATTCAGATTTTTTACATAATCTGCCAAAGAGTAACTTTCTCCATATTTTCTAATACAATTATTATTAGATTCTATGCATAATTCTATTAGTTCCCTTCTTTTCAATCTGCCTTCAGATAAATCCAATAATGTTGACACAATATCTGGGGAATCTTTTAAATATCGTCTAAAAAATTCTGCAAATTTTTCCTTTGAAAAATTATCATCTATATAATATTTATAAGCTAATCTATACAGTGGCATTGAGTCATATTTTATTAGCTTTACTAGCCATTTTTCTGGAAGTTCTATATGTGACAACTCTGTAATTGCTATTTTATTATCAATCAAATACTCCAATATTTCATCTGTAAATTCTGATATTGGTATATCAAATATTTTTTCTTCCAATGCTGTCATGTCTTTTCCATTTGGATCTATTTTATATTTATTAAAAAATTTTAAAACTTTCTTTTCCATAATATTCTCAACCTTTTTATTTATGATTTCTGAGCCGTTTGCATTCAAATTAAATTAAATGCAAACGGCTATAATTATAAACTTATTCCATACGGGTTTTTCTTAAAACCTTCTGTGCTCGTTTTATTTCTTTTTTTATTATTGGTAAATATTTTCTCACCACAGCTGCCTGTTGAACTGACAGATTTGGATATCCTTTTACCGGATATCCCTGTGGTCCTATTTTGGTCGGTTTTCCTCCTCCTTTTACATGCAAATGAGTTGGATTTCCATGATCATTCGGATAATAAGACTCTATCTTCACACCATTTTCTTCCACAATGCACTTATTATGCACCAAAATTCCCTGAATACCAACATAATATGTATGGAAATCTTCCACTTCGAAATTGTAAACATTAACTGTTGTCTTAAGCTTTTTTCTGTGAGTCAAAACAACTAATGTGCATGTACCATCTCTTAAGCACAGCTTATCGCCTTTTTGATCACATTGGGGTCAGGTACCATAAATTTTTAATAATTAAACTTTTATAAAATTTTAATTATCTTTATTTTTTGTTGCCGGTTCCTGACCCTGCATTTGTATCGAACCAGTAGTGACACATTTTGAGCCACCGTCCCTGTCATCATGGCTTATTCCAATTCTAAAGATTCCCATTCTTCTAAGGTATATTGAATCTTGAAAATCCAATATTTTACCTATCCTTAAAGCACAAACTTACTTATTTTGTACCAATTCCTATCTCTCAAGTTTCAAAAAAGATTCATCCCTCGAGTCCATTTTCTTTGATCTCGGATTTCTTTGTTCCAATACTGGTAAAATTCCTCCTCGCGTTCCTTAGAATAACCTATCAGCAGAACTCGTTTCCTATGATTAACATAAAAGTATGCACTTCTCGTTTTTGGTTTTTTCTCTTTTTCACTGCACCCTTTTTTACAGATAAAAAAGATCTCATTTTCATCAAATGGATATTTTGCTCCAGTATCTATAGTTCTTCGCTCAATCCGATCAATTCCATCCCATCTTATTTCTCTACAAATATGCATACAATATTCAAGTTGAATTCCTCTTTCGTTTAAATAATAAACTCCAGAAGAAGTTATATCGTCATATACCTGTGCGTAAATAATATATTCGAAAGGACTCAAAAATGGCAATAAAACTATAAATTGAATTCCTGCGCTACGCATTGCGTTTTGAAATGGCATTTGATACTTTGTCGCAGCTTCAAGAAACAATGCAATTAATATTGCAATTGGCCCTATAACTCCAATAGCGATAAATATTCCAAGCACTACCATGTCTAAATATTTAAACCATTTATCCCTTTCATCTAAATATTCTATTTTTCTCTTTCTATACCAATTCCAAATACACCGTTTCTTCATAATTCTCCCTTCGCGCCGCTCAGACAGGAGTAATCTCCTGCCTGAACATTGTTTTTTATTTTAGTTTATGCCATACATACTCGCTGAAACTTTGTATTTCGTCTTGTTGGCTTCTTCACTTTATTGATAACCTTTTTTCTTCCAGATACCGTTGTTATAACTCTGGTATTTGACCGTTTAGTGGTTCTCGCATTAGACGTTGCAGAATTTGTCTTCTTTGACGCATTTGCACCTGATTTTACTGCCGCCGCAAGTCCTACCGCCGCAAGCTCTGCTGTTTGACCAACCGTATAGCCAACTGCTGCATTTCCAATTATCTTTGCAGATACCGTTTCCAAAACTACTTTTCCTCCCGTCCAACTATTAGCTGTAACACCTGATATATATGTAACACCTGCTTCAAATGCTCCACAAAGAAAACGGGTTCCAATGTCTCCTTCCGTATTAATTACAGTATTAATTACTGCTGCACACGCTACCAGCGGTTTTATGGCCCACTTCGTTGGATCCAACGGCGCTAACGCTCCTGAAACTGCACCTATCAGGCATGATTTTGCTAGCTCAACACCATCAATTTCACCTCCACTAGTAAGCACATAAGAAAATCCACTAACTGCAGCTCCAACAACAGCGCCGACAATACATGGAATTGGAAACTCTCCTGCATAGTCTTCTCTTGCTACTGGATTATTATCGCAGTATGCGTACAGATTTTTGCTTCCCAACTCCTGTGGCTTCGCAAAGATCACATCCGTGTGCGCACCATGCGTCACGGCATAGGTAAAGTGCGGAATATCCCCCGGTGCACTGACCCATTGCAGAAGGTGGCGCTGTGCGCCCGCTTGCCAGCGAAACACATCATCGCGCCGCAGCGCGTCCGCCGGCGGTGTGGGCAGCGCATCGCTGAACCGGAGACAAATCGTGTGATCAGGCACGCCGTCCGGCACATGAAACGCTTCGCACACCGGCGAGCGTTCGAGCGGTGCATCGGACTCCAACGCGAAGGTCACGCCGCCGAAGCGATAAAGCTCACGGTACATAGGTCACAAACAGCAGCGCACTCGCGCCTTCGTGAAAGTGGCTGGTATAGCTGCTCTGGCTCTCGCCTGCCGCGAGATCTTTGACGCCCGCGCGGTACGTGATGCCGCCAAGCAGCATATCGCCGCTGACATTTTTATAGTAGACATAGACCTGCGCGGCGGCAGCGCCGGAGTTGTTGGTCACGGTGATGGTGTTGTCGCTCGTCGTGACGGTGAACAGATCATCGTGCATGGACAGCGGCTCTGCGAACGCGGCGTAGGCCGTCACGGTCACTGTCAGCTCCTCCGGCTTCTCGGGCATAGTCTGCGCGCCGAGCTCCAGCGCCTGAAGCGTCTGCCCGGCCGGGAGCGTGCTGATATCAAACTCATAGCACTCACTGCCGCGCGTGAGCGTGATGTGCGCATACTGCACGTCGCTGCTGCCGGTATTTTTCACGCGGATGCAAAACACGTCCGACACCGTCTTGTCAGACCCATCCTCGACAAACAGCCCCGCATAGCGACCGGTGCTGACAAGCTGCAGACCGTTGCCGATGTCCATGCCGTCCAGCTTTGATTTCTCCGCCGCAAGACCGTATTCATCCGGCTTGGCGGGCTTTTTCCCGCAGCCCGTGCACGCGAGCAGCAGCGCTGCGGCAAGCGTGAGCAGCAGCGCGCGCACACCGCGTGTCCTGAATTTATTCATAGTTTTGCTCCTTTGCTGCGCGCTTCATCGCGCGGCGTCCGATTCTTGAAAAAATGCCCTGCCCAATCGGGCAGGGCATTTCCTTGTGTAAGCTTGTGTCAGGAGGCGAACAGTTTCGATCCCTCCAACGGAACATGGTAGCAGAATCCAAGCTGATCCGGGTTGATCACGCAGTTCCCCTGAGAGAACACATTGGTACGATAATCGCCGAAGATATCTCTGCAGGTATCCTGGTTGAGGTTGAGCGGCTTGCCGCAGTTATCTGCGATGCTGGCACTCAGTTCAAAGCTCTCGAAGTAGACTTCGGGTTTCACATAGGTTTTCTTCATACGTTCGATCACTCCTCTCTTAGTGCTGCCACTTGCCGAAAATATCGTGCCACCAGTCACGGATGGACGGACGCACCGTCAGCTTTGCGGTGATCGGGTCACTCGCAACACCGTCGGCATTGATGGCGCAGACGGTGTAGTCCGCCGTTGCCGTCGCCGTCACGGTATAGGTGAACACGTGGTAGGTCACCTTCTTCGCGGAAGAGCCCCAACCGCTGCGCTCGGTGCGAACCTTGTAGCTGTCGATCGTCACATCGTCGACATGGATCGCCTCGACATCCGCAGACGTCTTGACCGTCAGCGTCGCCTTGCCGCCCTTATGGACGTTGCGGCTCCACTTGGCCGTGAAGTGCTCAGGCTCAAAGGTCTGCTCGGGCGCGGCAAACAGCGCGCGCACAGACATGACCGCGGCGTCCTGCTCCTCAGCGGTCGGCGCGCTCAGTGCAGCTGCGCTGGCCGGTTTGTCCTTAAAGGTGATCTTCAGGTTCGTCAGGGACAGGATGCCGTCACCCGTGTTGGTGATCGTGAAGCTGCCGCCGGAAGCGCCGATCTCGTAGTACATCTCGGTGGCGGTGCTGATTTGCTGACCATCCGTGCCAACAACCATCGTCGCGGCCATACCACTGGGAGCTTTTGCGCCGATCTGGACGCTTGCGATGTTGGTATCACCCGGGACGGTAAACGTGATCGCCTGACCGGTGGCCAGATAGACCTCGTTGTTCGGGCCACGGTTCTTATAGTCGGTGATGTTCGCTGCTGCAGCGCCGTCGATGAAGAGAGTTGTCTTTACATTATCAGCCACCAGCGCGTCATGCAGCTTGATGTACTGCGGGTAACCCTCGCCGTCCTGCGCGTAGTCACTCTTATCCTTGCCCATGGGGTCATAGACGCGGATGGCATCGAGCCAGAAGCTGTAGGAATCATTGCCCGTGTGATCGAAGAACTCACCGTAGCCGACCTCGATCTTGACGGTATACGTGTCATAATCCAGACCGGAGACCTTGATCACCGGGATCTGGTAGAGCGCCTTCGCGCTGTCAGTCGTCACACCGGCGGCATCGCCATTGTAGCCGTAGTACGTGTCGCACGGGCCGACCTTCACTTTTTCTCCCTTGGAATTCGTCACGGTGTACATGACCGTGCCGGAGGTGTTGCTGGTCAGGGAGATGACATCAAAGCCAGTGCCCTTGAAGGTGAAGGTCGCAGCGGGCACTTGACCGAGCTTACTGGTGTTGGCATCGACCGTGACCTTGGTGGCGCTGCCCATGGAGAGGGTGCTGCATTTGGCATAGGCAGGGTCATAGCCGTAGACGTTGTTGTTCTCGCTCTTGAGCTGCTCAAAGACCTGCTGCTTCGTCGTATCCTGCTCGCCGACGGTCGTCCAGTAGCCGTTTTTCTGGTTCTTATTGACAACGTTCGTGCCATCGGCATTCGTAAACGTGGCGAAGCTGTCCTCATAGTAGACGCTCGTCGCGGGGATGATGTTGACGGAGAAGACCGTCGGCTGCTCAGCCGGATCATTCGTAAACTTGACAAAGAGCGAGATCGCCGCCGTGCTGTCAAGCGTATTGTGGAGCGTATACGTCACCGTCTTATCGTCGCTGTTGATCTTCGCAGTGCCGTACTTGCCCGTATTCTCAAGCGTCTGCTCACCGGCAAGCAGTGACATCTGCGCGATCGTGCTGGCATCCTCAATGCCGAATGCGCTCACCGGAATCGTCACCGGCAGACCGAAGTCAACGACATAGGTCTTGGCCTTCAAGTCCTTGCGGTCATAGTGCAGCATGAGCGTCTTGCCGTCTTCGGAAATCTCAGCCCAGCGGTACTCATAAATGCCGCTCTTGTAGTTGCCGGTCACACCGTCAAGCTGCTTAATGTCCTTACTGATGGTCTGCTGGTTACCGGAAGCATTGACCACATAGGCGCTGTCCGGCAGATAGCCGTTATCCTCGGCAGTCTTGCCCATCCACGGACCGGCTTCGCCGATGCAGGACTTGCCGTCCATGAGCGCAGTCTTGTAGTTCGGCTCAGGATCGGCTGCCTGATGCTTTGCCACGATCTGATACTTATAGATCTGGGTGTCGGCATCGTCATCTCAATAGGTGACGTTCAGGTTGGTTTCGAGTTCCACCGCGCTCAGGTAGATCAGCACAAGCTTGCCTGTATTTTTTGCAGGCCACTTGATGTTGCTAATCTTGCCGTTGACAATAGGTTCTGTGCCATAGCTTGCGTCCCAAACCACGGTCTCATCATACCAAATGCCGCCGGCCTGCGTCGTTTTCATATTCCAGTTGATGCTGTCATTTTTGTACCATTTATTGTCGTCATCCTGTCTGGTACGCACACCATCGGTTACCGTGATTCTCGAGATCGTATAGTACTCGTTCTCTTTCGGCATGATGATGCCAATGTCACGACCTGTTTTCTCATAGTTATAAATCGTCGTGGAGCCCGGATACATATTTTCCTTCGAAGGCAGCACCGTGTTGTCAGGATAGACGACCGCAAACGTCAGCGCTACCTGACCATTACTTCCATTGCCATCGGAGGGGATTCCAACACCCCAGTCCTTTGTGTACGTGGTGACGTCCTTTGTGACTTCCGTCTTCTGCAGGTAATATGCAACCAGCTGATCGCCGGAGCGGAAATAGTGCCAGATACCGTCCGCAGTCTGATACTGCCACGCGCTCTTATTCGCGCTGTTGGTATAGTAACGAACATTGGTCAGCGTCGTGCCGTCACCGGTGCTGTCTCCCCAGCCGGAAGCAGCCTGTTTGTGGTACTTATCCAGACGCATGGTCTGCCAATAGGTGGCATCCATTTGGGGGTTGCTGCTCGAATTGTTTTTGCGGAAATAGCCATTTGCAGGCGCAAGCGTCGATACATCAACGCCAGCCGCATTCGATGCCTCTGCGCTCGTGATCTCATATCTGTCACTGTTGCTGTTGTAATCATGCACATGGCAGGTCGTGATCATGTACTCAAGGGTAAGCGAATTCGTCGTGAGCGGATCAGAAGGCAGGTTGTCATTGACGACGATGTGATACCATGTTCCATCAATCTGAACATCCGTCGTTCCGACATTGCGGCCGGTGATGGCGATGGTGCTGATGTTGATGGGGTCTTTTCCAACCGCAATGGGCGTGCCGAGAACGTAGCCGTCTTTGCTGACAAGCTCGCCATTAGTAAGTCCATCGAAATATGAACACTTACTATTAGCTGTTTCAGCACTCCACTGTCCATTGGAGTAATACAACCATGCGTCTCCACTTTTCAGATAATAACCTTTATGCGACGGAATCCAACTGCTGTTATTATCAATCCATGTCCACTGAGCAGCATTGTCAGCATCATCCACCCATTCAGCGTTGGCATCCAGATATTTTCCCTCGCTGTTTACGATGTAGTATGCCGTGCCCTTAGTCATGCTCGTCGTGAGCTCACCCTTGAGGTCACGCTTGCTGGTAACATTGACTTTAGCCACTTCGTCGTCATGAGAGTAGCTGCTCAGAACCTGACCGGGCATAGTTTTTGACCACGTTTCGCCGACGGTAAGGTCAATGCGCACGTCGCCCTCGCCCGCGACCGTGAGATCCATGGAATAGGACTGGCCGTTATCGGCTTTGGCGGTGACAGTCGCAGTACCTCTCGAGAGGGCGTTGACCGTCACGCGGTTTCCGATCACGGTGCTTGCGGCGCTTCTCGTCACGCTGCCGAGAGACAGAACGCTCGCATCGCTGACAGACCACACTGCATTCAGGCCGGTGGAAAGGCGCAGAACCGAAGAATTGCCCACAGTCAGTGTCTGTCCGCGGTGAGCGGTCTCGACCTGCGGCACTACGGGCGTAAAGTAGTTGCTGTTGTTGTTCGACAGCGTCTGCATGAGTCCCTTGACATAGCCCTGTTCCTGGGCGCTGTACTCCGGTTTCGGATCGTCGCACCAGAAGCAGATCATCGCGCCGATCGGCGTCACGCTGCCGCTCTTATCGCCGCGCACAGAGGTGACAGGCGTATTTACCACGCCGTTTTGGGCATGTTTATACGTGTATGCTGTGACTTTATCAGCAAGCACATAATACCATGCATCATTGGTATTGAGGATCTTGTGACCCTTATCTGCAATAAAGCTTGCAGGTGCCGGGGTGTAGCCAGTCCAGCCGGTCGTCCAATAGCTGACGACGATGTCCTTGGAAAATTCGCCGCCGCTTGTGTTGCTGTTATAGTAAATGCCGTCGTTAAACGCGATGGGCGTCATACCGGCCGCAACGATCTGCGCGGCGACCGCATTGACATAGCTGACAAAGTTGCCATACTTTTTATCCTTGATCAGCGCTGCAAAACCGTCGGTCTTGTCATTGGCATACTCGTCCGCGCCCATGTTGAAGTAGCCGCAGCCCTTGCCGGCGAAGTAATTGATGTACTTCTGCAGGAGCGCCTGCGTGAACGCAACGGCAGTGGTATTCGCCACGTCAATCGTGCGGACAGAGTCGTAGGCGGAGCAGTTCACCCCCGTCAGAGAGGTCGCCGCGCTCAGGATCGCATCCATGTGACCCGGCGTGTTGATCAGCGGGATGATGGAGATGTTCTTGCTCTGCGCATAGGCAATGATCGCGTCCATATCAGACTGCGAGAGCTCATTCACGCTGCCCGCATCGTAATACTTCACGTTGCCGTTATGGATCTGCGTCTTCACGTCATCACTGGCATAGGTCTTCCCATCAACCGTGACAGACATATCGTCCAGCAGGAAACGCAGGCCGTCGTTGCCGATGGCCAGCTCCATGTGGGTATAGTTATTCGCAGAGGCCGTGTCGATCAACGACTTGATCTCAGCGACGCTGAAATATTTTCTGCCGCAATCCAAATGGAAAACGCGCATGAAATCATTTCGTGCCGAGCTGCTCGCTCCTGTCTCGTTCGTTGCCAT
>ERZ836939.3762-NODE-3762-length-12330-cov-14.304440_pt1 | contig 12330 bp, 10 predicted proteins | sample MGYA00519912_ERZ836939 | MGnify/ENA primary metagenome ERZ836939 (study PRJEB31850, sample SAMEA3708810) | human gut metagenome | biome: human gut; feature: human-associated habitat; material: faeces | place: China | collected 2014 ... | reverse complement strand
ATAGTATTTATGTTATGACATATGGAGAATATTATTTGCTGATACTTGTGGGCGGATATATCGCAACGATGTTTTGTGCTGCACTGACAATGCTGGTGACAGTTAAGATGCATACACCGAATCTGGCGGTTTGTATCCCGTTTTTCCTGCTTTGTATGATACCGTTTATCGCAAGAGTATTACCGGCATTTGATGCTTTTTTCAATTTGTTGCCGACTGTATTGACTAATATTCTTAATGTAGTGAGGTCGCCAATTCTTTTTCAGATTGGTCCGTTTGTATTTCGTCAGATTTCGTTTTTGATGTTCTTATACATTTTACTATTTATTGTACTGTTGCCTTTAATATATAGAGGTTATAGTCGATATGGGTTAAGGAAGAAATAGTATGACAAATGTCTGATATTCTTTCTTGTCAGAGATAGAATTGTAAAATGAAGAAAGCTCCGTGATGTTTGGTTCATCTTGATTAACAAGATGAACCTTTTTTAATACATATATTATATTTGACGAGTGTAAAATAAAAATATATAATAACTGTAAACTATTTAACGAGAGCAATATGATGATATAAATTATATGGGGGAAAAATGGATATAATTAAACAGACACAGGATTTAACCTATTTAAAATGGTCACATATCAGAAGTTCAAGCGGGACAGCAGGCACTTTTTTAAAGTCAGAATCAATAATGGGAGATAAGAAAATATATTATAAGCTGTCAAATTTTGATCCGGTGAATGGAGTTATAGGGCATGAGTGCATAAATGAAATAATTGTCGACAGATTGCTGACAACACTTGGTGTTGAGCATTTGAATTATGAGCTGATTCATGCTGATATAGAGATTGAGGGAAGAATATATAATACTTTTTTATGTGCTTCCGAGGATTTCAAAAAGCGTGGAGAGAGCAAGATCGCATTGGATGATTATTATAGAGCTAACGCGCGGAAAGGAGAATCGCATTATGACTTTTGTGTGCGATGTGGCTGGGAAAGATATATTGACCAAATGATAGTCATTGATTATCTGATTTTAAATAGAGACCGACATGGTGCTAATATAGAGATTTTGAGAAATACCAGAGAACATTCGCTTCGAATTGCTCCATTATTTGATCATGGATTATCGCTTATGTATTCATGCATGTCAGAACAGGATATAGACAAATTTGACATTATGGAAGATAAAAGATGTCAGAACTTTATCGGAGGATATTCGTGTTATGATAATTTGCAGATTGTAGGAGGAAGGAAAGAGCTTTTTACAGGAAAACTGCAGGAGAAAGATAAAACATTTATTTTTGATGGACTTCAGGATATTGTTTCGGATAAATTTATTGAAAAAGCTTGGAACATGATATATGAAAGGTACAAAATATATGAAAATCTTTAAGATAATTGATGAGGAAAATGATCTTCTGTCAGGGGTGCTATTATATTATGAAAAATCACGTACCGCCATTATAGAATTACCTGAATATCTTGATGAGTGGAATGCACCATTGCTTTTTACAGGATATATAAAGAAAAAGATATATACTATTCCACGGGATATGAGCTTTTGTTGGATAAAGGAGCGTGTGATTCCCAGCGGAAGACAGAATATAGGTGATATACTGAATACACATCATCTAAAATCATATGACGAAATGCAGTTTCTGGAGATTTCGGATGGACGGTGCTCACAGGATAGCCTTTATATCAGAAAGACAGATGAAGTACCAATGTTTGTTGAGGAAAGACAACAGAGAAATCTGAAAGAATGTGTAATAGTAGGAAATGGTCGGCTTCTGTGCTTTTTTTATGATGGCTGTGTAAAAAAAGTGGATATCGCAACACTTGACAATGTCGATGCAGATGATATCGCAAAGGTAATCAGACATAAAGGTTTATATGAGTCAGGACAGATAGGGGTTGGTGGATATTATATTACATTCAACAATTCCATCGACATTCCGGCATGGGCATTATATGGGGCGAAAGAAACGCTGCCACTTACACTTGAGGATTTCAAGAAATTTACTCAAAAAAATATGCTGGATACAACGGAAGTATGCAATACTCTGGAATGTAGCAGACAAAATATTTCTTATATAGTTAAAAAGAAGCATATATTACCGATTAAGGAGTCAGTAAGAGGAAATCTGTATGACAAATGTGAGATACTGAGGTATAAATGGTAAAGTGTTTAATGGAAATATACTAAAAAAATGTAAAGGAAATATATAAACGTGAAAAAACAAAATCCAATAGCCCTGTTACCAATAGCAGTATTTCTCGTACTGTATCTGGGATTGGGAATACTTTTTGAATATGTAATGAAAATTCCGATGGGATTTTATAATGTGCCCATCATAATAGCATTTCTCGTGGCAATACTAGTGGCTTGTCTGCAGAACCGTAGTGTGAAATTCGACCAAAAGCTAGAGATAATGGCACAGGGACTGGCTGACAAAAATATCATAACAATGCTGCTCATTTTCCTTACCGCGGGAGCATTCGTGGGTGTAGTAGGTCGAAGCAGTGCGGAGAGCGTGGCATATTTCATGCTGTCACTGATACCGGCAAGGTTCGCGGTGATGGTGCTTTTTGTTGTGGCATGCTTTGTCTCTATTGCGATGGGTACATCAGTTGGAACCATAACACTGATTGTGCCGATAGCGGCAGCTGTATCTGATGCATCGGGCTTTGGTCTGCCACTTTGTATAGGCTCTGTAATGGGCGGCGCGATGTTCGGAGACAACCTTTCCTTTATATCAGATACGACCATTGCAGCATGTAACGGACAGGGCTGTCAGATGAAGGACAAATTCAGGGAGAATTTTTTTATTGCACTTCCGGCGGCAGTAATGACTCTGGTTGTTATAGCAATTCTGTCATTCAGGACAGATATCGCGGGCGCTGTATCGCAGGAATATCATCTGTTGCAGATAGTACCGTATATTCTCGTGCTGTTCGGTGGAATTGCCGGAATAAATGTATTTGTAGTGCTTATAATAGGAATCATATCGGGAACGGTCATAATGCTCGCAACAGGAAGTACAGCACCATACGATCTGCTTACCAATATGGGAAGTGGAGCGTCAGGCATGTTTGAAACCTGTATGGTTGCAGTGCTTGTGGCAGCCATGTGTGCGCTGATTCGTGAAAATGGTGGCTTTGATGCCCTGCTTTCGGGAATTTACAGGACGTTTAAGGGCAAAAGAGGTGGACTGCTCGGTATGGGACTTCTGGTAGGACTTATCGATATTGCCACTGCCAACAATACAGTTGCTATAGTTATGGCAAATCCGATAGCAAAGGAAATGGCTCAGAAATACGACATAACTCCGCGTAAAACAGCGTCTATACTGGATACATTTTCGTGCATTTTTCAGGGGATGATACCATATGGAGCGCAGATGCTCGTGGCCATATCGGCAGTGCATGAGCTGGGACATGAGGTGTCAGCCTTTAATATACTGCCATATCTGTTTTATCCGATGTTTTTGTTGGTAAGCTCGCTGGTGGCGGTTTTACTTGTTGAAAATGGGAGAAAATTTAATTGTAAATGAAGTTTAAAGCGATATTGCAGTGCTGCGATAAAGTGCAATAAAGTACTTTAAGGCGGCCTGATGCGGTAGGGAGGCAAGCTATGGATAACACATGGTTCATTTATTATTTGCTTTTGATGCTTATAATATTGTATTTTCCGTGGAAAAGACGGAAACGATATGTAGCAAAAAGAATTATGAAAAATAGGAGTGTTTTTGAAAAAAAGCATAAAAAATGCTGCATACGTGTTATACTACATTATATAGATGTCGTATGAAATATGAACGATAAACACATAAATAAACACATGATATGAGAAGTAATCGCAATCACAAATATATTTTGTGAAATACAACAATTGCTTTCTCATAGGAAAAGGAGATAAAAATGCCGGAAAACAGTAGCTGTAGCAGCGCGGGAAGCTGCACAAAGTCAAGCTGCGAGGGCTGTCCATCACACAATGGAGGACCACAGAGCTTCCTCGTAGAGCAGAATAAATTTTCAAACATCAAGCATGTAATAGGAGTTGTCAGCGGAAAGGGCGGAGTAGGAAAATCATTCGTCACATCCTCACTGGCGGTAAATATGGCAAAGAAGGGCTACAAGGTAGGTATCCTCGATGCCGATATCACAGGACCGTCAATACCAAAGATGTTTGGAGCACATGACCAGATACTCGGAGACGAAAACGGCCTGATGCATCCGTATGAGACAAAAGAGGGCATCAAGCTCATCTCAGTAAACCTCCTCATGGACAACGAGGAGGATCCGGTTATCTGGAGAGGTCCTGTCATTGCCGGAGTAGTAAAACAGTTCTGGAACGAGACAGCATGGGGCGATATAGACTATCTATTCGTTGATATGCCACCGGGAACAGGAGATGTACCTCTCACCGTATTCCAGTCCCTCCCGGTAGATGGAATCGTAATCGTCACATCACCACAGGAGCTTGTCAATATGATTGTCAAAAAGGCCTACAACATGGCAGAGGCAATGCATATCACAGTGCTTGGTGTGGTAGAGAACTTCAGCTATCTCAAATGCCCTGACTGCGGCAAGGAGATAAAGCTTTTTGGAGAGAGCCATATAGACGAGATCGCCAAGGAGCTTTCAGTACCGGTACTTGGCAAGCTGCCGCTCGATACATCATATGCAGCTATCGCCGATAAGGGAGATTTCTACAGCATAGAAAACGACCACCTCGCAAAAGCAACCGAAGTACTTGAGCGCATTTAAATATTTTGTAATGAAGCAGGCATATATCCGCCGGGTGCGGTATATATGCCTGTATTTATATGTAATTATATCCATAACGTAAAAGGCGATTGCCAAATATTAAACTTTCTTTAAATATGCGATTTCCCTATTTACATTTCGTTTCATTGGCTTCATAATCATATTACCCACGGATTAAACAATAGTTTTTATACTCAAAATTTACGAAAACAACCAAAAAAGGAAAAAAGAGTTAATTTTATTATCAATATTTACCCAAAAACAATAATTTTGACGTCAATTTTTATAAAAAAATGCTCTTGTTTTTGTGCATATTTTTGACTATATTATCATGTAGTAAAGAGAAGGTAAAAGGAAGGCAAATAGGAGGAAAAGATGAAGAAAATATTTGATGTATTGAATGTCGTTAAACAAAAGCTCTTTGTAAAGAAAGACAAGATTCATTCAGAAAAATATTATCGCAGAATTGATTTTTTAAATAAATATTCGCTTTTATTCCATGCAATCATAGCTATGGCTATCGTATTTATAGTGGAGATTATCTCGCGCAGGAGCTTTATTTCTGCATGTAAGTTCGTAGATGCACATACACTTGCGTTCATGTACAACTCATTTTTAGTGTTTGTATCATTTTCACTTGTGTATCTGTTCAGGCGCAGGGCTTTTGCAAGGGTAATAATTACAGGTTTTTGGACTATCCTCGGAATCATCAACGGCTGTGTGCTTTCAAACCGTGTCACACCGTTTGGTTATACTGATTTAAAGTGTATTCCGGAGCTTTTAGCCATGAACAATACCAGCTATTTTACAGCACAGCAGGCTACAATAGTTGTATTTGGACTTGGTACATTTGCACTGTTTCTTGTGGCACTTTTTATCAAGGGACCTAAATATACAGGAAAAATCCGTTATGCAGGTGTTTCAGTGGCATTTTTAGCATTGCTTTTCGTTGCAATCCCTGTCACAACCAATGTGGCACAGAATACCAATGTGGTTGCCAGCTACTATTCAAATATCGCCCAGGGCTATGATGATTATGGCTTTGTATACTCATTCTCATCTACCGTAGTGGATCGTGGAATGAAAAAGCCGGCGGATTACAATAAGCAGAATGTGGAAGAGGTGGAGCAGAAGGTTAATTCACAGAAGCAGACCACCACAGTGGACGGAAAAACCGGTCCAAACATCATCTGTGTGCTTTTAGAGTCATTCTGTGACCCGGACGAGATTAATTTCCTTCAGGTGAATGAGGATCCTATTCCTACATTCCATGAGCTTGAGAAAAACTATTCAAGCGGATATCTGACTGTACCTGTAGTCGGAGCAGGAACCGCAAACACAGAGTTTGAGATGCTTACAGGACTCAGTATGCAGTATTTCGGTACAGGAGAGTATCCATACAAGACTATTTTAAAGCAGACAGATTGCGAGAGCCTTGCCTCAGATTTATCAAAAATTGGCTATGCAACACATGTAGTGCACAACAACGGTGGTAATTTCTACAGCCGTACCAATGCATTTTCTAAGATGGGCTTTGATACCTTTACAAGCAAGGAGCTCATGAATATCACAGAGTACACTCCAAACGGAAGCTGGCCTACAGATGATATTCTCGTCAACGAGACTATGAAGACCTTTGATGCGACACCGGATCAGTCTGATTTTACTTATATCATCACAGTTGGCACTCATGGTGATTATCCAAAGGAGCCTGTTATTGAAAATCCTACATACACTGTGTCAGGTGTTGAGGACGAGGGCATGAAAAATGCCTGGACATATTATGTAAATCAGCTCAACGAGGCTGACCGCTTCATCAAGGAGCTCACAGATGAGCTCTCTAAGAGAGATGAGGACACCATTGTTGTTATGTTTGGAGATCACCTTCCTACAATGGGACTTCAGAATTCTGATATGAAGTCAGGTGATATCTACAAGACAAAGTACATCACATGGAACAACATGGGACTGCCAAAGGAGGATGCTGACCTTTACGCTTACCAGCTTCTTGCCCATACTACAGACACTGTTGGTATCCATGAGGGAACTATCATGAACTATCATCAGACTCAGATGAACAGTACAGATGAGGCATCATATCAGGATGGTCTTGACCTGTTACAGTACGATATCCTTTACGGAAAGCGCTACTGCTACAACGGCTCAGATTTATATCCGGCTTCAGATCTTGTCATGGGAATTGACAAGGTGGACATCACAAATGTGTCTGATTCATCGACCGGTGATACAGTATATATTTACGGTCACAACTTTACCAACTGGAGTAAGGTTTACATCAACGACTCCAAGGTGGCTACGACTTATCTCTCAGCTGGTGTGCTTGCTATCAATAAGGAGGCCATCAGTGATGGTGATGAGATAACCGTGTGTCAGGTTGGATCAAGTGATACCATTTTCAGAAAGTCTGAGAATGTGTATACATATGTGGATCCTGCAGTGGAGCACGACAGTGAGTCGGAGACAGATGAACCGACAGAGAACCAGTAGAAAAATATAGTTTATATGCGCCGTCCATGGCGCATATAATCCTTGCCCCGCCGTCCTTGGCGGGGCATTTCTGCGTTTCATGGGCATAATTTCTACAGTATCTAGGGAGCTTCGCTCTTGTAAAATATAGGTATGATGTATCTTAAGATATAATTAATGGGTTGAAAATTGTGTGTATTGATGATACAATTTCAACGGTTAATGATTACATTAATTTTAGAATCTAAGTATGGAGGTGAATTTCATGGACAGTAGTGATGGTCTTGGGCGAAGTAAGAACAACATCGGTGCTGATATACAAGTGAGTATTGTATTGGCAGACATAGTGGATTCTGTCCGTGGAAGGATTCATCACCGGACAGTTTTTAGAGGTACAGTGTAGGCATATTAAGGAATATCGGCTTACGCCGTGCTGTGTTTTGCTGTGCATAAATGCATACTTGTTTATATATCAGAGCACCGTTAGGTGCTTTTTTCGTGCGCAAATTTATGGAGTGCACGGGTTTCGTCCTTTCTATCATGGAATGATTTTTATGCTTCAAAATCCCGGGATTTTGGAGAACCACATATGTTTATTTTATGTGGAAAATGCTATCGAAATGAGAAAGGAGAGAAATGGAGATGAATACAAAGAAATACGAAGAGCTTCTTGTTCTATTGAGAAGCCACAAAACGGATAAGGAAATTCTGGAGGTTTTGTCAGATTATCATGAGAATGATATTGCTGATATGCTTGCAGGAATGAATGAGAAGGAGCGCAAACGTCTTTACAGGCTCCTTGGAACACAGCGGACAGCGGAGATTTTTGCATATCTTGATGAGCCGCAGGCCTATTTTGATGAGCTGTCTGTGGAGCAGGCTGCCAGGGTAGTATCGCTGATGGATTCGGATGATGCTGTCGATTTGCTTGAAAATCTGGAGGATGAGGACAAGAAGGAGATTGTAGAGCATCTGGATGAGGAAGCGGAAAAGGATGTCAGGATGCTTCTGTCATATGACGATGATGAAATAGGCAGCTATATGACAACCAACTACATATGTATTCCGGGCGGTCTGACAGTGAAGCAGGCGATGAGCCAGCTAGTGAGGCAGGCGGGCGAAAACGACAATATCATGACTATATATGTGGTTGATTCAGATGAATGCTTTGCGGGAGCTATTGATTTAAAGGATTTAATCACAGCCAGGGAGGGCATGAATCTGGAAAGCATTATAGCCCATTCATATCCATATGTGCTTGACCATGAGAAAATCGATGATTGTATCGATACAATCAAGGACTACGCTGAGGATTCAATTCCGGTGCTCTCAAAGGATAAGCATATCCTCGGAGTCATCACATCTGATGATATTGTAGAGATGGTAGACAATGAGATGGGTGAGGACTATGCAAAGCTCGCCGGACTGACCGCAGAGGAGGATCTGAAGGAGACCACGCTGCAGAGCATGAAAAAGAGAATGCCATGGCTTATCATCCTGCTTTTTTTGGGAATGATAGTGTCTTCTGTAGTCGGAATATTTGAGAATGTGGTAGCGGCTTTGCCGATAGTCATCTGCTTCCAGTCGCTGGTGCTTGACATGGCAGGAAACGTAGGAACACAGTCACTGGCTGTCACAATCAGAGTGCTCATGGATGAGAATCTAAGCGGTAAGCAGAAGCTTTTGCTTGTAGTAAAAGAGGTAAGAATAGGCCTTGTAAATGGTGGCTTGCTTGGAATAATGGCACTTGTATTTCTGGGAATATATGTGCATCTGTTCAAGGGCTACACATGGCTTGGAGCATTTGCGGTATCAGGCTGTGTAGGAGTTTCACTGCTTGTGGCAATGGCAATTTCAAGCCTTGTGGGCACAGTGATTCCGATGTTTTTCCACAAGATAAAGATTGACCCGGCGGTTGCGTCAGGCCCGCTTATCACGACGGTGAATGATCTGGTGGCAGTTGTGACCTATTATGGACTGGCATTTCTTTTCCTGATTGAATTGTAATATATGACGTGGTGCTTAAATATTTAGAATATATAAAAGCATGGAAAGAGTTGAGTTTTTATTGGCTTTATTTGGTAACTAGTGTATACTATTTGCATATAACAGCTTCGTTAAGCAGATATAAATACACATAAAAGAAAGGTATAATCATGGACATCGTATTAGGAAATTACAAAGGATTAAAGGCAAACATCCCTTATATTGCATATACAGAGGAGGATGTCAATTCACAGATAGCGACACTTCTTTCAGGAAATCCTGTCAGAGAGCAGAAAACAGGCCCGTTAGCGATGGGCGATACGGCAGTAATCGACTACGAGGGCTTTAAGGATGGAGTTGCGTTTGAGGGCGGAAAGGCTGAGAAATATCCTCTGGGAATCGGTTCAGGCTCTTTTATTCCGGGCTTTGAGGAGCAGCTTGTAGGCATGGAAATCGGTGAGGACAGAGACATCAATCTCTCATTCCCTGAGCAGTATCATGCGCCGGAGCTTGCAGGCAAAGCGGTTGTTTTCAAGGTCAAGCTGCACGATATTTACAATGAGAAGGAAGCAGAGCTGAACGACGAGTTTGCAGCATCTCTCAATTTTCCTGAGGTACAGTCAGTGGAGGATTTAAAGAAATATATTAACGAGTATCTTGAGTACCAGGTAGAGGCAAGAAAGGCTGATGCGGCAAGAGAAAAGCTCTATGACCAGATTCTTGAAAGCAGCTCATGCCTTGTTTCTCCACAGGCAGTAGAGACAGCGGTAAATATGCAGCTTCAGCAGATGGCGGCATCATTTGCACAGCAGGGTGTGGCTATGGAGCAGTATCTTCAGATGACAGGCAAGACTATGGATAGCTTAAAGGATGAGCTCAAGCCGGTAGCACAGAAGCAGGTAAAGCTTGAGGCTGTTCTCGATGAAATCATCAGAGTGGAAAATATCACTGTATCTGACGAGGAGATGGATGAGCAGTATGAGCTTATTTCACAGAAGTATGGTCAGCCTGTTGACGTTGTAAAGCAGGTGCTTCCAAAGGCACAGCTCAAGCCGGATTTACTTCGTATGAAGGCATCACAGCTCATCATCGATGCGGCTGAGATTATCATGGAAGAAAGCGTAAAATAATGTATAGAATATTTTTGGTTGAGGATGACGAGACCATAGCAAAGCTTGTCAGAAGACATTTGGAAAAATGGGATTATGATGTGCATGTGGTGCAGAAATTTGATGCTGTAATGTCAGAATTTGCAGCATTTGATCCGCAGCTTGTGCTTATGGATATCGGTCTGCCGTTTTACAATGGGTATCACTGGTGTACGGAAATCAGAAGGGTATCAAAGGTTCCTGTAGTTTTCCTGTCATCCGCTGCTGATAATATGAATATAGTGATGGCAGTCAGTATGGGGGCTGATGACTTTATAGCAAAGCCGTTTGACCTCGATGTGCTGACCGTAAAGATACAGGCTATCATCAGGCGCTGCTATGATTTTGGCGCAAACAACAGTGTTTTGGAGCATAATGGCGCCATGCTCAATATATCTGATGCCACCATAACCTATGACGACAAAAGGCTCGAGCTTACAAAGAATGAGCTCAAAATATTGCAGACACTTTTTGACAACAAAGAAAGGATTGTATCACGCAGCCTTCTAATGGAAAAGCTGTGGGAGAGTGATGCGTATGTGGACGAGAATACACTTTCGGTGAATGTCAACAGGCTGCGTAAAAAGCTGGATTCTATAGGGCTTGAGAGCTTTATTGTCACAAAAAAGGGGCTTGGGTACAGGCTGGGGTGAGAGGTCATGGCAAAAATACAAAACAAACCGCATCTGACAAATTTTATAAAACAAAACTATATATGGATTCTGATGATAGTCACAATGTCATGTATCCATTTGCTTTACATGTACCTGATTGGTGCGCGCAAACAGGATGTGGTGTATGCGGCAGTGCTTGATGCAATACTTCTTCTGATAACAGTTTTGGTTGGATTTTTCAGATATAGCAGCAAGGTAAAAGCTCTAAGCAATGCTTTAAAGCGTCCGGTTGAGGAACAGGCACAGCTTCCGGAAGCAACAGATGATGTGGAGATGCTTTATCACAGGCTGTTGGAAAATCAAAGTATTGCAAGGAGTGAGTCAGAAAGCAGTGCTGCAATCAGACAATCACAGATGAGAGATTATTACTCTATGTGGGTGCACCAGATAAAGACTCCGATATCGGCTATGAAACTACTGCTTGAGGCAGAGCGGGAGGAGCTTGGGCAGCTTATATGTGATGATGAACAGAGTCAGTGCCTGCTGTCAGATAACATGGACTCGTTTGAGGACGAATTATTCCGAATAGAGGAATATGTCGGTATGGCTTTACAGTACCAGCGTGTGAGCAGCACCGAAAATGATTTTGTGCTTGAAAAAGTCAGTGTGGATGGTGTCATACGTGATACCATCAAAAAATATGCAAAGATTATGATCCGAAGGCATATTGGGATGAATTATTCAGGAACCGTGCAGGAGGTATATACTGACGGAAAATGGCTTGCATTTATACTGGAACAGCTACTTTCAAATGCCATAAAATATACACCGCAGGGGGTTGTTACAATAGAAACTGCAGAGGAAAAAGACCGGTTTTTTATTACAATAAAGGATACCGGAATAGGAATCAAAGCCGAGGATTTGCCACGCGTTTTTGAAAAGGGCTACACAGGCTACAATGGTCATGCCGATAAGAAGGCTACAGGAATTGGGCTTTATCTGTGCAGGCAGATGGCAGACAAGCTGGGGCATACAATCCGCATGGAGTCAGAGATTGGAAAAGGAACTAAGGTGTGGATAGGGTTTGATCTGGATTATGCAGATACGAGGGATTAGGATATAATGATATGAGGGGCAAAAGGTAAATTGCCCCTCTTTTTGCTACTCCAGATTAAGCTTTTTTGTCATATTGTATATCGAGCCTGCGACATACACCACAGTGAGAATCAGCGATACGGCAAGTGCACCGATGACCGCTCTGTTCATAAGATGTAGGACGGATTTTGCGGACATTCAAAATAAAAAAGAATGTGGAGGTAACA
>ERZ836939.3759-NODE-3759-length-12335-cov-4.153502_pt1 | contig 12335 bp, 6 predicted proteins | sample MGYA00519912_ERZ836939 | MGnify/ENA primary metagenome ERZ836939 (study PRJEB31850, sample SAMEA3708810) | human gut metagenome | biome: human gut; feature: human-associated habitat; material: faeces | place: China | collected 2014 ... | reverse complement strand
GCACTTCCCGCACAATTTCGCCGATCTGGGTTTCGGACAATTCTTGTGCCATCTATCACATCTCCTTTTCGAATACCTTTGCGCCATACTCGGCAAAAGCCGTGTCCTGTTCAGCGGAACCGCCGCTGACTCCCAGCCCGCCGACGATCCTACCGTCGCGGACCAGCGGCACGCCGCCGCCGAAGATGACGATCTTTCCCTGATTGGTGTGCTGTATCCCATAAAGCGGACCGCCCGGCTGCGCCAGCCTGCCCACCTGCTCGGTGGTCATCTTGAGCGACACGCTTGTAAAGGCTTTGTTGGAGGCGATATCCAGGCTGGCGATATAGGCGTCGTCCTCCCGCTGCAGGGCCACCAGATTGCCGCCCGCATCGCAGACCGCGGCCACCACCCGGACTCCCTGCTCCCTGGCATACTGGCGGACCGCCCGGCACAGGGCGACCGCCGTTTCGCAGAACCCCTTCTCCGTCGTTCCGGAGGGCAGGGGCGTGGCGGAAGGGGCGGGAATCTCCGCATTTTTCTCCCCCTCAGGCTGTGGAGCCGTTTGATCGCACAGCCGCGCCAGCGCGTACACCAGATCCGACAGCCGGTTGAGCCAGATCAGGATATCCCGGGAAACGCCGCCGGTCTGGGAGAGGGCCACGGCCTTGCGCTCCGCCCGGCGGGCGATGGTCCGCGCCACATCCAGCGCCGCGCCGGCCTCCGACGCCCCCGGCAGGATGAAGCCGCTAAATTCCGGCACCGTCTCCATCACCGAATCGATGGCTTTTTCCAGTTGAGCCGTTCTCTCCGCCGAAGCGAACTTCGAACTGCCCGCCAGTTCTCCGCAAAGGGAGATGACGTTGTGCTGCAGCTCTTCAATCACCCTACCCACCGTATCGGGGGCTTTCAGCTTGGCGACACCCAGGGCGGAGGTGAATTCGTCCAGGGTTCCCAGCAGATCGAAAATCGGGCTGCTCTTGGGGATGTTCAGCCGCGTCATGGTGCTGGTGCGGCCTCCGTCCCCTTTTTTCGTATACAGGTTCATGCTCCACCTCCTTTCCTTATATCCACATATCCGCACTCACTCCGTCAGCGCCAGTCCCAGCGCCACCGCGCTGTGGGGGGCCAGACGGCCCATCAGATTGGCGCGGCCGGTGGTGATGCGGTAGGCCATCAAATGCTCCGCCAGCAGGTCCGCAATCTCAAAATCCTGCGAGCTGCCGCCCACCAGGGCGACCGATCCGATCTTTCGCAGCTCCTTGTCCGGCGCCACCTCACGCAGCGCTCGCTCCGCATTGGTGACGAACACCTTCCTCTTGGCTTCCCGCCGCACCAGGGCGATGCGGTCGATAGACAGCCGCTTGGAGGAACGAATGGGCACCAGCGTATCCTCCGTCACGATCACCACCCGGGAAAACAGTGCCGGGGGCAGGGGCTCGGACAGGAACTTGACGCTGCCGTCCTCAAACCGGAGAAAGAGCAGGCTTTCCACCTTGGCCAAGGGGTATTTTTTGATCAGCTCCGCCGTGTCCCGGTCGTAGAGATCCAACTCCAGATCGATGATCCGGGTCACCATCTCTCCCGCGCCTGCGTGATGGATGGCGGTCACCTGGCCGTCGTCGTTGATGAGGGCCGCGTCGGTGGAGCCGCCGCCCAGGTCCACCAGCAGCCCGGTGTACAGCCCGGCGTTCTGGATGGCCCCCCGGAAGGACAGCTCGGCCTCCTCCCGGCCGGTGAGCACGTCCACCCGCAGCCCGGTGGCCGCCATCACCGCCCCCACCGCCTCCTCCGTGTTGGAGATGTTCCGCAGAGAGGCGGTGGCGAACACCCGCAGGTCGGGCAGCTCCAGGTTGTCCATGAGGGAGCGGTAGCCCTGAAGGGTCTGACAGGCCACCTCGATCCCCTCGGGGGTGAGGGCCCCGTGGCGGACGTAGCCGGCCAGGCCGGCCATCACCTTTCGGTTCATCAGCAGGCGGATCTCCCCGCCCTCGCACTTGTAAATGGACAGGCGGACGGTGTTGGACCCCACGTCCGCGATTCCGTAAATCATAATGCTGTTCCCTCGCTTTAAACGCTCCGCCTGACGCGGGGATAGAGGCGCCGAACGTGAGCATAAGTAATTTTTAGTATACCACACCTTCGTAAAATTGGTGTATGTTTTTCGTAAAAAAGAGAAGATTTTCCCAGCCGGACAGTTTGAGCCGGATTTGTTAAGTTTGGTTTAAATGTTTGAAAATCCTTGATTAAATGCCCTTGAAGCCGGTTTTTCCCGGTGCTATACTGTGGCGCGGAACGGAAAACGTCCCCAATTCGGACCGGATGTGCGCCGCCTGTGCCGGGCTCGGACGGCCCCGTTGGAAACTCTAAGGAAGAAAGAGGGAGTCAAACAAAATGCGCAGATATCGAACTGTGTTGGCCTGCTCTCTGAGTGCGCTGGCCCTGGCGGGAGCCTGCATCCCCGCGCTGGCCACCCCGTACAACGACAGCAGCGTCACCGGCGGCTCCGAGGCCTGGAACCAGTGGGTCCAGGAGTGGGAGACGGTCGCCACGGATTACACCAAGGTGTCCCTGACCCCCGGCGAGGATGAGACTCAGCTGAACTTCGCCTGGTACAGCCAGAACAACGGCTCTGCCGCCACCCCGGTGGTCCACTTCGGCACCGATCCCAGCAGCCTCACCGCCTTCACCGGCACCGCCGCTGCGGTGGACACCAGCCTGACCGACGGCGTGGCCTATGACTACAACCATGTGACGGTCACCGGCCTGCAGGAGAACACCACCTACTACTACACCGTGGAGAAAAACGGGGTCCAGACCGAGCCCGTGGAGTACACCACCGGAAGCTTCTCCTCTATCAAGATGCTCTATGTGGGCGACCCCCAGATCGGCGCCTCCAAGGGCCAGACTCAGGGCAGCGAGTCCCTGAACGCCGACTCCGGCGCCGCCAACACCGCCGCCCGGAACGACAGCTTCGGCTGGAACCGGACCCTGGAGATCGCGGCGCAGCAGAACCCCGACCTGAACTTCATCATCTCCGCCGGCGACCAGGTCAACAAGACCGGCCAGGCCAAGGAGGAGGAGTACGCGGGGTATCTGGACCCGGAGGTGCTGGCCTCTCTGCCTGTGGCCACCACCATCGGCAACCACGACTCTCTGAATCCCGACTACACCTACCACTTCAATAACCCCAACACCACCGATTACGGCACCACCCAGGCCGGCGGCGACTACTACTACTCCTACGGCCCGGGCCTGTTCATCGTACTGAACACCAACAACTACAACGCCGCCGAGCATGAGCAGGCCATCGCCGAGGCCGTGGCCGCCTACCCCGACGCCAAGTGGCGTGTGGTCACCATCCACCAGGACATCTATGGCTCCGGCCTGGACCACTCCGACACCGACGGCATGATCCTGCGCACTCAGCTCACCCCCATCTTCGATGAGTACGACATCGACGTGGTGCTCCAGGGCCATGATCACACCTACAGCCGCTCCAAGATCCTCTACGGGGACGGCCAGACCCACGGCGCCTACCAGTTCCAGCTGGATGAGACCGGCATGGACTATGACTGGGACCACGCCTATAACATCGCCACCGGCGAGCAGATCCCCCTGTACCCTGAGGACGGCGACACGGCGGGCCAGGCCCTTCAGTCCGCCTTCCAGCAGGACAACCTGTGCTACACCATCGAGGATGTGAGCGGCACCACCGTGGTCAATCCCCAGGGCACCCTGTACATGACCGCCAACTCCGCCTCCGGCTCCAAGTTCTACGAGCTGCTGGCCACCCAGCAGGACTACATCGCTGTCCGCAGCCAGAACTGGCTGCCCAGCTACTCGGTGATTGAGATGGACGACGACTCCTTCACCATCGACACCTATCAGATCACCGCCGACGGCCAGGTGGAGGCCATTGACCAGACCTTCACCATTGAGAAGCAGGAGAACGCCCCTGAAACCCCGGTGGAGGCCCAGCCCATGACCCGCGCCGACGCGGTGCAGGCCCTCTATGAGGATGCCGGTTCCCCTGCGGCCTCCGGCTCCTCCTTCACCGACGTATCCGGCGACGCCGCCTACGCCCAGGCCGTTGCCTGGGCCGCCCAGAACGGCATCGCGGCCGGAAATGGGGACGGCACCTTTGCTCCCAATGCCCCCGTCACCCGGGAGCAGCTGGCCGTGATGGTCAGCCGCTACGCCGCCCTTCAGGGCCGCGCCCTGTCTGCGGGCCAGGATGCCCTGAATGCCTGCTCCGACGCCGCGTCTGTCTCCAGCTGGGCCCAGAGCAGTGTGGCGCAGGTGCTCAACGGCGGGCTGCTCACCGCGGAGAATGGACAGTTTGCACCCAAGGCGACTGCTATGACCGACGAGCTGGCCAACGCCCTCGCCCAGCTGTAATCAGCAGACGGGAATGGGGCGCTGAAGCCCCCTGATGTTACTTACGGGCGCACCCCGGCTGACGCCGGGGTGTGCCCCAGCTTGTTAAAAATCTCTGTTAAGACGAATTAGGCCTTGTTTGAAAATTGGAAATGTGCCCAACGGCGAGGGATTTTTTCGCTAGGCAAGGCAATTTGACGCAGCAATCCTTGGTGGATTGCAAGGAAAATTAACGCAGCATAGCGGAAAAAGACCCGCCGTTTGGGTATATTGACATTTTTCAAACATGGCCCAGATGAAAACAGAGCCGTCTCCGGCTGTGCCCCGGGATGACGCCGTGCGCATTGGGACGCGCACCTCGGCTTCTCCGGGGCGATGCAGTAAAATTTATTATACCAAGTTCCATAGGAATTGACAAGTGCGGAGTGGACCTGTCCCGGCGCGGGGAACCTTTTGCGGTCTGAATCGGCCGCCTGCAGGGGCCGTGGGAGGAAAAAACTCATTTCCCCTCTTTTCAAACGGCGGCTTTTCCGGTATAATAATAACCCTGCGATCGAGACACTTTACAGCGTTACCGCGTTAAACAGAGGAACTGGGAAAGGAATGTTATGGAAGAACAACTGACCAAAAAATACGGCCTGCCCACCGCCATTGCCATGGTGATCGGCATTGTCATCGGAAGCGGAATCTTTTTCAAAGCGGAAAAAATTCTCACCGCGACCGGCGGCGATTTGAAGACGGGAATACTGGCCTGGCTGCTGGGCGGGTGCATCGCCATTGCCAGCGCCTGCGCCTTCGCGGTGATGGCCACCCGCTATGAGAAGGTGGGCGGCGTGGTGGACTATGCCGAGGCCACCGTGGGTGAGAATTACGCCTACTACCTGGGCTGGTTCATGGCGGCGGTGTACTTCCCCTGCCTCACCAGCACCCTGTGCTGGGTGTCCGCCCGGTACACCTGCGTCCTGCTGGGCTATGACATTTTGAGCGGTCCCTGTCTGGCCATCACCATGCTCTACATGGCCCTGGTATACTTTATGAACGCCACCGCCCCCAGGCTGGCGGGCAAGTTCCAGGTCTCTCTCACCGTTATCAAGCTGGTGCCCATCCTGCTCATGGCAGTCATCGGCACTGTAGCCGGGCTGCGCTCTGGCCTGATTGTGGAGAACTTCACCGCAGCGGCCGCGGCGGATGCGGTGGAAAGCCCCCTCTTTGCCGCGCTGGCGGCCACCTCTTTTGCCTATGAGGGCTGGGTCATCGCCACCACCATCAACGCGGAAATCAAAAACGCCAAGCGCAACCTGCCCCTGGCCCTGGTGTTCGGCGTGGGCGCCATCATGCTCATCTATCTGTTCTACTACGTGGGCATCGCCGGGGCGGTCCCCAACTCCGTGATGATGGAGAACGGGGAGCAGGGCGCCCGCATCGCCTTCTCCACCATCTTCGGCCCGGTAGCCGGAACGGGGCTGTTTGTGTTTGTGGTCCTCTCCTGCCTGGGCACCTGCAACGGCCTGATGATGGCCTGCACCCGGGGTTTCTACTCCATCGCCGCCCGGGGCCGTGGCCCCAAGGCGGAGCTGCTCGCGCAGGTGGACCGGTACACCAACATGCCAAACAACGCCGCCTCGGCGGGACTGGTCATGTGCGCCTTCTGGTGCTGCTACTTCTACTTCGGCGCCCTTCTCAATGAGCTGGGCCCCTTCCGGTTCGACTCCTCTGAGCTGCCGGTGATCACCCTGTACGCCATGTATATCCCCATCTATCTGCTCTTTATGAAGAAGGCCCGGGACGAGCGCCCCTTCCGCCGCTTCGTCCTCCCCGCCCTGGCGCTGATTGGGGCGGCGTTTATGATCCTGGCCGCCATTTTCTCCTACAAGATGGACTGCGTCTACTATCTGCTGGTGTACGCGGTGGCTATGGCGCTTGGTTGGCTGCTGGACCGAAAGAACCACAAACAATAGAACACATGAAAAAGCCGCGGACTTTGAGTCCGCGGCCTTTTTTACAGTGTATCCTCCTCCGCCCGGTCCAGGGCCTCGTCCACGTCGAAGGGCGGGGTGTCGGCGTAGGAGGGCGCCGGATTTTCTTCCGCAGGCGGGGCCTCCGGCTCCGGGGGCTGGGAGACGATGCCCTGGCGGTACTGCATCTCCTGCCACTGCTCCTTGGTGATGAGGAGCTGCCGGGCCTTGGAGCCCTCGAAGGGGCCCACGACCCCCTTCTCCTCCATCTGGTCCACCAGACGGGCGGCCCGGGCGTAGCCCAGCTTCAGCCGCCGCTGGAGCATGGACACGGAGGCCTGGCCGGTCTCCAGCACCACCTCGATGGCGGAGTTGATGAGTTCGTCGTACTCCTCCTCCCCGTCCACGGGGCTGGAGCCGCCCACCCCCTTGGAGGCCTTGTCCTTCTCGGCAGCGTGCTGCTCGATCTCCTGCATGACCTGGTCGTCGTACTGGGCCGAACCGCTGTTCTGCTTCACGTAGTCCACCACGGCGGCCACCTCCTGGTCGGAGATGAGGCAGCCCTGCACCCGGGTGGGCTTTCCGGAGCCCAGAGGGAAGTAGAGCATGTCGCCCCGGCCCACCAGCTTCTCCGCGCCCTGGGTGTCCAGGATGATGCGGGACTCCATGGCGGAGGCCACGGCGAAGGCGATGCGGCTGGGGATATTGGCCTTCATCAGGCCGGTGATCACGTCGGCGGAGGGCCGCTGGGTGGCGATGATCAGGTGCATGCCGCTGGCGCGGCCCATCTGGGCCACCCGGCAGATGGACTCCTCCACTTCCTTGGCGGCCACCAGCATCAGGTCGGCCAGCTCGTCGATGACCACCACCACCTGGGGCATGGTGTCCATCCCCTCGGTCTTGGCGGCCTTGGCGTTGTAGGAGGCCAGGTCCCGGACCCCCACCTCGGCGAACATCCGGTAACGCTTCATCATCTCGGTCACCGCCCACTGCAGGGCGCCGGCCGCCTTCTTGGGGTCGGTGACCACCGGGATGAGCAGATGTGGGATACCGTTGTAGATGCCCAGCTCCACCATCTTGGGGTCCACCATGATGAGGCGGACCTCCTCGGGGCTGGCCTTATAGAGCAGAGAGATGATGAGGGAGTTGGTGCACACCGACTTACCCGAGCCGGTGGTGCCGGCGATGAGCAGATGGGGCAGCTTGGCGATGTTGCCCACGATGCACTTGCCCCCGATGTCCTTGCCCACGGCGAAGGACACCTTGCTGGGGCTGTCCTGGAACTCCTGGGAGCTGAGGACGGTGCGGATGTTCACTGGGGAGACCAGCTTGTTGGGCACCTCGATGCCCACCATGGAGATCTTCCCCGGGATGGGGGCGATGCGCACCCCCGAGGCCCCCAGGGACAGGGCGATGTCGTCGGACAGGTTGGTGAGCTTATTGAGGCGCACCCCCTGGTCCAGCTCCAGTTCATACCGGGTGACCGAGGGCCCCCGAGTGACGTTGACGATGTTGGCGTCGATGCCGAAGGAGTGGATGGTGTCGGAGAGCCGCTGCTTGTTGGCGTTGAGCTCCACCAGGGCCTCCCCTCCCAGTTCCCCCTTCCCCTCCTGGAGCAGGTCCAGAGGGGGGTAGTGGTAGGGGGGCGGCTCCTGGGCCATTCCCGCCTGAATGTGCTCCGCCATCTCCTGGGCGGCCTGCTCCGCCTCCGCCTTCTCACTCTTGGCACTCTTGGGGACAGCGGGCTCCCGGACGACCTCCGGCATGGGGAGAGGCGGCGCCTCCACAGGGGCGGAGACCGCCGGCGAGGGGGCGGGCTCAGCCGCGGCATAGGCGGGGATGGGATTGGACTCCTGAGGCTCCGGCTGCGGGGCCTGGGCGATTAAAAAGGCAGGGGTGGGATTGGCCTCCTCCGGCTCGGGAGCGGGCTCCGGCTGAGGGGCGGGAGCGGCGCTCTGGGGCTCCGGGGGCACAGCCGCCCCTCCGGTGAGAATCTGGTCCGGGGTGGGTACCCTGGGCCTGCGGTCGAAGAAGTGCTTCTTCTTCTCCGGGGGCGGAGGGGGCTCCTTGCCCACCAGGGGGCCGTCGTCCACCGGAATGTCAATGTCCGGCGCCTCCGCCCGCCGTCCGGAGGTCCGGGGCGCGGGCTGGGGCACCCGGACCACCGGGCGCTCCGGCGGGTCCTGGGGCTCGTACTCATACCGGGGGCGGCTGAAAAACCAGTCGGCCACGTCCACAATGGTGCGGTTGAAGGCCCCCAGGCCCAGCATCAGCAGGGCCAGCACAAAGACCACCGCCGCCCCCACCCGGCTGAACACCTGGACAAAGGCCTGTCCCAGCACGCCGGAGAGCACGCCGCCGCTGGACAGGGCCTCTCCGCTCTGCCACAGGGTCTGAGCCAGGGAGGCGTCCCAGGGCAGGCTCTCGGCGATCACGCTGTGGACCACGCAGGAGAACATCAGCGGGAGCATCAGGGCGCAGAACACCCGCAGGCGCACCGGGCGGCCCCGGTGAAAGGCCAGGATGAAGCTGGCGAGCAGCAGAGCCGGCGGCATCAGCCAGAAGCCGTAGCCGATCAGGCCCTTGATGAGCCCGCACAGGGCGTCGATGAACAGGGCCTGGATGCGAAAGCAGCCGAAGATGGTGAAGATGGCCAGCAGCAGGCAGATACCCGCCCCCACCTCCCGGCGGAAGGGCCGGTGGGCGGGCGCGGGGGGCTGCTTGCGGCTGCGGGAGGAGCCGCTCTTAGATTTGGATGAGGAGGAGGTCGTCCGCCGCCCTCCCGACGAGGACGAGGCGGAGCGGCTCCCTCCGGTCTTCTTTTGTGACGTTGCCATAGCGTTTGAGATCCTTTCTCAGGAGATCGCGGTCACGCCGCGGGGACCAGGGTGACGTTCAGGAGGCTGAGTATCAGGAACACCCCGCCCGCAATCCAGCAGTAGTAGGCGAAGGCCCCGAATTTGCCCTTGGAGGCCAGCAGATTCACAAGGCCGATGGAGAAATAGCCCACCACGCCGGCGATGACCATGCCCAGCAGATACTTGGGCAGCAGGGCGGTATCAATGTCTCCCGCCTGGACCACATCCACCACTTCTAAAATGGTGGCCCCCAGCACGGCGGGCAGGGACATGAGGAAGGAGAAGCGGACGGCAAACTTCCGGTCCAGCCCCAGGGCCATTCCGGCGGCGATGGTGCTGCCGGAGCGGGACAGGCCGGGCAGAGTGGCAAAGCCCTGGGCCACGCCCATGAGCAGGGCGTCCAGCAGCGTGGTGTTCCGGGCGTTCTTGCGGCCCTTGGCCATGCGGTCCGAGGTGAAGAGCACAACGCCGGTGAGCAGCAGGATGCAGCTCACCGCCGCCGGGTAGTTGCCCACGGCCTCCACCTTGTCCTTAATGGGCAGCACCAGGAACAGGGGCAGGGTGGCCACGATCAGCAGCAGAATCTGCCGCCGGGCGGCGGGGGGCTCTCCCCGGCTGGGGGTGCGGGAGAACAGATCCCCAAAGAAGCGGAAGAACTCCAGGATCATCTCCCAGATGTCACGCCAGTAGTAGACGCACACCGCAATCAGGGTTGCAAAGTGGAGCAGGATGTTGAACAGGTTGTCCGGCTCGCTCATTCCAAAAAAATGCTGAAACAAGGTCAGGTGCCCGGAGCTGGAGATGGGCAGAAATTCCGCGACGCCCTGGATCACGCCCAGGACGACGACCATGATGTACGACACAGTGCAGGTACCTCCGTTATGGTAGTTTTCAAAAATGGACGCTGTCATATATATTAGCACATCACATCGGAGAATACCAGCATTTTTCGGAAATCTTAAAGAAGGCGCGCTCCGGCCGGCTGCCCTCACCGCTCCCCCGCGGCCCGGTATTCCCGGGGCGTACAGCGGTAGAAGCGCCGGAACTGCTTGGCGAAATTGCTGGGGCTGCCGAACCCGCAGGCCAGGGACAGCTCTGAGATGCTCCGCTCCGGATGGCGCAGCAGCAGCTCCGCCCCCCGCGTCACCCGGTATTTCAGCAGGTACTGGATCGGGGAGCACTGGATGGTCTTTTGAAAGCAGCGCAGGCACTCCCGCTCCCCGATGTCGGCCGCCCGCGCGATGTCCGGAAGGGTGAGCTCCCTGGCGTAGTTCTGATGGATGTACTCCAGCATTCTCCGCATGCGCAGGTTGTCCAGGCTCTGCCCCGCCCTGGGGCGGTCCAGTTGAGGCTGAAACGTCTGAATCAGCTGAAAGGCGAGGCGGGACAGGCAGTCCCGCACCAAAAACTCATAGCCGTCCGGCTCGCCCTCCATCGCCTCGAAGGCCCGGCGGAAGCTGTCCGCCGCCTCCCGCTCCCCCTCCTTTGGGAAGAGAAAGCCGGTGAAGGCGGGACAGCGGATCAGCGGGTCTATGTACCGCCGGGCAAATACGGAGTGCTCGCCGCCGGTGAGCAGGGTCGGGTGGAACACCAGAGAGCGCAGCTCGCAGAAGTCCGGGGCCCTCCCGGCGTGGAGCATATTGGAGTTGACCGCAAAGAGATCGCCCGTCCGGAGCAGGACGGTCTCCGACGCCGTTCTCCACTCCAGCGCCCCCTCCTGTACATAGAGGAGCTCCAGCTCCTCGTGCCAGTGCCATGGGATCCCGTCCCTCTGCTGTCCGGTGTAGCGGGCGGAGTAACCCGCGCAGGGAAACTCAAGCGTCCCGTGGGGCTGAAGCTCCTTCAGCCCCCGGTCCAGATTCAGCCCGCACTCCTGAAGCGCCATGCGGCACACCCCCGGTCTCCGCCAAACTTGGCGGTTTTCTTATATTATAAGTCTAAAATTGAATTGATTCAAGGCCGCTTTGTCGGTATGATGTGAAAAGCAACATTGACAGGAGGCAATCCGATGTTTCATCTGCTTCTAGGGATTATCTATCTCGCGTTTGTCAGCCTGGGCCTGCCGGACTCCCTGCTGGGCGCGGCGTGGCCCAGCATATATCCAGAGTTCTCCGTCCCAGTCTCCTATATGGGAGGGATCTCCATGATCATCGCGGCGGGCACCATCGTCTCCAGCCTGCAGAGCAGCCGCCTGACCGCCCCCTTCGGTACGGGGCGGGTGACCGCCTTCAGCGTGCTGCTGACGGCGGCGGCCCTCTTCGGCTTCTCCATCAGCCGCTCCTACCTGGAGCTGTGTCTGTGGGCGGTCCCCTACGGCCTGGGAGCGGGCTGTGTGGACGCGTCTTTGAACAACTATGTGGCTCTCCACTACGCCAGCCGCCACATGAGCTGGCTCCACTGCATGTGGGGGGTGGGGGCCTCCCTCGGCCCAGCCATTCTGGGCCTGGCTCTCTCCGGCGGCCAGAGCTGGAGCATGGGGTACCGCTCCATTGCGGCCCTTCAGATCCTTCTGACGGCCGTTCTCTTCCTCAGCCTCCCACTCTGGGGCCGCGCCCCCTCGGCCGGAGACCAGGACGGCCCCTCCCCTGCCCCGGCGGCCCGAGCCCTCTCTCTGTCCCAGATCGTCCGGATTCCCGGGGCAAAGGAGGTTATGCTCACCTTTTTCTGCTACTGCGCGCTGGAGCAGACCACGGGGCTCTGGGCCAGCAGCTACCTGGTGCTGCAGTGGGGGCTCTCCTCTGAGACCGCCGCCCATTTCGCCAGTCTGTTTTTCATCGGGATCACGGTGGGGCGGGCCCTCAGCGGGTTTTTGACCTTAAAGTGCTCAGACGCCCAGATGGTGCGCCTTGGGCAGGGCGTCGTCCTGGGCGGCCTCATCCTGCTGCTTCTGCCTCTGGGGGAGCGGGCCGCACTGCCGGGCCTGATTCTCATTGGGCTGGGCTGCGCCCCCATCTACCCTTCCATCATCCACGCCACCCCCGAGCACTTCGGCCCGGCCTGCTCACAGGCCATGATCGGGGTTCAGATGGCCTCCGCCTACGTGGGCACCTGCCTGATGCCGCCGTTCTTCGGCCTGCTGGCCAATCACATCGGCGTGTCGCTGCTGCCGGGATATCTGCTGGTGATTCTGGCACTGATGACCGCCAGCCATGAGGGGCTGCTG
>ERZ836939.3747-NODE-3747-length-12370-cov-64.598782_pt1 | contig 12370 bp, 4 predicted proteins | sample MGYA00519912_ERZ836939 | MGnify/ENA primary metagenome ERZ836939 (study PRJEB31850, sample SAMEA3708810) | human gut metagenome | biome: human gut; feature: human-associated habitat; material: faeces | place: China | collected 2014 ... | reverse complement strand
ACGGCATTGAACAGGGCAAGGTCGATTTGGCTGAGCTCAACAAGCAGATCGCCGCCGCCGAAGCGCTCAAGGAATCCGACTACACGGCCGATTCCTGGGCCAAGCTTGCCGCCGCGCTGAAGACTGCCAAGGCCGCGCTCGCCGCTGAGAATCAGGGCGAGGTCGATACCGCCGCAGCCGACCTTAAGACCGCAATCGAAGCCCTGCAGAAGGCTCCGACCAATCCGGGCGAAGGTGACGGAGATAAGGGCGACGGCAATAAGCCAACTACCCCGACCACCGGCGACAAGACCAACGTCAACAAGCCCGGCAGCGCGCTGAGCAATACCGGTACGGCCGTGCTCGGCCTGGGTGGTGCCGTGGTAGCACTCGCCATCGCCGGCATCTCCCTAACCCTCTGGCGCAAGCGTCGCGCCTGAGCTGCTACGGCAACCAAGCCCCCCTCTGACGAGGGGGGCTGTCAGCCGAAGGCTGACTGGGGGAGAGACCGCGGCGAAGCCACCGAAAGAACGGCATGGCCTTCGGCCGATTCTGTATCCCGCGGCTGCCGCCGCAGGTCTCTCCCCCGACTGCCTAACGGCGGCCACCTCGAACGCAATTAAGGACCAGCTTTCAGCTAGCTTCATATTTGCTCACTGTCGTTCGCCTTCGCCTAAAAACGACTCTGGCGTTTTCTTCACGGCTCAGCTCATCAGAGGGCGGCCACAAAACTTCGCTCCATAACTGAAGGCGCAACCACAATCAACCCTATCAATGAGGAGAAACATGGGAAAGCTGATACGAAAGGCAACCGGACTCACGGTCGGCATGGCAACACTGCTCGCTGGTCTGTTGCTGCCGATGACGGCCAGTGCCGAGAGCGCATCGCCAATCGATGCCAGTCCGATCATCCACTATTCATTCGATAACGCACTGACGTCCAAGACCATCGCTAACGAGGGCAGCGCGGCCAACAGCGATGCCACCCTATCCGGCGACGCCACGGTGGCCAATGGCCAGATCAACCTGACCGGCTCGCAAACCATTAGCGTGCCGACCACGGCCATCGCCGGTAAGAAGGACGTTACCGTCTCCATCTGGCTCAAGAACAATTACGGCAACGGCAATACCGCCGCCGCGTACATCGGCGCGGCCAAGACCGGCAATTATCCGGCCAACGGCTACTGGCTGCTCAACCCGGCCAACCCGAGTGGCTACGCGAAATCCGTAATGACCAATGCCACTGCGGCCGACCCGAATAACAGCCCGTGGGGCACCGAAGTCGGCCCTGGATCGACGAACGCCGCCACCACCGGCACCAAGGCCACCAGCGATTTGGCTCTGTACACCACCGTCATCAGCGGCACCAACAGCACCATGAGCTTCTACCTCAACGGCAAGCAGGTTGGAGACGCCACCTACACCATTCCGGCCGGTGGCCTGACCAATTACGGCGGCCTCGTCGCCTACATTGGCAAGTCCTCCTACGCTGACCCGAACTCCAAGCTCGACGTGGACGATTACGCCGTATACGACACTGCCATCAGCGCCGCAGACGTGACCAAGCTGTATGACGCTCAGGTGCTCGACAAGGCCGAGGCCGCTGTCAAGGCCGCTGTGCCCGCATCCGCTACCGAGGACTTCGCGCTGCCGACCAGCGCCGCTGGCGTGAGCATCGCGTGGAAGTCGGACAACGCAGCCATCGCCGTTGACAACGCTACCGGCAAGGCCACAGTCACTCGTCCGGCCGCAACCGCAGCTGATGCCGAGGTGATCCTCACCGCCACGTTTGGCAACAACGCCAAAACCGCCGACTACACGGTCCTCGTGCCGAAGCAGCTCTCCGATGCCGAGCAAGCCAAGGCCGACCTTGACGTCGTCACCATCGAGGACTCCGACGACATCCGTAGCAACTTCTCCGTGCCCACCAAGGGCAACAATGGTTCGACCATCTCGTGGGAAGTGACCGGTGGCAAGGATATCGCCACACTAGGCGAAGGCGTGAACGACAAATCTCGAACGGTCACTGTTAAGCGCCCTGCCGCCGGTAGCGATGCCGCCACTGTGACGCTCAAAGCCACTGCCAAGTACGATACCGCCACCGAAACGAAGACCTTCACCGTCACCATTCAGCCGATGCCTGCCGCCGAAGAGAAGGACGAGGCCTACGTGTGGGCGTTCTTCACCGGCGAGGGCGTGGGCGGCGAGAAAATCAGCCTCGCGGCCTCCAAGGGCAACGATGCGCTCGACTGGAACACGCTGAACAACGGCACGCCGATATTCACTTCCGAGTTTGGCGAGAAGGGTTTGCGCGATCCGTTCATCATGAAGTCCAAGGACGGCGACAAGTTCTACATGCTCGCCACCGATCTGAAGATTGACGGTCGTGCCCCCCTCAACGGGCTGAATGGCTTTGCTGGTGCACAGGCTAACGGTTCCAAGTACATTGAGATCTGGAAGTCCGACGATCTGGTCAACTGGTCCAAGCAAAGCCACGTCAAAGTGAGCTCTGATTACGCAGGCAACACTTGGGCGCCTGAGGCCTACTACGACGAGGAAATCGGCAAGTACGTGGTCTATTGGGCCTCGAACCTGTACGACAACACCGACGAGAACAGCCGCAAGCAGCTGACCTACAACCGCATGGTGTACGTCACCACCGATGACTTCGTCAACTTCTCCGACCCGACAGTGTGGATTGACGTTGATCGCCGAGGCGGTGCAGGCAGTGGATCCATCGATGTGACCGTGCAAAAGGTAGGGGATACCTACTACCGCATCTACAAAGATGAAAACACGATGTCTTTGCGTCAGGAGAAGTCCACAGATTTGACTGCCGCAATTGGTGGTGCCGGCGTGAAGAACTACGCCGATGCGCTTAAGGGTAGTGCATGGAGCGAAGTTGCCACGAACATCGGTAAAGGCCAGGCTAACGGTTACGGTAAAACCTTCACTTCCGGCGAAGGTCCATCGCTATTCAAGGCCAACGATGGCGATGCGAACGGCTACCAGTACTACCTGTTCGCCGACCAGCCGAGCTATCATCAAGGTCCAAACCACTATGTGCCGATGGCGACTGAGGATATCGCCAGCGGTCAGTGGACCGTTATCGGCAATAAGATGCCTGAGGCGAACTTCCCGACCAATTCCGATGGCGGCAAGCCGCGCCACGGAACCGTGCTGCCCGTGACCCGCGCCCAGTACCAGAAGGTGCTGGAGGCATACGCCCCGGCTGTGGCTGTGAAGTCCGTTGACGCGCTGTCTGCCGAGACAACGGTTGGTGTGGCTCCGACGCTGCCGGAGACCGCGCATCTGACTCATGCGGACGGTTCCGTTTCTGACGTTGCAGTTGAGTGGGATGCCATTGACGCATCTTTCTACGCCAAGACCGGCACCTTCACCGTCAAGGGCATCACCCAAGACGATTCCCGTATGCCGGTTGAGGCTACCGTCATTGTGAACGGCATCGACCTCTCCAAGGCGACCGTCACCGTCGAACCCAACGAGTTCACCGCAGACGGCGCTGCCAAGGAACCAGCCGTGACCGTTGTACTCGATGGCGCGACGCTCAAGGAAGGCGCCGACTACACGGTGGCCTATACGAACAACGTCGAACCTGGCACTGCCACAGTGACCGTAACCGGCGCTGGCAAGTACTCCGGTACTGTCTCGGCAACGTTCACCATCAAGGCCGCCGAGCCCGGCTCCACGCTGGACAAGTCCAAGTTGCAGGCGCTTGTCGATAAGGTGAAGGGCTATAACAAGGCTGATTACCAGTCTGGTTGGGATGCTTTCGCCGTCGCGCTCGCCGACGCGCAGCAGGTGTTGCAGAACTCCACCGACCAGCAGGAAGTGGACAAGGCGCTGTCGCGGCTCCAGTCCGCCGCCGACAAGCTGGTCAAGAAGTCCGGCGACTCCGGCAAGACCGACGGCAAGGACGACGGTGCCCAAAAGCCCGCCTCCAAGCCGAGCGACAAGATCAGTGACACCGGTTCCGCCGTCCTCGGCGTAAGCCTCACCGCCGCGGCGCTGCTTGTCGCCGCTGCCGGAGCCTACGCCCTGCGCAAGCGCCAGTCCTGATTGGCGTCGCACTCGGCTCCCCTGGGTGAGGGGAGCCGAGTGCCGAAGACGGATGATTGGGGCCCTCGCTCCACAAAGAGTGAACGCTCATATTAAACTTGCAAGTACTTATAACCAAAAATGCGGCTTCGCGTTGCCCCGGTCCCTCAAAACGGTGTCGTTTGAGGGGGCGGGGCGTTGCGCGGATGCATGAGAACACAGTTCGCGCTGGCAAACGAAGCAGCTTCGTCGGTGCGAAAAAGGCGCGAAACTAGGCCGATAAAGGAGCGGCCGACCGTCGCACGATAACAATTTGATAACAAAATCGATGTTTGTTTCCTGTTCAGGAAGCTGAACACCGTTGATCAATAACTTCGATCCATAACTCAACGCAAAAACCAAAACCCATAATCAGAGGAGACACATGGGTAAGTGGAAGAAAGCGGTGGCAGCTCTTGCAGCTGTCCCGATGCTGATGGCGTTGGCGCCAGCAGCAAATGCGGTTGAATCGGATCCCACCGATTCATCGGCCGCGCAGCGGGCGCTGGCAGCAGCCCTGAAATCAAATGCCAAGGCAGCGGCAGACAGCGATCTGCTCGCCAGTCTTGATTTCGACAACGTCGCTGCAGGCGCTACTGGCACTATTGTCGATGACACCACCGGCACCAAGGCGACCATCAACGGTGCTGCCGCAGTGGCTACCAGCAAGGACGGCACTGCTGCAGTTCGGCTCGGTTCTGGATTCTGGCTGAATGTGACTAAGTCGGACGATTCTGCCGTGCTCAAGGGCCTGGATGCGGTCACGATTTCGTACGATTCCAAGTCCGCCAGCACCAATCAGGGCTGGTCGGTATTTGCGGCACCGAATACGAATGCGCAGACCTATCAGCAAGAGCATTACCTCGGCGTGATGGATCGCACCACTTCGGTGAACGTTGAGCGTTACAACAACGCTGGTAAGCGCGACACCACCGGCAATGTGAGCAAGGATGGTCTCGCCAGCCAGTGGCGTCACGTCGATTTGGTCATCGACGAGGCCGCTTCCACGCTGTACATTGACGGTGAGCAGGCCGCAACCGTAGCCCCAGCTGATGGCGCGAGCTTCGCTCAGCTCACCGATATTCTCGGCGCAGACGGCGGCGTGCTGCAGATCGGCAAGGCCAACTGGGTGAATGGCGAATACTATACCGGCGCACTTGACAACCTCAAGATTTACGGCTCTGCGCATACTGCTGACCAAATCAAGGAAGCCTACGATTCCACGAAGTCCGATGCCGCCAAGGCCGACGCTAATGCGCTGACCATTAACAACGGCAGCACTGATGTGTATTCCAACATCACACTTCCGGCCAAGGGCTCGGTTAACGGTTCCGCGATTACGTGGAAATCCAGCAACGCAAAGGTCATTACCGATGCGGCAGATGGTGACATCGCAGCTGGTGTCGTTGCTCGTCAGAAAACCGACACCAAGGTGACGCTCACTGCCACCATTACCGATGCTGACGGCAACACGGAAACCAAGGAATTCGAGCTGACCGTCAAGGCCGCCGTCGAACAGCCGAAGACCACGGACTATCTGTTTGCGCACTTCACCGGCACCGAAGGTAGCGCTACCGACGAGCAGATGTACTTCGCCACCAGCAAGGATGGCCTGAGCTGGCATGACACCCGCGAGTCCGGCGATCCGGTACTCAGCTGGAACAACAGCCAGACCGGCAACTCTCGTGGTAAGGACAACGGCGTGCGCGACCCGTATCTGGTCCGCTCTCCGGAAGGCGACACCGTCTACCTCATCGCTACCGAGCTGAGCATCCATAACCGTGGCGGTTGGGGCGCGGCCACCGCTACCACCAATGGCAGCACCAACCTAATCGTGTGGGAGTCGCATGACTTCGTCAACTGGAGCGAACCGCGCGCCGTTGACGTTGCCTCTCAGATTCCGGGAGCCGGCATGGCTTGGGCTCCGGAAGCCTACTGGGATGATGTGAACAAGCAGTACATGGTGTACTGGGCCACTGCTTCCGACGCGGACAACAAGTCCGGCGATCGCACCAATATGTACTACTCCACCACGCGTGATTTCGTGAACTTCACGACGCCTGTCAAGTGGATCGACCGAGTCAAGTCCGTTATCGATACCACGATGATTAAGGCCGATGACGGCTATTACTATCGTGTGTCCGGTGACACGTACCTCGGTGTTGAGCGTAGCAAGGATCCGTATGCCACAACGCTCACCACTGGTGACACAATTGCGAATGGTTACTACAACACTGACAGTGATCCGAACCAGTGGACGCTTGTCGGTACATTCGGTGACCTGACTGGTACCGGTCTGACCGGTGCGCAGCTGGAAGGCCCGGAGCTGTTCTTCTACAATGAAGATGACGTGCAGACCAGTGATGCGGGCAAGAAGATGCTCTACGGTCTGATGTGGGACCAGTACTCAGCCGGTAAGGGTTACACCCCATACCGTTCTGCCGATTTAGGCAGCACTGATAAGGCTGATTGGGGCTTTGCCTCTGATGTGAACTTCGGTTCGCTCAAGAAGCGTCACGGCACCATCCTGCCTGTCACTGAAACCGAGTACAACGCAATCCTGAAGGCATTCGATAAGAACAAGGACACCGAGCCAGTCACACCCGATGAAGACGGCTCCGGTCCGATTGCCGAGTATGACTTCGAAGACAGCAAGGGTACCGACACCACTGAGAACAGCAACGACTTGACCTTCAACGGCAACGCCAAGGTCTCCGAGGATGCCGAAAAGGGCAAGGTGCTTAAGCTCGACGGCTCTGACGGCACCTACGCCGAGTTCCCGAAGGGCCTGTTCGATGGCCGTAACAAGCTGACTGTGCAGATGGATGTCAAGTCGGAGATCAATAAAAACCAGTTCACGTTCGCTTTCGGCCAGAACTCCACCAAGTACTACTTCCTGAAGTACAACAACTCCGGCGAGCTCGCCAGCCGCATCACCACCAACTCGTATGGTGCGGAGGACGCGGCTAACGCTACGTTGTCTGGCAACGGCGCATGGCATCGTGTCACGGTCACGTTGGACGACAACGTGATGACCGTGTACTCTGACGGTGCGCAGGTGGCTCAGAACAAGGCGACCAAGAACAAGGTCACCGATTTGGGTAACGATCTGCTGGCCTACTTGGGCAAGTCCTTCTACAACGACCCATACTTCAAGGGTTCGTTCGACAATGTGAACGTGTGGAACCGCGCGCTCACTGCTCAGGAGGTCGAGAAGACCAGCCCGATTGCTCTGCAGGGTATTTCTGTGGGCACTGTGCCGTCTGACCCGAACTCGCTGCGTGGCACTGACGACCACTCTCAGGTGCGTTCCACCCTCGACTGGTCCGCGAAGACCGTCACCACCGTGCTCAACCGCCGTGGCGACGCGGCCAAGGTGCCCGTCAAGGTGACCGTCAACCGTGGCGACGACTCCATCAAGCTCACCCTTGATGGTCAGGCGTTCACCAATGGTGGTACGGCCGACCTGACTAAGGACCGTACTTTGGTTGTCGATTTGGGTGACGGTAATACGGAAACCTGGACGCTGAAGAAGGTCACCGTGGGCAACAACCCGGTGCTGCCCGGCCAGTACGCCGACCCGGACATCGACTACTTCGACGGCAAGTTCTGGATTTACCCGACCACCGACGGCTTCTCCGGCTGGAGCGGCAATTACTTCCATGCGTTCAGCTCCACCGACTTGGTGAACTGGACCGACGAGGGCGTGATCCTCGATGTCAATAAGGACCACCAGCCGACCACCGATGGCGATGAGAACACCGCCATCTCCCCGTGGTCCGTGGGCTCCGCGTGGGCGCCGACCATCGAGAAGAAGAACGGCAAGTACTACTTCTACTACTGCGCGAAGTTGCCGAACGGTACATCCGCCATCGGCGTCGCCGTGGCCGACAACCCGGCCGGCCCGTACAAGGCCGCCGACCAACCGCTGGTCACTCGCACGATGGAAGGCGTCACCGTTGGACAGGCCATCGACCCGTCCATCTTCACCGACCCGAACACCGGCAAGTCGTACATCCTGTACGGCAACGGTTCGCCCGCCATCGCCGAACTCAACGACGACATGGTGAGCATCAAGGCCGGTACGGTGAAGAAGCTCAACGGTCTGAACGGCTTCCGCGAGTCCGTGGTCGTCGCCTACCGCGACGGCAAGTACCACTGGACCTGGTCGTGCGACGACGCCAACTCCCCGAACTACCATGTGAGGTACGGCGTCTCCGATTCCATCGACGGCACCATCACCTACAAGGGTGTGCTGCTGCAGAAGGATTCCTCCAAGAACCTGCAAGGTACCGCGCACCAGTCCGACGTGCATGTGACCGACGCGGACGGCAACGACCGTTGGCTCATGGCCTACCATCGCCACTACACGCCGCTCGGCGTGTTCACCTCCGGCCTCGGCTACCACCGTGAAACCGCCATCGACGAGATCACCTTCGACGCGGACGGCCTGATGCAGACCATTCACCCGACCGACGAAGGCGTGTCCATTGAGATGGCCGATACGACGGCGCTTGATGGCGCGATTGAAGCGGCCGACAAGCTCGGCACCGATGGCTCTGCTTACACCGAGGCCAGCTGGAAGGCATTCGAGGATGCGCTCGCCGCAGCCAAGACGGCCAAGCAGACCTTCCTTGACTCCGGCCTGTCTCAGGCTGATGTCGATGCCGCCGCCAAGGCCCTGACCGACGCGCAGAATGCGTTGGAGGAGAGCCAGCCCGAGCCGGAGCACCCGGCCGCAGGCACGATCCTCTCCATCGCCGTGACCGCGCAGCCCGCCAAGGCCGAGTACAAGGTTGGTGAAGCGCTCGACGTTGCCGGTCTGGTCGTCACCGCGACCGTGGCCGATGGCAACGGCGGCTCCACCACCCGTGAGCTCGCCGCCGATGAGTACGAGCTGCTCGGCTTCGACTCCTCGAAGGCCTCCGACAAGGTGACCGTGACCGTGCAGTCTGTGGCCGATTCGACCAAGACCGCCACGTTCACCGTGAAGGTCGTTGCCGACGAGACGCCGACTCCGGATCCCGATCTGGCCACTGAGGAAGAGCTCAAGCAGCTCGAAGACGCCATTGCCAAGGCCGAAGCCGAGAAGCTGAACCAGGACGATTACACCGCCGATTCGTGGAAGGCCTACGCCAATGCGCTGGCCCAAGCGAAGAAGGTGCTCGCCAAGGAGAACGCCACCTCCACCGAGGTCCAGGATGCGATTCGTCACCTGACCGAGGCCCGCAAGGCCCTCGTGAAGGTCTCCGCTGATGGCAAGAAGCCGGGTGCCGTCATCTCCGACACTGGTGTCGCCGTCTTCGGCGTGGCTGGTGCCGTGGTGGTCCTCGCCGCCGCCGGTATTGCCCTGACCATCTGGCGCAAGCGCCGTATCTGACCCCTCATTTGCAAAAAACTCTCACTGACGTTGAGTCAGTGAGAGTTTTTTGCAATAGGGGGGCTTATCTCTTCGCCTGAGTGATCTGGTAGGCGGCGAAGAGGATGGCGAGCCAAATCACGCCGGCGATGACGGCGACGCGGTAGCTGGCGGAGAAGCACATCAGCACCACGACCAGTGCCAGGAACGCCAATACCACCCACGGGGTTACTTTGGCGAACGGCAGCTTGAAGTGAATCGCGTCGAGCGCTTCCTTGCCGGACTTGCCGGCCAGTTCGGAATCCTCGGGAGCGCCGCCCGCGGCGACCACCTTACGGAACTTCATTTCGGTGAGCATGATCATCGTCCAGTTGATGATGCCGGCAATGGTGGCAATCGACATCAGGTAGTTGAACGCGAACTCAGGCCACACGAACACCACGACCACGGCGATGGCGGTGATCGCGGCGGACGTCAGCACGCCGGCCACTGGCACGCCGCGCGAGTTGAGCTTGCCCAAGTAAGCGGGCGCATTGCCCTGCTTGGCCAGCGAGTACAACATGCGGGAGTTGGCGTACAGGCCGGAGTTGTAGACGCTCATCACAGCGGTCAGGCACACGAAGTTGAGGATGCCGGCGGCCGCGTGGATGCCTACGGAATCGAAGATTTGCACGAACGGGCTGGGAACATCGTCTCCGCCGATGGTGTTCCACGGTATGACGGCCATGATTACGCCGAGCGCGCCAATGTAGAACACGAGAATTCGCCAGATAATGTCATTGGTGGCGCGGGGAATCGTACGACGAGGGTCCTCGGTTTCGCCGGCGGTGATGCCGATGAGCTCGGTGCCGCCGAAGCTGAACATCACCACGACAAGCGCCATCAACAGGCCGGTCCAGGTGCCGTCTTTGGTCTGCTCCATGAGACCGTTCGGGAAGAAGCCCCCTTCCAAGGTGAACCAGTTGGCAAAGCTCGCTTTGATGCCGGATGCGGTGGGCAGAGCGAAGATGATGACGGCCAGGCCGCCGACGATCATGGCAATCACGGCCACAATCTTGATGATGGCGAACCAGAACTCGAACTCTCCGAACTTGGAGACGCCCAGCAGATTGGCGGCGCAGATGACCACTAGGAATACGGCTGCCGACACCCAGGTCGGAATCGCCGGGAACCAGTAGTTTACGAATTTGCCCACCACGGACAGCTCCACCATCGAGACGAGGATGTAGTTGAACCAGTAGTTCCAGCCGGAGATGAAGCCGGCGCGCTTGGACCAGTAGCGAGTGGCATAGTAGCTGAACGCGCCCGCCTTCGGATCCTCGACGGACATCTCGCTCAGCGCGCGCACGATCATGAAGATCGCGAGGCCGCCGATCAGGTAGGCCAGCAGAATCGAGGGGCCGGCCAGCGCGATGGATTCGCTGGAACCATAGAACAGGCCGGTTCCGATAGCGCCGCCCAGTGCAATCAGCTGGATGTGACGGTTCTTCAGTGACTTGCGCAGCGTGGCCGGCACCGGCACATCGTCGGTTTCGCGCGACTTCTTAGGTGCGTCAGTAGTACTCATTGTGCTCTTCTCTCGAGTCTCTTTGATTTTTAGCATGACCGGCGGGAGGTCGCCATGCGCAACGCTCGTCATTGTAAGGCGCGGCATGCCGTAATGCCAAAGAATGCCGATGCCAGCCCATACCGGTATTCGCGTTTGATCGAAACAGCTAAAGTCGGCAGTGGCCTATCAAACCATCCCCACCAATTCACTGCGAGACGGGCATGCCCATGGTGAAAATGGTGTGGGCCACTGATTCCGGAGATGCTGCGAGGTCGGTGGCGAGCCAGTATTGCAGTAGGCCGATGCTGCCGGATACGGCGAAGCGCATGCGCATTTGGGCCTCGACCGGGTCGTTGGCGGCGGGCTGCAGCTGCTCGGCGACTGTCTGCCGGCTGTAAATAAGTCCCAGTAGCTGCTGTTGGAAGCCGATATCTGCTTTCGGGCTCATCAATACCTGCAGATGCTTGCGATTGTCGGCGATGTATTGGCAGATACGTTCGATGACGTGCTCGATGCCGGCTGAATCAGGCTGCGCGAGCAACTGGTCGAGCGCGGCAGTAACCCAGGCCATGGTCTCGTCTTCGATATCGTGCAGTAGATCTTCAATGCTTGTGTAATGCGCATAGAACGTGGAACGGTTCACGTCCGCCCGCTCGCACAATGCCTTGACGGTGATGGACCCAAGCGGCTGGTCCTGCAGCAGCTCGACGAGCGCGTCTTGCATGGCGAGCCGTGTGTATCGGGTGCGGCGGCTTTCCGTCAAATCCTTGGCCATGGCATTCTCCCCAAGTTCCGACAACTCACAATCCAACTGTTGGTTGCAGAACCGACACAGTGTTGTTTTACTTGAGTATAGCAAGGGAACGCAGGTGGCATTGCGAATGGAGCGGGCCGTGGTGGGAACTGTTGGAGGTGCGTGATGGCATATATCGAATTCGATCATGTGGTCAAGGAATACCCCTCCGGCAGCAGCGTGATTCGGGCGCTCGATGAGGCGAGCTTTACCGCCGATCAAGGCGAGTTAAGCGTCATCCTCGGCCAGTCAGGCGCAGGCAAGACCACGGCGTTGAACATTCTGGGCGGCATGGATACCGCGACTTCAGGCCGCGTCATTGTGGGCGATCGCGACATCACCGGATTGCGTAAGCGCGATTTGGTGACCTACCGGCGCAACGACATCGGCTTTGTCTTCCAGTTCTACAATCTTGTGCCGAACCTGACCGCGCTGGAGAACGTGGAACTTGCCTCACAGATTTGCCCCGATCATTTCGACCCGGCGGAAACCCTGTACAAGGTCGGACTGGGGGAGCGCATGGGGAATTTCCCGGCACAACTGTCCGGCGGCGAACAACAGCGTGTATCCATCGCCCGCGCGATTGCCAAAA
>ERZ836939.3746-NODE-3746-length-12378-cov-4.663718_pt1 | contig 12378 bp, 10 predicted proteins | sample MGYA00519912_ERZ836939 | MGnify/ENA primary metagenome ERZ836939 (study PRJEB31850, sample SAMEA3708810) | human gut metagenome | biome: human gut; feature: human-associated habitat; material: faeces | place: China | collected 2014 ... | reverse complement strand
AAGCTGCCCCGCCGCTCCCTGGAGGAGCTGAAGAACATGTCCTATCAGCAGCGGGCGGTGTACGTGATGAAGCTGTTCCTGGACGGGTTCTCCGTCAAGGAGCTCACCGACTTTGCCAACGCCGCCTACGGGCCGGAAAAGTTTGACACCCCGGCGGTGGCCCCGGTGCGCGCCCTGGACTCCAACACCTTCTGTCTGGAGTTGTGGCACGGCCCCACCTGCGCCTTCAAGGACATGGCCCTGCAGATGCTGCCCCACCTGCTCACCGCCTCCCTGCGGAAGCTGGAGGAGGAGAAGACGGTGTGCATCCTGGTGGCCACCTCCGGCGACACGGGCAAGGGGGCCCTGGAGGGCTTCCGGGACGTGGACCACACCAAGATTCTGGTGTTCTACCCCAAGGACGGGGTCTCCGCCATCCAGGAGCTCCAGATGGTCACCCAGGAGGGGGACAACGTGGGGGTCTGCTCGGTGTACGGCAACTTCGACGACGCCCAGACGGGGGTGAAGCAGCTCTTCTCCGACGAGAAGCTGCGGGAGGAGCTGGCCCAGCGGGGCTACTTCCTGTCCTCGGCCAACTCCATCAACTGGGGCCGGGTGCTGCCCCAGGTGGTCTACTACATCTCCGCCTACTGCGACCTGCTCCGGGATGGACATATCCAGCTGGGGGACCCGGTGAACGTGTGCGTGCCCACCGGCAACTTCGGCAACATCCTGGCGGCCTACTACGCCCGGGACATGGGGGTGCCCATCCAGCGCCTGATCTGCGCCTCCAACGCCAACAATGTGCTCACCGACTTCCTGCGCACCGGCGTGTACGACCGCAACCGCACCTTCTACAACACCATGTCCCCCTCCATGGACATCCTCATCTCCAGCAACCTGGAGCGGCTGCTGCTGGCCATCACCCAGGAGGACAGCGAGGTCCGGAAGTACATGGAGCAGCTGAAGGAGACCGGCCACTATGAGGTCAGCGAGCGGGTGCGGGACAAGATCCAGAAGCTCTTCATGGGCTACTGCTGCGACGACGCGGAGACCCAGAAGGTGATCGGCGCCATCTACAAGAAGTTTGACTATCTCATCGACCCCCACACCGCCGTGGGCTTCTCCGCCCTGGAGCAGTACCGGAAGGAGACGGGGGACGAGACCCCGGCCATCGTGGCCTCCACCGCCAGCCCCTTCAAGTTCTGCGACAATGTGCTCTCCGCCCTGGGGGTCAAAGAGCAGGCCCAGGGCCTGGACATCCTGGACCAGCTCAGCCAGGTGACGGGAGAGCCGGTTCCGGCCCCCCTGGCCGCCCTGCGGGACAAGAAGCCCCGATTCCACGAGACCGTGGAGAAGGACCACATGGTGGACGCGGTGCTGGAGATGCTCAGCGCGCCGAAACAAGACAACCACTAAAGGAGCTGCGTCTATGTCCCTATACGCCATCGGAGATACCCATCTGTCCCTGGGCGTGGACAAGCCCATGGACATTTTCGGCGGGGGGTGGGCCGGCTATGTGGAGAAGCTCAGGGAGGGTTTCTCTCAGATCGGCCCGGAGGACACGGTGGTCCTGTGCGGGGACCTGTCCTGGGGCATGAGCCTGGAGCAGGCGAGGGAGGACTTCGCCTTTCTGGACTCCCTGCCCGGCGGGCGGAAGATCCTGCTGAAGGGAAACCACGACTACTGGTGGACCACCGCGGCCAAGATGGAAAAATTCTTTGCCGAAAACGGGTTTTCCACCCTGGAGATCCTGCACAACAACTGCCGGCTGTACGGCGAAGTAGCTCTGTGCGGGACCCGGGGCTGGTTCTATGAGGAGGAGCGGGGCGAACACAGCGCGAAAATTTTCAACCGGGAGCTTTTACGCCTGGAGGCTTCCCTAAAGGCGGCGGGGGAGCGGGAGAAGTTCTGCTTTCTCCACTACCCGCCCCTGTACCAGGGGTACCGCTGCCAGGAGATCCTGGACCTGCTGGAGCGGTACCAGGTGAGCCGGTGCTACTACGGCCATCTCCACGGGGGAAGCCACCGCCTGGCCTTCTCCGGAAGGCTGGGGACGGTGGAGTACCACCTGGTGGCGGCCGACTATATCGGCTTCCAGCCGAAAAAAATCTTAGATTAGCGAAAAATTCCTGGGAAAAAACGAAATTTGGGCTGGTCAAACCGGCCTGTATCTGGTAAAATATCGTCTCGAAAGTATACGGCGCGGCGGCTGAGCGCTTGAGGAACGCCGCTTCGCGCCCACAGGAGGAAGAATTCATGAAGGTCACCAACGTAGAGAAAAAAGAAAACAGCACCGTGGAGCTGACCATCCAGGTAGAGCCGGATGCGTTTGAGGCCGCGGTTCAAAAGGCATATCTGAAGGCCCGCAAGAACATCGCCGTCCCCGGCTTCCGGAAGGGCAAGGCCCCCCGCAAGATCATCGAGGGCATGTACGGCACCGCCGTGTTCTATGAGGAGGCCATCAACGACGTCTATCCCGCCGCCTATGAGGAGGCCGTGAAGGAGCAGAACCTGGAGGACATGGGCCACCCCGTCATGGACATCGTGGAGGTCAACAAGGAAAAGGGCCTCATCTTCACCGCCCTGGTCTCCGTCCGCCCCGAGGTCACCCTGAAGGCTTACAAGGGCCTCACCGCTCCCAAGGCCGAGGTGAACGTCACCGACGAGGACATCGAGAATGAGCTCCAGCCCTATATCCGCCGGGCCACCCGCCTGGTGTCCGTGGACCGGGAGGCCCACATGGGCGACACCGCCGTCATCGACTTCGAGGGCTTTGACGACGGCAAGCCCTTCGAGGGCGGCAAGGGCGAGGACTACAGCCTGGAGATCGGCTCCGGTTCCTTCGTCCCCGGCTTCGAGGATCAGCTCATCGGCCTGAAGGCCGGCGACGAGAAGGACCTGGACATCACCTTCCCCGAGGACTATGTGCCCGATCTGGCCGGCAAGAGCGTGGTCTTCAAGGTGAAGGTGAAGGAGGTCAAGGAGCCCCAGGCCCCCGAGGTGGACGACGAGTTTGCCAAGGACGTGTCCGAGTTCGAGACTCTGGCCGACTTCAAGAAGGACCTGGGCGAGAAGCTGCAGCAGCGCCGCACCGCCGAGGCCCAGAACGACTTCGAGAGCGCAGTGCTGGATCAGCTCATCGACAACCTGGAGGCCGACATCCCCGACGGCATGGTGGAGACCCAGCTGGACAAGATCATGGACGAGTACGCCATGCGCATGTCCGGCCAAGGCATGTCCATGGACGACTACCTGAAGATGATGGGCATGACCCCCGAGATGCTGCGCACCTCCGCCAAGCCCTCCGCCCTGCGTCAGGTGAAGACCCAGCTGGCTCTGGAGGCCGTGGCCGCCGCCGAGAACATGGAGGTCACCGAGGAGGAGTGCGAGGCCGAGGTCAGCAAGCTGGCCGAGCAGTACAAGCTCACCCCCGAGCAGGTGAAGGCCGCCGTCTCCGTGGACGCCCTGAAGCAGGACCTGCTGCTCCAGAAGGCCTCCAAGCTGGTGGTGGACGAGGCCAAGGTGGGCGAGGCCCCCAAGAAGGAGGAGGCCGCCGCCGAGGAGAAGCCCAAGAAGGCCACTCGCAAGAAGAAGACCGAGGAGGCCGCCGGCGAGGAGCAGCCCGCCGAGGAGAAGCCCAAGCGCACCCGGAAGAAGAAGACCGAGGAGAGCGCTGAGGAGCCCAAGGCGGAGTAAGAGAGAGACAGTCGACCCGGGGCGGCTCAGGCCGCCCCGGGTGGATTCACATCCAGGGAGCGGAGAAAAAAGCTCCCATTTCCCTGAAACATGGAATCATGTTCCGGTCCGGCGGGCATACTTTGGTATCACCGTCTAAAAAGGAGTATTATCTATGAGCTTAGTTCCCTATGTAGTAGAGCAGACCAACCGGGGAGAGCGTTCCTACGACATCTTCTCCCGCCTGCTCAACGACCGCATCATCTTCCTGTCTGAGGAGGTCAACGACACCACCGCCTCCCTGGTGGTGGCCCAGCTGCTGTACCTGGAGAGCCAGGACCCGGACAAGGAGATCCAGTTTTACATCAACAGCCCCGGCGGCTCTGTCACCGCCGGCATGGCCATCTACGACACCATGCAGTATGTGAAGTGCGACGTGTCCACCATCTGCATCGGCCTGGCCGCCAGCATGGGGGCCTTTCTCCTGGCCGCCGGCACCAAGGGCAAGCGTCTGGCCCTGCCCAACGCGGAAATCATGATCCACCAGCCCTCCGCCGGCACCCAGGGACAGATCACCGACATGGCCCTCCACCTGAAGCGCCTGGAGGTGGTCAAGAGCCGGATGAACCGCATCCTGGCCGAGAACACCGGCAAGAGCGTGGAGCAGGTCACCGCCGACTGCGAGCGGGACAACTTCATGACCGCCCAGGAGGCCCTGGAGTACGGCCTGATCGACAAGGTCATCGAGAAACGGTGAATTGGAGGGGCCCGCGGGACATTCCGCCCTCTCCCACCGCGGAAACTATGAGGTAAGAGATTCATGGCAAAAAACGACGAAAAGCGCGCCATCCGCTGTTCCTTCTGCGGCAAGCACCAGGATCAGGTCCGCCGGCTCATCGCCGGCCCCGGCGCCTATATCTGCAACGAGTGCGTCCAGCTGTGCATGAGCATCCTGGAGGACGAGAGCGACCTGATCCAGGACTCTGCCGCCGGGGAGATTCCCGACGCCATCCCCACCCCCCGGGAGATCCACCAGGTGCTGGACCAGTATATCATCGGCCAGGAGGCCGCCAAGGTGGCCCTGTCTGTGGCGGTATATAACCACTACAAGCGCATCTACTTCGGCGGCGGGGACGACGTGGAGCTCCAGAAGAGCAACATCCTGCTCATGGGCCCCACCGGCTGCGGCAAGACCCTGTTTGCCCAGACCCTGGCCCGGGTGCTGAAGGTGCCCTTCGCCATCGCCGACGCCACCACCCTCACCGAGGCGGGCTACGTGGGCGACGACGTGGAGAACATCCTCCTGCGTCTGGTCCAGGCCGCCGACTACGACATCGAGCTGGCCGAGCGGGGCATCATCTATATCGACGAGATGGATAAGATCGCCCGGAAGAGCGAGAACACCTCCATCACCCGGGACGTGTCCGGCGAGGGCGTGCAGCAGGCCCTGCTGAAGATTCTGGAGGGCACCGTGGCCAACGTGCCGCCCCAGGGCGGCCGGAAGCACCCCCACCAGGAGTTCATCCAGATCGACACCAAGAACATCCTGTTCATCTGCGGCGGCGCCTTCGAGGGCATCGACAAGATCATCGAGGGCCGCCTGGATAAGCGCTCCATGGGCTTCGGCGCGGAGATCCAGAGCAAGAAGGAGCGCAATGTGGGTGAGCTTTTGAAGGAGATCCAGCCCCAGGACCTGCTGAAGTTCGGCATCATCCCCGAGCTGGTGGGCCGACTGCCCGTCATCACCACCCTCCAGTCCCTGGACCGGAAGCAGATGGTGCAGATCCTCACCGAGCCCAAGAACGCCCTGGTGAAGCAGTACCAGAAGCTGCTGGAGTATGACGACGTGGACCTGGAGTTTACCCAGGACGCCCTGGAGGCGGTGGCCGGCCGGGCGGTGGACCGGGGCATCGGCGCCCGGGGCCTGCGGGCCATTCTGGAGGAGGTCATGAACAAGATCATGTACGACGTGCCCTCCGATCCCACCATCGCCAAGGTGACCATCACCGCCCCCTGTGTGACCGAGGGGGCCCAGCCGGAGATCATTCGGGACCCGGAGCGGCAGGCCCGTCTGCCCCTGGGCAAGGCCGCCCTGCGGCCGGAGCGGGGCGGAATGCCCGGCACCAACGTGGGCTGAGGCCCGCAAATCAATTTGAAACTGAACAGCCCCGCGGTCCCTCCAAACGGCGGGCCGGGGCTGTTTTTTCAAACCTGAGCGGCAGGGGAAGGGGACTCACCCGGCCGCCTGTGTTCAGATCCCAGAGAGGAAGTGAGAACCATGAAGAAAGAATGGACGATGGAAGAGACCGTCAAGATGCCGGTCATTGCCCTGCGGGGGCTGACTGTGTTCCCCAATGTGCTCATCCACTTCGACGTGTCCCGGGAGATCTCCATCAAGGCGCTGGAGGAGGCCATGGCCTCCGGCGATCCGGTGTTCCTGGTGGGGCAGAAGGACATCGGGGTGGAGTACCCGGAGGCAAAAGACCTTTACACCGTCGGCACCGTCTCCAACGTGCGCCAGATCCTCCGCACCCCCGGCGACAATGTGAGGGTGATGGTAGAGGGGGGCGCCCGGGGCAGCCTGAAGCGGCTGCTGCGCTCCGCCCCCTTCCTGGAGGCGGAGGTGCAGCCCATCCAGGAGGAGAAGGCGGGGCAGAACTCCGCCAAGACCGAGGCCCTGATCCGCTCCACCTATGAGATGTTCCGCCAGTACACCGAGCTGGCCCCCAAGACGGCCCCCGACCTGCTCATCAACGTGCTGGCCAGCGAGGACCCGGGGTATATCGCCGACTTTATCGCCCAGAACATCGCCATGCGCAACAGCGACAAGCAGGCCATCCTGGAGGAGCTGCGTCCGGTGCGCCGCCTGGAGCGGCTCTACCGCCTGCTCACCCGGGAGGTGGAGATCTTGGGGCTGGATATGGAGATCCAGAACCGGGCCCGGGAGCAGATGGCGGACAACCAGCGGGACTACTACCTGCGGGAGCAGATGAAGGCCATCCAGGCTGAGCTGGGCGAGGGCGAGGGCGGCGGAGACTCGGAGATCGGGGACTACCGCAAGAAGATCGCCGAGGCCAAGCTCCCCGACGAGGTGCGGGAGAAGCTGGAGAAGGAGCTGGGCCGGCTGGCCAAGCAGCCCTTCGGCTCCTCCGAGGCCACGGTCCTGCGCAGCTATCTGGACGTATGCCTGGAGCTCCCCTGGGGCAGGAAGACCCGCGAGCGGGTGAGCGTGGAGGGGGCCCGGAAGGCCTTGGACCACGACCACTTCGGCCTGGACAAGGTGAAGGAGCGCATTTTGGAGTTCCTGGCTGTAAAGCAGCTGGCCCCTGATCTGAAGGGGCAGGTAATCTGCCTTGTGGGTCCTCCCGGCGTGGGCAAGACCTCGGTGGCCATGTCGGTGGCCCGGGCCATGAACCGGAAGCTCGCCCGCATTTCCCTGGGCGGCGTCAGCGACGAGGCGGAGATCCGGGGCCACCGGAAGACCTATGTGGGCTCCATGCCCGGCCGGATCATCGCCGCCATCAACCAGGCGGGGAGCTGCAACCCCCTGATCCTGCTGGACGAGATCGACAAGCTGGGGCGGGACCACCGGGGCGACCCGGCGTCCGCCCTGCTGGAGGTGCTGGACGTGGAGCAGAACAGCACCTTCCGGGACAACTTCCTGGAGGTGCCCTTCGACCTGTCCGACGTGCTGTTCATCACCACCGCCAACACCACCGACACCATCCCCCGGCCCCTGCTGGACCGGATGGAGGTCATCGAGCTGCCCAGCTACACCGACGAGGAGAAGCTTCAAATTGCCAAGCGCTACCTGCTGCCCAAGGAGATGAAGCGCCACGGCCTGGAGAAGAGCCAGCTGAGGGTGTCCGACGGGGCCATCCGGGCCATGATCGTCTCCTACACCCGGGAGTCGGGCGTCCGCGTGCTGGAGCGCCGGATCGCCGGCATCTGCCGGAAGGCGGCCATGCGCCTGGTGTCCGACGGGGACGTGAAGCAGGTGAAGGTCACCGACAAGGATTTGAAGGACTTCCTGGGCGCCCCCCGATACTACCCGGAGCGCCAGGTGCTGGAGGAGCGCGTGGGCGTGGTCAACGGCCTGGCCTGGACCTCGGTGGGCGGAGAGCTGCTGGAGGTGGAGGTCAACGTGGTCCCCGGCTCCGGCAAGGTGGAGCTCACCGGCAACCTGGGGGACGTGATGAAGGAGTCCGCCCATGCGGCCCTCAGCTTCATCCGCAGCCAGGCGGACCGGCTGGGCATCCCCGCCGACTTCTATAAAGAGAAGGACATCCACGTCCACTTCCCCGAGGGGGCCGTGCCCAAGGACGGGCCCTCCGCCGGCATCGCCATCACCACCGCCATGGTGTCCGCCCTCACAGGGGCCCCTGTGAAGCGGGGCATCGCCATGACCGGCGAGGTGACCCTGCGGGGCCGGGTGCTGCCCATCGGCGGCCTGCGGGAGAAGACCATGGCCGCTCTGCGCAACGGCATCCAGACGGTCATTATCCCGGCGGACAACGCCAAGGACCTGGATGAGATCGACCAGACGGTGCGCAATGCCCTCCACTTTGTGCTGGTGGACCAGGCGGACCAGGTGCTCTCCGAGGCCATCCGCACCCCCGGCGGGGAGGCGGAGGTGAGCCGCGCCCTGGAGGACAACCTGCCCGGCGGCAAGAGCCGGGGAGCTGCCCGCCTGCGCCAGTGAGGAGGGAGCCATGCCCATCAATTTACAGAAGGCGGAGTTCATCCTCTCCGCCGCCTCCCCCAAGGACTTTATCCGGGACGAGCTGCCCCAGGTGGCCTTTGCCGGCCGCTCCAACGTGGGCAAGTCCTCCGTCATCAACCGGCTGCTGAACCGGAAGAATCTGGCCCGGGTGGGGGCCGCCCCCGGCAAGACCACCCACATCAACTACTTCAACATCGACAGGGCCTTCTACCTGGTGGACCTGCCCGGCTACGGCTACGCCAAGGTGTCCAAGGGCGAGCGGGACCGGTGGGGCAAGCTCATGGAGAGCTACTTCGCCGACCGGTCCCAGATGACCCTGGGGGTCATGATCGTGGACTCCCGCCACAAGCCCACGGCGGACGACTGCACCATGGCAAAGTGGTACCGGGACGCGGGCTGCCCCGTGGTGGTGGTGGCCAACAAGCTGGACAAGCTGAAAAAGAGCGAGGTGGAAGGAAACCTCCAGCGCATCCGGGAGACCCTGGAGCTGGGGGAGGACACCCCCTTGATCCCCTTCTCGGCCGAGAAGGGGACGGGCAAGGAGGAGCTGCTCCGCATCATCCTGGCCAGCGTCAAGGAAGCTTAACAAGAAATTGCAGCGCCCCGGTTCCCTGTGCGGTACCGGGGCATTTTTATGGAGAGGAGGGGAGCGGTACCGGCTCATCGACCGGGCCTATCCCGACGAGCTGGAGCTGTGAGGGAGGCGGACGCCCCGGAAAATTTTCCCGGTCCGGTTGCGTTTTTTGGAAAAGCCGGTATAATAAAACCGAAACGACGCTCAGGTCTGGGCGCAGAACAGAGAAAAGTGAGGACAAAACTATGGATTATGCCAAGGAATCCCTCCGCCTCCACGGGGAATGGAAGGGAAAAATCGAAGTGATCGCCACCGTGCCCGCCAACGACAAGGAGTCCCTGTCCCTGGCCTACACCCCCGGCGTGGCCCAGCCCTGTCTGGAGATCCAGAAGCACCCGGAGAAGAGCTATGAGCTCACCCGCCGCCACAACCTGGTGGCCGTCATCACCGACGGCACCGCGGTGCTGGGCCTGGGCGACATCGGCCCCGAGGCCGGCATGCCCGTGATGGAGGGCAAGTGCGTCCTCTTCAAGCGCTTTGCCGATGTAGACGCCTTCCCCCTGTGCGTCAAGACCAAGGATGTGGACGAGTTTGTCCAGACTGTCTACAACATCTCCGGCTCCTTTGGCGGCATCAACCTGGAGGACATCGCCGCCCCCCGGTGCTTTGAGATCGAGCGCAAGCTGAAGGAGAGGTGCGACATCCCCGTCTTCCACGACGACCAGCACGGCACCGCCATCATCGCCCTGGCCGGTCTCACCAACGCCCTGAAGGTGGTGGGCAAGAAGAAGGAGGACGTGAAGGTGGTGTTCTCCGGGGCTGGCTCCGCCGCCATCTCCATTACCAAGCTGCTGCTCCAGGCCGGTTTCCAGGACATCACCCTGTGCGACAAGTTCGGCGCCCTGTACGAGGGCAACCCCGAGATGAACTGGGCCCAGCAGGAGATCGCCAAGGTGACCAACCGGGAGAAGAAGCAGGGCAAGCTGGCCGACATGATGGTGGGGGCCGACGTGTTCATCGGCGTGTCCGCCCCCAACCTGGTCACCCCCGACATGGTGCGGACCATGAACCAGGACGCCATCGTCTTCGCCTGCGCCAACCCCACCCCGGAGATCTTCCCCGACGACGCCAAGGCGGGGGGAGCCCGTGTGGTGGCCACCGGCCGCAGCGACTACCCCAACCAGATCAACAACGTGCTGGCCTTCCCGGGCATTTTCCGGGGCGCTCTGGACGTGCGGGCCAGCGACATCAACGAGGAGATGAAGATGGCCGCCGCCCAGGCTCTGGCCGCCGTCATCCCCGACGAGGAGCTCTCCGAGGACAACATCATCCCCAAGCCCTTCGACCCCCGCGTGGTCCCCGCCGTGGCCCAGGCCGTGGCCGAGGCCGCCCGAAAGACCGGCGTCGCCCGCAAGCTTTCTTGAAAGAAAGCTTGGCAAAGAACTTTGTGCAAAACTTCGTTTTGCCTCTGTGAGAACTGTCAGGTTTCGGAGGGAAAGATAGTGTGAAAGGGAACTGTCAGAGTTTCCTGGAGGTGAATTGGCCGAAGACCAAGAGAAGCCGGCCTGGGCCGTTCACGTGCAGTCAATCCGCGTTTCTCAGCGAAGCGGAGAATGCGGTGCAAAAGAACGTTATGTCCCTGGTTTCCTGAAAGAAAAGAAGCAAAAAACTTTGCGAGACTTTCCCAGGAGGTATTTTATGAGGGCATTCGATTATCTGTTTTTGCTGGGTGTGCTGTTTCTTCCGTCGTTAATTTACGATTTGCTTTTCGGACATGAAGCGTTTCGAAATCTGCTGCGGGATAAAATTCGCTTGATTGAGCTTTGTGTGATTTCTTTCGTTTTAGTTGGAATAGTCCGGCTTGTTTTAGCCAGCTATCTTATGATCAGAGAACTGCCTCTGGCCGCGAAATTTTAATCTTTGGAGCCAACCGGGCGGGGGAGGAGTGCATCCCTCCTCCGCCTGTTGGCATATCACGAAGAAAGGCGGGAAGCGCGGTGAAGCGTGGACTTGAGGAGGCCTCCTAAAATCCAATCAATTTTAGGAGGTAAATGAGATGAACTTTACACCAGTGGACTGGGATGCCTGGGAGCGGGCGGAGGTGTTCCGCCACTTTATCCGGGATCTGCGCTGTGTCATGAGCCTGACGGTGGAGGTGGACATAACCGATTTTCTGCGGGCCGTCAAGGGGAGAGGGCTGGCCTTCTACCCGGCCATGATCTGGGTGACAAGCACGGCGGTCAACCGCCGGGCGGAGCTGCGTATGGGCTGGGATTCAGCGGGAAATCCCGGCATTTGGGACGTGGTCTCCCCGTACTACGCCCAATTTCACCGGGAGGACAGCCGGTTTGCCAAACTGGTCACCGAGTTCGACCCGGACTTCTCCGTCTTTTACGAACGCTTTCAGGAGGATCAGGTCCGCTTTGCAAGCTGCCGCGGCTTTGACCAGCGGGAGCTTCCACCCAACACCTTTGACCTGTCCTGCCTGCCATGGGTCCACTACAAATCCTTTGACATGCACATCTTTGATGAGGGGACGTATCTGGCTCCGGTGATCACCTGGGGCAGATATGAGGACGACGGGCGGGGAAGAATTACTCTGCCGCTGTCTCTGAACATCCACCACGCGGCGGCGGACGGCTTCCACCTGTGCCGCTTCTTTGCCGATGTGAAGGAGGAGCTGGCAAAATTTTAGCCGGGCCCTCCCACTGCAAAAAGGAGGTTGAAGAGGGATATGGACGCAAGTCGCCGTTTTTATCGATTGATCCAAATTTTTGCTGCGGCATGGGGGCTGTCTGTGGCGGTGTTTTGGCTCTTTTGCAGAGACCCCCAGATGGCGATGCTCCATGTCATAGTGGTGCAGTACCTGTTTCTGCCGGCGCTCACCCTCCTCCTGTCGTTTTTCCTGGGCAGAGAGAGACTGTCCATCCCACAGGCCGGGTGTGTGCTGCTGGGCTTCTCCGCCGCATATCTGCTGTGCCGGCTGCTCACCCTGTCCCTGCTGGAATATCTCCTCTCAGGCGCCGCCGCGCTGCCGGGCCTGTACGATGTTCTTGCGATTCTGTTCCTTTCTGCCGTCGGGCTTCTGATTGGCGCGGCGTCAAAAAAGAAACATTTGACTTGACGTTTCCCAAAGTGCTGCACCATAGCTCCCTGACAATCGGACTTGTGATATGCCCAGGGGCAAACGCCCCGGAAGCGTTGGCTCGGAACCCTAGGCGCAGGCGCGGAACCGCACCAGCCGCAATTTTTGCAAACCCAGGGCCCAGTGGCCCGGCGGGAATTTAGATCGTCACTCAGATTTTGCGCGCCGGAAATTCTCTTGAGACTTTCAAGCATGTGTCCCTCGTAATGGGGGACCGGGGGTAAGCGGTCCTATGGGCACGAAGTGCCCGTCGGCCGCGTCCCCCGGCGATCCTTTGGT
>ERZ836939.3742-NODE-3742-length-12401-cov-4.402965_pt1 | contig 12401 bp, 10 predicted proteins | sample MGYA00519912_ERZ836939 | MGnify/ENA primary metagenome ERZ836939 (study PRJEB31850, sample SAMEA3708810) | human gut metagenome | biome: human gut; feature: human-associated habitat; material: faeces | place: China | collected 2014 ... | reverse complement strand
GGTTTTCTTTTTGCTGTTTTTTCTGCATCCCACTTTCCTTCGTGATTGAGCTTATACTGTCCCCCTATCCATCAACAAAGGTTTTCATATTGTTGAGGAATGAAATATGCGCGGCGATTTATGTTTCGACTAGCTCAACATAAATCGCCGCGCAGTCACATTGTATGGAGGGAATCTAGGCGGAAATACTTACGGACTTCAGCGTCTTTCTCAAAAAAGAAAACCGGAGTTCCTCACACGCAGGGACATTTTAACTTCTCCCGACGATTTGAGTATTGTTGCCTCTGCCTGTGAGGCCTCCACTTTTATTTTTTGATCAATCCGCGAGTCCTAAGGGGGGAGCGCAGGCTCCCCTTTATATTATTAGGGGAAATCCCCCCTTCGAGTATTGGAGTGTTTCAAAATATTGTCATTTCAGTAAACAAGAGATGTGTTTTGTATCATTTCATTCTGCAACGTTATAGCCAATTTGCTTCAGTATTTTGATAAATGATTGATCTGCCTCGTAATCATCACATATATCAGATGATGACAACATATTTCTTACTTTAGTTATATTGAGCTCAGTTCTTTTATCCTTTTTCCAGCATAACCCATTTGTAGGAATCCTATGCGGACCAACAGTACTTCTATCACCGCGCCAGTGCACGCAATACAAGCAGCACTTATTATATGGGTGAGCACCAAAATCTGGCTGAGGAGGGGCAGCTGGATTATCTACTATCGGGAATCCTAGTAAATCTAAAAATTGATTTACTAGGCTCCAACAAAACTGATCTAAGTTGTCGGTGTTCACATCAATAGGAGTATTAAAATCCTCGGTTGTTTTAAAGTTTCTTTGAAGCTCCTTCAATGTTTCTTCTGGCATTTTTCGAAAAAATTGAAAAACTTTTTTATTATTTATTTTACAACTCGGAAAATAGCGCGCGCCATTACAATTCCTACGTCCTTCAAGCCAACTCCTTATGGTTTTTTCGAGTGGCTCTTCCTCTTTTTTTACACCCGCCTCTTGAAAAAGGCAGAGTATGATTTTCCACTGACTATAATTTACAAATTTGGTATTAGAAATTGTACGTGCAAATATGCGCCAAGTCATAAAAGTTCTTCTCCTTTTGTGTAAATCAAATGCGGCAAAAAGGCGGCATCTGTGTGTGTATTTTTTTAAAAAAATAAGGGGTAACATAGTGCTATCCGCGGCGGTAATAATCAGAAAGAGTGATTATATTGGGAAAATCTATCCTGGTACCATATACCTAGCCCTACTCATGCTCTTCACTTATGTGACGCGACATACTGCTGTTCTCTTGGGCAATTCGTCTACGTTGAACAAACGGGAGAAAAATCCACCAAGGTGCAACCGGACTACGCCTGCTGTCCTCAGTTTAGCAAATCCTTCGGTCAACGCACAGACTATATTTTCATTCCCAGCTGTGATGGCGTTTCATGAGGTGTTGAATGTTTAAAGGCAATAGAACAATAGGAGTTGATTTTATGTACAACAAAGTGAGAAGCATTTCTATCGACGGATTCAAAACCGACTATATACAACTCCAAGATTTGGAGGGGGGACAAGATGATATCTGGTTCATTGTAGATGACAAGTTTCTCTCTAAGAAGATTGTAAACTATCGAAACTTCACCCCAGGGGCCCAACAGAAAGAAAAGCACAAGTGGCTGAAAAGACACGCAGATATTGAAATGGAAATTTCAGTATCCTCTGATCTTCCTAATGCCTCCCGCAAGATCCACCTGCCCAATGGTCGAGTTCTGTCAAACTCAAGGGAGAATTTGTCAAAGGGGGTAGAAGGTTTTCTAAAGATAATCGATCTCTTTGAAACCCCAAAGACCGGCTGCTACATAGCCGCTGCTATCCTCACCGGCTTTCATGCCGCAGCGATACGGGAACGCGTTCCCTCGTTTCGAGCATGGATATGCTGCTTCTCAGACAATCAGACCCTAAAAGATATTTTTAAGGAGATCTCCAAAGCGGTGGTCTTGAAAACTAGGTGGGAAAAGCACAAATACAAAATCCACCGCAAAAGAGTTTTGGACTACCAGAGATATCTAAGAGAAGATCGCCTAGAAGCCGGATTTTCAGACTTTAGCCGGGTGAAGATACAAGGCATCCAGGGAATCCGAATCCCCATCCCCTATACAAACACATTCGCTTTGGTAATGAATGCTAATGCAGGACAAGTCCGAGAGGCTACTCCTTACTTGGAAAATGCCGCAGCCATATTTTTAAACTGTGGCCGAGCAGAGCCTGCTCCACTCCGACTGACATCGAACGATCTGTCTGGCTTTCACCCGGATGTTCTGGCTCAATTCAAACAAACGGCACCATATATCTCTGCCATGCTCCGTCAGTGGTGGGAAGCATTCGACAGCGATAAATCGGAATGCGAATGGGCCAAAGAGATGGAATGCCGAGCTCGGGCTGCATTTACAATTTCGGATAAACGAATTGTTCGCTTGGAGATAGAGTCCCAAGCGATGAGGCTGCAACTGCTCTACCAAGTACTCCTATATTTCATTGAACGGTCTGTTTTTTGCGGTCTTCTATCGGAGGAAAATGCTGCGCATTACCAGTCTGTTGCCCAGCAAGTATTTGCCCCCGAGTCCCCAATCTCTAAACCCACAGCTATCCTCCGCCAAGCCAATGCACCAGATGTATTTTTGGCAATTATGAGAAAGTTGGCCGCTGACCATTCCGACTCTATTGTTCCAGAAGGTCAGGAGTGTGTCAAGCATAAAAATTTCTTCGGTGCTTGGCGCACAATCAGTGATGTACGTTACCTGGTTATGGAGGAGGACGCCTGGGCCCAGTGGTTTTCCAAAGAGGTGAAGCATATGAAGGAGGTAGTATCCCCGAAGCTCGACAGTGGGAATCAGAGGAGTGCCTTTCTCCGACCTCTGGGAGAATCAGCACTCATTAAGAAGTCCGGGGACAATCCCCGCTACCGCTACGATTTGTTTAAAAACGGCACTCGGGAGAAAACATACGTAGTTGCCATTCCTGCTGACTCGCTTCAGGTTCCCGCAGCATGATAGGGGCAAAAAGTCCGGCAAACCAGCTTCTACCGTGGCAACCCTGTTTGCCAGACTTTTTGTCAAAATCACATTTAAATATTCAACTTTTTCGCCAAATAAACTAAGGAGAGATAATATTATGGCCAGTTTTAATAATCAAAACAGCGGATTGCAGTTTATGACTGCAATGGCAAGCAATTTTAATGTTGCAGGAGATTTACCAATAGAGGATGTCCATAACCCCTCTAATGACGCTGTTCAGAATGATTTTAATGCGGATACTTCTGCAACACTGCATCCAGTTTGCCCTGACCCGGATGTGGGCTATCAGCCCTTGTCGGATTATTTGGTGGCCAAACTGTTACGCCGTACTATGCAATACTTCAAAAACTTTTGTGCGGCTAGACAGGTTGAGTTAGATACAAAATATTGGAAACGCTACACGCGGCGCATTTTGGAGACACAAAGCCCTGACAAAGCGCTGGTTATCTCCTCTCCTGCCGGATCTGGGAAATCAACCTGGATGCAGTCATTCCTTCTGGCTCTGAGGGATGTAATGAAAGAGCAGCCTGAGTTTGATCTATCCTTGGTCGGAGTAGTCGTCGTGCTCCAAAAGGTTGAGGATCTGAATGAGCTGGCTGACCTTCTTAACCAAGACTGCGCTGAAGATCATCCAGTCATGGTCTCTTTGCAAGGGTGGACTGACTCGGGCTCACGCCGAGGCCTCTGCCGTAACCCATCGGTTGACAATTATGAAGCTTGTCTTCGTCAGCAATGTCCCTACGCTGGGAAGTGTCCTATTCTACACTTCTCGGAGGATGCCAAGACAGCTCCAATTGTGGGGATGACACAAGAGCGGTTTTGCCAGCTGCGGGAGCAGGGCCTGGACTCGGTGCTCTATCGTCAATGTCCGGATGGACAAGAACACCCGCGCCGGTACATCCTATTCGACGAAAAATTCCAAATGGCCTCTGTCACTGCGGTTAATGCCGATACGATCAATGACGCCTCCAAGGCATTCTCTGCGTTGATTCAAAAACTTGATCTCACCGATCAACGCGTATGCGGACTGCAACAGAGGTTGGACCGCACTGTAAGGCGGCTATTTCAACAGCTGCGATACGATCTGCGCCTAGATACTGAGGAAGGCAAGAAAGATATTTTGGTGGGAGTATTGACATTGACGGAGGATATGAAGAAGGAATATGCAGATTATTTTCGGTTCCGCAATTTTATGGTTCAGAGTGGAAAGAGGTATCTCAACCGTTCCCTTTCGGACATCCTCCTGGTTCTGGATCATTTGTTCCAGGGGGGGCAATGCCTCTTTACTAAAACAGAAGGGTTCACCATCCATTATATTCAACCGCCGCAAATTCTGTTTGGGAACAGCCTGTCAATTATCTTCGATGCCACGGCCCAAGTAGATGAAGACTATCAGTCCGTCAAGCATCTTTCCATTTTCCTGAATGATGAGCCTAAACGTACAGAACGCAAGGTAGTCTTTACTTGCTACAACCACGAATCATTCAACGTCACCAAGACTGCTATGAATTTGGGGTGGAAACTCCCCCTTTTGGTACGGAAAATATCTCAAATCGTCTCCTCCTCCAAAGAAAACGACAAGTTTTTCGTATGTACCTACAAAGATTACTCTGTTGTGTTAGCCAAGGAGTTAAAAACTTACATGTCGCCAAACGATTATAAAAAAATTCTTCTGATGGCCGATCGCGAGGAAGACACCCTCCCATACTTCAATGGAGTCAATGGCTCGAACGCGTTTAATAAGGCCACTCACGTGATCTTAGTTGGCTACCCAAGACTCCCCCTCTCCACCTACTTAGCCCTCGCGTGTGCCGCCTACGGAATGTCGGCAATAGAGACGGAGTTTGAAATGTGTCTCTCTCAAAAAGATAAGATCACCCAGAACGACCTCTGGCAGCTTCCCTCTGTGCAAATGTACATGGCTCACCACCTAGCCGCCCGGATGGAGCAGGATATCTACCGCTGCGCACAACGCCGCCCAGATTTTAATGGAGAAATCCATGTACACTTATTCCTTCCTCCTAGGGACGCGTATAGATTGTTGAAAGAAAGATTGCCCGGCGCAACTCAGATAGATGAAGATGAGGAACCGGCAAACCTACTTCAACTCAAAAGGAGTTTTCGCTCATATCAAGGCAACAAAACCTCCTATGGACGGCTTGAGAGTTTTCTGTCGGAATGGGATGGTGAAGAAATTTCCGTAACCCAACTGCGAGAGCAGCTTGGGATCAGCGTAGCCGTCTGGAAGGACTTGATGAAAGATAGTGACGTCAAGGCCTTGATGAAGAAGCATGGTGTTGTGCCTGTTGGACGCGCCGCAAACCGGAAATGGACGCAATCCCGGGATCTCTGCGCATAACACTTCCGGTTTCTGACCCTATCTGAACTATATATTATAACCATGAAAGGCGGTGATGCTTGGAGCACTGATGGGATTTACGGCCAGATAATACATCGAACATGGAGGTATAAAGATGAAAGAAACAACAGTTTATCGCTCGATTGAGGAGTTGCCCCTGGTTTTAAACATTGAGATTTTGATGGCTATCCTGAACATAGGACGAAACAGCGCCTACGAACTAGTGCGCTCCGGACAGATCCGAAGTTTTAGGATCGGTACCCAAATCCGAATCCCCAGACAAGCAGTGGCAGACTTCCTTGCCAATACAGCAGCCTGAGCTGCTGGTCAGGTCAAACAGCAGAGTGCCGGGGGTTGTCGAACGACGACTCCCGACACTCTTTAAATAAGGAGGATTTTCCATGGCATCTAAACAAAACGGCACCCGCAATGCAGCCGGCGCAGGAAGCATTCGCAAAAAGGCCGTCACACGAGGTGGGAAGGAGTATATCTACTGGGAAGCACGGTACACCGCTGGATACGACCCCGGAACAGGAAAACAGGTTCAGCGTTCGATCACAGGGAAAACCCAGCGAGAGGTGGCCCAGAAATTGCGAGAAATCACAGCTGAGTTAGACAGCGGCACATATCAGGAGCCCAGTAAAATGACCGTAGGCGAATGGTTGGACACCTGGCAAAAAGAGTATTTGGGCAACACCAAAGCTCACACAAAAAAATCCTATGAAGGGATCATTCGGAACCATATTCTCCCGGAGATTGGTGCTGTAAAGCTGTCCGCTCTCACGCCAATTCAAGTACAACGTCTGATCAATGGAGTAAAGAGCACAAAAAAGAGCAGTCAGAATCAGCCAGTCAACCCCAAAACCGTGAAAAACGTCCACGGAGTTCTCCACAGCGCGCTAAACCAGGCGGTCCAATGCGGGTACATCCGCACTAACCCCGCCGATCGAACCATCCTTCCCAAACGCTCAAAAGCGGAGATCCACGTGCTGGAGGACAAGCAGGTCCTAGAGTTTCTCAAGGCTATTCAGGGACACCGCTTTGAATACTTATATCAGCTGGATCTATTTACCGGTTTGCGGCAAAGTGAGCTGTTGGGACTCCAGTGGCCGGATATCGACTTTGAACATCAAACCATTCAAGTGAAGCGTCAGCTGCTGTACCTGGGCGGCGGCAATAAAGGGTATCAATATGCAATACCCAAAAGCAACAAGCCCAGAACCGTTGTCCTGCCGGATCTGGCCCTTCAAGCTCTGCGCCTACAGCAGAAGAAGCAGAATGAGCTGCGCCTGTTGGTGGGACCGGCGTGGAACAACCCGGATAATCTGGTGTTCACCGATGAGATGGGCAGCCACCTGAAACACGATGTGGTCTATCGGAACCTCAAGCGAATCTTTACCGCCATGGGTGTTCCAAACCTGCGCTTCCACGATCTGCGCCACTCCTATGCGGTGCTGTCCCTTCAGTCTGGGTGTGACATCAAAACCGTGCAGGAAAATTTAGGGCACTACGCCGCAGCTTTCACTCTGGACACCTATGGTCACGTGACTGAACAAATGCGCCGGGATGGTGCTGACAAAATCAACCGCTACGTGGAAGGCATGGAAGAAAAAATGGGGTGAATAATCCCGTAAGGGAAAACATAAGGGAAAAACCGGTCAGAATGCAAAAAAGAAATCCTGTAACCGTTGTGGCTACAGGATTTCTTTTTGGTACGCCCGAAGGGACTCGAACCCCCAACATTCAGAACCGGAATCTGACGCTCTATCCAATTGAACTACGGGCGCTTATCAATCGCTCAGTTATTATAGCAGGATTGCCGTGAGTTGTAAAGTGTTATTTTCAATTTTTCTTTCTTTTTTCAAAGTCTCCTTGGAATAGCCGGCACGGAGTCAACTCCAGAATCGTTCCGGTGCCCTTTACTCCCGCCGGTTGATATGGTATGATAGATTGATTTTTAAGATAAAAGGACGGTTTTCCATGGACGGGTGGAAGAAAAACGCATCGCTTACACTGGAGATCACTGGTTATACGGCAGAGGGGATGGGAGTTGCCCGCTGGGAGGGTCGGGTCGTTTTTATCCCCGGGACGATCCTGGGAGAGCGCTGGGAGGTCCAGCTTTTAAAGGTAAAGACTAACGTGGCCTGGGGACGGGCTGTCCGCCTGCTTGCCCCGTCGCCGGAGCGCGTGGAGCTGGACTGCCCCCTGGCGGGGCGGTGCGGCGGCTGTCAGTACCGGCACATGACCTATGAGGAGGAGCTGCGCGCCAAGCGGCAGCGGGTCCAGGACGCGCTGACCCGGGTGGGCGGCGTGTCTCTGGAGCTGCCCCAGGTGCTGGGGGCGGAGAACCCCCTGCGCTACCGAAACAAGGTGCAGTTCCCCGTGGCCCAGGAGAAGCGGGGGCTGGCGGTGGGCTACTACCGCTCCAGAAGCCACGACGTGCTGGACGTGGACGACTGCCTGCTCCAGCCCGAGACTGTCACCACCCTGCGCCGCGCCTTTAAGGGCTGGATGGAGCGGTATCGAGTCCCCGCCTATGACGAGGGAACTTGCCAAGGCCTGATCCGCCACCTTTACGTGCGCACCAACCAGGCGGGCGAGGCCCTGTGCTGTGTGGTGGCCAATGGGACTCGCCTGCCCCACGCCCCCGAGCTGGTGCAGTCCCTCCGGCAGGCGGCGCCCACCCTGGCGGGGCTGGTGCTGAACACCAACACCAAGGACACCAACGTAATCCTGGGTCCAAACTACCGGACCATCTGGGGGCGGGATTTCCTGGAGGAGCGGCTGTGCGGCATGACCTTCCGCCTGTCCGTCCCCTCCTTCTTCCAGATCAACCGGGCCCAGACCGAGCGGCTGTACGCCCAGGCCTTGGAATTTGCCGGCCTCACCGGCCAGGAGACAGTGTTGGACCTGTACTGCGGCATCGGGACCATCTCTCTGGCCCTGGCCCAGCGGGCCGGTCAGGTGATCGGGGCGGAGATCGTCCCGGAGGCCGTGCAGGACGCCCAGGCCAATGCCGCCCGCAACCAGGTTTCAAATGCCCGGTTCCTGTGCGGCGACGCGGGCGAGGCCGCCTTTCAGCTGGCCGCCGAGGGGGTCCGCCCCCAGGTCATCTGCGTGGACCCGCCCCGGAAGGGGCTGGCCCCGGAGGTGCCGGAGATTCTGGCCTCCATGGCGCCAGAGCGCATCGTCTACGTCTCCTGCGACCCGGCCACCCTGGCCCGGGACGTGAAGCGCTTTGGGGAGCTGGGCTACCCGTCGGTCAAGTCCCAGGCAGTGGATCTGTTCCCCCGGACCGCCCATGTGGAGACCGTCGTGCTGCTGCGGAAAGCGGCCCCATAACCGTTCCACCTCTCCGCCCTGTCTCCACATTCTGTGGAGGCAGGGCGGATTTTCTTCTCAAAAGCGGAAGCTGAGAGACCTCGGGAAGAAAATTCCCCCTCTCCATGATAAATTCACAATTCCATGGTATACTCCCTCCAGGTGATGGCTTATGAAATACATTTTAATCGTAGAGGATGAGCCGGATATCCAGGAGCTGCTGTGCGCCTACCTCCAGGACGCGGGGTATGGGACCGCAGCGGCCGGAGACGGGGTGGCAGCCCTGGAGCTGTTCCAGTCCCGTCCCTTCGACCTGGTGCTGCTGGACCTGATGCTGCCCAAGATCGACGGTTTCGGGGTCTGTGAGCTCATCCGGCGGCAGTCCCAGGTGCCGATCTTGATGCTCACCGCCCTGGATGGTGAAGGGGAGCAGCTCCGGGGATTCCGGCTGAACATTGACGACTATGTCACAAAGCCCTTCTCCATGCCCGTCCTGCTGGAGAAGATCCGGGTCATCCTCCGCCGCAGCGGCGGAACTGTGGAGGACGGCCCTCTGCGCTACCGGGAGCTCTCTCTGGATCTGGACGCCCGGGAGGTCCGCCTGGAGGGCCGCCCCCTGGAGCTGACCGCCCGGGAATTTGAGCTGCTCCACACTTTTCTGTCCGCGCCGGGCCGGGTGTTCACCCGGGAGATGCTGCTCTCCAAGCTGTGGGGCTATGACTTCTTCGGCGACGAGCGGGTGGTAGACAGCCATATCAAAAACCTGCGCCGCAAGCTGGGGCGGGACTACATCGAGACGGTGAGGGGGGTGGGCTACCGTGCTGCCAAGGAAGCTGAGTGAGAGCCTCACCGCCCGGGTGTTTCTCATCACCCTGCTGATCCTGCTCTTCGCCGGGGCAGTCACCTTCGGGCTCATCGCCTGGGCCACCCCCAGCACCTACACCGCGGTGGTCACCGACGACCTGACGGTCCAGGTGGACCAGCTGGTGGACCAACTGGCCGGGACGGAGGAGCAGAGCTGCGGCCCTCTGCTGGACCAGTTTATCCGCACCTCCGGGGCGGAGGCCATGCTGGTGGGGCCGGACGGCCGGATTGCCGACACCGGCTCCCAGCTGGCCGTCCAGTCGGTATATGAGGACAGCTCCCTGGTCATCACATCCGTCCAGGGGGATTCCACCGTCACCTATGACGCGGGAACCTCCCATACAGACGACACGGTGGCCGTCACCATGTCCGAGCAGGCCACCATCACTGCGGAGGTGCGCTTTGCCGGCCAGGAGGACTCCTATACCCTCTACGTCACCCCCCGGATGGAGGCGGAAAACCTGGCGGTCCGCGCCCTGGCCCAGATGGCCCCGTGGATTCTGCTGGTGCTGTTGGTCTTTTCCCTGCTGTGCGCCCTGGTGTACTCCCGCTACATCACCCGGCCCATTGTACGCCTGAGCGGAATCGCCGGAAAAATGGCACAGCTGGACTTTCAATGGGAGAGCGGCGAGAAGCGCGGGGACGAGATCGGCCGGCTGGGCCGCAGCCTGGACCAGATGGCCCGGAAACTGTCCGCCGCCCTCACCGACCTGGAGGGGGCCAACCGGGCCCTGCGGGGGGAGGTGGAGCGGGAGCGGGAGCTGGACCGGCAGCGGATGGCCTTCTTCAACGCCGCCTCTCACGAGCTGAAAACCCCGGTCACCATTTTGAAGGGACAGCTCTCCGGCATGCTGGAGGGGGTGGGGGTATACCAGGACCGGGACAAGTACCTGCTGCGCTCCCTCCAGACCACCGGGCGGATGGAAAATCTCATTGGGGAGATGCTGGCCATCTCCCGGATGGAGTCCGGCGCAGCCGCCCTCCGGCAGGAGACGGTGGACTTGTCCGCCCTGACGGCGGAGCGGCTCCAGCAGGACGGGGAACTGTTCCGCCAGCGGGAACAGGAACTGGTTTCCGCACTGACCCCGGGAGTCCTGGTCACCGGAGACCCCTCCCTGCTGGGCAGGGCAGTGGGGAACCTGCTCTCTAACGCTGCCCTCTACTCCCCCCAGAGGGCCCGGATTCGGGTGTGGTGCGGCCTCCGAGACGGCCGCCCCGCTTTGACGGTGGAGAACACCGGGGCCCGCATCCCGGAGGAGGCCCTGCCCCACCTGTTCGAGGCCTTCTACCGGACCGAAAACTCCCGGAACCGGAGCACCGGCGGCAGCGGGCTGGGACTCTACCTGGTGAAGATGATTCTGGACCGGCACGGGGCAGAGTGTGCCATTGAAAATACGGAAGACGGGGTGAAGGTCACGGCACAGTTTTTACCCTGTCACAGTCCTGGACTTCCCACGGAAGATATGGTACGATGAATCAAACAAACTTGAAACGCCGAATTGGGAAGGGATACCTATGGAGAAAGTCATTCTGATCCACGGCTCCGGGCACAAGGCGGCCAGCTGGAACGAGACGGTTTCCCGCCTGGATTGCCGCGGAGACGTCCTGTGCCCCGAGCTCTCCTCCCTGCTGATGGGGAAAGAGGCCAGCTACCCCAATCTCCGCGCCGCCTTTGGGGCGTACTGCGCCCAGGCCGGCGGTCCGGTCCACCTGTGCGGCCTCTCTCTGGGCGGCATCCTGGCCCTGGACTACACGCTGGAGCACCCGGAGGCCGTCAAAACACTGGTGCTGATCGGTACGCCCCACAAGGTTCCCAAGGCGGCCTTCGCCCTCCAGAACGTGGTGTTCCGCCTTCTTCCCCAGTCCACGTTTGCGTCTATGGCCTTTGATAAGAAGAATACCTTTGCTTTGGGAAATTCTATGAGAGATCTGGATTTCAGCGGCAGAGTGCAGAAGATCCGGTGCCCCACCCTGATCCTCTGCGGGGAGAAGGACCGGGCAAACATCAAATCCGCGCAGTTCCTATCCCAAAAATATCAAAGGCGCGCAATTACAGTCGATCACACAGACCGGCCATGTGGTGAATGAGGAAAACCCCGGTGCTTTGGCCAAGCGTTTGAATGAATTTTATGCCCCATATTCTTGAGAGTACCTGAGATCATACCAGCGATAGAGGCAAGAGATCGATGAACTTCGATTTATGAGGTAGATGGTTATGAAAAAGAAACTATCCTTGATAGTTTTAGTGACTATTATTTGTGTCACTGCCGCTTTTATATATTTTTTTACGCGGATACCAAAAGGAAATACTCCAGAAAGCAGAGAGAGTATACTGAATGCGGCGATCTCAAAGGGCATCAATTGGACTATTGCAACGGAAATAGAACTTGATGGTTACATCATAAGTGGAGCGTACAGTACGGATGATCGATCTACACTTTCCATCTTTGAGCCAGTGGGGAATGGAAATTACAGGTTTATGACCTCAACAAACCGAAATAATGATGAAATTATTATAAGTGGTGCGGTCATAAACGGGAAGTGGTATGATCTGGTCTGGTTTCACGGGGCCAAGACAGAGTACGCAGAGATCACTTACACAATAAGCGGACAACGACAGAATCCCTTGAGATTCAGTACAGAAGATATGGATATTCTCTACCAGGAACAGCCGGCCAAGGAATATTCCATGCAGGTCGTCTACTATGATAGGGACGGAAAAAAGTACGAATAAATGATTTCCTATAAAAAGCGCCAGATGCAGTGGCCTGTTGGCCCTGCATCT
>ERZ836939.3741-NODE-3741-length-12405-cov-3.299676_pt1 | contig 12405 bp, 8 predicted proteins | sample MGYA00519912_ERZ836939 | MGnify/ENA primary metagenome ERZ836939 (study PRJEB31850, sample SAMEA3708810) | human gut metagenome | biome: human gut; feature: human-associated habitat; material: faeces | place: China | collected 2014 ... | reverse complement strand
AAGATTATATCTGAAAATCTTGAGGAATATTATATTGATGAAGATGATTTATCAAAAGGCATAAAAAAAGGAATTAATCTTCCACTTGAACTTGATGGCGGAATAGTAGGAGTGATAGGAATGACAGGTGGATATGAAGAGGTTATAACGTCTGGAAAACTGTTAAAAAAGATGACGGAAATTCTTTTGATGGAGAGTCGTGCAAACTATAGACAGCTTATGAATAAGCGTGTAAGGAATGCTTTCTATGAAGAATGGCTTATAAATGGAGGATATAAGAATGCTGATTTAGAAGACCGTGGAATGGCTTTGGGAATAGATATTAATAAGCCAAGAAGAGTGTTTATTGCCAGCATAGATGAGTTGGACAACCTTAAAGATTCACAGCAGGGACAGTCTCAGATTGCAAAATTTGAGAATGATGTTGATGTATTTTTAAAGAGAAATAATTATAAAATGCATTTCAGGAACGCTTCAAGACAGATAATAATCATAGATAATATGGATACAGAAGATGTGGTTAAATTTGCAGAAGAGCTGGCAGGATATGTGTGGGAAAAAGATAAGTTTGAACTGAATATTGGTATAGATTCAGCTCAAAGCTATGATATGCATGAAGCTTATGTTGAAGCACATAGGGCATGGACGGCTGCAGCTGAAAAACATGAACAGATTATATGCTATGAGGATATTAGTCTTGAACTTTTAATAAGCAATGTACCGACAGAGATTAAGCTTGAATATTTAAAGAAGGTATTCAAAGATATGGATTATAATGATATATGTGAAAATATTGCGTTGATGAAAGCGTATTTTAATGCACAGGGATCAATACAGAAAGCAGCAGACAATCTGTATATTCATAAGAATACATTACAATACAGAATATCAAAACTGAAAGAAATAACAGGACTTGATGTCAGGAAACCAACAGAAAGTCCAGCGTTGTATCTGGCATACATAATTACTGATGAATTAATTAATGAAAAATATGATTTACCATTATTGTTACATAATACAAAATAAAAATGATATTATGTGCTGTGTAACATTTTGCTATTGAACTTTACATGCTATTATTGTGTCATACAAAGCACAAAGATTTGTGCAAACCGTACAACAATAAAATAGAAATGAGGTGTTTTTATGACAGGAGTAGCATTGATAATTGCATTTGTCTTGGCTATCATTGTGATGATAGTTGCAATTTCTAAGTTTAAGGTTCATCCTTTCTTAGCAATTATGGCGGTATCACTTATTCTTGCAATGTTGGCAGGGATTCCATTTGTTGATACTGTAAAACCAGACGGAACGAAGGTGTCTGGAATTCCAACAGTTATAGGAGCTGGATTCTCAGGTACATTCAGCAGCATCGGTATTGTTATTATATTAGGTGCATTGATTGGATCGGTACTTGAAAAAACAGGAGCAGCATTGAAGCTGGCAGATATGGTAATTAAGGTAGTAGGAAAGAAAAGACCAGAACTTGCAATAGAGCTTATGGGCTGGGTTGTTTCAATTCCTGTGTTCTGTGACAGTGGTTTTGTAATTCTTAATCCAATAAGAAAAGCACTTGTAAAAAGAACAGCAGTTTCAAGTGTAGCAATGACAGTAGCACTTTCAGCAGGACTTTATATTTCTCATGTGTTTATTCCACCAACACCAGGTCCGATAGCAGCTGCTAATACACTTGGAGTTGGAGATAATCTTTTACTTGTAATGGGACTTGGTGTTGTATGTTCAATATTTCCTCTTATAGCAGGTCTTGTATATGCTAAGTTTATTGGAAAGAGAGTAAAGAGTGCTGATGAAGTAACAGACAATGGAGAGGTTACCAAGACATATGAAGAATTAGTTGCAGAGTATGGAAAACTTCCTAATGGATTTAATGCATTAGCTCCAATTCTTGTACCAATCATTCTTATGGCACTTGGTTCAATTTCATCAATGGCTGGCTGGACCGGCGCACTTGACATAGCATGCCAGTTCCTTGGAAAACCAATTATAGCACTTGCTGTTGGTACAATATTTGCAGTAATCCAGCTTGCAACGGCACATAAGATGTCCGATTTTTACAATATTACCAATGAGACATTAAAGACAGTTGGTCCTATACTTTTTGTAACAGCAGCTGGTGGTGTGTTAGGAAAGGTAATTTCATCAAGCTCAATGGTTGCATTTATTACACAGCATGCAGAAGTGCTTTCAGCAGTTGGAATATTCTTCCCATTCCTTCTTGCAGCAATATTAAAGACAGCACAGGGTTCTTCGACGGTTGCAATTACAACTACAGCAGGTATCATTGCTCCACTGCTTGGAGCACTTGGACTTGCATCACCTGTTAAGACAGTGCTTTGTGTAATGGCTATAGGCGCTGGTGCCATGACAGTATCACACGCTAACGACTCATACTTCTGGGTAGTTACTAATTTTGGTGACATGAATCCTGAACAGGGATATAAGACACAGACAGTGTGCACATTAATAATGGGTATTGCAGCAATGGTTGAAATATTTATTCTTTCATTAATTTTATAATATAAATGTTACATAATGCGGCTATACTTATGAGAACTATATGGACTTATCAGTATGGTCGCATTATTATATAAAAGAAAGATTATAATAACAATACATTTAGAACAATATCAGGAGGATTATATATGGTTATAGGCTTTGTTGGATTGGGAATAATGGGAAAACCGATGGCAAAGAATCTTTGCAGAGCTGGATATACATTGATTGTTAATGACCATCATAAGGAAAATGTCGATGAACTTGTACAGGCAGGTGCGAGAAGTGGTGATTTAAAACAGATTGGCACGGAGAGTGATGTGGTTATAACAATGCTTCCAAACAGTCCTCAGGTAAAGGATGTAATGCTCGGGGAAAATGGTATTGCGGGTTATATGAAAAAAGGAACATGTTTTATAGACATGAGTTCAATTAATCCTGTCGACAGCAGATATATTGGTGATGTATTAAAAGAAAAAGGAATTGATATGCTTGATGCACCTGTGTCAGGAGGAGAACCTAAAGCAATAGATGGAACAGTTGCATTTATGGTTGGTGGAGATGAGAAAACATTTGATAAGTATAAACAGATTCTTACACATATGGGTTCATCAGTTACAAGATGTGGTGAACTTGGAGCTGGAAATACAACAAAACTTGCCAATCAGATAATTGTTGCATGTAATATCCAGGCAGTTTCTGAAAGCTTCATTCTGGCAAAAAAAGCCGGAGTAGATCCTGAGTGTGTATTTGAGGCAATAAAAGGCGGACTAGCAGGGTCTACTGTTATGAATGCCAAAGTTCCAATGATGATAGAGGATAATGTTGAACCGGGCTTCAGAATTGATTTACATATTAAAGATTTGAATAATGCACTTGAGTGTGCTCATAGTGTTGGAGCTCCAGTACCGATGACAGCACAGGTTCAGGAAATAATGCAGTATCTGCATAACAATGGAGATGGAAGCAGCGACCACAGTGCAATTATACATTATTATGAAAAACTGGCAGACACAAAATTATAAATGTTGTTGACAGGTTATTATAATGTCAGGAAGGAGAATCTTATGAATAAAGAATTAAGAGCGGTTGCAGATAATATAATTGATGCGGCAATTAAAGCAGTTCTTCCGGATGAAGCAGTTAAGAAAACACTTAAAGACAGGAAATTTGATGGAAAAGTTATTCTTGTAGCAGTAGGAAAAGCCGCATGGCAGATGGCAAAGGCGGCAAGTGACTGTCTGGGAGACAGAATAAATGAAGGAATTGTAATAACGAAGTATGGACATGTAAAAGAGCCGATTGAAAGAATAGAATGTTTTGAGGCAGGCCACCCTGTTCCAGATGAGAATTCATTTAAAGCAACACAGGCAGTTATTGAGATGGTAAGCGGACTCAATAAGAATGATACAGTGCTTTTTCTTCTTTCAGGTGGAGGAAGTGCTTTATTTGAGAAGCCGAAGATTACAGGAGAAGAATTGCAGGATATAACTAATCAGTTACTTGCATGCGGTGCAGATATTGTTGAGATTAATACGATAAGAAAACGCTTATCAGAAGTAAAGGGCGGACGGTTTGCAAAATTATGTGAACCGGCGCATGTATTATCAATAGTATTATCAGATATACTTGGTGACCCACTGGATATGATTGCTTCAGGTCCGGCATGTGCAGATACAACAACATGTGAAGAAGCATGGCACATTGTAGAAAAATATAATCTTAATATAAGTGAAGATATAAAAAAGCTGATGGATATTGAGACACCGAAGAAACTGGATAATGTAACAACTTTTATTAATGGAAGTGTGCGTGAATTATGCAGTGCAGTATCAAGGGAATGTTCAAAGTATGGATATGAACCAGTAATGCTTACGGACCAGTTATGCTGTCAGGCAAAAGAAGCCGGAAGTTTTCTTGCATCTATAGCAAAGACACATTGTAAGTCAGGAAAGAAGCTGGCATACATAGCAGGTGGTGAAACGATTGTTAATATTACAGGACATGGGAAAGGTGGAAGAAATCAGGAAATTGCATTATCGGCAGCGGAAGGTATTAAGGGAATGTCAAATGCAGCAGTATTCAGTATAGGCAGCGATGGAACAGACGGACCTACGGATGCGGCAGGTGGATATAGCGATGGTGATACAGCAGGAGTTTTAAAGAATAAAGGAATAGATATATTTGAAGTGCTTAAGAATAATGATGCTTATAATGCTTTGAAACTAACAGAGGGGCTTATTATAACAGGACCTACGGGAACAAATGTTAATGATGTTTCTGTGCTGCTTATATCAGATTGATAAGGTACATAAAGCGATAAAAATATATAATTTAATTATTTATTATAGTGTAAAGCCAGTATTTTGCTGGCTTTATATTTTTTTAATAAATTCATTAGCACTCACCTCTTGACAGTGCTAACAATGAGATGTATAACATCAATTGTAAGAGGAAAACAATAGATAAACAGTGAAGTTAAGCATTCATTGTAATAGAAGGAGGTAATCGTATGAACATTAATAAGTTTACACAGAAGTCTATTGAGGCTGTTAACCAGTGCGAGAAGATTGCCTACGATTATGGTAATCAGGAGATTGATCAGGAACATTTTCTGTACAGTCTCTTAACTATAGAAGATAGTCTTATCGCGAGCCTGATAGAGAAGATGGGAATTGATAAGGATGCATTTATAAAGAATATTGAGACTCTGCTTAGCCAGAAGAATAAGGTTTCAGGAAATGTACAGCTTTATGTAAGCAATGATCTTAATAAGGTTTTAGTAAATGCTGAAGATGAAGCAAAGAGAATGGGGGATGCATATGTTTCTGTTGAGCATCTTATGCTTGCGATGATTGCAGCACCTAACAAGGGCATAAAGCAACTTTTTAAGACATATGGAATTAACAGGGAATCATTCCTGTCAGCACTTGCCACAGTAAGAGGCAACCAGAGTGTTACTTCGGATAATCCGGAGGCAACTTATGATACTCTCAGCAAATATGCTACAGACCTTGTAGAAAGAGCCAAGGACGGAAAGCTTGACCCGGTTATCGGCAGAGATAATGAAATCAGAAATGTAATAAGAATCCTTTCCCGTAAGACGAAGAATAATCCCGTTCTTATTGGTGAGCCTGGTGTTGGTAAAACAGCAGTTGTTGAAGGACTTGCACAGAGAATTGTAAGGGGAGATGTTCCAGAAGGCTTAAAGGATAAGAAGCTTTTTGCACTAGATATGGGCGCGCTTGTTGCAGGTGCAAAGTATCGTGGTGAATTCGAGGAAAGACTTAAGGCTGTACTTGACGAGGTTAAGAAATCTGAAGGACAGATAATCCTGTTTATTGATGAGATTCACACTATTGTCGGTGCAGGTAAGACAGAAGGTGCTATGGACGCAGGCAATATGTTAAAGCCTATGCTTGCAAGAGGTGAGCTTCACTGTATTGGTGCGACAACGCTTGATGAACATCGTCAGTATATTGAAAAAGACCCTGCACTTGAACGTCGTTTCCAGCCTGTTATGGTTGATGAACCTTCAGTAGAAGATACAATATCAATCCTTCGTGGTCTTAAAGACAGGTACGAAGTTTATCATGGTGTTAAGATTACAGATGGTGCGTTAGTTTCTGCTGCAACATTGTCTGACCGTTATATTTCAGAGCGTTACCTGCCTGATAAGGCTATTGACCTTGTCGATGAGGCATGTGCAATGATAAAGACAGAACTTGATTCAATGCCGGCTGAACTTGATGAATTGCAGCGTAAGATAATGCAGCTTGAAATTGAAGAGGCAGCTCTTAAAAAAGAGACAGACAATCTCAGCAAAGAGCGTCTGGGTAATCTTGAAAAAGAATTGTCAGAACTTCGTTCACAATTTAACCAGCAGAAAGCAAAATGGGACAACGAAAAAGCAAGCGTTGATTCCATAAGCAAGATTAAGGAAGAATTAGACCAGTTAAATAACGAGATAGCAAAGGCAAAGAGAAATTATGACCTTGAAAAAGCCGCAGAACTTCAGTATGGTAAGCTTCCGGCATTGCAGAAGAAGTTAAATGAGGCAGAAGAAAAGGTTAAAAATAAGAATCTTGACCTTGTACATGAGAGTGTAACAGAGGAAGAAATCGCTAAGATTATATCAAGATGGACAGGTATTCCGGTTGCAAAACTTTCTGAAACAGAGCGTCAGAAGACACTTCATCTTGAAGATGAACTTCACAAGCGTGTAGTAGGACAGGATGAAGGTGTTACAAAAGTAACAGAAGCTATTATTCGTTCTAAGGCAGGTATAAAAGATCCTACAAAGCCTATCGGTTCATTTATGTTTTTGGGACCTACTGGTGTCGGTAAGACAGAACTTGCAAAGGCACTGGCTCAGAGCCTGTTTGATGATGAAAATAATATCGTAAGACTTGATATGTCCGAGTATATGGAGAAGTATTCAGTATCCCGTCTTATAGGAGCTCCTCCGGGATATGTAGGATATGACGAAGGTGGCCAGCTTACAGAGGCAGTACGAAGAAAACCTTACTCCGTTGTACTTTTTGATGAAGTTGAAAAAGCTCATCCGGATGTATTTAATGTGCTTTTACAGGTGCTTGATGATGGACGTATCACAGACTCACAGGGCAGAACGGTAGATTTTAAAAACACAATTATTATCATGACAAGTAATATCGGTTCAACATATCTTCTTGATGGTATTGATGAAAATGGTCAGATTAAGCCTGATGCTGAAAATCTTGTTATGCAGGATTTGAGGGCACATTTCAGACCTGAATTTCTTAACCGTCTTGATGAGATAATAATGTTTAAGCCACTTACAAAGGCTAATATTGGTAATATTGTTGATTTGCTTATTGCAGATGTAAATAAGCGACTTGCGGATAAGGAATTAAAGGTTGAGCTTACACCTGAGGCAAAGGAGTTTGTTGTATCGCATGGATTTGACCCGACATATGGTGCAAGACCACTTAAAAGATATATCCAGAAAACAGTTGAGACACTTGCAGCAAAGCTTATTCTTGCAGGTAATATCAGTACAGGTACGATACTGATTGATGTTGACGGAGATAAGCTTGAAGCTCGCAGCAAGGGTGAAGTACAGAAATAATAAAAATACAGCAGCAGCCAAATTCCGGTGTAAGCACAGATTTTGGTGTGTACGTGTAGATTAAATGACAGCCGTATGAATCAGATAAACTGATTTGTACGGCTGTCATATTCATAATCAATATTACTTAATGCAGATATTATATCTTTTTTATCTATCATAAATGATTTGCAGAATTCATCAAGTGATGAATAATTATCCCTCAGCTGCATATTTGTAAAAGAAAGCAGCATTACAGGGTCTTTTGGTAAAGTAGTCACAGTATCTCTCCTTATTGACGTTTTCCAATATATTTGCACATTTATTGAAAAAAGTAAAGAGTAATTTTGGTTGATAAAAGTTACAGGTCTGTTATAATACAAATATAAGAGTTAAACAATTAACAATGTATGGAGTTATATTTTTTGTTTGGTGCATTTTGGCACAAGAATGGAGATTGTTATGTCGGTTCAGGATTATATGTCAGCTTTAAAGCTGGGGAAAAAAGAGTATCATGCATGTGTCAATAAGGGAGCATATCCATATCTTCCGGTTCTTGAGAATCTTGTTTCAGATGATGAGATTGATTCTGAAGTAAGCCTTTCGGTTGACCAGATTCCGTTAAGGCTTGTTGTCGGAACATGTAATGCTTCAAGAACTAATGCATTTGCGGGCAATTTCATGCCGCTTCTTGACTGGGGAACGGAATTTTCTGCAAAATGGGCGAGTCTTAGTGACAGCCAGGTTAATGAAGGAATAAGAGACCCGATTAAAGTATATGAATATATGAACAAGTTTTATGTACTTGAAGGAAATAAACGTGTAAGTGTATTAAAGTATTTTAATGCAGTTACAGTCAATGCAGAAGTAATACGAAAGATTCCCAAAAAGTCAGATAATCCGGAAGTTAAGATTTATTATGAATTTATGGAATTTTACAAATGCACAAGGCTCAATGATATATATTTCAGCGAAGTGGGAAGTTTTCCGTCACTTATGAAGCTTGTGGGAATTGAGCCGGATAAAAAGATGGATGAGGATGCCAAAAAAGATTTTGTGTCATGTTTTTAAGAATGCTTTTGATTCAAGAGGCGGCGACAGATTTGATTATCCGGTAGGAGACGCATTCCTGAGATTTATTCACATTTTCGGATATGATACAGTTAAAAAGATGACACCGTCAGATATGGCAAAGAATGTTGCAAAATCATGGGCTGAATTCGTATTGTTGTCAGAAGACAGTGCAGTTGATTTAAAGATGGATCCTACTGTAAATGAGCCTAAGAAAAACATTTTGAGTTATCTCCTTCCTAGGCCAGACAGCGGAAGCAAGAAACTGAAAGTTGGATTTATATATGAAAATACACCACAGGATTCGGAATGGTGTTATGCACATGAACTTGGAAGACAGTATATAGATGATACATTTGGTAAGCAGATAGAGACGATAAGCATTACTAATGTCAAGCCGGAAAAAGATGATGAGCATGCTATTGAGATGATGATAAAAAATGGTGCAGACCTTATATTTGTCACATCTCCGGCAATGACTATAGCAAGTGTAAAGATGGCGATTGCACATCCGGATGTAAAGATTCTTAACTGTTCTCTCAATACATCGCATAAGTATATAAGGACATATTATGCAAGAATGTATGAAGCAAAGTTTCTTACAGGGGTTCTTGCAGGAGCACTGGCAACACAGAATAAGATTGGCTATGTTGCACAGTATCCTGTTTATGGTACAGTTGCTAATATTAATGCATTTGCACTTGGAGCGAAGTTTGTTAATCCAAGAGCCAGAATTTACCTGAAATGGTCGTCTGTAAAAGGTATCAATATTGAAGAGGAATTCAAGAAAGAAGATATTCACTATATTTCTGACCAGGATATGATAACTCCACAGTGTGGTTCAAGACGTTTTGGATTATATAATAATGAAGGCGTCGGCAACAGACAGCATATAGCAATGCCTGTATGGCACTGGGGTGTATTTTATGAAAAGCTTATACAGAGCATACTCGGCGGCTCATGGAAGAAAGATGAGGATTCTGACAGCGGCAGGGCTCTTAATTACTGGTGGGGCATGTCATCGGGAGTTGTTGATTTAATCTGTTCTAACAAAGTTCCGGTAGAGACAAGAAGACTGGTTGAACTATTTAGAAAAGTTATCTGTAACAATGAATTTGAACCATTTTCTGATGAGTTATATGACCAGAACCGACATCTTCAGAATAAAAAGGGACATGAGATGAGCCCGGAGGATATTATCACAATGGATTGGCTTCTTGATAATGTAGTTGGTGATATTCCTGCAATTGATGAGCTTGATGAAAGTGCAAGAGCAATAATGGTAAGTCAGGGAATTACGAGAGAATAAACATAAGTTGGGATTGAGTTGATTATGAGAATACTTGTATTAGCAGATGTTGAGTCTAAATATTTATGGGATTATTTTGAAAAGGAAAAGCTGGATGGAATTGATCTTATATTGTCTTGTGGCGATTTAAAACCGCAATATCTGTCATTTCTTGCTTCATTTTCAAAGGTGCCTATTCTTTATGTCCATGGCAATCATGATGACTGTTATGAGATTGCACCACCTGATGGATGCATCTGTATTGAAAATAAGATTTATGTATACCGTGGAGTCCGTATTATGGGGCTTGGAGGTTCTGTAAGATATAATAACGGAAAGAATCAGTATACGCAGGCACAGATGAAACAGAGGGTAAGAAAAATGTGGCTTTCAATAAAGAAACATAAAGGAATTGATATCCTGCTTACACATTCACCGGCGGCCGGAGTTAATGATGGTGAAGATCATGTTCATAAAGGATTTGACGCTTTTGTTGATATATTGGACGAATATCAGCCAAAATATTTTATACATGGTCATGTTCATAAGAGTTATAGCAATGGTTTTAAGAGAGAGGACAAATATAAAAATACAGTTGTTATAAATGGCTACGACAGGTATATAATTGACGTAGACATATAAAAATATAAGGAGGGACACTATATGGCAAAATGGGTTTACAAATTTTCAGAAGGAAATGCTTCAATGAGGAATCTGCTCGGCGGAAAAGGTGCTAATCTTGCCGAGATGACAGGCCTTGGAATGCCTATACCACAAGGATTTACTGTAACAACGGAGGCTTGTACGGATTATTATGCAAGCAGCAGAAAAATCAGGGATGAAATCGTAAACCAGATTTTTGATGCAGTTTCTTGGTTGGAGGAGATTAATGGTAAGAAGTTCGGCGATACACAAGAACCTTTGCTTGTTTCAGTGCGTTCAGGTGCAAGAGCTTCAATGCCGGGTATGATGGATACTATTCTTAATCTCGGACTTAATGATGAATCTGTTGAAGGATTTGCTAAAAAGACCGGAAATGCAAGATTTGCGTACGATTCTTACAGAAGATTTATCCAGATGTTTTCAGATGTTGTAATGGAAGTTCCTAAGTCATATTTTGAAAAAATCATTGATGAGATTAAGGAAAAGAGAGGAATAAAGTACGATACTGAACTTACAGAGGATGATTTAAAAGAGCTTATTGTAAGATTCAAGCAGGTTTACAAGGAAAATAAAAATCAGGATTTTCCACAGGAGCCAAAGGAACAGCTTATAGAGGCTGTTCAGGCAGTATTCCGTTCATGGGATAATCCGAGAGCCATTGTATACAGAAGAATGAATGATATTCCGGGTGACTGGGGTACTGCTGTTAATGTTCAGACAATGGTATTTGGAAATAAGGGCATGACATCAGGAACAGGTGTTGCATTTACAAGGAATCCGTCTACGGGTGAAAAAGGTATATATGGCGAATATCTTATCAATGCACAAGGCGAGGATGTTGTCGCAGGTGTCCGTACACCACAGCCGATTTCCAAGCTTGAAGAGGACCTTCCGGAATGTTATAAGCAATTTATGGAACTTGCATTAAAACTTGAAAATCATTATCGTGATATGCAGGATATGGAATTTACCATTGAAGAAGGTAAGCTGTATTTTCTCCAGACAAGAAATGGCAAGCGTACAGCTCAGGCAGCAATTAAGATTGCATGTGATCTGGTAGATGAAAATATGATAACTCCGCAGGAAGCTGTTATGAGAATTGATGCAAAGTCACTTGATCAGCTGCTTCATCCGACTTTTGATGAGGAGTCCTTAAAAGCTGGAAATGTGGTTGGTGAGGCATTGCCTGCATCACCGGGAGCTGCTGCCGGAAAGATTTTATTTACAGCTGATGAGGCAAAAGAAGAAGGTATCGGGGGAAAAGGTGAGCGTGTAATTCTTGTAAGACTTGAGACATCACCTGAAGATATAGAAGGTATGCATGCTTCACAGGGTATTCTTACTGTGCGTGGCGGCATGACTTCACATGCTGCTGTAGTTGCCAGAGGAATGGGAACATGCTGTGTTTCAGGATGCTCTAATATTGTGATTGATGAAGAAAAAGAAGTATTTACACTTGGAGGAGAAGAATTCCACAAGGGTGATTATATTTCTCTTGACGGAACAACAGGCAAGATTTATAAGGGCGACATTAAGACAGTAGAAGCAACTGTAAGCGGTAATTTTGAAAGAATTATGAATTGGGCAGATGAGTACAGAAAGCTTGGTGTCCGCACAAATGCAGATACACCTAAGGATACGCTCAATGCTGTAAAACTTGGAGCGGAAGGAATCGGACTGTGCCGTACTGAGCATATGTTCTTTGAACCTGACAGAATACCTAAGATTCGTAAGATGATTCTTTCAAAGACTGTTGAGGGAAGAAAAGAGGCTCTTAATG
>ERZ836939.3721-NODE-3721-length-12454-cov-3.737076_pt1 | contig 12454 bp, 6 predicted proteins | sample MGYA00519912_ERZ836939 | MGnify/ENA primary metagenome ERZ836939 (study PRJEB31850, sample SAMEA3708810) | human gut metagenome | biome: human gut; feature: human-associated habitat; material: faeces | place: China | collected 2014 ... | reverse complement strand
TTAAAAATATGGTATAATACCCTCAACCCCGCCGCTTGCGCGGCTGCGCGTGTGCATTGCACAAGCCCCTGTGCCGGCGCGCAGGGCTTTGAGAATAAGGAGGAACCGGGAAATGACAAAGGACGAGCTGCTTGCCCTGTGCGCCGCATATCCCGGCGCTGCTGTGGACTGCCCGTTTGAGGACGGCGGCAATGTCGTGGTACGTCACGCCGCCGGGCGCAAATGGTTTGCTCTTGTTTTTGAACGCGACGGAAAATTATGCGTAAATTTGAAATGTGAACCAATGAAAGCCGATTTCTGGCGGGCGGCCTACCCCGCCGTTACGCCGGGCTGGCATATGAACCATACCCACTGGAACACCGTGGAGGTGAACGCCGGTGTCCCGCCGGAGGACCTTTGCGAAATGATCTCCGACAGCTATCGCCTGACAACCTCTCCCGCTCGCGCGGAACGGAGTACGCGCCGCGCAAAGCAGCGGCCGCAGCCGTGAGACCTCGCTTCCGGCAAAAAACGTCCGCAGAGCCTCCTGAGGCTCTGCGGACACTTCTTTTCTCTTTACACCCCAAAGGATACGCTCATGCGCGCCAGGCGTCGTACAAGGCCTGTACCTGCGCAGCCATGCGCTTGAGTTCCTTGTTGGGTCTTCCTCCCGCCCCCTGGGCCAATGCGGAAAGCTGCTTGACGGCCCGCTGCAGCTCACTGAAGGCCGCCATTGCGCGCGGGTCGCGCGCGGCCTCCTCCGGCTTTTTGCGCAGCACTCCGGCGGGCTGGGCCAGAAACGCCCCGGCGGCCAGATCATAACACGTTCCGCTGTACGGGGCCATCGCATTGTAACCGTATTCTTCTCTCAGGCACTGGGTAAAATCCGTACATGCTTCATCGTCGCCATGATTGACGAATATCTGCGCCGGCTTCGGTGAAACACCCTGGAGCCAGCGGATGAGCCCGTTTTTATCCGCGTGCCCGCTCACGCCCGCCAGCACGCGGATTTCTGCGTTGACTGCGATCGCTTCGTCGAATATTTTTACCGATGGCGCGCCGTCCACCAGCGCGCGCCCCAGCGTGCCCTCTGCCTGATAACCAACAAACAGCACCGTATTTTCGCTGTGCCACAGATTATGCTTTAAATGATGCCGGATACGCCCCGCATCGCACATTCCGCTGGCAGAAAGGATGACCTTCGGCACGGCATTCGCATTGATGGCTTGGGAATCCTCCTTCGTCACGCTGGTCCTAAGCCCTTCAAACCAGAGCGGATTTACCCCGCTCCGCACCAGTTCCCGCGCCTCAGGGTCCAGATTTTCCGTGGGGCATTGCAGGAAAATGCTCGTTGCCTCATTGGCCAGCGGACTGTCCACATAAACAGGGAATCCGTCGTGCCCGTGCACCCGGCCCTGCTCCTTGATCTCCCGGATAAAATACAGCATTTCCTGCGTGCGGCCCACAGCAAAGGAGGGAATGACCACCGTGCCGCCCCGGTCAAAGGTCTGCTGCAGGATCTCCGTCAACGCGCCCACATAATCCGGGCGCTCACCGTGCAGCCGGTTGCCGTAGGTGGATTCCAGCACCAGATAATCTGCCTGCTCCACCCGCTGCGGGTCGTTGAGGATGGGCTGATGCGTATTCCCCACGTCACCGCTGAACACCATCTTTTTGGTAACGCCGCCCTCGCTCATCCATATCTCAATGGCGGCGGAGCCAAGCAGATGCCCGATATCCGTAAAGCGCACCGCAACGCCTTCGCCAACGGCCGTCAGCTTGTTGTACGGGCACGGACGGAAGCGGGATAAAACGCCCTCTGCGTCCGCCATCGTGTACAGCGCCTCCGCCTCCGGGCGTCCGGCCCTGCGCGCCTTTCGGTTTTTCCACTCCGCCTCGCTCTCCTGAATATGCGCGCTGTCGCGCAGCATGATCTGGCACAGGCTGGCAGTGGATTCCGTAGCATACACGGTGCCCCGAAAGCCGTTTTTGTACAGCAGGGGCAGATATCCAGAATGGTCGATATGGGCGTGCGTCAGCAGCACGCAGCTCAGTTCTGCCGGGTTCACAGGCAGCGGGATATTCTCGAACCGGTTTTCCCCCTGCTCCATCCCGCAGTCCACCAGGAAAGCGCTGTTCCCCACCTCCAGCAGGGAGCAGCTCCCCGTAACCTCATGCGTGGCGCCGATAAACGTTACCTTCATGGCTTTTGCATCTCCCTTTTCCGCGGCCCTTCCCGCCGCTTTCGCCTCCGTCCGTATGCGGACGAAGGACGTGTTTTTTTCATTGTATCACAGCCTCTGCCGCCGCGTCCCGTATTTTCCGCAAAATTTACAGGATGTACAAAAAGCCCCCGAAGGGATTATCCTTCGGGGGCTTTCGTTATGGATTTGCCTGAGGTTCGCGTTCCGTGCTTACGCCTGAGCCGGGGTCTGCGCGTTGTCATCGGGCTCTTCTTTTTCCTTGCGGGCAAAGATGCACACAATGACCTGCACCAGAGCGATGAGCACCATGAGCCATGTCCAGCGGTCCACGAACACCATCGGATTGCGCATATTCTCCGTGAGGAGGAAGGCGATGATGGAGCCAATGGCCGGGATGAGGCTCAGCACACGAGTCACGCCTTTGCGCTTCACCGTGTACTCCACGTTCTCGTTCTCATCCTCTTTCTTCTTTTTGCCCAGGAAGCCGATGAGCAGCAGGATGCTGACAAGGGCCGTGCAGAGCATCAGGATGAGGTTGAGCAGCGCCCATGCGGCGCCGGAAGCGAGCGGCGTATCGGCTTCCTCGATCTCCTCTTCGGCGGGCTCTTCCGCGGGTGCTTCGGGTTCAGCCGGAGCAAGCGGGGTTTCAGGCTCGTCGATGGTTTCCTCCGGGCCTTCTTCCGGCGCCGTCGGACCTACCGGGGTCACCGGAGGCACCGGGGGTTCTTCCGGAATGACGCCTTCCGCATTGAAGTCCGCCACAAAGGTGATGTCGCCTGTGATGGCGTAAGAGGTCGTCGGAGTCGCCGGGCCCCAGAACAGCGTGTTGGCGATGTATCCCAGATTCGCCAGCGCTGTCGGGATCTGTGCTTCAGTCAGATAACCGGTACCGTTCTCAGCGGGTTCGCCGTTCTCGTTCAGCAGTGTCACGACCGTGGTCATCTGCTTCGTATTCTGAGCGTCCGTGCCGCCCTTGGGCTGGAGTACGCCGTTGATCGCTTCAAACGTGACAGTTGCCTGATACTTATCCGGGATGTTGTCACCCGGGACCTCCGGGTCGGGGTCTTTGGTCGGGTCGGACTTCTCATCCTTTGTGAAGTTGACGTTCACGATATTCGCAGCCGCATCCTTCGAGATGAGCTTGCCCGCGCCGTCCACATTCTCCAGCACGTAGTTCGCGCCGTCAAAAGTGGTCTTGCCGGTGTCGTAGGGAATCGCGTCGCCGATCTTGCCGGTGGCATTCACAGCAGAAGCGGTATCCTCAACGCCGTCGTAGTAGTAGTGTACCTGGTAACCGGAGATCGCCAGCTCCCACGTCACTGTAAAGACAGCGCCGTCAGCCGTGATCTCAGCCCCTTCGGCCGGTACGGCCGGTGTCCAGCGTTCGGTGGCCGGGTCGTAATCCGCGGCTGCGGCTGCAGTCGGGACCTGAGCCTCAGCCAGCTTGCCTGTGCCGTTCTCGGCCCACTTGCCGTCCGCGTCGAACAGAGTCACATAGGTGACCAGCTCAGTGCCCGTGCTGCCGCCCAGCGTAACTGCGCCATTGACAGCCTGATAGGTCACTTTCGCCTGATACTTGTCGGGCACATTGTCCGGCTTATCCGGGTTTTCGGGGTCAGTGCCCTTTGTATCAACGTCGAAATATGCGGTGAATTCTGCATTGTCCGTGTATACCTCGCTCTTCAGCGTCTCCATACCGGAGGTCACATCGCGCTTGGTTCCATCGGTCCAGTAATCGAATGCATAGCCCTCACGTCCCGCCGCATTTGCACCGGCCGGGCTGGCTTTCTTCTCTTCGAGCAGTTCGCCGTTCAGCCGTTCAAAGGTGTGGATTTCCACGCTCTTATCAACCGTGCCTTTCCGAACGTCCGCACTCTGATAGGTAAATACGATCTGCGCATAATCGGGGATGTCGTCCGGGCCGCCCTCTTCATCCTTTGCGTAGTACACCCTGACCACGTTGTCGGCTTCAATGTCGCTCACCGTCAGGCCGTTGTTTTCGACCCAGTCCAGCGTATAGTGTACGCCGTTCCGGTCGGTTTCTGCGGCCGCCGCAGTCGTGAATGTCTCACCGTAAGTGACAGACTGCACCCGGGTCATATCCGTATCCTGAACCTTGTCGAAGTAATATTCGACCGTGACGTTGTACGGGTTGGCCGTAAAGGAGCCTGTGATCTCCACATCCTGTGCAGGCATCGTGAAGTCGCCGGTGCTCCAGCCGCTGAAGGTATGGCCCTTTGCGGTCGCGGCCTCCGCCACTGTTACAGAGGCGCCGTATTTCACAGCCGCCTTTTCCGGCAGTGCACTTGCGTCCGCGGGCACTGTGCCCGTGTAAGCGTAGCTCACTTCATAGCTGTTGCGCGTGTAGTACAGCTTCAGCACCAGGCTGCCGTCGCCCGCGATATTGCCGCTGGCGACCGTGCCTTCCACGGTCCGGTCAAGCGTAAAGCCTGTATAAGTCTTCGGGTTTGCCGTTGCGATGGTATCGGTCTTGCCCGTCAGCTCCTCGGTCTCCGCAAGAGTGAAGCCGTCATCCTCAAGGTTCTGCTTGTAATGCTGCACCTGATAAGCGGTGTCCGTGCGGGCTACAAAATAGCCTGTCGCCGTAACATCATTCGCAGGCATGACCGCGGGCTCGTTGGCCCAGCCGATGAAGTCGTAGCCAGCCTTGGCGGCAGCCGCCTCTGCAGCGACGTTCTGGCCGAAGCGGTAATCTGCCTGCTTATAGTTGGGGTTCGGGTCCACGGTACCAGTGACCGCATACGTTACAGTATAGCTGTTGCGGCTGTAGTAGATATCAACCACCGTGCTGCCGTCGCCCGCGATGTTCTTCTGCTGGAAGCTCTGAGCCGTAAAGCCCGCAACGGTCTTCGCAGCAGCAGCCGTGAGCGTATCCGTCGTGCCACTCAGCGTTTCACTGAGCATGGCCGTGTCGGCATCGTACGCATCGTCCAAAATGTTCTGGAAGTGGTGCCGCACCGTGTATTCGGTGTTGCTGTTGGCCGTGAACGAACCGGTAATGGTCACGTTTTCGGCCGGCATCGTGAAGTCATTCCGGCTCCAGCCGCTGAACGTATAGCCCGGGGCCGTGGCGGCCTCTGCCACCGTTACAGGCGCGCCGTATTTCACGGTCGCCTTTTCCGGCAGCGCGCTCGCGCCTGCGGGCGCCGTGCCCACATAAGCATAGGTCACTTCATAGCTGTTGCGGTCGTATTTGATCTCAACCACCGTGCTGCTATCCGCAGCGATGGTCTTCTGCTCAACCGCCTGCGCCGTAAAGCCTTCATAGCTCTTCGCCGCAGCGTTCGTGTCCGCCCCGGTCGTGCCGTGCAGGGTCTGCCGGGCCGCCGCATCTTCAGTATAACCGTCACCTGTCACATCCTGCAGCATGTGCTTGACGGTATACGCCGTGTCCGTAGCGGCGCGGTAAACGACCTCCACGGTCACACCGTTCTCCGCCATTGTGCCTGCTACCGCTGCAACGCTGGCCGTATAACCCGGAATCAACGGGCTGGCAACGCTGTAAGGCGCACCGAACGCGATATCCCTGGATACAGGCTCCGCCGCCTTCTGGCCCCGCAGTGCTGCGTCGGGCACGTCATCGGCATATTTGTAGGTGATATTCAGCGGATAGCTGTTCACCGTGTAGTAGAAAACGATTTTGTTGGCTGCATTGTCCGCACCGACCGTGATGGACCTGGTGCTGTCTCCCGCCACAGTATAACCCGTGACTGCGGGCGCCGTTTCCGTCACCGTCTCGTCAAACTTCGCGGACACGTTTTCTTTCGCCGTCGTGCCGGGTACAGGCGTCTCTGTGCCTTCCAGATAATAGTAAACGCTGTACGTCTGGTCGTTGGCCGCGTAATACACGTTGATCACCGTAGAGCCGTCTTTCGCAACATACGCGGAAAGCGCAGCCCCGGATGTAACGCAGGTGTACCCGGCTTTGTTTATGACGTCCGCCGTCACCAGGCTTCCGGCCTTGGCCGTGCCCGTAACAGTTTCCGTCAGCGAAGCATTGCTGCCGTAATAGTGGTTGACCGTATACGCCGAATCCGCGATTTTCTTATAATAGAACGTGATCTCGCTGTTTTCGCGGGTGGCCGTCTGAACATAGCTGGTACCCTCGGCCAACTCATAACCGCTGACCGTCGCGGAATATACCAGCAGGCTGTTGACCGTCAGGTCGCTGCGGATAACATCCTCGGCAACCTTTTCCGTGGTGCCCTCAATATAATGATGCACCGTGGCCGTCCAGTTCTGCAGCTTGTCATAGACGAACACTACTTCCTGCCCGTCATCCAGAATTTTGACGTTCTGGCTGCTCTGCTGCGCCTGATAACCGTCAATGACAGGCGCATTTACAGTGACGGACGCGCCCACTTCCACTTCGGAGCCATCGACGCGTTTGAGCTCATTGCCCTCCGTGTCCTTCGCCACGATGACATAGGTGCAGCTGTCCGTGCGCGTCCATTTCGCATGGAGCGTCAGGTTGCGGACGATCTGCTGCGTGGCCACGAACGGAACGGTGTACGCCTCGTCCGTATACCAGCCCGCGAACACGTAGCCCTCACGGGTGGGGTCTGCGGGCATCTGGTCCTCAATCGTGTCGTATTTCGCCACGCCGATGGGCGCCGGAGTCTCCGTATCCGCACCATGCGTGTTGAAGGAAACCGTATAATCCGGCTTCGCCCACTTGGCGTAGACCTGCAGGTTCCGTGCGGGCATCGTGCTGCTCCAGTCCACCGGAGTCTGGAACGCCTCGTCCAGATACCAGCCCATGAACACATAGTCGCTGTCCATACCGGCCGGCCGGCCCACGCTGCTATCAGCAGGCTTTGCACCAGAGAGCGGAGCTTCAAACTTCAGCGCTCTCGGCGAAACTCCCGTGCAATTTTCAAAGACGAGGTTATAGCTGTTGCGCGTATAATATAACCACAAGGTACTATCGCCCCAGCCGTTTGTATACTGTTTCCAGCTATCATAAGCAAAACCAGTGATAGGCATCTTGTCTTCATCTGTTAAATGAACACCACTGGATGCTTTAAATGTTGCGTATACATCGTATCCAGAACCGTTTATCTTTTCTACGCGATACTCAATAGTTGTCCCCGTGCCGGAACTTTTTTCATACATCGTCAGGTTCTCGGCCGGCATATTCGCAATCAGCGTATACTGTATATTATCATTTTTATTGGGACCCCAGCCGTCATCCTCACATGCGGTTTCCCAGCGGGCAGAAACGTCCTCGCCGTATTTTGCCGTGATGCGCAGGCTGGTGTCTTCCCGCCACTGTCTTTTACTATACCGATAGAACGAAATCGTAAACGTCCTGCGGCTGAAATAAACATTCTTGACCGCGCTGCCGTCTGCGGTGATTTCCACATTTCCCGCAGATTTGGCGCTGTCGAGCTCAAACCCGGCCGCTTCCAGGCCCTGAGGCATGCGGCTACCGGTCAGGGACGTGCTGTATGGGATATTGCCGCCCACAGCGCCGGTCGCTTTGTCCGCATAGAGGTAGTCGTAACCGCCCGTCAGGTTCTCGCCCCAGTATACGACCTGGTAGGACGCCTGCGTGGCGTTCGCCCACTGCGCCGTCACCGTCGTGGCGGCGGCAGGCATCGTTTCGGGAACAGAATCCCACCCGGCGAACGTATAGCCCACCTTCGTGGGATCAGCCGGAGCCGACACCGCAGCGCCGTATTTCAGCATCTGCGGCTCAATATAGCTGCCGCCGTCGGTGTTCCACGTGAGCAGGTAGCTGTTGCGGTCGTATTTTACTTCCACGACCGTTTCGCCGCTGGACGCCACCTTCACCTGGGTGATGGGCAGAGCCGTAAAGCCCTCCACCGTTTTCGCTTGTGCGGCGGTGTCCAGGCCCGTGGTGCCCTCCAGCGTTTCACGCAGCGCTTCGTCTTCCGCATAAGCGGTGCCTTCCACGTTCTGGAACAGGTGCTTTACCGTGTAATTCCGGGCGGCGCCGCTGTAAGTAACAACGACCGTTAGGTCTTCGGTGACCGACTCGACCGCAAATACGACCTCCGCCTTGTCCGGCGTAAAGCCGTCGAGCGCCGGAGACGGAACCGTCTTATGGAACGGTTCGCCCACAACGGCCTGCTCCACATGGGAGGGGGCCGCCTGCGTGCCGTCGCTGTACCGGTACTCCACCGTCATGTTTTTGGCGGTAATGGCCTCGTAAACGGCCGTCACCGTCAAATCGCTCTGCACGTTGGTAAAATCCGTATCCCAGCGTACAAAACGCTGGCCGGATACCAGCGGCGCGTCCGGCGCCACGGCACTGCCACCCTGTTGAATGGTCTGGGTGACAAGCGTCTCGCCGTTGGCCACGAACGTGACGGTGAACGTCACAGGCGCCGGGTCCCCGTCATTTGCCGGGAGCACGGCGCTGTTCGCGGCAGGCGCCGCCTCCGAGCTTGCGGGCTCCGGTGTGGTTGGCTCTGTCGTTTCAGACGCAGCCGGCTCGGCCGCCGTCGTAGACGGGGCCGGGTCGACAACATCCTCAGCGAGCGCGCCTGTGGGCATGCTGGTGAACATCATCGCGAACACCAGAACCACACTCATGACGCGACGCAGAGCGTTGGATGTGTTTTTCATGCGTTTTTCCTCCTTTTGGAATGCGTGTTGATCGTCCACTTGGGGCGGGAAATGTATCTTACATACTCAGTATAACGGTCGCCGGTCACAACTTGGTCACAAAACGATTTTTTGCTGACTTTTTTTGAAAATATTTTAAGCAGCAGCCCTTCACCGCGTAAAACCATGGCTTTTTCACCCCTTCGGCTGCAGGGGAAGTTCCCCCATGGGGTAAACGTCATACCGCAGCAGCAGCCCCGCATCGGGCGCAACGCGCGACATAAACCGCGTGTGGATGCGCCCGGCGATGACGGCCGCGTTCTCGCTGGACGCGCCCAGCACCATCAGCAGATATTGGCAGCCGCTGTACGGCGCGAACAGGTCGCCGCTGCGCAGGCTGGCCTGCAGGTCGTCGCTGAGGCGGCTCATATACTCCTCGCGCGCGGCCAGCGGCACAAACTGCCCCTGTGCGTCCGTAAGGGTCATCAGGATAATATATGCGCTCTGCCCGCTGCGCTTGAGGCCGCGCTCCACAAAACGGTAGATCTGTTTGAAGGTCTCGTAATCCTGACAGAACGCGCCTTTGGGCGGGTCTTTTTCCCGCAGCTCACGCCGGATGAGCGCCATGTCTGTGCAGATGCTGCGCTCTCCTCCGGCATCCGCGCTGTCTGCACGGCGGGCGCGGCGGGCTTTTTTGCGGGCCAGGAGCATCTGGTCGGCACGGTCAAACAGGGAAATATAATCGTCCCCCGCCTGCTTTTCCGCAAGGCCCAGCGTAAAGGAAAGGTTCCACTGCATGCCGTAACGCCGGCCCGCCTTTCGCAGGCGCTCGGCCAATTGCGCCGCACGGCCGTCCACCGCCTCCTGAGAGCATCCGCCCAGAATGTAGATGATGAACTCATCGCCGCCCACGCGGCCGATGATATCCCGCGGAAAAAAGATATCCCGCAGCGTGCGCGCCGCCTCGCACAAAAGAGCGTCGCCGATGAGATGGCCGTAGCGGTCGTTCACTTGTTTGAAATGGTCGATATCCAAAACCAAAAGCATCCCGCCGCCGTTTTTCAGCAGCGCTTCATCTACATGCGCTTCCGCAGCACGGCGGTTGTACAGGCCGGTGAGCCAGTCGTGCTCCGCCAGCACGCGCAGACGGGTGTTTTCGTCCTTCAGCATGTCAAGCTCCTGGTCCACCAGCATCCCCCCATTTCACATGCGCCCTGCGGCCGCCGGGCATTTCTCCGGGAATGTTCCCGGATTTTCCGCGTGTCCCGGACGGTCGGAGGCGCACCTTCCCCTCTTATTCTCTTATTATAGATTCATAAATTTTGACCGTCAAGAGTATTTCATAAAACAGTCTATTTTTTACGTGATTTTATCTTTTAAAAGACTTTTCCTGTGTTATCCTATGATTTTACTGTGTTTAAAACCACCTCATTTCCAGCGGCACTTGTATTGGAGGGCGCAAAAGGATTACAATAAAGAAAAACGCCCGGTGTGCTGCGACACGCGGGCCGGGAGGGAATTGAAATGACTTTGACGGAGACCGTGCGCGCCCAAACGCGACAGGCCGTGGCGGAGCTTCTGGCGGCAGCCCGGATGCGCGCGGGAGATATTTTTATCATCGGCTGTTCGTCCAGCGAGGTCGTGGGCCAGCGCATTGGGCGCGGCTCCAGCATGGAGGCCGCGCAAGCTGTGTGGGAAGGCGCCGCGCCCCTGCTTGCGGAAAGCGGATTGTATCTGGCCGCGCAGTGCTGTGAGCACCTGAACCGCGCCATCGTTGTGGAACGGGCGGCGCTTCCGCCGTGGGCGGAAACGGTAAACGCCGTGCCTCAGCCCCACGCGGGCGGTTCCTTTGCCACCGCCGCATATGCGCACATGGCGGACCCCGTACTGGTGGAGAACATCCGCGCGGGCGCGGGCATTGACATCGGCGGCACACTCATCGGCATGCATCTGCGGCCTGTGGCCGTCCCCGTGCGGCTCAGTCTGGCCCGCATCGGCGAGGCCGGCATTCTTTGCGCGCGCACGCGGCCGAAATACATCGGCGGCAGCCGCGCCGTATATCAAACAGACGAATTGGAGGTGCCGCGTTAAATGACGGCAGAAGAGATCAGGCGGATGGAGGAACGCGTCGCACAGGTGCGCGCGGAAATGGAGCGGGCGTGCCGCGCAGCCGGGCGCGCCCCCGGGGAGGTTCTTCTGTGCGCCGCCAGCAAAACGCAGAATTCCGAGACCGTGCGCGCGGCGGCTGCGCTGGATATCGACCTGTTTGGAGAAAACCGCGTGCAGGAGCTTTGTGAAAAATACGCCGCCGGCGCATACAGCGGCAAGCCGCTGCATTTTATCGGCCATCTGCAGACCAACAAGGTGCGCCAGGTAGTGGGGCGTGCGTGCATGATAGAATCCGTCGGCTCGCACAGGCTGCTGGAATGTGTGGCTGCCGAAGCTCAGAAGCAGGGCATCCGGCAGGATATCCTGGTCGAGATCAACATTGGGGCCGAGGCAAGCAAAAGCGGCATCGCGCCCGAAGAGCTGCCCGGGCTTCTGGAATGCGCCCATGCTTTGCCCTCCCTGCGGGTGCGCGGCCTGATGTCCATCCCGCCTGCTGCGGATGCGCCGGGCGCGAGCCGCCCCTACTTTGCACAGATGCGCGGCCTGTTCGAGCGGGCGCAGGCCGCGCAGGGCGGCAACGTGAGCATGGAGTACCTTTCCATGGGCATGAGCGCCGATTTTGCAGACGCTATTTTGGAAGGGGCAAATCTGGTCCGCGTCGGGACCGCACTGTTCGGCGCGCGGAGCTATCCTGCACAGTAGCTTTATATAATATGTATTATAAAGGGAAAACGGCACCGGGATATTCAAATCCCGGCGCCGTTTTCCAAATTCCCAGAAACAGATCCTCCCTCTGCGTCAGCGCCCCGGCGGGCGGCGGCGCGGCGGACGCGGACGGGCAACGTCATGTTCGGCCCGCTCCCCCACATACACACAGGCATATACTGCCAGCGTGATGGGCACTGCTACCACGAACACCGCTTTGAAGATCGTATCCCAGATAGTCATCCCGCACTCCCCCTCCGTCCCGCTCATGCTCCTGCGGCCGGATACGCTGCCTGAGCCCTTTATAACTTATATGGACATCTTTGCCGCGGATATTCATTGAAAAAGGCGTACGAGGTGGAAAGTTCTTCCTTGTGCAGAACGGCGGCTGCCAGACAGGATTTTGTCACACCGCTCCTCTTTACATCCGCCGCAGGGCAAAGTATGATAGATGCGGAGACCGCATTCGTGCGTTAAGAAAGGAGCCGGCAATGAAACACGAGCCGTCGTCTGATTTGCTGCAGTTTCTGCGCAGCAAAAACATCCTGCCAAACGGTTACTTTTCCCTTGAGGAGCCGGACGGAACGTATACCTTTTACAGCGTATCCCGTTCCGGCGTGCTGTACACACTGGATCTGGAGCCGGCGGCTTTAAGTGCGGATGACGTTTGGGAAAAGCTGGACCGTATTCAAAAAATCTCCCGGGAGGTTTTCGAACAGGCACAGGAGTCGCTTTGGGACGCACGGAGGCTGGCGCGCGGCCTGCCCACCAGCCGGGAGCTGAAGCCGGTTGCGGAACAGTTTTACAAGGACTACACACAGCATTATGCGGAAGGCCGCTGGAAAACCGCCGCCCGGTATGAC
>ERZ836939.3718-NODE-3718-length-12460-cov-3.339621_pt1 | contig 12460 bp, 5 predicted proteins | sample MGYA00519912_ERZ836939 | MGnify/ENA primary metagenome ERZ836939 (study PRJEB31850, sample SAMEA3708810) | human gut metagenome | biome: human gut; feature: human-associated habitat; material: faeces | place: China | collected 2014 ... | reverse complement strand
TCAATGCCACGACTAGACTCGCCGCCAGGGTATATGCAATCGTCAGGGCAAGATCCACAAACAGCTGCCGGGTAATTCCCTCTGTAAAAATAATCGGCGCATAGACGCTGATCGTGGTAAGCGTTGACGCAATGATCGCACCCGTCACCTGTTTTGATCCTTCTACCGCTGCTTTCCGGATGGAATAGCCTTCTCCGCGCAGACGATAAATATTTTCAATGACAACAATTGAGTTGTCCACAAGCATACCAATGCCAAGCATCAGTCCGGACATGGAAATAATATTTAAGGTAATTCCGGTAAAGTACATCAGCACGATTGCAGCGACAACGGAAAGCGGTATGGAACATGCAATCACGATTGTCGGTTTGATATCTTTCAGGAACAGCAGCAATACCAAAATAGCAAGGATTGCCCCCCAGATCATATTCTGCATTACAGAGTTTACAATCATGTCAATGTATACGCCCTGATTCATCAATACATTCAGGTGGAGCTTGGAATCTTCTTTTTCTAACGCTTTAAATTTATCCAGGATACGATTCGTAACTTCTCCGGTAGAATATCCGGTCTGTTTTTCCATCGAAAGCATAATGCCAGGATTGCCATTAATCACGGCATACGTCTCATCGGAATTATCCGTCACTTTGACTTCTGCCACATCCGAAAGACGGATCGTATCGATTCCGTCGATTCCCATATCCATAAGCGGCAGATCTTTTAATTCATCGACATCCTGCACGGCATCTCCCACACGTACCAGATACTCAGTATCCCCATCCATGGCATATCCCGCCGGCATATCAAAATTCTGTGCGGCAAGCAGGCTTGTGATGGTATCTTTGCTCAGCACTTTATTCAGATCTGCGGAATCATGTGCCGTATCTTTGGCTTCATCCAGTTTACTCTGTGCGCTCTCCAAGGAGGAGGCTGCATTGGCCAGTTCGGTAGAAGAAGCACTGACCTGAAGTGCCGTCATGGATGCATTGGCATTCAGCGTATCTAAAGCCGAGGCCAGGCTGACTTTTCCGCTCTCTACCTTCTGCTGTGCACGTTCAATGGTTTTCATTCCTGTATTGACTTTGGTCAGGAGTTTTCCCACTTCTGCGGATGCCGCCGGGAGATCCTCATAGGTATTTACTGTGATTCCAAGCGAGGACAACGCCGAAAACTGCTTTTTCACAACCGCATTAACCTGTTTGATCTGTGCCTGCATCTCACTGCTCTCTGCAAGCTGCGGGTTATCTTTTAATACCGTCACGATTCCGGTATAGGCATCCGACTTCATAAATGTCTGAATACCGGTCTGGATCTGTTCCAAAGAAGCTTTCTGTTTTTTTAACTCTGCGAGTTGTTTTTTCAGATCCTGTTCCGTCTTGTAGAGCTTCTTCTGCTGATCCATCGTCTGATTAATCGCGCTGTTTAACTGCTCCGATCCCTGACTGATGGAAGACTTTCCACTCTCTACTTTCTTTTTCCCCGCATCAATTTTTTTCTGGGACTTTTCAAACTGTTCATCGATCTTCTTCTGAATCTTTTTATTTAATGCGTCTATCTTGTCCTGATCGAGTGTTACATCTACGCTTTCTTCCAGCTGCCCGGTCGTAGTGACAGAAGCCACTCCTTCCAGACTTTCAAGTGCCGGCGCAAGATCATTCTTCACATAATCGGAAAGTGCGTTCGCATCCATGCCATCCTTATCCACCGCTGCAGCCAGTACCGGCATCATGTCCGGATTGACTTTCATAATCATAGGTGTTCCAATGGAATCATCCCATTGCCCGGATACCTGGTCAAGACTCTGCTGGATTTCGATCACCACCGAATCCATATTTGCATTCTGCTCATATTCCAGCGTTACGACGGAATAACTGTTATAGGAAACAGAACTGATATTTTTAATGTTGGACGTTGTTGCCATCGCCGATTCAATCGGTGATGTCACATCACTTTCCACCTGTTCTGGACTTGCTCCCATATCGGTTGTGATAACCAGCGCATACTGAAAACTCATATCCGGAAGCAGATCTGTCGTCATTTTTGACAACGAGACCGCACCGAGCACGATGACCAGCACAACTGCCACAAGCACGGTATAAGGACGTTTCACACTGTACTTTGAAATCATGTTTTCCTCCTGTAAATTTTTCTTCTGCTGAATAAAGCAGACGCATTGGAAGTGGAACACAGTTCCCAGCGCCTGCTTTTTTCATTATACCGATAATCGGTTCTTTTTTACAAGAGGATTTCCGAAAGCTTTATTTTCTTTTTAGAAACAAAAAAAAGACATCCGTTTCCGAACGTCTTTCTTTCCTGTACTTTGTCCGTTATTTTCTGATTGCTTTATGCGTTCTCCTCCAGTCCATCCTCTTCATCCGAAATAGCTGCAGATGCCCCGGATACTGCTGCAATCACTGCGATCAACGCCCCAAGTACCGCAATCCCGATAATCGCAATCAGAAAAATAAATAACCCCGTTGCTGACATGATTCCATCTCCTTTTGTAATTGATCCCCAAATCCTTTTCACCTGTCTTATCCTTTAAGATACCCGGATAAGTCTCAAAGAATACAATTTCTTTTTTTATTTTATCACAGAACCACTGTCCTCACAATGTTATTTTACTTTAATTTTCATGGAAACTGTCTTTGTCTTTCCGTTCTTCAGTGTTACTTTTGCTTTGATCGTGACGGTTCCCTTCTTCTTTGCTGTAATCTTTCCGTTTTTATCTACTACTGCAACAGACTTTTTACCAGATGTATATGTAATCTTTTTTACATTATCCAGATCAAGCTTACTGCTTAACTGTATCTTTGTATTCTTTCCCGCTTTGATGGAAGCTGTCGTCTTTTTTACGGCAACCGTTTTTAAAACCGCTTTTTCCACATTTTTTATTTCTGCTGCAGAAAGCATCCGATAATCCGAACCTGCGGCAAGATTCACATGTAATGTGCCATCTTTTCCAACGGTATACGTCTTTGCATTCACCAGTTTATACGCTCCGGTTTTCTTATCCACAACAACGACACTCAGTTTTTTACCTGCGGTTAAGTCTTTTGCATCTGCGGTTACTGTATATCTGATATTTCCTTCTTTATCGGTAACATTTGCAGTAATTGCCACATGGTCTGTTCCGGCAGCTTCCACGATCCTGCTCACCATATCTGCAGAAATCTCTGCCTTGGTACCTGTCACTTCTGCACTTGCTTCCGTTACTTTTCCAGCCGTATCTTTTGTCACGGTAACCGTTACTTCTGCTTTCTCCCCGGAAGCAGTTGTTGCCGTTACGTTCTTTGATTCGGTTGTCTGCTCTGGCTTGTCATCCTTCTTTGTATCATCAGATGGAGTGACGGTTGCAGCGCTGCCGGAGGATGAGCTATCGGAGGATGAGCTGCCGGAAGTATTTGTATCATCCTTTCCTTCCGAAGATAATGCATCCTTATGCAGATACAGCACATCCACTGCACCCCATCCGCCATCCTCATGTTCTACGCATACACGAAGTTTTACGCTCTTTGTCTTATCCAGTGTAAAAGTTACCTTCGGTGTATGCCAGTCTCCCCATGCGGTCATTGCTGTGGCTTCGCCGGTAAATAATACACTGTCATCTTCTGCGTTTAATATCTGCATGGTTACATCTGACTGTGCCCCCTGGGCATATGCTTCCAATGTATAGGTTCCTTTTTCCAGCGTAATTGCTTTCTTATATGTAACAGAACCATTTGCTGCGGATGCTCCGTACCAGCCCATACTGTTTTTTCCGCTCTTTGCATTCTCTGCGGAAGGAATTCCCTTGAACGTGGTTCCGTCTACGGTAAAGTATTCTCCACTGTCAAATTCAACCGCTTCTTTATTTGTAATCAGATTTGCATATTTTACCTGTAAAGTAAGTGTAACATCTACACTGGTTTTTCCTTTATAAGCACCTCTTGTAATTTCTTTGCTCAAAGAAACTGTACCGGAAATCTGATAAGTTCCGGGCTTTGACATATCCGCCTTTTTTACAGATGCTTCATCCCAGGTAACCGCCTCTGCTACCGGTGTTTTGCTATCGGAATACGTAACTTCCACGGAATCCGGAAGTGTAAAATCACTGCCTGCAGTAATCGTCTGTGTCAGTGCAGAATCAAATCCTTCTACACTTACCAGATTCGAAACAGCACCCGTTTTTACATAATTCCATACATGAAGTGCAGGGGTTGCCGTGCCATCCGGATAAAACATGGCTTCATTGTCAACGGCCGAACCGCCGTACCATTTGCCTGCATCTTTCGAATCATATTCGTTGGCATAACTTGAAGCCCATCCGCTTCCGTATTTTTCCCACTTTTCCTGATTTTCCTTTACCTGTGCATCATATGCATCTCCGGTAAGTCCTTTGGTATTTCCGACGGTCAGCCATGCCGGCTCCCAGTAATATACACCCAGTCCGCCAGCTTCATTTACCGTATTAATCAGATTGCGGATTGCAGTTGCCTGTCCCTGCTCGGTAAATGGCTCCGTTGTGTCAGCTCCGTTATCATTATTTCCAACACGCACTGTATTGGCATGCCCGTCACTGTCTTCTAACGTATAAGCATAACTGGTTTCCGCAACCATCACATCTTTACAATATGTATTCTTTACCGTCTCAAACTGCTGTTTTAAGTTATCTAATGTTCCATGCCAGTATGGATAATAACTGGTGGCAAGAATATCATAATCAACATTGTTGTCCTGCAGATTTCCTGCCCATGTTACCATGGTTCCCTTGTGTGGGCTTTCCACATGGATGACGACTTTGACATCCGGATTGTACGTTTTTACACCGGCTGCGCCAGCTGAAAATAATACACACATATTGCGGACATTTGTCTCACCGATAAATCCGCCCGTTGTCTCATTTCCAACCTGCACCATATCCACAACATCTTTTGATGGATCAATGGTATTTAAGGATTCTGTGATATAAGTATTTAATGCCTCTTTTTTCTGTTTAAGGGTGTAACCTTTCCATGCTTTCGGTTCCTGCTGCTTGCTTGGATCTGTCCACAGATCGGAGCAATGGAAGTCAACTAACATTTTCAATCCGGCATTGCGGCATGCATCTGCAAATTCCTTTGCTTTTGCCACATCATTGTTTCCTCCGCCATAGCCGTTGCCATTGGCATCATACGGGTTATTCCATACACGGACACGAATGTGATTGATGCCCTGCTCTTTGATAAACCTGCAGATATCATCTAAGGTTGCCAGTTCGTTTCCGTCATAGTCACGGTATACTACACCGCTTTCCAGCTCGGAGATCATGGAGGAGATGTCCATTCCCATGATGAAATCAGAAGATAACTTGTTGACTTTTGTAACAGCGATCGGTGCATCTTTCACACTGTTGGATGCTTCGTTCACTGTAAGTTCTATTTTCTTTTCTGCGATGTCGTTCCAATTTGCATCCTGAAGCTTTGCCTGAATTTCATTTGTTCCAGTTGTCCCTAACGTTGTCTGCAAAGTCAGTGCATAACCGTTTTTGTCATCATAATTTATAAATTCAGCCGAACTGCCTGTCGTATTGTTCCACCAATACAGATGTAATCCTGCGGCTTCTAAATCTGTGATTTCGGTCTGTCCTTTTTTCAATACGGCTGTCAGAGTAACTGTGTCTCCTGCTTCTACTGTAGTGTTGTCTGCGGTGATCTGCAGATTGTATTCGGTGGAATTGTCAGTATCATTATCATCTTCTAAAGCTTTAACCATACTAAAATTATCTAGATCAAACCATCCACTCGCCTGCAAATCAACTCTGATCTGTATAGTTATTTCTGAATCGTTCTCTACTTTTACAGTATCCGTCGTTGTCTTAAAATTATCCCAATCACCATAAAGAAGTTCTTTGGACTGCGTATTGTTTTCTTCCCTAATCTGTATATTTCCAGAAACATTTCCTCCGTCCATATCCACAGATACAATATAACTGCCAGAAGTAACTTGTATTTTTCTAGTAATTGTTACTTGATTTTCAACAGGTGATTTAAACACCCACCATTTGGTAACATTATTCTTTGCCCATTGGTTTGCACTTCTTTCTACTGTAACACCCTCTAAGGTTTTCCATGCAACATCCCAGTTCTCATCAGCATCATTTTCCATATCATCCGAATAAATAACTGAATCCTCCGCAGCCTGCACGCTCTCCTTCCCGACATTCCACACCCCAAGCTGTGTCACTACCATGGCAAGTGCCAGAAGAAAACTGAGCACTCTCCTGTTCCAATGTTTTTTCGCTTTCATACACGATCCTCCCTCTTTTGACACAAATACGACAGCTCTGATATCCTCTCCCTTTTCACCAGATCTATCGTATTGCGCAACCGTTTGTTTTGTTGATAGTCCTAATATAGCACGTGCGCAACCGTTTATTCAATTGACGGAGATCCCAACATTTTTCTCATCATTTTATACACATTTCACATATATTTTTGTTGTAAAAAAGATATTTTGCACAAAATAAAAAAGGTGCAGTGTAACAAATTCCTGCGCCTTTTTTGATATTTTATGCAATTATCCCTGTATTTTTGTTATTTTTTTGTTTATTGCCAGTTTTTATAAGGTATTTGCCTATATTTTTTCAGATGGTTGTAAACACTTTTACCAATGCCCTTGAGATGCTTTACTTCAATTTTTTTATCATGGATTTTAATTCAATCTCTTCCAATTCCGTTGCATCCATAATCTGTTCTAACGAGTACCCTTTCTTATGCATATTTAAAATTACTTTTTCAATTTCTCTTTGCTGGCCCTCGGCAATTCCGGCTTCTCTCCCCTCAGCAATTCCAGCTTCTTTAATGCCCTGACTCAAATTACACATAATACTCACTTCCTCCTTAAAACTTTCTTCCATTGGAATATGATATTCCTGTTCCATAATTTTCATTTTTTGCTGTTGTGATAATTCACTGGAAAACATGGCAGATAACAATCTATGCAGCCCATATTCATTATGACGCTGCGGAAGCGCATTCGTCAAGCCGATCATAACAATATTCAACAGATTCAAATTCCCTTTCCAATTATGTTTTCCGAGTAAATCTTCTTTTGTTAAATGAATATGACACATACTGTTTTCCGGCATGTTCATACAAACCCATATACTATAGACTGTCTTTATATCATTATAATTTGATTTTACAAAATCCCGTTCCTTCTGTGAAGAAATCAGTCTGCTTACATAAAAAATAGCGCGGTTTAAAATCTGATAGGAACCGGGTTCATCTTTTTGGGCTTCCACATTGATAATCATCTGTGCCAACCCGTTTCTCATTCGCACATAAAAAATAATATCAAATCGAACCAGTCCTTCATTTCTTTCTCCTGCTTCTGTATTTAGTCCTACAATCCTTTTCCCCTCCACATTCCTGTCCTTGTTGGTCAGTCCGGATGCAACCGGTATTTTGCTGATATATGGATCTCCTTCTATCAGGGAAACTACTTTTTCGATTTCCATCCCTTGAAATTCTTCCACTGTTCTAACTAAAATGTGAGCCAATACATACTTTTGTGCTAACAGACGCTTTGCGCTTTCATCATACTGTGCCTCGCTATCAGCTGCCTGTATGGCATTCTTTATCTCTGTGTTCAAATAAAACCTCCTCTTACATAAAAATCCCCATCAAAAAATCTCCCCAAAAGAACGTATGTGATTTTATTGTAAAAGATATTGATTCTGATAGCAAATTAAATTTTTATAAATCTATTTTTCTCTCTATTTCATTGCTCCCAAAAAATTTTAGGACCCCCCCTATACTTTTGAGATCCCCTTCAAAAAATAATAAATTTTTTCTGCAAGTAAAAAAACTGCCCACCCGTTATGGATGGACAGTTTTCACTAAGCACCTATTCAATTATTCTACAGTAAACGTAACCGTATATATCAAATCATCACTTTGTGCAATAAGATCTCCCCACTCATCAGGATTATCTGATTCCTTACTACACTCAAAATTATAACATATTTTAACTGTATATACCTTTCCTGATTCCAGTTGTTCAGGAACAGTAAATGTAACAAGCAAATTGTTATCTTTATCATAAGAATTCAGCGACCAATAGCCATCCCAAAGCAACTTGTTCATTTCATCATCACACCGAAAATCAAAGTCTCCATGTTCAAAACCGTCCTTCGGCTTTGCATAACATACAACCTTCAATCCTTTCAGCGGAATAGAAATTCGATCACCTGCCTTAACATTTCCAACATTAACATTCTTTGCGTTCTCATCAGCCTCCGCAAGACAAATAGTTTCTTCCCCACCTGTTGTAGCTGTTGAACTTCCATAATACTCATCTACATCAATAATTCTCTTATATACAACATACTCTGTATTTTCTTTAAGACCGGACATTTCATAGCATCCAAAATCATCCGACTCATTTCCTTGTATCCACTGATCCTCTGTTATAGCGGAAATTGCTGTACCGCTAGTAACACAAGCATATTCATAAGTTGGCTCAACTGCTACCACCAGAGAATGTTTCAAAATATGTTTGATTTCAGGCGCAGATACCTGAATTTCAGATTCTGTACATACAAATGTCACATCATCATATAACTCATATTTTGCATCATTATCTCCGTAGATTGCAATCCACATAGCAGCGGTTAATTCGGATCCATTAACTGTATACTTTTCTTCATAATTTACTTCCAAATCAAGGGTTTTAAGTGCCGGATCTTCATTAAACTTTTCCATAATTCCATCAAGTAAAACCTTCTGACAAATCTTAGGATTCTTTAAAGCAGAAACTGAAGCAGTTGGTTTCGACTGTTCATACTCCTTTATAACCTTCTGCGCCTCATCCATAACACTCCATACACTATCGTTATATGTAAACTCCTGTGTATAAGTTTTTCCCTGTAAAAGCATAGTAAAAGTATACGTTCCGTTTACCATATCAGACGCTAATGTGACATAATATCCACTCTCTCCATCAGCATCCCTTTTGATTTCTGCTGCTCTGATACTTCTGCCATTTGCATCTGTAACCGTAATATTCTCATTTGCCACTGTTTCCGGCACGATTTTCACATCATCTGGATAAATAGATAATTTATTTCTTCCCATTACAGAAAATTCCCCTATTTTTCCAATAGAAGGAACTGGAGTTATTCCCCCTCCAGAAGATGAACTTCCTCCGGAAGATGAACCTCCCCCTGTTGCGCCACCGCCATTATTATTGGCATCTGTATTGTCTGCTACATCCGTAACTTTTCCTGCATTATCTACTTTTGAAGTGGTATCCTTTGCCACGTCCTTGCTTCCTGCCGGAGTCGTAACCGTTACTGCCTGTGTTGTCTCATTCTTTACGGTGACTTCTGCTTTATCAGATATGGTCTCTACCTTACTTCCCTCTGCACCTTTGGTCAGGTTCAGTGCGATCGGCGCTGCTGCCTTTACCTCTACCGGTGTACTGGAAGTTACATTTGCACCTGCCGCTTTTTCATTTACGGTAACAGGTACTGCTGCGGTTGTCTTTCCTTCTACAGTCACATTCACCGGAGCATCAATCGTAATGCCGGAAAGGGTTCCATCTACCACCAGTTTTACATTTCCCTTTGATCCGGAAACCATAATTTTTGCAACGGTAGCACCGGTTTCAACAATCACACGTGCATCACCGGTTGCACTGACCGTAATAACATTTCCTTTTGCATTCTCGCGGTAGGTATTCGGCTTGATTGCCTGAATATCAATAGACTTGAATTTTCCGTTATTCACAACATCCGCATTCGGCGCGTTGATCACCAGATCCACCTTACTGTAATTGCTCTGCGGTACCGTAAATGTAACAGCTCCCTGTGTCGCAACTGTGATCTTTGTAACATTTTTGTTTTTCAGAGCCTTTTCCAGTTCGCTCTGAGAACCAACGGTCAAGCTGGTAACTTTTGCTGTTTTCTTAACCGCAACCTTGCAAGTGAGTTTGGTTGTCTTGCCATTTTTTGTTGTTACCTTACAGGTAACGACAGCATTTCCGGCTTTTACTGCCTTTACTACTCCCTTTTTGGAAACGGTTGCAATGGATTTCTTATTGCTGGACCACTTCAATTTGGCCTTTTTCCCTGCATTCTTTACTTTCAGGGTCTTTTTCTGTCCCACCTGAAGTGTCATTGTCTTTGCATTTAATCTTGTTTTTTTGGTTGCTGCATATGCCGCTGATGGCTGATAGATCGTGATGATCATCGCAAATGCCAGTACAAATGCAAGCAGTTTTTTCATTTGTTTCATAGTCATCCTCCTGACAATGATTCATATCCTTTGAAATTCAGATATATTATTTTACTGTAAATGAAGCTTCTCCATCCGGAATTCCTTCTGCGGTAACGCTCACCTTATGCTCTCCTGCGGAAAGTCCTGTAGCATCCACCCAGATAACAAATACACCATCTCCATTTAAGAAAGCATCCTTAGGTTTTACTTCTGTACCATCTACTTTAATCACAAAATCTTTTCCATCCAGCTTTGGTGTACAGATAACGTACAGGGTTCCGTCAGATACCCAAGGCTCTTCTCCGTCCGGAAACATTCCATCAACCTTTAATGCTGTAAATTTGAAGGATTTTGTTACTGTCTTATAACCTTTTTTCTGGATAGCAAAGGTATGTTTTCCATCTGTAAGTTTCTTTGTAAGTGTAACATAAGAAACTACACGCTCTCCATCCTTATCTGTCCATGTACTGTAATCCTTTTTCCCGAGTTTCTTTCCATCCAGTACATAAGTTGCGCCCTTGATTTCCTCTCCCGGATAAGAAATAGTTTCTCCACCAGTGAATACACTAATATCCTTTGCTGCAATTCCAAGTGATTTTGCTGCTTTTACGGTAACTTTACATGAATATGCAGCTTTTGTCTTTGTATCCTTTGCTGTAACAGTACAGGTGCCTTTCTTTACACCCTTTACCAGCCCCTTTTTATCAACGGTGGCAGTCTTCTTATTGGAAGTTTTCCAAGTTACGGATTTTACTCCTTTCACAGTCAGTGAAACTGTCTCTGTTTCATAAATAGAAACCGATTTCTTGTTCAGTTTTCCCGCAGCCTGCACCGGTGTTACCATGGCACATGTTAAAACCATTGCCAATGCTAAAACCATTACCACCGCTTTTTTCAGCTTGTTCATAATCATTTCCTCCTTATTTTAAATAATATTTTTTACATATTGATTCTACCCCCCCCCCCCGAAAAGATATGTCAATGTGAAATTCGTTTTTATCCAGAAGCAAATATTATGTATCGTTACTGTGCTCTGATATTTTCTACCCATAATCTCTTCTCTGGCTTCTGGAATACGAATTCCGTGAAAAATTTAGACATATAGAGGAAAATTTTTATATTATATCCCCATTTTCTCGTCAGTCAGGACATATACGAAAAAAACTGTTTGTTATGTCCCTTGTAAATGTCATAATAGGACTTTTTTATCACCTTTACGTCTATATGTCCCATTTGACTGTTTCAGAAGGACTTTTTTGTTATCGTTTTGTCTATATGTCCCATGCCGCTGCCACAGCAGGACATTTTTGTCACTCTCCTGTCTATATGTCCCACTTTCCTTATTCACTGGGATATTTTTCGACCTTTATCCTTTATATGTCCCGTCTGGTTCTTTCAGCAGGTTTTTATGTAGAACAGAAATGTTTCGCAAAGGGAAATCCGTATATCTGTTGGTTTCAATAACCAAAACTCCGGGAAATACACAACTCAATGTATTACCGCCTCCGTCGTCTTTTGTTTTTCGGCATCATCCGCAATCTGTTTTCCTGTCGCATCCATATGATAATTTTTCTTCATGATCAGCTTCGAGATGGGCACAATCTTGTAACCCTGTTCCTCTAAATTGGTCAGCATGGCATCCAATGCATCCGCTGTATACTTTGCTCCATTGTGACAGAGGATAATGGCTCCCGGTGCAAATGCTTTATGGTTGCAAACCGTCGTGATAATAGAATCCACACCATAATTCTTCCAATCCAGACTATCCACTGACCACTGAATCGGATAATAATGCATGGCGTACGCCGTCTTGATCACATCATTGTCGTAAGCCCCATAAGGCGGCCGAAACAGATACATCTCATAACCGGTCAGTTTTTTTACCTTATCATGCACAGTTTTTAATTCACTGTCTTTTTCCTCCTGGGAAATTGTCGTCATGTCATAATGATGCTCACTGTGGTTTCCCAGATCATGCCCTCTTTTTACCAGCTCTTTCACACAATCAGGGTTATCTTCTACCCAGCCTCCGGTCATAAAAAATGTCACCTTTACTTTATGTTTATCCAAAACATCCATGATACGTGGAAAATCTTCTGCTCCCCATGCAGCATCGAAGCTGAGTGCTACTTTCTTTTCTGTTGTGTCTACACAGTAAATCGGAAGTTCACGATCCCCGACCTTAGCACTTGTAATCACTGCAGATGTCGCCTGATACG
>ERZ836939.3717-NODE-3717-length-12461-cov-3.053926_pt1 | contig 12461 bp, 9 predicted proteins | sample MGYA00519912_ERZ836939 | MGnify/ENA primary metagenome ERZ836939 (study PRJEB31850, sample SAMEA3708810) | human gut metagenome | biome: human gut; feature: human-associated habitat; material: faeces | place: China | collected 2014 ... | reverse complement strand
CCGGCAGGACCGCTTCTCTCCCCTTCACGACTGGCAGCAGGCGCTGCTCATCTTCGCCGTGTCCGGCGGCTACGCCGACAAGGTGGAAGCGGATGATCTCAACGACTTCTCATCCCAGCTCTTCTCGTGGTTCATCACGAAGGAGCCGGCTCTCACCGAAACGCTCAAAACCGGCAGAAAGCTCGACGACGATACCAGAGCCGCGCTCCATGCCGCGCTCACCGCGTTTGCGGAGGCGCTCTGATGGCAGGACTGCAGCAGCTCAGAAAGCGGCTGAAAAGCATCCGCGCCACCGGTCAGCTCGCCGAAGCGATGCGCACCGCCGCCACGATCAAGTACTCGCGCGTGAGCAAGGTCCGCGAGGAGTTCACCCCCTATGCCGGCGGCAGTGCCGACATGCTCTCGCTGCTCGGCCGGTTCGGGATCTGCCGCGAAGCGGACAGGATCTCGCCGAAGAACTGTCTTGTTCTGTTCGGCAGCAACCGCGGTCTTTGCGGCGGCTTCAACGCCGAGCTTTTCCGCTTCATGGACCGGGCGCTCGCCGCCGAGGACGAAACGCCGCACATCATTTCGTGCAGCCGCAAGGCGAGCGCATATCTTCGCGAGCATTCGCTCGCCTATGAGGAGTTCATTCTCTCCGATGTGCCGGATTACGAAGAGACGCACGCGCTCTGCGAGCATCTGAAAAAGCTCTATACCACCGGCGCAGTGAACCGCGTGCGGCTCATTTACCAGAGCTACCGCAACATGCTCTCGCAGGAGCCGACCGACCGGCAGATCCTGCCTGACCCGGAGTCGCATAAGACCGCGAACCCGGATGGCATTTTGTATCTGCCGAGTCCCGCCGCCATCGGCGCGCGGCTCGCGCTCACCTGTCTGAACAACGAAGTATTTGCCGCGGCGCTCGACAACGCCTCCGGCGCGCAGGCCGCCACGCTCATGGCGATGCGTTCCGCCTGCGACAGCGCGACGGAATCCGCCGCCAAACTGGAAACCACCATCAATCGCCGGAGACAGGCGGACGTCACCGCCAGCGTCATCGAGATCGCCTCCGGCAATCTGCAGCAAGGAGAGTAGCTTATGTCCGCCGGAAATATTGGTACCATATCTCGCATCAGCGGCCCCGTTGTGGACGTGCATTTCCCGGAACACAGCAGCGTCCCGGATATTTTCCACGCCGTCGAGGTCACCATCAACGGCAGCGTTCATGTGCTTGAATGCCTGCAGCAGCTCGGAAACGGCGAGGTGCGCTGCATCTCCATGCGCCCGACGGACGGCATGTCCCGCGGCATGGAAGCCGTGGATACCGGCGCGCCGATCTCCGTTCCGGCGAGTGAGGGAATGCTTGGCCGCATGATCAACGTCACCGGCGAGCCGATCGACCGCGCTGGTCCGATCCCCGCCGCCGACCGCTGGCCGATCCACCACCGCGCGCCGGACTTTGTCGACGTTGTCCCCGCCGGGGAGGTGCTGGAAACCGGCATCAAGGTCATCGATCTGATGACGCCATATGCCAAGGGCGGCAAGATCGGTCTTTTCGGCGGCGCCGGTGTCGGCAAGACCGTCCTCATCGAAGAGCTGATCCGAAACATCGCCTTTGAGCACAACGGGTACTCCGTGTTTGCCGGTGTCGGCGAGCGTTCCCGTGAGGGCAACGACCTCTGGAACGAAATGAAGGAGTCCGGCGTTATCGACAAGACCGCGCTCGTCTTCGGCCAGATGAACGAGACCGCGGGCGCGCGTCTGCGCGTTCCGCTCGCCGGCCTCACGATCGCCGAATACTTCCGCGAGCACTCCCACAAGGACGTGCTGCTCTTCATCGATAACATCTTCCGCTTTACGCAGGCTGGCAGCGAGGTCTCCGCGCTGCTCGGGCGTATGCCCTCCGCCGTCGGTTATCAGCCGACGCTGGCCTCTGAAATGGGCATGCTGCAGGAGCGCATCGTTTCCACGAAGAACGGCTCGATCACCTCGGTGCAGGCGATCTACGTCCCCGCGGACGACCTTACCGACCCCGCCCCGGCGACCGCGTTCTCCCATCTGGACGCCACGACCGTCCTTTCGCGCAGCATCGTCGAGCTCGGCATCTACCCCGCCGTCGCGCCGCTGGAATCCTCGTCGCGCATGCTCACGCCCGACATCGTCGGCAAACGGCATTACCAGACCGCCAAGGAAGTGCAGCGCGTACTGCAGCGCTACAATGAGCTGCAGGATATCATTGCCATTCTCGGCATGGACGAGCTCTCCCCGGAGGATCGGAAAACCGTTTCCCGCGCGCGCCGTGTGCAGCGCTTTATGTCCCAGCCGTTCCATGTGGCGGAGAGCTTCACCGGCATGCCCGGCAAGTTCGTGCACATTGAGGACACGATCAAGGGCTTTGAAGCCATTCTCGGCGGCGATTGCGACAACATCCCGGAGCAGAACTTCCTCATGGCAGGTTCCATTGAGGACGTATACGCCAAGGGCCGCTGAAAGGGTGGGATAACGGCATGACCGGAAAAACAAACGATTCCACCGCACCGCTTGAGCTCATTGTTCTCACGCCGCACGGCGAGGCCGTTGACGTTCACTGCGACAGCGTACACCTCACGGTCTGCGATGATGAGACCGGACACGGGGGCGGCCAGGTCGGCTTTCACCGCGGCCATCTTCCGGCGGTGCTCGCGCTGGGCGACGGCCCGGCGGACGCGCTGCTGCACGGTGAGGCCGTGTTTCACACCGTGGTGCACGGCGGTTTTGCCTCCGTACGGAACGATGTGATCCGCATCATTACCGACAGCGCCGTGGAAACCGAAGAAAAATCCGATACAGAAAATGAGGACTGATGCGAAATGCATCAGTCCTCATTTTTTGTTTGTATATACCGCTTTTCGCGGCTGTGGCAGGAAAAGAGCAGTATCTGCCGGTGCTGCGCTATCTCGGCGAGATAGTCGAGCGCATAGCCCATGCGCGCATCGTCAAAGTTGATGAGCGCGTCATCAAGCACGATCGGGCAGGGATCCTCTCCGCCGAGGAGCATATCGCACAGCGCGAGCCGCAGCGCCAGATACAGCTGATCGGCTGTACCCCGGCTGAGGAAGGCGCTCTCATGGAGCACCGGTTCCCCGGCGCAGCGGACAAGCGCATTCAGCTCGCGGTCGAGCGTGAGCTCCGTATACGCTCCGCCGGTCAGCCGGGAGAGCACCGACGCGGCGCTTTTTGCCAGCGCCGGGGAAAACTCCGAGCGCATCTCTTCATCGGCAAGCGCCAGCTCGTCGAGCGCGGCGGTCAGTGCCTCCAGCTCAAATCCCACACGTTCGTGTTCCGCTTCCAGCTCACGCAGGCGGGTTTTCCAGACCAGCGGATCGCCCAGCGTATCGAGCCGTCCGCGCAGGCGGGCCGTCTCCTCACGGAGAAGCTGCTCCTTCTTTTCGTTTTCCGACATCCGGCGGAGCGGCGCGGTGTCGCCGCCGAGGATCGCCGTGAGTTCCTGATGGAGCCGCAGCTCCTTTTCGGCAAGGCTCCGGGCGTATTCGCGCTCTTCCTCCGCCGCACGGGCGAGTGCGTCGGCCTCTTCCCATTGCGCGTAATACTCGTCGAACCGTTCCGGAATATTCTCCGGCGCTTCGGCGCCGTACCGGTTCAGTATCTCATGGAGCATCCGGTTGGCATCGGCACGGTCACGCGAACGGAAAACCGATACGATCCCCACCGCCGCGAGCGCGAGAAGCGCCGCGGCAGCACCGATCCAAAACACGCTGCGGAAAAAGCCCGCGGCAGCGAAGCCGCCGGCGAGAAGAACAAGCAGTATCCATACCCACCGTCCTATACCGGGTGCGTTTGCCGCGCGCTCGGCTTTTTTCGCCAGCCGTTCGTCGTCAAAGGCTCGGTTTTCCGCCGTCTCGTCCGGCTCTGCACCGCGGAGGATCCCGGTGCGAAGCTCCTCGTCTGCCGCGGCAGACGCCTGCTCACGCCGCGCGGCCTCGCTTTCGGCCTTTTCACGCGCCGCGCGGCAGGCTTCGAGCTGCGCCATCGCATCGGTGCGCCGCTTTTCCTGCGCTCCGGCGAAATTTTTCTGGGCATTTGCGCTGTGGAGCCGGGCGTTTTCCGCCAGTTCCTCCGCACGCGCGAGCTCCTCGGCAGTTTTATCGATAGCGGCGAGCTTTTCGTTCACCGCCGCCATCTCCGCTTCCAGCTCCGGCAGGCGGCCGCCGGTACGGTAACGGCACTTTCGCTGCAGGGCGCGCAGCCGCGCCTCCGCCTCCGAAAATGAGCCGCTCTCCTCCCCTGCCGTGACAAGAGAGGCGATCTTCTTTTCAAGCTCCGCGCCCTGCTGCACGCCGAGCCCCGCCGGGCCGATGAACGCCGTGCGCTCAAATACCGGCAGTGACGCGCCGGTGAGCGTTTCTCCGGCATTTTCCCCGGTAAGATCGAGAACCGGCTGACCGGAGCGGGAATACACAGCGGAAAAGACACGCATGGGCGCCGAGGGAATGCGCGTTGAGCGCGAAAGGGTAATGTCCTTCCCGCCGAACGTGATCTCCATCGTACCCGCCATCGGGGAACCGCTCCACGGAGCGTACAGCACCTTGTCCGGCTTTTTCCCGGCGCGGCCGCGCTGGGCGGTGTCGATGCCGTAGAGCATGGCGCGCAGAAACGCGCACCACGTTGTTTTTCCGTATTCGTTGGGCGCTTCAATGATATTCAGCCCCGGTGACAGCTCAAGCGTGCGATTTTGCAGCACGCCGAAGCTCGCCGTCATTTTCCGCACGATCACAGCCGCACCTCCCAACCTTCGAGCGCGGCAATGCCGCAGCGCACGGCGCGCAGGAGCATTTTCTTTTCCTCCTCGGTCTCCGCGGTCTCGATACGCCGCTGCATACGGCGCAGAAACCGCCCGGCGAGGCTGTCCTCCCCGGCGCGCCGCCAGAGATCGCGCGGCGGTACCGTTTCGTCCGAGAACGTGAGCGCGAAGAAATCCCGTTCCAGCGCCTGCCGGAGATAGGCAAGATCCGGCGCGGCAAAACTCTCGCCGGTCAGGATGATCTTATATACATCGTCCGCCGTGTCTTTTGGCAGCGCGGCGCGGATCGCGGCGAGAGAATCCGCCCCCGGCTCCACGCGCAGCTTTTCGTACCGGCGCGCAGCGGTCGGGATGAAACCGGCTTTCACCGTTTCGCCGTCAATATCGATCTGCAAAATTCCCTTTTCGCCGCACTCGTCAAAGCCGCGCCCCTCCGGGCAGCCCGGCCAGGCATAAAAGCAGCTTCCGGCACGGCGCAGGCCGCTCCCCAGATGGATATGACCGAGCGCGGCATATCGCATGCCGCTTTGCGAGAGCTCCTCCTCCGTCACCGGGCAGTACGGCGAGCCGGCGCGGCCCGGCTCGGCATGCAGCACCAGAAGCTGCGTTACGCCCTCCTCCGCCGGGGCATGAAAGCCGCGCAGAAGAGCCTCGCACGAGGGCGACGTATACCCCGCGCCCCAGACGCGCGCGCCGAGCTCTGGCAGGCAAACGCTCTCCAGACGGGGCGTGCGGAAGATATGGACGTTATCCGAAAAGGGCAGGAGCGCATACGGTGAGCGCCGGGAGTACCAGTCATGGTTTCCCGGCGCGATAAATACGGGGATGCGCACCTTTCCGAGCGCGGCAAGCAGCGCCTCGCCAGTCTCGGCGTAGGCGCTGCCGCTGTCCAGAAGATCTCCGGCAAGGAACAGGAGATCGGCATTCCGCTGGTTTACCTCCGCTGCCATGCGCTCCAAAAGCGCTCTCTGCTCGTTGCGGCGGACGGACGCCTTTTCCGCGTCGAGCGATTCAAAGGGGGAATCGAGATGCAGATCGGCCGCATGAATGATCCGGATCATGGCGTTATGCGGATCGCTTCGACCGCGGTGCATGCGCCGGTCTCGGTATCGACGGTGAAAACCGCGCCCTCGAGCTTTCCGGGGCCCTTCGCCTGCTCGTACCGGCGCGGGGGATCGCCGAGGAATTTGCGGATGGACTGCTCCGGCGCGATGCCGAGCACCGATTCGCTCGGCCCCGTCATGCCGAGATCGGAAATGTATCCCGTGCCGCGCGGTAAAACCCGCGCGTCCGAGGTCTGGACATGCGTATGCGTGCCCCACACGGCGGAGACGCGCCCATCGAGAAACCAGCCCATGGCGAGCTTTTCGCTCGTCGCCTCGGCGTGCATATCAACGAGCACCATGCGCGTCTGATTTTCCGCGAGCAGCGCGTCCACCGTCGGGAACGGGTTATCGGTGTTCGTATCGAGAGAAAACCGCCCCAGAAGATTGATGACGCGGATGGGGCCGAACGGCGTTGTATACGTCGCGTCGCCCCGGCCGGGGCACTGCGGGGCGTAATTGGCCGGGCGCAGGATGCGCGCCTTCTCGTCGAGATACGGCTGCAGCTCCCAGCGCGTCCATGTGTGGTTGCCGAGCGTCACAACGTCCGCTCCGGCGGCGAGGATAGCATCCGCCTGTGCGGGCGTGATGCCGACAACGTTGGCGTTTTCCCCGTTCACAACGGTGAAGGAAACGCCCTTGAGCTTCTGGAGCGGCTTTAAATGCTCCTTGAGAAAGGCGAGGCCGGTCTGCCCGACAACGTCGCCAATGGCTAAAATATTGATCGTCATGCGTTTTTCTCTCCGTCCGTTCCGGATTCGTTCGTCCCGGCTTCGCCTGTTTCCGCTTCGCCGGCTCCCGTTTCGTCCCCGTCGTTCAGGTCATCCCCCACGGAGTTGAAGATATGGAAAATACCGCTCGAGTTGAGATCCATGATAATGGCGGCGGTGATCGGCAGACCAAAAAGACCGATAAGACCGCCGAAGAGCTTTGAACCGGCGTACATGCACGTGAGCGTTACGATCGGGCGCAGACCGACGTGCTTGCCGACGATCTTCGGCTCAATGATCTGGCGCGCGATTACAACGACGGCATAGATGATGAGGATGCCGAGACCGCGCATCGTGTTGCCGGTGAGAAGCGTGATGATCGACCACGGAAGAAGGATCATGCCGCTGCCGACGATGGGCAGCGCATCAAAAATGCCGATGAGGATACCGAAAAGCAGCGGGTTCCCCACGCCGACGATCAGAAGGCCGACAGTGATCTCCGCCACGGTGATGCAGAAGATGATGGCATAGGACTTGATGAACTGCCAGATCATCTCAAGGAACGAGTTCTTGACATTCACCGCAACGCGCAGCGGTTTTTCGGGCAGGTTTTTCCGAATGAAGAGCCTGATGCGGTCAAAGTCCACGGAAATAAAGACCGTGGCGATCAGGCAGATGATGCTGTTGAGCAATATGCTCGGCAGGCGGCTCGCAATGCCGGTGATGCCGCTGACGATCTTGCCGGAGAGGTTGGTGACCGCGCTGCCGAGATTGGAGATCATGCCGGGCAGGGCCTGCTCAATAGCGTCCATGATAGACACATCGAACCGTTCGCCTACCTCCAGTACCCAGTTATAGAGCTTTGTGATGCCGGGGAGGACGCTCTGTTCATAAAACGTCGGCGCGAACGACACGAAATCCACGATCGTATCGGTCAGACGGACGACGATGAGCGTCAGAAGGCCGCCGACAACGATGAACAGCACAAGCACGCTGATGATGCCGGCCACATTGCGGTTCATATGGAATTTCCGCTTCACGAGGACCTTGTTCCCGTCCTTGCCGCGGACATAGCGCGTTTCCCGGCTCAGCGCGCGGGAGATCGGACGCACGATCGACGCGAAAATGAACGCGAGGAAGATCGGCATCATTATGTTGATGAGGTACTTGAACACCAGGAAGATGATCGCAACGATCACCGCCCAGTACGCAATGTTGATAAGGAAGTTTACGCGGGGATTCGTTTCCCGTCTTTCTTCCATAAAATTCCCCTCCTTTCAGGGTATCACATATCGGCTGTAAGGAACGGCAGCGCGAGACGCTGCTCCTCACCGTTGAGCGTATATTCAATGCGCGGCATGCCGTCCATGCGTACACGCACGTTTTCCGCGTCCAGCAGCCGGCGCAGCTCGCGGTAGGTCTCGCGCTTTTCCTCGTCATAGGCGTTCATGTCGTCGGAGGTGAAGAACACGCTCCCGAGCAGCGCGTCGGCGCGCGCAAGCATCGTTTTCTGCCCGCCGGAGAGCTTGAGATTGTCGCTGCGGAGGAAGAACACATCCGGATCGTTCCCGAAAGCGCGGCCGTTCAAACCACGGCGGAAGAGCGTATTTTCGAGCGAATGCTTTGTGGAGATGCGCTCGCGGTGCGCCATTTTCATAATGAACGAGCCGTCCCAGTCGAGCCCCACATCGCACCCGATGCGGCAGTAGTCCACGAGCCCGAACGCAGGCATGAGCGGCGCGCCGCAGCCGATGATGAGATGCTCGCCGCACATCTCGCGCAGGAAACCCATCGCGCGGCGCATGCGCTTTGCGCGGCTCTCCGTCGGGAGATTGACCGGCGCGGCGGCATAGAGGAAATCGAGCTTCACAAGATCGAAGCCCCAGTCGGTGAACACGCGGCGGAACACGTCGCGCAGGTACTGCGCGGCCTGCGGATGGTCAAAGTCGATCGCATAGAAGCCGCCCCAGTTCATGCCGCAGTACCACGGCTTGCCGTCTACACGCAGCAGCCAGTCCTTGTGCCGCCGGAAGATCTCCGAATCCTTCTGGCAGACGAACGGCGAGAGCCAGAGCCCCGCGCGAAAGCCATTTTCATGGATCTTGTCCGCCGTGCCGCGCAGCCCCTTCGGGAATTTCTTCGCGTCCGTCGTCAGCCAGTCGCCCACGGCAGGCTCCCAGCCGTCGTCGATCTGGAATACATCGCCCTCGGAGAGCACCCCGGCGCAGCCGGAGAGATCGGAGAGGATGCATTTCTCGTCGATATCCTGATAGCGGTTGTACCAGCTCGAATACCCGGCAATGCGCTCTGCGGGCTTTTTCGGCAGACCCATGGCGGCAAACCAGCCGTCATAGACCTCCTTCTCCGCGCCCTCGGCATAGAAGAGATCAAAAACATGGAACTCTCCGTTGCAGCGCACGCCGCAGCAGTCGCGCGAGAGCGTGAGCTTTCCGGCGTTGGCGTCATAGCGGATCATGGTGTAGCCGCTCGATTCATCGAGCGAGCCGAGCAGCCGGAAATGCTCGCCGCGCCGCCAGTAGGCATAGGATTCGCCGTGCGTCACGCCCGGCATTTCCGGGTAATCGGTGAAATAGTAATCGCCGTAGCGCTCCAGTCCCAGCGGCTTGAAGCGCGCGAGCGGACTTGCAAAGGAGGGCGTGCGGTCCTTCACACCGCACTCCGGCGAGTACGTCCAGCTCTGAAAGCCGTTGATGAAAATGCGCTCGCCCGGCTCCGTATCCCAGAGCATCGCGCCGGTCACGCTTTTAAGCGTATCGTCCGGCAGCTCGCAGACGATGCGGTTCTCTCCCGGCTGCATCAGCGTGCTGCCGGTGACAGTCGCTCCGTTTTCCAGTTCCACGCGCCATAAGAGTTCCATATTCTTCACTCCTGTTCGACGTTTTGTCCTTGTATCGAGAAGCGCACCTCTTCCTCCGGCAAACCGGCGGCGGAAATGCGGAGAACGGCCTCCCCGCTCTCGCCCGTGGTGCGCACATAGGTACCGGTCATGCCTCCCTCGGCAGTCACGGTGTCGGGCCCGATGAGCGCCGCCGCGCCCGTAAGCGAGAACCGCACCGGGAGCTGCGCATAGGGGGCCAGGGTGCCGTGTTCATCGAGAATACGGACGCGCACCGCGGCGGCGTCCCAGGTATCCCCTTCGCAAAGCGCCGTTTTGCTCACACGCACCTCCATGTGCAGCGCCGCGCCCGAGGCGCGCGTCACGCTCGCAACGGTCTTGCCGCCGGTACGGGCATCGAAGCGCCAGCGCGTCGCCGCGCCGCCCCAGTTGCCGACGTACTTTCCGAAGAGCGCCACGCCGTCGTCCATCGTGAGCTTGTAGCGCGCCATGGCCCACGCCATGCGCGCCTTGTCCGCGACCGGCATCCCGGCCAGACCGTTCTTTCCGGCGGAAACAAGGCTCCGCCTTGTCATGCGGGAAATGCTCCTGCGTTTCGAGCAGCTCGCCGATCGTATCGTCGATCGCCACAGGGCCGTGCGGCAGACCGTCCCACCCCTTTGTGCGGAACGAGGCGACGAACCGGTCATTCTTATAAAGCGCGACCTCCTCGGCGTTCGTAAACGCCCAGATATCACCGATATTTCCCGCGGGATAATCGCCGATATCCATCGGCGAGCCGATCTCGAGCACCGGCGTTTTGTCCCCCTGCGAGGCATAGAGCGCCGCGGCGAGCTTCGGGTTGCGGAAGGCGTCCATCACGCCGTGGTAGCACACGCGGTCGCCCGAGCCGAAGTCCTTGTGCGTCGGAAAATCAAACATCCCCCAGCCGAAGCAGCCGGAGATCTCGCCGTCGGACGCGGCGGCGTTCTGCACGCGCGCATGGCGCAGCGCGTGCTCCTGCCGCTTTTCCCACGGGTCGAAGGACTTCGTCGGGAACATGTGGCCGTTGCACTCGGAGATAAGATAAGGCTTGTCCATATCCGGCGTCACGGCGCTGCGCTTCTTTGCGCCGGGTGCCGTGCCGTCGTGCGAAAAGTCGTTATAGGCGTATACGTCCTCCAAAAGATGGCTCTTTTCAAGATAGCGCACGCCGGAGGTCTGACGGGAGGGGTCGAGCGAATGTGCCAGGGCATTCGTCTCGCGGTAGAAATCATCGTCATCCAGACTTTCGTTGATGCGAACGCCCCAGAGGACGATGGACGGATGATTGCGGTACTGCGTCACCATCTCGCGCACATTCTCCACCGACCGGCGCTTCCACGCCGCGTCGCCGATGTGCTGCCAGCCGGGAAGCTCGGTGAACACGAGCAGCCCCAGCTCGTCGCACGCATCGATAAAGTGCCGGCTCTGCGGGTAGTGCGACGTGCGCACCGCCGTGCAGCAGAGCTCTTCCTTCAATATCCGCGCGTCCTCGCGCTGGAGCGCTTCGGGCGCGGCGTAGCCCATGTAGGGATAGCACTGGTGACGGTTCAGGCCGCGGAGGAACACGCGCTCGCCGTTGAGATAAAACCCGCTGCGGCGGAATTCCGCCGTGCGAAAGCCGAAGCGGACCGTCTTTTCGTCGGTCACGGCGCCGCTCACGTCAAGCAGCTCGGCGCGGATCGAGTAGAGATTCGGCTCGTCCAGCGTCCACGGACGGGCGTTTGAGTAGTTTACATAATATTTATTATCGTCACCCTCCGCCATGGCGCAGACCACGCCCGCGGCGTCGAGCAGCGTGACGCGCCGGCGGGCGCCGCTGCCGGATACGGTAAGGGCGATCTCGGCGCGCGTAAGCGTCGGCGTTGTGACGAACACGTCCTCGATCACGTCCGCGCTGCGGACATCGAGCCATACCTCGCGGTAAAGCCCGCCGTAAGCGAGATAGTCCAGCACGAAGCCGAACGGCGGCACGGCGGGATTTTCTGTCGTGTCGAGCCGCACGGCGAGGCGGTTTTCCATGCCGTAGCGCACGGCGGACGTGATCTCCACGCGAAAGGCCGTGTAGCCGCAGGCATGCTCGGCGAGCTTCTCGCCGTTCAAATATACCTCGGCAAAATGCGCCGCGCCGTCAAACTGCAGAAAGAGGCGCTTGCCGCGATACTCGAGCGGCACGGAGAGGCGCCGCCGGTAACCGCAGATGCCGGCATAGTCCTCCGGCTTTGCATAGTGCAGCGGCACTTCCCCTGCCGTGTGCGGGAGATCGACAAGCGGAAAACGTCCCTCGCCGTGGGCAAAGCCGGCGCTCCACTCGCGGGTGAATTCCCAATCGCTGCAAAGGCTGATCATGGCGTCCCTCCGGAAAGAAATTACTCTTTTCATTTTACATGGAAAGCGGCGTTATTTCAACCGAAAGAAAATATTTAACAAAATCCTGAAACTCCTGCCGAAGCATGCCTGGCAGAAGGAAACCGTCCGGGGACGGCAGGCAGCGTCTCCGGACGGTTGACATTTTTTCGCTATTCAGAACGCCACATGGCGGAAGAGGGCCACGCAGCAGAGGATCACGGCAAGGGGAACATACACATACCGCCCGACGGCGTACCAGACCGCGCCGCGCTCGCGTCCCGCTCCGGTGTTGATGGCGGAGAGAAGCTCGTCCTTTTTCATCACATAAAACCATGAGACCGCGCCAAGCGTCGCGCCGATGGGGATGATGTAAATGGACACGAGATCCATCCACGGGCCCCATTTGGAGATCGTCTCCATGCCGATGCCGCAGCCGAGGCAAATGACGCCGAGCAGCACGAGCACCGCCTTGCGGCTGAGCTTCGGGAATTTGTGCAGCAGCGATTCCGCCACCGCTTCAAACATGTTCTGCAGCGAGCTGACGCCCGCGAAGATCATGGCGACATAGAGAATGATCGCAAAAAGGCGGCCGAGCGGAATGTCCTGCAAAATGGTCGGCAGCGTCACGAACAGCAGGC
>ERZ836939.3716-NODE-3716-length-12461-cov-7.070289_pt1 | contig 12461 bp, 10 predicted proteins | sample MGYA00519912_ERZ836939 | MGnify/ENA primary metagenome ERZ836939 (study PRJEB31850, sample SAMEA3708810) | human gut metagenome | biome: human gut; feature: human-associated habitat; material: faeces | place: China | collected 2014 ... | reverse complement strand
GATATATCCATATTATCCAGCCTATACGATGGGCTGTTATCAAATTGTTATCAGCAGTGATAACGGGAGGGAGTTGCTGACTATTTGTTCTGCTGGTTTGCGACTGTAACTATATCACAAAAGGCGGGGAAATGCAACCACATTCCCCCGCCTTTTTCAAATCGTTCATTGGCAGAAAAGTCCTCGACAAATCGAAAATTACTAACCGTACAAATTAGGGCGTTTCTAATAGCTTATCCGTCTGTGTTCCCCCGTATTTGGGGTAATGTACGGAATGTATAACTGGCACCCCCAACATCTCCCCAGTTCGCAGAAACTTCATAAACATAATCTCCATCACCCAAAGGAAACAGAGAAAAAGTATCTCCCTCAAGCTCGGTATTGACCATTTCAAAATCAGTGGAGTAGGTTTGTGCATCACCAATGCGCGAGGCAGGCCATCGCATAACAGAAACCGTCTCTGGCAAAATTTCTCCAAAATCAAGATAGAATACAGGAGCTATTGAGCCGACATTTTCACCAGCTTCTGGAGCCGGTAAAGTTCCAGCAGGAAAAGCGGTATATAATATGGGATATTCTTGCTGATCCAACGGGTGAGCACCACAAGCAATAAATTCACTAACTGTACCGTCAGGCAGTGTATGGCTCCATTGGTAATTGCCACAAGAAGCAATCACACTATCTACATACATCAAGGTGGAAACGGTCAGTGATGGAGGCTCTGTTAAACTTTCATAATCCAACGGCGCAGTGAAATCCGCTTCGCACTCTCCCTGGGTAGCCGATACTTGCGGATTGTCTATTGAAATAGTTGTTCCTGTCGGAATTGAAGCTGTTTTTTCATTTGTCTCTACACTCGCACATCCCGTTAGAACAAAAACGAAAGTAGCTATAACCAATACAATTCTTTTCACAATGATACCTCCTTTCGGCCTTATTCATATAGACGACAGATTTTCTAAAAAGTTCCGTGGTCTTTTGGGAAAATTCTAATCTATTGCTCTCATCATAACATAAAAAAGCACCCGCTGACAAGTATAAATCAGGGGTGCACTCCTTGGAGTGCACCCCTGGTGTGTTACCTCGCCCCTCGGCTAAACTTCCGCTTTGCTTTCTTCTGCTCTTTCTCTGCCGCCTCCCGGCGCTTTGCGTCCTCCACGGCCCGCTCTACTTCCTCCGGGCCGAACACCCGCTTGACCCGCTCAAAGTCGGCAACCGTCCCCCGCAGGGCCTTGTTCTCCAATTTCACCTCCTGCAAGCGGTCAGACAACCGCTCGTTGCCCTCCCTGGCCCGTCCATAGTCACCCTGCAACCGCTCATACTTCCCTTTCAACTCGACATAGGCCCGATACAAGGAGCGCAGCACCTTGACGATCTTGGCAAGCAGGGGTTTGGCCTTTTTCTCCCGGTAGGACTTGGCGCTCTCCAGCGGCCCAGGCTCTGGCAATATCCGATCCGGGTCATCGGAGAACTGCGCCGCCAACTGCTCCATGTTCCTCACAGCCGGGGCCAGCTCCTTTAGACGCCGCTCCTGCTGTTCCACCTGTCCCTGCTTCTTGGCCTTAACTGCGTCCAGCTCGGCAATCTCTTTCGCCCTCTGCTCCTTTTTGAAGTCCAGCACAGACAGGTGCTTGTCATGGGTGCCCTTGTCCTCCCACTCTATCCCGTGGCGCTCCATCACGGCGGCAAGCTGTTCCTTTTCAGAGCGTACCCACTGGCTCCACTCCGTATCGCCTCTGGTGCCGCCCTTAAAGCCCTGGGCCGCTAACGCCTGTTTCAGCGATACCCTCGTGTCCAGGCCCCGCTTGCTCCCGGTGGTGAACGGTACGAAGTCGATGTGCAGATGGGGCGTGGCCTCGTCCATGTGGAGGTGGGCGGAGAACACCCGGAGCCGGGGATTGCGCTCCTGGAAGCCTCTCATGTACTCGTCCAGCACCGCCGCCGCAAACTGGCCGTCCTCGCCCTCGGCGCTCATATCGTCCTTGTTGCCCACTTGCAGGATGATTTCATGGAACGGCTTTTCCTGCTTGCTGGAACGTATCTTTTCATAGTAGTCCTCGATTTTGCGGTCTGCCCTGGTCTGCTTGTCGTTGTACCGCTTGAGGGCCTCGTCGAAAAGCTCATGGAAAACTGTCTTGATATTTTCGTGGCAGTAGGTTATATTTAAGTGGGAGCGTTCTGGGTCGGTGTTCTTGGCGTTGAACGCCCTGCTGTTGTGGTTCACCGAACCCTGTCCCACCATTGCGCTAATCGTCCTTTTCAAATCAACACTCCTTTCGCCGCGCCAGCGGCGGCCTTTGTTACTTTCTGCGAAAGTAACGCAAAAGCACTTTTGACGGCCTTGCGGCCATCAAAAGCGCATTTGCGCCCTACGGGGTGGAGTGGGGGCGTTGCCCCCGCCGTCTGCGGACGGCTCCCCCAGCAGGGCCGCCCTTTGAAAAGGGCACCCTGCACCCCGCCTAAACTTTGACACTCGCCGTTGGGCAGGGGGGAAAGGCACAGCCTTTCCCCCCACCCGGCCAGTGTCCTCCGTGGGCCAAAAGTCAAGGGGTTCGGGTTGTATTGCCTTACGGCAATCTCCACCCCCAGGTATGGCCCCTTGACTTTTGGCCCCGCTCCCCGTGACGGCCGTGACGACCGTGACGATGTTTTACACACCGCCCCGCTCTCAAAAAAGCCGTCACAGCCGTCACGGTCGTCACGCCTGGGGCGGTTCCAGGGTGAGGGTGATACTTCTCCCGGCGTGGCTTCTGCTGTTCTCATAGCGGATATGGTAATCCGCCGCCAGCCTCCCGGCCCGGACGTTCAGCCGCATAGCCAGGGCGTTGGGCTTCATGTCGGTCTGGAGCGCCGCCGCCAGCTCCGTGGCCGTACCGCCCCAGGCGGGCCTGTCCGCCGTCACAAGGGCGGCAACGGCCTCTAATACCGGGTCGGGCGGTTCCACCCACGGCTCCGTTTCCAGCCGTTCCAGCTCCCACACAAGGCGCTCCCTGTCCTTGGTGAGATACATCCGCTGGTCTTGCTGGTCACGCCCGGCCACGTCCAGAATGGCGCTGCCGTCCGTCCGTTTCTCCTTTTGAAGAAGAAAGGCCCCGTCCGCCGCACCCAACAGGCCGTTGGTGCCGGAAATCATATCAAACTTGTCGTCTGCCTGTTGCTTTCGGGTGTGGTGTACCAGCAGGAGACAGATACCGCAATCATCGGCAAGGCGTTTCAGTGTGCCCACCACCTCGTAGTCGTTGGCATAGCTGTACTTGTCTCCGCCAGCCTCCCGGACTTTCTGGAGGGTGTCAATGATAATCAGCTTGGTATCGGGGTGTTCCCGGACAAACATTTTGAGCTGTCCCTCCAGGCCAACGCCGAGCTGTTTAGCGTGGATTGCAAAGAGCAGGTCGTTGGTGCCGTCCATGCCGAACATCCGATACAGCCGCCCCTGCAATCGGCGGTGGTCGTCCTCCAACGCCAGATAGAGGACGGTGCCCTTGTGGACGGGGTAGCCCCACAGGGGGAGGCCCATGCTCACATGATAGGCAAGCTGGGCCATCAGGAACGACTTGCCCACCTTGGGCGCTCCCGCAAAGAGGTACGTCCCAGGGTAGAGCAGACCGTCAATGATTGGCGGTCTGCCCTGGTAGACATTCTGGTAAAGCTCACTCATGGAAATGGTGGGGAGATAGGCCGGGTCGGTCATGCGGCGCATTTCCAGAAGCCTTTCCTCCAAACTTTTCTCCTGGGGGTTGTTTTCGGTAGCCGCTTCTGATATACTCATGGCAGTTGCTTGTGAAATGGGCTGTTCCCCGTCTGCGCCAACAGACGGAACCGGGACAGTCCTTTTCGTTTCTCTGGAATCCATCAATCTATCAATCCTCCTTCATTCCATCCAGCGTCATGGTGATAAGGCGGATGGTGGCGAGCAGTTCATCATCCACCCCGCCCCCGGCCTCCATGCGCCGCAGCTCCCCCAGGACGGCGGCGAGCTGGTCACGCAGGGCCTTGTAGACCCTGGGATTGCCCTGCACCACAATGTCCCGGTTGAGCAGCCGCCGGGTGATGTAGTCCTGCTTGGTCAGCCCGGACAGGCGGACGGCAATCTCAAGCTGTTCGTCCTCCTCCGGGGACACCCGGAATGCCACGGTCTTGTTCCGCCAGCGGTTGTGATTGTCCAAATTTTTAGCCGACATTATGCTCCCGTCCTTTCAAAGTCCAGCTTGTCCGCCATTTCCGTCTGCTTGGACGGAAACAGGTGGGCATAGCGGTATGTGATCTCAATACTCTCATGGCCTACCCGGTCAGCAATCGCCACAGCAGAGAAGCCCATATCAATCAGAAGCGAAATGTGCGAATGTCTGAGGTCATGGATTCTGATACGCTTCACACCAGCCTCTTTCGCCCCTCTGTCCATCTCATGGTGGAGATAGCTTTTTGTAACGGTGAAAATGCGGTCTTTCTTCTTGACCCCGTAGAGCATTCCCAGGTAGTCCCGCATTTCGTCACAGAGGAAATTGGGCATTTTAATGGTACGATTGCTTTTCTTGGTTTTCGGAGTGGTAATCACATCCTCGCCGTGGAGCCGCTGGTAGGACTTGTTGATCTTCACCGTCCCGGCCTCAAAGTCGAAGTCCGCCGGGGTGAGGGCCAGCAGCTCCCCCTCCCGAATACCGCACCAGTAGAGCATTTCAAAGGCGTAGTAGGAGAGGGGCTTGTCCATCATAATCTTGATGTTCCGTTCCACTTCTAACAGGATACCTTTGGAAAGGGCGGTTACTGCCGTACCCAGATGTGCAACCAGCGGGAGTGTATTAAAATGGCTGACCGTCGCCATGCCGTCACTCAACTGGATTTCTTCATCCGGCAGGTGACACTTTTTGCCGATGAAATAAGAAATGCTGTCGGTCAAAAGCTGGATGTATTGGGCTTCAAAACCACCGGCCGGGATCTCGGTGAACAAATGGCCTTTGGTTTCCTGCTTGAGTTCCTGCAAAAAGTGGTTGTAATTCTCTGCGACAGATTCGCTTACCATCGCATACAGCGCTTGGGAAAAATCCTGCTTGGGGAAACCGTGTGCATACGACAGGCGCTCGGTCAGGGCCTTTTTCATTTCATCGGAAAGCTGCCAGTCCGTAGGATGAATCTCTTTGCCAGTAGTTTGGCTTACATCAAAGAGATAGTCAAGAGTGAGTTTGGCATTCCGGTAGACGCAAACGGCAACGCCCTTTGCACGGGGAATCAAATTTCTGCCTATGGCTGCCCATTGCTTTCGTGTTGCCAGAATCGAAACATCCTCGTCCTGTGCGTACACAAGAAGTATGTTGTCAAAACTGTGCTTATGGAACTGCGATGCAAATGCCAGATAATCCCGCCAGTTGTGTTCATTTCGGACGATATAGGGAGCCATGACTTCATATATCGTCCGCAGGCGTTCATCATTTCTCAACGGTATCTGACCTCCTTCCTGTATTGGTGATTATGGCCGGTTATCCGGCCTCTTGCTCGGATTCCTGTCCTTTCTGAGCAAAGTAGAGGGCAAGTGCCTCGTCCAAAATGCTGTCGAACTCCTTCTGGCTGATGCTGGCGGTAAAGTATTTCTTGTAAATCGCCGGTTTGACCTTGAACGCCGTAGCCGTGGATTTCTTGGGTTTCCGGTTAAACTCGCCGGACAAAATCTGTTCGGTACGCTCCGGGGTCAGCTTTCCGGTATATTCCCGCAGCAGGACAACCTTTCCCTCATTGACCTTGTACTCGCTTCCCGAAAGCACATCGTCAACCATCTGCTGTTCCTGTTCAGTCAGATAGGAAAGCTGCACGGCCGCCGCAATCGAAAATTCTCCATTGTCAATTCTGATTTTCAGGGCGTCCGACAGTTCGTTGATGCGGAGATAAGTTGCAACAGAACGACCTGTAAGGTCATATTCCGCTCCCAAAGCATCCCTGCTTTTTATCCTGTGGAAGTCACTTCCACCAGTCCTGTTTCCCTTGATTTCATCAGGGTTTTCCAGCCTTTTCAGTTCCTTAATAATATCGTTCCGGCGTCCCTGACAGACCATCTTGGAATAGCGCAGAGCCAGTACCGCTGCTTTTTCAGAGGGCAGCATTTCGGAGAAAGAGCGTTGCAGGACATTGGTTTCGATCACATAAATCCAAGCATCCTCATCGGAGAGATTTTCCTTGACGATACAGGGAAGTTCGCGGTTTGCAATAATAGCGGCTCTCTGCCGGTGTCTGCCTGCCAGCATCTCATATTCAAATCCATTCTCATCTGGCTCAATCTTTCTGACAAAAGCAGGCACCAAAACACCATGTTGTGAAACACTGTCCACCAAATCATCAAATCGTTCTCCACCGTATTCTCGGAATGGAGACCCTCGAAAACTGCGAATGATTTGTGGTGGAAGCATCTGTATTTCATTACTCGCATCACATACAGACTGATTCGACGCTTTAGACTCATTTTTTGAAGATGAAGTTTCAGTCACACCCAGAAGATCATCAATGGATCTGATACGAGGCTTAAGTGGAGGCATATTCCAACACCTCCTTTGCAAGTTCCAGATAGGCAAGAGAGGCTGGGTTGGCCTGCTCCAGCTCCATGACGCTCATTCCATAGCTGTTTGCGTCTCCCACTTTGACTGTATACGGAATCTGACAGTTGAAGATAGGGAGCGATTGAAACGCCTTTGCAACCTGACCGTATGTGCGACGGTATAGATTCGTCCGTTTGTTGCATTTGGTGAACAGGATACCTCCAATATCAATCCTGGGATTTAATTTCTGCTTAATTTTTTTGATGGTATCCATCAACGCCTGCAAACCAGTCAGCGCAAACAGTTCCGGATCAATCGGGATGATTACCTCGTCGGCGGCCGTTAAAGCATTTATTGTCAACGAACCCAGAGATGGATTTGTGTCTACGATTATGTAATCATAGGACATCCGCAGAGGTGCGAGCAGAGTAGCTAGGTACCCGTTGCTATCCGGCGTCATCAGCAGATTTGCCTCTGCAACGGTGAGATAGCGACTGGAAGGGATCAAGTCCACAGAGTCAATTTTTTGGATGAACTCGTTGGTATCCGGCAGAGATTCGTCCAGGAGCAGATTGGTGATAAGCGTCCCGGTATTATAGGGTGCCTGGGTCGGCAGGACACCGAAGCTGGTGGTAAGGTTATACTGGGGGTCAAAGTCAACTACCAAGACCTTCTTGCCCATCTCGGCCAGCGCATAGGACAGATTTCGGACCGTGCTGGTCTTGGCTACCCCACCTTTCTGGTTGGCTACAACAATTATTTTGCCGCTTTCCATGATAGAAAACCTCCTATATTTTCGTGGAATTTTTGTGATTTCAAGCGTTTGTTCAAATATGCGTCACTGGCCATAAAGTTGATCAGATTGACCTTCGGGATGATAAATGCCGGACCATGTGAAAGAGCTTTTAGCTTTTTCGTTCTGATCCATTTTGCGACCGTAGATGCCGTGGCGCCTGTTAATTCCGCGGCCTCTCTCGTGGAAACTATGTCGGGAATGTCCCGGAAACTCTCTATGTAGTATTTTCTCAGTTCCTCCGTTGTCACAGATTCGGGAAGCAGGGGCTTGACTGCGTATGTCCCGCTATATGAGCCGGGGGGAAGTTTGTATTTTTCGGGGTGGATTTCCCTGCGCTCAAGGTAGCGAACAATGTCTTTCATCTTAATGGTGTAATTCCGGGTCTTTTTCCCACTCTGTACGCAGGGAACCAGACCGGATTGCAGCAGATAACGAGCTGTGCGTTTGCTGATATGACAGATGATGCGGAATTGCTCTTTTTGGACTGTTTCTGGGTACTGATTCAGCAAATAGCGATACTTGGATACCTGTGCCACATCACTCGCCTCCTTTTTCCTGCCACAGACGCTCAAATGTATCCATCAATTCTTTTTGGAGAGGGGTCTTTCGGCGGATACGGCGGTAATATGGGCTTATCAGAAAGTCCAGCATAAAATCCTTTGGGACGGTGTACTGCTTTCCAGGCTGGAAAGCCTTCAGAATCCCTGTGCTGATCCACCGCACGATTGCCGAGGACGAAAAGCCTGTAATCTGCTGAATATCCTTTACGGAAAGCAGGTCTGAGTAGGGAGAGAGATGTTCGTCATAGAATGTTCTCATAGCACAGATATAGGGACTGTCTGCTTCCTGTCTGCACTCACGCCGATAGAGATAGGCAAGAATGTCCGTCAGCTTGATTTTGTGGCTACGGATCAGGTGGTTTTGCTCAATGGTGTAGGGAATCTCACCTTGTTGCTCCAAATTGTAGGCGGTCTTGGGACAGATGCGGCAGATCTCGCATAGTTCCCGTTGCGTTACATAGGCGGGATACTTTGCGGCAATGTCGGGGTAATACTTCGTCAAATCCATGTGTAGCACTCACTTTCTTGTTCATCTGTCATTGGTAGGTGAGGTACTTCACTGGTGCGTAAAATGTTGACTTTTGAAATGAGTTCAAATAAAATCAAGTTGTCCAATCAAAACGGTGATTTGCGTTTTCGTGAAATGGTATGGGTGTGAATACCCCCAATCTGGCGTGCAGTTCTATCCTTGTTCTATCCTCCGGTCATAATTCGGGGCAAAAACGGGAAGAACTCGGAAAACCCGGTGGGTTCAAATAAAAGCGAAAAACGGAAGCCAAAATCCGCAGTAGCCACCCTCATCAGTCACCCTTACGGGTGACAGCTTCCCCCTTCCAGGGGGAAGCCTGACCCCCAGCCCAAACAAGGAGGAATTTATACTATGGCGACCAATCAAACGACCAATTACCAGCTGAACCAGTGGGAACCCACCGACCAGGTTTTACGCACCGACTTCAACGCCGACAACGCCAAGGTGGACGCGGCGCTGGCGGACTTGGCGGAGAACAAGGCCGACCAGGCCGACCTGGATGCCCTGTCCGGTGCGGTAACCGGGCTCGCGTCCACTGTGGCGGGGCACACAACGGCTTTAACGGCCCTGGGAAACTGTGAGATTCAGGTGACCAGTTATGTAGGCACCGGGACCTATGGAATGGACAATCCCACAGTGATCAATTTCACCAAACGCCCGACTCTGTTTCTGGTAATGGGCTACCGCTGTCTTATGTTTGCTACGGCGGACAATGAGGATCAGGCTTGGGGCGTCAATCGGGATGGCTATTACACCGCCAATTTTACCTGGAATGGAAACCAGGCACAGTTTTGGCGTGACAGTGAAATGGGACAGCTGAACTATAAGGATTCTACTTATCGTGTGGTGGCATTTTATGCCATGGACTGAGTAATAAGAAGACCCTGGGCCATAAGGCCCAGGGTCTTAGAAATCCGGCTAAGTCAAATCAGACTCAGGGGACCATAAAGGTGTTGGAGGTCAGAGTCTCGCCGTCAATGGTGACCACGGCTCTGTACTCACCGACAGTACCGGGGATGTTTACCTCAAACTTCCAATCCTTCCTGTCATCGGTGAGGCCGATGGCCGTCTGGTCGGTGTAGGAAGAGTGAGTCTTCCAATCGCCGCTGATATAGGACTGCAGTTCAATGGAGACATCGCTCAGCGCAGTCTCAGTCTGACCGTCGTTAATCACAATATACAGGTGAGACTCACCGGTCACAGCATCCTGGTAGACATCAGCGCGAGTGACCTCATACTTGTCGCTGGAGCTGTTGCCCTCGTCGATCTTAACAGGGTTCGTGTTATGGATGATGATGCTGGTGGCGCGGCCATCCTCGATCACAGCGGCAAGCTTACCAGTAAAGTTGTCGTTCATGTCGTCAATGGCGTCCTCCAGACCGTCAACGCCGGTGTACTCCTCAATGATGTCGTACCAGCCGTTATCAGTTCTCTGAATCAGAACCACATTCACGTCTTCAGTCACACCAAAGCCTCTGCTTTCATCAGTGTTGGTATACAGCATACGGCTCTTCAGAGTCAGCTCGTCCACATCATCGTCATCCGCAGAGGTAGTCTCCAGGAGAACAGTGCGAACGCCATCTTCAATCGCCTCGACTGCAGCAATGACGCTCTCACGATAGCCGGTGGGAGTCGTCTCGTCGTCAATCAGATCAGCGCGGCGGACGTTGCCGTCGGCATCATAGCGGACCTCATACCAGTGGCCCTGCTCCATGATGTCTTCCTGATCGCCCTTAACACCAATCTCGTCCAACTGGTCGCCCACATAAGTGATCTCGGTCAGCTGACCGTTAATGACCACCTCGCGGCTCCAGCTCCACTCGTCGTTGCCCAGATAGGTCTCGTTGGTGACGGAACTGCTGGTCACATAGGCATAGTCAGTGGAGGTGCCAACGTCCTCGCCAACCACAACAGCAGCGATTACATAGGCATCATCATCATACAGAGTATACACGCCGCTGGAAATCCTACCATCGACAGCCTCGGTATACTTTGTATCCTTCTTTACTTCGCTGTTAGTGTAGACTTGCAGGTCAGTATTCTCAATGCCGGTGGTGACAGTGTCTACGTCGTCGATAATGATAAACTTTTCGTTATCAACAGTCAGACCAGTTACCTCAACATTGATGTACACAGAATCATCGTTGCCATACACGCGAGAGAAGCCCTTATTATTCTCGTCCTTTCCGGGCAGGGAGACGTGAGTATCATTGATCTCAGCAAAGAACTCAGTATCAGACTCCTTGTCATAGTAATGAGACTGACCGGCATCGTCATCGGCATCGTCATTGGCAACCTCGTGCAGGGTGTACACATCGCTGCTGTTCACAGTATAGGTGCACCAAGTGTTCACAACAGCATCGTTTCCGAAGGCATCGCCATCGGCATCCTCGCTATCCCGAACGTTCACATCTACGGTGGCCATGGTGCCGTCGGTGAAGATCACGTTGGCGGAGGCAGTACGGGCACCCAGATAGCTATCGTTCTTTTCGAAGCCAGTGACGAACAGATACTGATTGGGATCCTCGTTCTGCTCCAGGCCGATCAGGTTGCCGTAGGGATCCAGAATCAGGTTATAGGTGATGTCCTTCAGGTTGATGGTGCTGTCGCCGTCGGTGTACTGGTCCAGAACGGTCTCATCGTACTGGAGAATATAAGCGGCATCATACTGAGTACCGTCGGAGATGACATAGTCAACGCCACTGGCAACATCTTCATCTTCATCGGTCCGGAAGGTGGTAATGGTCACGCCGTCCATGATCTCGGGATCGGCTACGGTCTGGACCTCGCCGTCAGCCACGGTGACCAAAACGATGTCGCCGTCCACGTAATCGGCGATATCGAAGTCCTCACCGGTGATCTCTACATTGGTCTCGGTTTCACCCATGGTCTTCACATAGGTGTCGTTGCCCTTGTCCTCAATGGCGTAGATCTCCAGGGCGATCTCGTCGTCATCCTCATCATAGTCATCGGTGATGGCCAGATAGGTGTTGATGATGGCGATGGTGACCTCCTTGTCGATCACGTCCACATACACCTCGGTGAGCACGCCGTCGCCGGTGCCGCCCACGCCGTTGGTGTTGGAGCGGACCAGGTTGCCCTCAGTAAAGTAGTAGCCGTCCAGGACATCCTCGTCGGTCTCGCCGTCAATGGCGATGTTGAAATCATAGCTGTCGATGACGCTGCTGCCCAGCAGGTTGTACAGGTCGCGGCCAGTCACCTTGGTGGTGTAGGTCTCGCGCAGCAGCTCGGTCTGCACATAGGTGCCGATCTCCTCGCTGTCGTACTCCCAGTAACGGGCGGGGCGGCCAAAGGCGTCGACAGCCTCATCGTTCAGCTGCAGGTCACCCATGTACAGTTGCTCGCCCAGCTCCACGACAAAGCGGTTGGCGTCGGTGGTGTTGCTGGTGGACTTGACGTCGTCGATGGCGTCGGCATAGTCCTGGTTGCTGGTGATGTAGCTGTAGGTGACGTTGTTGTTGATGGTCACGTCACCAATGGTCCAGCTGCCGTCGGTGGAAGCCTCCACAGTGCCGGCCTCCAGGGTGTTCAGCACCAGCTGAGCCACGTCGTTGCGGGTCATGGCCTGGGTCACGCCGGAGTCCACGCCCACGAACAGGTCGATGGCGTTGCCCTGACGGGTGGTAGCCAGCTGCCAGTCGCTGCCGAAGTCAGAGGCGTACTGGAAGTAGCCCAGAGCCTTCATCAGCATCAGAGCGGCCTGAGCGGTGGTCACGGTGTCGGAACCGCCGTAGATGGTGCTGCTGTAGCCGGCGGTGATGCCGTTGGTCCAGCAGGCGGCCACGTAGGGCTCGGCCCAAGAGGGGACATCAGTGAAGGGGCTGGTGTCCTTGTAGCTGGCTACGTTATACTCCATCAGGTTGGCCATAACGACAGCCATCTCGTTGCGGGTGACGTTCTGATCCGGATTGAAGTTGCCGTTCTCGTCGCCGATCATAATGCCGACGGCCTCGAGAACTTCAATGGCTTCCACATTGTTCTCAGAAGTCACGTCCGCGTAGCTCGCGGCGCTGGAGCCCATCACCATCAGGCCG
>ERZ836939.3711-NODE-3711-length-12470-cov-3.385421_pt1 | contig 12470 bp, 12 predicted proteins | sample MGYA00519912_ERZ836939 | MGnify/ENA primary metagenome ERZ836939 (study PRJEB31850, sample SAMEA3708810) | human gut metagenome | biome: human gut; feature: human-associated habitat; material: faeces | place: China | collected 2014 ... | reverse complement strand
CAGGGCGCGGAAATCCAGGCAGCCTATGCACAGGGCCCGGAAGTCCGGGGAACCCATGGGCAGGGCACAGGAATCCAGGATGCCCATGCACAGGGAACGGTGGGACAGGGACGGAGGGAACAGGGCCAGACGTCCCGGGAGGACAGGGACAAGCCTGTATACTCTGCGGAACAGGTGAACCGCCTTTCCCAGGATGAAGGCTTTTCACAGCTCCTCTATATTGCCCAGAAGTACCTGAACAAGGTATTTACCCCCAGGGACTGTCAGATTTTCGCTTATCTGTATGAGGATTTGGGGATGAATGAGGAAGTGCTGGAATACCTGGTGGAATACTGTGTCCAGAACGGCCACACGTCCATGCGCTATATTGAGGCGGTGGCCAGGAGCTGGCATGAGAAGGGAATCCGTACGGCCCAGGAGGCAAAGGATTATTCGGCTTCCTACAACAGGGATTCGTTTGCGGTGATGAAGGCATTTGGCATAAACAGCAGGAAACCGGCCGCGCCGGAACAGAAGCTGATGGATAAATGGTTTAAGGACTACGGTTTTAGCCGGGATGTGGTGTTGGAGGCCTGCAACAGGACCATCACGGCCATCCACAACCCCAGCTTCCAGTATGCGGACAAGATACTTACGGACTGGAAGGAAGCCGGGGTCAGGGGCCTTGGGGATATCATGGAACTGGACACCAGGCGGATGGCGGCCAAGGAGGATACGGCCAGGTCCAGGGACAAGCGCCTTCAAACGTATGACACAGCCGTGTCCGGCCAGGGAAACCGTACCAGGAAAGGGGCGCCTAACCAGTTCCATAATTTTGAACAGAGGGACACGGACTATGACGCCCTGATGTTAAAGCAGGTTAAGGAATGGGTGGGGCAGCAGCCCTGATGTATAAGGAGGGCAGATAATGGCATTAAGCAATTCCCAGTATGACGCAATCATGAGGGCGTATGGAAGACAGCAGATTGAGGACCACCACCAGCTGGAGGAACGGCGCCAGGAGATATACAGGAAGCTTCCGGTGGTAAAGGAACTGGAAGCCGAGATTGCCGGCCGTTCCGTTGCCTGCGCCAGAAAGCTTCTGGAGGGGAATCCGGGCGCCCTTGACAAGCTGAAGGAGGACCTTCAGGACCTGAGGGAGCAGAAGGCCCTTATCATCCGGGCGGCAGGATATCCGGACAATTACCTGGAACTTTGGTATAAGTGCCCGGACTGCCAGGATACGGGCCTGATTGAGGGCAGGAAGTGCCACTGTTTCCTGAAGGCGCAGATGAAGCTGCTCCATGACCAGTCCAATCTGGAGGATATACTGGAGCAGGAGAATTTTTCAGCCCTTTCCTTCCAATACTATGACAATAAGGAGATACTGCCCCAGATTGGCATGACCAATGCGGATTATATGCGGCGTGTGGTCAGGGAGTGCAGGGAATTCGTGAAGCAGTTTGATAAAAACCATGAGAACCTGCTGTTTACAGGCAGCACCGGGGTTGGAAAGACATTTTTAACCAACTGTATTGCCAAGGAACTGATGAATACCTACCACTCGGTCATCTATCTCACGGCCAGCGACCTGTTCGAGATATTTTCCAGGAATAAGTTTGATTATGAGAACGCAGAGGAGATGCGGGATATGTACCGGTTCATCCTGGACTGCGATCTGCTGATCATTGACGACCTGGGCACTGAACTAAATAACAGTTTTACCTCCTCCCAGCTGTTCTACTGCATTAACGAGAGGATGAACATGAAGCGCTCCACCATTATCTCCACCAATCTTTCACCGGCCCGGCTGCGGGATTCCTATACGGACCGCGTCACGTCCAGGATCATGAGCGGATACAGGATGATTCCATTATATGGGGGAGATATCAGACTGTTAAAAAAGTAACGTATAATTAGGGCATTTCTGGGGTACAAGGGCCTTGACGAACCATGGAGAATGATGGTATAAAAGTATATGCCGGTCCGGGTAAGAAGGCCTCCGGCAAAAAACAGGAGGATGTTAACCATGTTATATGAGGAGAAAATCATTGAAACCATTCCCGTGGGTCCGTTGGGACTGATTCCGTTAAAGAGCTGTACGGAGTTGGGCGATAAGGTGAATGCCTATCTGGTGGACTGGAGACGGGAGAGGGAAAGCGAGCACAAGTCTACCATCGCATTTTCCGGATATCAGAGAGATTCCTATATTCTGGAAGCAAACACACCAAGGTTTGGTTCCGGTGAAGGAAAAGGAACAATTGAAGAATCTGTCAGAGGTGATGACCTCTATATTATGGTAGATGTATGTAATTACAGTCTGACTTATTCACTGTTTGGAATGACCAATCATATGTCTCCAGATGATCATTTCCAGGATCTGAAGAGAATTATCGCTGCAGCAGCAGGCAAGGCACGCAGAATTAACGTTATCATGCCATTCCTGTATGAAAGCCGTCAGCATAAGCGTTCCGGAAGAGAGTCCTTAGACTGTGCAATGGCTCTTCAGGAACTTGTAAATATGGGTGTTGAAAACATCATTACTTTCGATGCACATGACCCAAGAGTACAGAATTCAATTCCGTTAAAGGGATTTGAGACTGTACAGCCGATCTATCAGTTCTTAAAGCATCTGTTAAAGAATGAGCCGGATCTGCAGATCGACAGCGACCACATGATGGTCATCAGCCCGGATGAAGGCGGTACCAGCCGTGCCATCTACTTCGCAAATATGCTGGGACTGGATATGGGTATGTTCTATAAGCGCCGTGATTACACCAAGATCGTAAACGGCAGAAACCCGATCGTTGCTCATGAGTTCTTAGGTTCCAGCGTAGAAGGAAAAGACGTACTGATCATTGATGATATGATCTCTTCCGGCGAGAGCATGTTAGATGTTGCAAAGGAATTAAAGCGCAGAAAAGCAAGAAAAGTATTTATCTGTGCTACTTTCGGTCTGTTCACCGGCGGACTTGCAAAGTTTGACCAGTATTATCAGGATGGTCTCATTGACCGTATCCTTACTACCAACCTGGTATACCAGACACCAGATCTGTTAAGCAGACCATACTATATTGATGTAGATATGAGCAAGTACATTGCCCTTATCATTGATAACCTGAACCATGACGCATCCTTAAGCGATCTGCTGACACCTACCAAGAGGATCAACAAGCTTCTTGAAAGATATAAAGAGCAGCAGGCAGCTAAAAACAGCGAAAATAACGCTTGATTTGGGGCGCTGATCCAGTAAAGAATAGAACATTACAGGGGCTGTGGCAAAATAGCAGACAATAAAAGCTGTTTTGCGCAGCCCTTTTTATTAGGATATACCCTCAAAACCTTTCCTGCACCTGCTTTTGCGGCCAATTTTCCGCCAGTTGCACCCGAATTTCATCAACGTACGCACCGCGTACGCCTCAGAAATTTGGGCACAACTGACAAAAAATTTTCTCGCAAGATCAAGCACAAAAAGATTTTGAGGGTACATCAAGATGTAATGCGCAAGAGCATATCAAAATATGTGGGAAAGTTGGGAAAAGATATATGAGGGAAAAATGGTTTCGGGAACATATCTGGTGGATGAGTTTTATCCTCAGCCTGATGGTTGTATGGGTCCATTCAGAAAATGTTGATCTGTTTTTAGGTGAAATAGGAAGGGAAAGCCTGGTTTACAGGCTGGAGTTCTTTTTCGCTCAGACCTTAGGACAGATCGCAGTTCCCGGCTTTTTCATGATCTCTGCCTATCTTTTTTACAGAAATTTCCAGTTTTCAAAAACAGTTTCCAAATGGAAGAGCCGGTGCAAAAGCCTTCTTCTTCCTTATGTTTTGTGGAATATTCTTTATTATCTGGGTTACGTTGTAGTCACAAGGCTTTCTTTTGTGAAAAAGATCATTGGAAAAGAGCCGGTTGCTTTTGGTTTAAAAGAACTGTTTCAGGCGGTAGCATATTATAAATATAATCCCGTGTTCTGGTATCTGTTCCAGCTGCTGCTTTTAGTGGTTCTGGCGCCTTTTCTGTACTGGATCATCTGCCGGAAATGGAGCGGTCTGTTATGGTTGCTCCTTCTTATAACTGCTCTGTGGAAAAATGTAAGTTTACCCATCTTAAATCTGGATGCTCTGTTCTACTACAGTGCAGCCGGGTATGCTGTGCTTTTTTCTGAAAAGGTGGAAGGAGAAAATACATCTTCCGGGAAAAAAATCTGGTTTGCCATTCTTATTCTTTGCTGGCTTACCCTATGGTTTCTTGGAAGACCTGGAGCAACTTTACATTTTACACCGGTCCATACTGTTCTGACCCGTTTACTGGGAGTGCTTATTTTCTACAGCATTTTAAAAGAAATACCCTTCAGACCAGCCACTTCTACAGTAAAAAACAGCTTTTTTCTCTATGCCATCCATTTTCCATGGGCCCGTTTCTTTAACAAAGCCGGAGCTGTACTTTTTAAAGGAAATCAGGGGGCTGCAGCAGTATTTTTCCTTACTATGCCTTTTCTGATCCTTGGTATAAGCAAGGTCCTGGGAGAGCTGTTAAAACATACAGTTCCCGGAATTTATGAAATTCTTTCCGGCGGCCGCGGACAGTAAAATGCCTGATGTTGTGCACTGATGATAAATTTTTTATATAAGAAAGATGAAAGGTTGTACTTTTTCTATGAATATGTTAAAATCAGTATAAGATGTATTATAACAACTATGTTCTTGTCACAAGGACAGAAATGAGGGAATGATATGGCTATTAATAAAGAATATTCTACTCCATTGTATCAGCAGCTTGTGGATTCAGTAAAAGCACAGATTAGAGATGGCATTTTAAAAGAAGATGACCGTTTAGGCTCAGAGCAGGATATCAGCAGAGAATATAATGTCAGCCGTATCACGGTGCGTAAAGCATTCGAGATCTTGGCAGACGAAGGCTATGTAACAAAACGTCAGGGAATCGGAACTTTCGTTTCAGCCAGGAAATTAAATAATTTTAACGAAGGGCAAATGAGAGGATTTACAGAAATGTGTATTAAGGATGGTAAGGTACCGTCTTCAGAATTGATATCTGCAGGATGGGTCAGTAATTTGCCGTCTATCAGCCATCACCTTCATGTCCCAGAGGAAGAACCGATTTTAAGAGTGCTTCGTGTACGCAAATGTGATGGGGTACCTGTGATGGTGGAAGATGGTTATTTTCCGAAACGTTTTTCTTATTTGATGAGCGAAGATCTTTGTGGTTCTACGTTTGAAATATTCCGTCGACACGGGACGAAACCAAGCCATTTTAGTAAAATTATGGATATTTGCTATGCTACAAAGTTCGAGGCACAAAAGCTGGAAGTGCGTGAACGTCAGGCATTGCTTTTACAGAAAGATATGGCATTTGATCAAAATGGGGATGCGATTCATTATACAAAGTTGGTAATCAATCCGGAACGGTATAAATTAACAATTATAATGTGATCTTTATAAAATAAAAATAAAGGTGAATTTAGTAAAGTAAAAGGAATAGATATCGTAAGTTACAAAATTGATAACTTTACGGTATCTTTTTTTATACCTTGACACTGCAAAATGCACAAAAAATAATAATTAAATACCACAAAAATCACAAAAATGTAAAAACGCTATTGCCAAACATTATATAACGTTATATAATGACATCAAGCTGATACGAGATGTATCTAGAACAGAAACAGGATGTTATAAAAAGAAAGTGAGGGTAATATGGTGAAATTTGCAGCAGCAGGTTATGTATGCGTTGATTATTATCCGGATTTTAACAATCGTTATTACATAACGGGTAATGGGGTAGATGTGCTGTTCAATCTGCTGGACATAAAAAAAGGAAAAGATATGGAAGCATCCATTATTTCCGCTGTATCTGACGATGAATATGGAAAAGAAGCAGTGAAAATGTTTCGTGAAAGGAACATAGATTGTTCTCATTTGGAAGTGATACCGGAGGGAATGACCCCAAGAGTGCCATTGCATTTAGTGGATAATGACCGGGTACACGGAACTCCTGTACGGGGGATTATGAAAGATTATGAGTTTTCAAAAGAAACTCTGGAATATATCTGCCGCCATGATATGATGCACAGTGATTTTACGGGACGTTTAAATCACAGGTTGGGAGATATACGAAAAAGTGGTACAAAAGTATTTTTTGATCTTGGGAATAATCTGAAACATCCTGATTTGGAAGAGGTGATTCAAAATATTGACTGTGGTCTGGTATCTTTTGGGAATGACTTTGAAGAAGGAAAAGCATTTCTTAAGTATGCACATTCAAAAGGTGTAAAACTAATGATCGCTACATTTGGAAAGCTTGGTTCTATTGCCTATGACGGTTCAACATTTTATAAAGGCGAGATCGTTCCCGTGGAACATGTTGTAAATACGGTAGGTGCAGGTGATTCTTATTTTGCAGGATTTATAAGCGGCATAATAGACGGAAAGAGTATACAGGAATGTATGAGAAGAGGCGCTGAACAATCCGCAAAAGTGATTTCTACATTTAATCCATATCTGTAAAAAATATGAAAAGGAGTATAAATTTATGATTATTGATATTCATGCCCATCCTGTTCTGCTTGATGTAATTAATGAAGATCCGGAAGATTTGAGCTTTCGTAAGCAGCAATTTGGAGTATTCAAATCAGGACGTAATCCTATTGAATTTGAGAAACTTTTAATTGATGATGCAAGGATTGATAAAGTTGTATGGCTTCCGGAAGACTATTCCACTCAGATGGGAAGACCCATTGTCAGCAATGAAGAGATGGAAAAGATCGTAGCTTCCTGTCCAGAACGTTTTATCGGATTTGCAAGTATAGATCCAAGAGATCCAAAGGCAAAAGAAAAACTGGTATATGCTTTTGAAACACAGAAGCTTTCCGGACTTAAGTTAAATCTTTCACGCCTTCACATGTATGCAGACGATCCGCTGCTGGCACCGCTTTATGAAGTTTGTGAGGAGCATAACAAACCAATCATGTTCCACGCTGGTTACAGTTGGGAACCGGATACTCCTTCCAAGTATTCAGAACCTATCCTTTTTGAAGATGTAGCAGTCAATTATCCTAACCTTCGCTTCTGTCTGGCTCACATGGGATGGCCATGGTGGGAAGAGACCATCATGATGTTAATGAAATATCCAAATGTATATGCGGATACTTCTATGGTCTATATGGATTCTCCAAGGAATTATTATAGTCATCTGTTTTCTGTTAATATGAATTTAAACTGGCTTCAGAACTGCTTCCAGGATAAGGTTATGTTTGGTTCCAACAATCCACGTTTCCGCCATGTAAGAAGTCTGGATGGTATCCTGAACCTGCCGCTTCGTGAAGATGTAAAAAAAGCTATTCTTGGAGAAAATGCAATTCGCTTTTTAGGACTGGAGGATTAACATGGTAAAACTGTATGAAAACGAAGTTGTGACAAAACATGAATTTGAAATGATCAACATCACAAATGAAGTGAAAAAAGCAGTAGCTGACAGTGGAATCAAAAACGGAATGGTTGCTGTTATCACCAAACATACAACTACCGGAATTATGATCAATGAAGCACTTCCTTGTGTAGAAAAAGATATAGAAATGCAGCTGGAACGCATTGTTCCAAAAGATTTTCCTTACGTACATACCCATATGCTTCCAACTTATGGAACCTGTTCAGGAAATGCCCCGGGTCATTTAAAGTCCATGCTGGTAGGAAATCACTGTATTTTCCCGGTGATTGACGGGAAAATGATGACGGGCGGAGAACAGAACATATATTTTGCGGAACTGGATGGTTTACAGATCCGTCATTATTTCATTGAGGTAATGGGGGAATAGCATTTTTGTAAGGAGTGACCAATATGATCTTTGGACTGAATTTTACATTTTTATCAAAATATTGGTTCTATTATATGGACGGCTTAAAAGTAACGCTTCAGCTGGCATTCTGGACTTTGATCCTTTCCAGTATAGTTGGTGTGATCATGGGCATGATCCGTGTGCAGAACTATAAAATCATAAGTACGATCATTGACTGGTGGATTAATTTTATCCGCGGTGTTCCTATTATGGTACAGATATTCATTGTGTACTACGGGATCGCAACGTCGCTTCCACAGTTCTGGGCGGCAGTTGTATCTTTGACAGTCAATAGTTCTGTGTACATTGCAGAACATACAAGAGCCGGAATGCAGGCGGTAAACAAAGGCCAGATGGAAGCTGCCAGATGTATTGGAATGTCCAAACTACAGGCGAACTTTTACATCATCATTCCACAGGCAATTAAAAATGTGCTTCCGTCCCTGTGTAATGAATTCATCCTTCTTATTAAAAATACGTCCATTGTATCCGTTATTGCACTTCATGAGCTGACCTATACATCAAATTCAGTACGTGCTAATACGTTCCTGGCATTTGAGCCGTTGATCGTAACTGCCTTTATTTATTTTGTGATCACCTATGTCTTAAAGAAACTGGTAGGAATACTGGAGAGGAGGCTGCGTGCACATGACTGATCAGAGAGAAGCCGTGATCCAGGTAAAAGGATTAAAGAAAAATTTTGGAAGTCTTGAAGTGTTAAAAGGCGTAGATATGAAGGTTCTGAAAGGGGAAGCAGTGGTAGTGATCGGTCCGTCCGGCTCCGGAAAATCCACATTGCTGCGCTGCTTAAACCTTTTAGAAACACCTACAGGCGGTGATATCCTGTTTCACGGACAGTCTATTTTAAGAAAAGATCTGAAGTTAGATGAGTATCGTGAAAAATTTGGAATGGTGTTCCAGCTATTTAATCTGTTTGAAAATTTAAGTGTACTGGACAATGTGACCATCGGTCTGCGAAAAGTAAAAAAAATTCCCAAGGAACAAGCTGAAAAAAAGGCTATGGAGCTTTTAAAGCAGGTAGGCCTGGAAAGCAAGGCAGATGTGTATCCATCCAAACTTTCCGGTGGCCAGAAGCAGCGAGTAGCCATTGCAAGAACACTGGCAATGGATCCGGAAGTTATCCTTTTTGATGAAGCAACTTCTGCGCTGGATCCGGAAATGGTAGGAGAAGTTTTGAAAATCATGCGCCAGCTTGCGGAAAATGGCATGACTATGGTAGTAGTGACCCATGAGATGGGATTTGCCAGAGAAGTAGGTGACCGGCTGGTATTTATGGATGGAGGATATATTGTAGAGGAAGGTAATCCTAAAGATGTGATCACAAATCCACAGCATAAAAGGACGAAGGAATTTTTAAGCAAGATGTTATAAAGATAAAGAAAATATTATGACAAGATATTATTTAAGGAGGAAATGACTATGAGGAAAATGAAAAAAATGGCGGCTCTTTGTATGGCGGGCATGATGGCACTCTCTCTTGCAGCATGTTCTGGCGGTGCCAAGGAAACGACTGCAGCTGCGCCTGCGGAAACTCAGGCAGAGACTGCTGCACAGACTACAGCAGAAGAAAAAGCCCAGGAAACCACATCAGGAGCTTCCTCAGGTTCTGTTTCTCCGGAAGAATTTGCAAAACAGGAGCATGGTCCGATCTTTGAAGATATCATCAAAAACGGAAAATTAAAAGTGGGAATCATTGGAAATAATCCTACATTCTGTTTCCACACAGTTAAAGATGGCAAAGATGAGCTGGTGGGATTTGAAGTAGAAGGAATGTATGAGATGGCAAAACGTCTCAGTGATTACCTGGGGCGTGAAGTGACAGTTGATTTTTATGAAAGTGATTTTACAGGCTGTATGTCCGCACTGCAGGCAAACCAGGTATATTTTGTAACACGTCTGTCTCCTACTGATGAGCGCAAGAAGACCTGGCTGTTTACAGATGTATATCATAAATCTGATGAATGTTATGTTGCAAAGAAGGACAATGAAAACAGTGATATGTTTACCGGAACATTAAAAGGTGTTAAGGTTGCGGGACAGATGGGATCCATTGATATTACAATGACAAAATATCTCTATCCAGATGCTGAGATCCAGGAATTAGATAATACTCCGAACATGCTTCTGGCTGTTAAGAACGGAAAAGCAGATCTGGCTTGTATGAATGCAGTTTCGGCAGCAATGTCTGTAGCTGCTAATGATGATCTGGTAGTAGTGGATAAGCTTACATGGGAACCAACGGATGAATTTGATAAAGGCTGTGGTCTGTGTATGGCGTACGGAAATGAAGATTTTGCAAACTGGTGCAATGGCTTCTTCTCTGATATTAAGGCAGAAGGCTTATGGGATCAGATGCAGTCTGACGCAGCAGCAGAACTGGATGCAAAGGCTCTGGAAGACTTTATTGCACAGTAATTTTGTTATACAATTCTTTTATTTCGCTCAGTTGTTTTTTCATATAGCCGTGGTCCGGGATCTTTTCCGGGCTGCGGCCTTTTTAAACCCTTTTAATGCATCTTGCAAACAGAAAATAAATATGTTATTGTAAAACCAACTCCCGCAGGTATTCACACTGCAAAGACATTAAAAACTCCCTTCCAGGGGCATTCGCCCGCTTTTACCAAAAGGATTTACAAAGTAACTTTACAAAGAAGAAATTACATTACAAAGAAGAAATCGAAAAGCAGGTTGACAATTTTTAATAACTGTACTATGATTATGGTACACGACAGAACACTTGTTCGCATTATTTTCTCAGGAGGAGAACATGGGCAAAGAAGAAAAGATGAGCGTGAATAGAGATATGAATAAAGATGAGAAGTTAAAAGCATTAGATGCTGCTTTGACTCAGATTGAAAAGGCATACGGCAAGGGCTCCGTTATGAAATTAGGTGAGTCCGGTGTAAATATGAATATTGAAACAGTTCCTACCGGTTCCATCAGTCTTGATATTGCATTAGGACTGGGAGGTGTTCCAAAGGGAAGGATTATTGAAGTGTACGGTCCTGAGTCTTCCGGTAAGACTACCGTTGCCCTTCATATGGTAGCAGAGGTACAGAAAAGAGGCGGTATCGCAGGCTTTATCGATGCAGAACATGCCTTAGATCCTGTATATGCAAAGAATATCGGTGTAGATATTGATGATCTGTATATTTCACAGCCGGATAACGGGGAACAGGCTTTAGAGATCACAGAGACTATGGTACGTTCCGGTGCAGTAGATATTGTGATCGTGGACTCTGTAGCAGCCCTGGTTCCAAAAGCTGAGATCGATGGTGAGATGGGTGACTCCCACGTAGGTCTTCAGGCCCGTCTCATGTCCCAGGCATTAAGAAAACTGACTGCCATCATCAGCAAGTCCAACTGTATCGTTATCTTTATCAACCAGCTGCGTGAAAAAGTAGGCGTTATGTTCGGAAATCCGGAAGTTACTACTGGTGGTCGTGCCCTTAAGTTCTATTCTTCCGTCCGTATGGATGTGCGCAGGATCGAGACATTAAAGCAGGGCGGCGAAGTAGTAGGAAACCGTGTCCGCGTAAAGGTTGTAAAGAATAAGATCGCTCCGCCATTTAAAGAGGCAGAATTTGATATTATGTTTGGTAAGGGAATTTCCAAGGAAGGCGATATCTTAGATCTTGCTGTAAAAGAGAATATTGTAGAAAAGAGCGGTGCATGGTTCGCTTATGATGGCTCCAAGATCGGACAGGGACGTGAGAACGCAAAGCAGTACCTTCTTTCTCATCCTGCGATCTGTGAAGAGATCGAAGCCCAGGTACGTGTAAAGTATAATCTGCCAGGTGCTGAAGAAGCAGAGGCACAGGCAAGAGAGGCAGCTAAGAAAGAGGAAGAACTGACCGGTTCCATTCTTCCGGAAGGCACAGAAGAAGAGCTGATGGCTGGTGAGGCTGAAGAAGAATGATCGTTAAGGCAGTTGTGCCTGTAGATAAGAGAAAATGCAAAGTCTTCCTGGAGGGAGACTTTGCATTTGTTTTATATAAAAGCGAAGCAGCCCGCTTTCATATAGAAGAGGGAAATGATCTTCCTGCAAAAACATATGAAATGATCGAAGAAGAAATACTTCTTAAAAGAGCCAGGGACCGGGCATTATATCTTCTTCAGTCACAGGGCCGTACACAGGCGGAGATGATAAAGAAATTAAAAGATGACGGTTATTCACAGTCAGTTACGGAGCGTGTACTTTCATTTCTTCAGGAATATCACTTTATTGATGACAATGCCTATACAGAAAATTATATCCATGTAAATAAAGGAAGAAAGAGCAAACGGCAGATCACCTATGAACTGCAGCAAAAGGGAGTAGACCGGGATCAGATCCGCCAGATGTTAGAAGAAAATCCTGTAGACGAGGAAGAAACAGTCCGTGCCCTTTTAAAAAAGAAGACCGGGGGAAGAATCCCGGAAGATAAAAAAGAGATACAGAAGCTGGCAGCTTTTTTAGGACGGAAAGGCTTCTCCTTTGAGGTGATCAGTCGAGTTTTGAGGGATGTGGCAGATTATTAAAGAAGACCCGGCTGTCTTTTGTTTATGTTGTCGGTACAACGGGAAAATAAGAGGAATATACTTGACACAATTCTGAAAAAAGTATAAAATTAATAT
>ERZ836939.3710-NODE-3710-length-12470-cov-3.415787_pt1 | contig 12470 bp, 14 predicted proteins | sample MGYA00519912_ERZ836939 | MGnify/ENA primary metagenome ERZ836939 (study PRJEB31850, sample SAMEA3708810) | human gut metagenome | biome: human gut; feature: human-associated habitat; material: faeces | place: China | collected 2014 ... | reverse complement strand
GATTTCACTTACCAACTTTTTAATAACTGTCTGTTCTTTTTTATCAGCTGTTTCTATAATCGTTAAATATTCATCAATCAATAAAAACACTGGTTCCAGACTTTCATCTTCAAAATAATTATAAATTCCTCGTTGAACCATAGAATCATATCTCAATTGCATTTCATCTTTGAACATTTCTAAAGTTAAAATAATATTACTTTTATTGGAATCATTCGCACAGTATTGCTTAAACATGCTCTTAACCTTGCTATAATCTATCTTTTTACCATCAATACACCATACATCATAGCCTACGTTAAATATTTCCTTAAGCAAATATCTTATAAAAACAGATTTTCCCTGCCCAGTTTCACCTAACACCAAAATATGAGGATATTCTGCATAATTCCACGTCAACAAACCTTTATGATACGTACCGATAGCCATACTGTACTTATCAATAGATGTTTCATAAAGGGGCTCCAATTTCATGTAAACAACAAAATGAAAATAACCTTTTTTTGTTGTTAAATTACTCATTCCATAATCACAATGAATATCAACAGAATTTCTAAATTTCTCATATTCTTCTTCATTCACTTTTCTCAAAAATCTTAGCTTAACATATATACTCTTGTTATCATAATCATAAAGACATTTTAAAGAATGTTTCCCTTTCTCATTGACAGTATCATAATTACTGCATTCTATACGTAAGGTATTTAATATATTTAAAACCTCAAAATATCGGTTATGTTCTTTTGTGATTTTGGACTTTAAAAAATGTATACACATCAATGGGCTTTTCAAGAGATAAAACGTAAATGTAGGGATATTGCAAAGTCTCATTTTTTTATAAATCATATCAAATCCCCTCTTCCAGCACTTCCAATTTATGCATATTTACCTTTATATCATTATCTATTTTAACAATAGCCTGATTAATTTCAGTAACACGAGTTTCCTTTGCTTTCTTTTCCTCCTCACTCATTTTATTAATATTAGCCAATTCGTCTTCTAAAGCCTTTTTTTGTGCTTTAAACGTTTCATTTTCGTTATTTAAGGCTTGTTTCTCTACAAGATAGTTATTATCCAATTCCTTAATATCTTTCTTCTCAAAGTCACGATAATCAATTATAAAATCATAACTTATACCGCCTTTTGTTATTTTAAACTTAAGGTAATAAGTATCGCTTGGCATTCCAAACTGTAGAATATAATCAGTTATCAAAACCATAGAATCCTCTTCTTCAGGAATTGCTTTTCCTTTTATCAAACTCATAGGCATTTCATTTCCAGCATCTGTTTTAATATCAAATTCTATTTTGTCATTACTTTCTGCAATACAAACCTCTTTAAATGTAATTTGAGCCACATTTGTTTCACCATTCCAATAATACCCCTCATTCAAAGTCACAATCGTATCTTTAAAAGACATTTCATTTTTAGTATTCAACGTCATTCTATCACGTCCATCAGGTAACCAAAATTTTGTCGATACAAAAAAGCACAATATACATAAAATTAAAATTGTACCAAAGATAAACGGCTTGTTATAACCGTCTTTAAGAATAATATAGCCATTATCCTTTTTATTAAAAAAATTCATCATTCTTTTATCTCCTTTCAATAAATTCTCCTAATATTGTATAAAGCCCTAGCCCAATATTCGGACGTCAACACTTTATCAACTCTTACAACAGTACGCTCATTGGGTGCATGTACCATCATACCATTACCAATAAAAATACCAACATGAGAAACATAAGTAGGATCAGTTTTAAATGTCATAATATCACCTGGCTGTAATTCATGAAGTTTGACTTCTGTACCCATCTTTGATAGCTCTTGAGCTGTCGTTCTTGTAAATGTAACACCATTTTCATTGCACGCCCACCATACAAGACCGCTACAGTCAAATTCATCAGGACCCTCTGCACCCCATACATATTTACAACCTCTTTTACTTAATGCCGATTTTACAATCTTATTTCCTAGCTCACTATCTCCAGTGGGCTCATAATTATCAAAATCTCCCTGTATCCCATCATCAGGCATATCACTCGCATTGTTTGATGTTCCTGAACTCGAAACACTCGCAAACAGTATCACAATCATAAAAAAAGGAAGAAAAAAGAGTATAAGAATTTTCTTCATATACTCTATGCTCCTCCACCAAAATATTGTTTTTGAAAATTATTAACAATTGATGTTATATAATACTTTTCCCTTTGATCATCAATAACTAGGAATTTTCTTTCTCCATGCTGTCCTTTTTTAAATGTACTGACAATTTCAACATCTGTTGCGTTCATTCCTTTCACAATATTAGGTAAATCATTTAAGGACGCACCGTCTGTCATACCAACAAACTTATTCGTGCAGAGCGAAAATATTTGTCCTAAATATGATTGCTCATTTACACCAGCAGATACTTTTTTACGTGTTTCATCATAAGTATGAATAACTACCCCCAAACCAGCATATGCCTTTCTCATATATTTTAATAAATTGATTAATTTTAATAAAAAGCCTGTATCTTCAGCATATTCCAACAATTCATCAACACGCAAACCATACGTATAATATGGTCTTTGCAATTGATAAGGATATACTCCCATTTCTTTCATCTTTGCGTTATTCTTTTCTAGATTCAATCTCACAGCCATAGAAACATAATCAATCAACAATGACACATAAGCTGACTTAATTTTATTATCCTGAACCTTATCAAAAAATGAAATATCAAATATAAATGATTTTGTTAAATCAAAAGCCATGTTTGTTTTTTGGTTATAAATAAAGCCATATTTTTTTAACATATTTCCAAATGATAAACGCAGATTATATATATCTTTCTTTGCCTCATTTTCATATATACCTTTTTTCCATTTTTCATCAATTCGCTTTTGAATATCGCTTAAAACAAACCAATCTTCATTAGATAAATCATGTATATTTTTACCTAAAACACAATCTTCAAAATACCTTATACATTCTCTTTCAAAATGATCTAAAACATTTTTACGGTCTTCATTTGCTGATGTTTTAAACGTTTCTACCAATACAGCAATTTTACTTGTTATATCTGTATTTGTAATCATTCCATCATCATTCAAAGTATAGAACATTTGACATACATTCACTGTATTTCTATCATCTATAGAAACAATTGGTATCTGTTGCTTTTGTGCATATTCATTGTATTCTCCGTGTATATCAAAAGCATGAAAAGTATGGTTGCCTAAGCAAGAATAACCCTCTTCAAGAGCTTTTAAAAATGCTGATTTCCCAGCACCCATGCCACCAATAAGAATATAATTATAACTGTTATTTCTAAATGAATACAAATCAGGACAATAAAGACCATTTGCTGTATAACCAATTAGACTGCCATATTCGTCCACTTTACTGATTTCACTTTTTAAAAGTATGTCAGCCAATGTTGAAGATGCAACCATCTTTTTAACTGGATTAGAAATATCCGTTAAACTTTTCACATCACTTTCAAGGTCATTTGTTTGTATATATGCTTTCATCTTTCTAGAAATTAATTTTGTAATCACTTCATCTATTTTATTTTGTAGTTTTTCCAAAGTTAAAGCAGATACATAAAGTCTTACCGTTATGAGTTTAACCTCCTCATTCGTTTTTGTTAAATAATGATCAAAAGTATTAATTTCTTTTATTTCCCTTACCTTTTCCTTTGTTGTTCTCAAACTTTTTGTATCATCTATAGCTTCGTCATTGTGCTTGATAATTCTTTCAAAGTTTGTTGAAAAATCTAATTTTGACATATGCTCTGCATCAATTGTCACAAAAATATCCTTATCAGTTGTAAAAGCACTTAAAAAATCTATTTTACTTTCTTCAGGATAATCAAACAGCTGTAAACACGTGTAATATCTGTTTGCATGAATATAATATAACTCATGCCAAGAGTAAAAAGAATACGAAGTTATTCGATTTAATGTATCATAATTCAATTTATTAACAACTATCGCATTTTTAGCTTTATACTCCTTAAATTTCATTTTATACTTACTCAAAAACAATGCTATCCCCCCTTAATGGATCATTATTGATTCTTTCTAAAAAATTCAATAAAGTTTCTCCTTGCAAATTATATATATTTAAAAATGTACTCGCTAATTCTTCAAATTTATAAATACTATCCTCAACAAATATATAAGCTGTACAATAAGAAACTTTTTCCATAGTCTGCATAATCATATACCTATTTACGCACACCTCCGACAAAGTGCTATCTTCCTGCAACTCATTTACACGTTTTTTTAATAATTCCATATTTCTGCTAAGCATATTTTTTTGTTCATTTAACAACCAAAATTTCAACTTTCCATGACATGAAGATAAAAGTTGTGTTAACTGTCTTTTATTCTCCGCATCAATTTCAGGAGACAACCCCATAGGAACCTTAAATGAGAACTTATAAATTTTACCCTTTATTTTACTTTTTGTTAAAACAACATTTTCCTGTATATCAACTACAGAATTATATTCAACACTTTCTTTTTTTAAATAATCTTTTTTGTCATGAGAATGAACAACATATTCACCACTATGTTTAAAAATATTTTTCATTAATTTATATACCTCCTCATTTGTCTCAAATAATACTTTATACAAATCATTATCCGTTGTGCACCATTTTTACCATAATTTGATTTATTGGGATATAAAAGATAAACAACAATGCTTACAAGAAATAAAATAGCTGGTATTGAAAAATTGCTATGAACATATTCATCTACAATATGTGAACCAATCATAACAACACATAATATTATCATCATTGTGCCAAAGCTAAAACTATCAGTACTAAATGTACTCACTTTACTTTTACTGGGTATTAAAGCCATTTCTATAAACCTCCATTCTTTAATTTATCTAATAAGCCACTTAATTGCTCCACATCAACTTCTTCATAACCTAATGGTTCAGCACTTTTTGAGCCTTGCTGTTGAGCTTTTGATGATTCACGTTCACTCACAATTTGTTCTTTCATCTCTTGACGGTCTAATGAATTTTCAATTTGACTACGCATTTGCTTTTCTTTATAGTCAGCTCCATGTAATTCCACTTTTGCTTGGTCTACATATTCTGCTCGCTGTTCACCATCAATAACATCTTGCTTAACTTCCTGATATTTATAATCATCTCCATAAAGCTCAGTTTTCGCTTGGTCTGTAACCTGTGCGTGTTCATCTGCCTGAACCAATTTTTGTTTTTCTTCCTGAAGTTTATAATCATCTCCATAAAGTTCTTTTTTCGCTTGATCAGTCAATTTCGCCTTTTCTTCACCTTGAACAAGTTTATCTTTTTGCTCTTGAAGTTTATAATCATCTCCATATAGTTCTTTCTTAGCTTGCTCCGTTAACTGTTCATTTTCCTTTGCCTGTTGAAGTTTATCTTTTTGCTCCTGTAGCTTATAATCATCTCCATACAATTCTTTCTTAGCTTGTTCGTTGATGTCTTTCTGATAATCTTGTTCTTGCATCTTTTCCCTAGCCTGCTGAATATCATCTTCTGTTTTTCCCTCATGCATGGCGTCTTTAAATTCATCACCTTGCATAGCTTTATCCATTTTGTCTTGATAATCCTGACTTATTTTATCATAAGATTTTTCACCAATCTTATCAAATGCTTTCCCAGCCGATTCACCAGCATTAGAAAATGCATGACCTAACTGTTTTGCATGTCTGTTCATACTTCGACCCATTTTTTGAGTTGCAAACATTGCTCCAGCCACCTTGCCGAAATTATCTTCAATGCCTAAACCTTTTGTTATAAAAGAACTTCCAACAAAAACAGTCATTCCATAGCCCCAAATCAATAACACTTTAAATATCCAATGTATTTCACTATTTACCATAGTTGCACTCATATAAATACTAAAAAGCGACATCATGGAATATAAAACAATTTGTGCCACTAAATTATTCGCCATTGATTTACCAACTTTTCCAATATTATCAACACCAAAAAAACCTCTACCCAATGCAAACTTACCAAAAACATTAATTAAAAACCAATCTACTAATAAAAAAACATGTTTCAGCATTGCTAAAATATAAACAATAATACTTGCAATCACTGTACAGTTTACTGTCCAAAAATCTGTATTGTATCTGTAATATCGAACTTCTCCTACACCAAAAAATCCATCACCTAAAGGTTCATAAACAATTTCTCCACTTGTTTCATCAATTCGTGGGCGATCAATTAAATATGCTTTTTTCACAACTTCATTTGCATCAAAATATGGCATATCACCAGCTCGCAAATTTACTATTTCTCCTGCCTTTAACGACTTCAATACGTCTACTGTATTTTGTGCATAAATCGTATCCGATATTTCATAATCACCAGCATTGATAATGCTATCAATATCTTTCATAGTTGCATTTTTTAAATTCGTTCCCATTGACATTAATGTAGAAAATAAAACTACAGCCGTTAAACATGCAAATGCATTTCCCATGACCTTGATAGGATTTTCTACTTTTAATAATTTACATATAATTGCAATGACAAAAATAACAAAAAACACAGCATAGACCAACTGATCTAAATTATTTAATAAACTTTTAATATTCGCATCTTCCAAAATGTTAAATTTACTCATAGATTCATAAGCATCATAACAGCCATTTAATATCCAGCTTGTCATATCAAAAAACCAATTCCCTAAGCCTTTTTTAATAACACCCCAAAAATCACTTATAATTAAATAATCATGAAGATAGACGACATCTTTATATACATACTCTGCTCCATAACAGGTCATTATGTTTATATAAAAAACAGTCATAACAGCACAATTCATAAGCCATAATTTCACATTTAAAAAACACCTTTTTATTTTGTATATAATACTAATCACTCCTTTCATATTATCTACAAACAAAAAGAAAGGAAATTCCTTCCCTCTCTCTTAAAAAATACCTGTATACCAACCCCAAATATCCTGAGAATACTTAACCAGAATATAGGCAATAGCAACACAGAAAATAACAGTCTTTGCCATTTTCGAATTTCCAGATGCCCAAATAAGAGCCCCTACAACAATACCAAATCCACCTGCGGCTTCTATCCAGCTCAGTGTCTCCTGCTGTGCTCCATTCGACGCGTTGCTTAAATTATCCGATACTCCTGATGTTGCATAAACACCTGCCGTATTGTAAGCTATAAGAGAACATGTAATCAATGCACTCACAATAGCCTTTTTCTGTTTCTCTATTCTTTCTTTTATTTTCTTAAACATTTCTTTTCTTTCCTCCTTAATTTTTTTGTGGTACATCTACCACGCTTTGACCCAATAAAAAAAACAAATCAATTTGATTCAATATAACTTAAAAAATGGAATGATCGTTTCCAAAAATTCCACTTTCTAAGTTTTTGAACTGCTGTTGTTTCATTTCTTTATACATATCTCTTTTACCGAATTTAACAACCTCTAAAGTCAAATCTCCAAAACTACTAAAAATAAATTTAAACGTACACTGATATTCTTTATCCTTAAAAGTCTTTTCAAAACTTTTCATACTTATAAATTTTTCAATTTGTTTTGTTGTTAAATCATTTTGTATAAATTTCAACAATTGTTGCATGATGCTTTTGTTTGAATATAAAAGAAGTTTCTCTAATTCTTTATTAGGAACTTCTTTTCCATTTTTATTATAAGCACCACTTAATTTTAAATAACGTATTTTAATTTTCATAAATAATACCTCACTAGAAATATAAAATCTAACACAAACAATAATAGCATCATATAAATAAATACTTTTCGTTTTAAATCCTTATCACTTCTTATTAAAATATATTCTTCATATCCCACCTCCAAATAACCAATTTTCAATCCTCTTACATGATCTTTATATTCTATTCTTAGCAAATTATCTTCTACCGTTTTATCACCACTCACAAGCATACAATTTTCAAAATAATCTATATTACTTTCACCTATAACTGTAGCATTTTGAGAAATTTCACTCACGTATGTCACCATATGACATTTACACACAATAACACTATCTGTTTTTACATAACATTTTTCAAGCATCTACTGTCCTCGAATTTTCATAGTCAAATGCAACTGTCCTACATTTTCTACAGAAGTATATGAACTTATTCCCATCTTTCCTTTTAAATCAATAGAGAGAGATTTCTTTGATGCAATACTTATTAATTGTGTATAATCGTTCATTAAATTGTGATTTTGATATTCTAAATACATCTTTTTAGAATCTATTTTCATTTTCTTAAAATCTGTATCTTTATTCACTAATGTTATTCCATTCACAGTTAAACGTAATTTATTTATATCTACTATTCCAACCGAATTATTAATAATATTTAAAGGATCAATTTTAAGATTTTCTGTTCCGCCTTGCTGATAAATATTTAAGCTCTCTGGAACTATAACATCTAATGTAATAGGTTTCCAAATCGCTGTAATTGTACGACTAGAAGTGATATTGTTGTATGACCCACTCCAACCATTAAAGGTATACCCTACTCTTGTCGGTGTGGCTGGCGGTGTTGCATTGCTACCATAATTTACACTTTGGGTTTTTAAAGTGTTTCCTAAGCCATCTACAAACGTTACATTATAACTGTTTATCTTAAAATTTGGTTTAACTGTTAAGGCATTTGAATACATACCTACTTCAATTTCATACCAACCATTTTTATTTACAACAGATGATGAACCTGATGTACTCTTTATCGACCCATTATGATAATAATAAGGTGTCTGTCTTTCTGTAATGCTCCACCCTGTAAATGTATAGCCTACTTTCGACACCTTAGGCAATCGAATATAAGGTGTTGTTGCTGTGACATCAATGTTATTAAGAGTAAGAGCACTCTTGCTATTGTTAGCCCAACCACCGCTTACACTCCCGCCTAAAGAATACCAATTTTTATTTTTTTTGGTGTCAACATCATACCACAACAGTGCCGTTCCTTTTGATGGTGCAATTGCATTATACAGCGTTCCTCTTACATCTTCGGTACAGTAGTAACGTACACTTGGATTTTCTGTCACAGAAACATTACCGCTTAGATCAACATTCAGCGTTTTATTTTTAGAACTTCCATTTGCAAGAATAACCTGAAATCTCTGTTCTAATGTTTCTAAAGCAATAACTTTTGTAAAGCAACAACCTAATATCATTAAAAAAATGGTAAAACTTAATTTCCACTTTTTCATATACTCACCTACTTATAGCCAATTGTCAAAATCACTTCAAATGGACTACCAGTTACTAATTGTGTAGTAGGATTGCTTTTACCACTTAAATTCAAAGTGTGTGATGTTTCAGGATCAATTTCTATAATTTCTTTAAAATCATTAAATAAGTCATGTTCATTAATTTGCAATGACACTTGTTTAGAGTTCATAGGCATTCTTTTAAAATCACTTGTATTCTCTACTTTTGTGTAACCATTAATTGCATTCGCTTGAATATTTCTAATTTCAATAACTCCTACTAAAGAATTATTCATTACCTCTATATCTCCTACTTCTGCGTTTACATCATTTGCCTTTACAATCATATTAATACTTTCAGGGAGAGTCACATCAATAGCTGTTGGCTCAATATGCAGATTTATAGGAACACTCTTTTCTTCTGCACTCACATTTCCTAACATAAATACAGACGAAACAACCAAACTTCCTAAAATAAATATTTTCTTCTTATTCATTATTTTACACTCAATACAGTTTCAACGAAATGATAGCCCATTATTTTTTTATCTAAGTCATAGCTCTCTACTTTGCATTTTACTGTATATTCTCCTTTCTCTAATTTTTCTTTTAAATTATCTTCTTGAATTGTTCTTCCACTTTCTATTAAATAACTATCATAAATCACATTATCGTTATTATAAAAAACATAACGCATATAACGATCGTCATTTAAGTTCCTCATATTCATATTCTTCATTTTTTCTTGATTACATAAAATATAAGAAGATATGACTATTCTCATTTCTTTCATTTCACTGGTTGTTACAATATTTGCTATATTGCTATTTCCTGTACTATTTATAGGTATTGTTTTGTAATCTTTTGTAATCGCATAAACACTTCCTACTAGCAAAAATACTAACAATAAAAGCAATAACGCTATAGGATATTTCTTTTTAATAACAATATATTCATTGTTTTCATTAACTCGTAAATAGCCAAGCGTTCGCCCACAAATTTTATTTTCTAGCTCATAATATTTACCCGTATAGGATATATAAAGATTATTCTTTTCTTTATCTCTTTTGCTCAATTCATCTAAAAAAGTTTCACCAACTATAGTTATTGTTTTATCAACGTCTTTTTTAGAATAATAAGAAACACCTTTATATTTCTTAGAGCCTATGCGACTTGTAATTATTATTTCTTTCACTTTCTCACTCCTCTGCTTTCAAATATGACAAATCCATTTGAAATTGTGGTTCTAGAAAAAGGACTTCCAGTAACAGCATATCAGCAATAAGAATTTTATTTTCTTCGTCACTCAACTCATTACCAAAACTTAATTCTCTTCTTAAAACCCAAATATGTTCCTTAAGAAAATAAATGTCTTTTCCTATGTCAAATGTTTTTTGTCCATCATATTCAAAATCTTTTTCCTTATACATTTTTAAAAATGAATCTCTTAATGTTTTCAATTCCTGGAGCTTTTCAATCAATTCCAGTCGCTTAATTTTTGTAATTTCTTTTTCTAAATTCATTTTTTCTTCTCTCTTTCCTCAAATTTAATTATAATAAAAATAAAGGAGGTGCTTTCTATGACTGTCAAATCTTATACTTATGAAGATGCAATTAAGAAGTTTTATAACAATCCAGATGTCAATCGGTTGCAAAACCTAATTGCCAAAGCAACCGAAGAGGATCTGCAAATCTTAAAATCACAATCTCCAAAATTTAAAGAATATTTGGAAAAACAACCTAACCCTGAAAAACAACCATTTCTAATATGGGATTTTCCAGAGACTGTTATTAAAGATTTTATTATTGCTTTTCTTAATCACAATCTTCTTAAACAGAAACAACTTTAAAACAAATATCAATTAATAAAAAAAGATATTTTACTCAATATCTTTTTTTATACTTCTTAGTTTTAAGAAAACGTATAACGATGCACCAAATAAAATGACAAAAATACCAATTGCTGTAGAATCGTCTGTTGTTGTTATGACTGGTTTAGGAGTTTTTTCATTTTCAATGTCAATGACATGAGTATCTCCCACACCTTTTAGAGCATCATTAATATTGATTTCAATAACACTATGATTAATTTTATAACCATCAGGTTCCTTTACTTCTTTTAAGTATACTTTTCCATAGCGTAAAACAATTTGAGATAAAGCAATTCCTTTGTTACTGTTTGTTTCTAAAATATCTAATAAGTCTGTACAATTCTTATCAGCAAATATAGCAAAAGCAAATGGATTGTTTATAATCAGTTCCTTTGTATCCTTATCGATTTTATTCACCTGTAATCTTGTTAAAATTGGTGAATTATAAAAATCAACTGTTAAATTTGAAGTTGCGATAAATTCAATATCCTTATCATTTTTATAATAACCCTCTACTGTTTCAATCTCTCTAGCAATATACGTTTTGCCATAGTCAAGAACAAGTTCCATAGCCTTATCATCTGTTATAAAATCATACACAGTTTTATCTGTTTCTTTTTCTATAATCTGCATATGAACACCTTTAACAAATATCCTGCTGTCACTATCTAATTTCCTAAACTTAACAATAGGTTTATCGATCATTTCAACTTTTTGATAATCTTTAACAGTAAATTTTATATCTTCTGCTATTGTATATCCATCAGGGGCTTCAACCTCATGCAAAATTAATTCTTTATCTAAAGGCAATCCTTTACTAAAATGACTTATACCGTTACTTATCCATTCATCATAAACCTTGCCCTTTTCATCAAGAATCTGCATATGAGCACCTTTTATTAATTCACTACCATTTGTTTTTAATATTTCTGTAACTGTAATATCATTAAAAAATCGTGTTTCAAATTTCAATATGCTTTCATTTTGATTTGTATAGCTTGTATCAATATAGTAATTTAATTTGTAAGGTATATATCCCGTTGGTTCCTTGCTTTCATATATCATAAATAAAGAATTAGGATCACCAATCAATCGCACACCATCAACAACTGTTTGACCAAATTCATCGTCTATATCCTCATTCAAATCGTCATCAATAGGCATCACTCCATCTTTTGGTGTTAAATCATTAGGCAAATCAGTAATAAATTTAACTTTGCCTTTGCTGTTTGATACAACTGTTTCTAATAAAGTTCCAGCTTTTACAATCACATCACCTTTATAGTTATAAATATCTCGATTGGCTTTTAAAGTGATTTCTGCACCCTCTACATAATCCTGCGTATCACTGTCCTGTTTAGATGTTTCAATTTCTA
>ERZ836939.3695-NODE-3695-length-12516-cov-15.738625_pt1 | contig 12516 bp, 7 predicted proteins | sample MGYA00519912_ERZ836939 | MGnify/ENA primary metagenome ERZ836939 (study PRJEB31850, sample SAMEA3708810) | human gut metagenome | biome: human gut; feature: human-associated habitat; material: faeces | place: China | collected 2014 ... | reverse complement strand
CTGCGATCATGATAACGCATCCAGCGATTGTGAAGATTGTTGTACCGATACCACCGGTTGATGGAAGAGCGGAAAGCTTGCTATCTTTAACCTGAATAGTTCTATTCTGATGTTCACCTTCTTCAAGTGTTACATTAGGAATATTATTATTGACAGAATATCCTTCTGGTGCAAGTGTTTCTGTGATTACATATTCTCCAGCACCAAGACCTTTAACTGTCACGACACCCTTTTCGTTAACGGTAACATCTGTAACTTTTTGTTTTCCTTCTGGAATAACAGTATCTTCTGTGTATAATGTGTATTCGCCAGCGCTTAATTCGACAAACTCAAGAGTTGTCTCTCCTTTTTTAATGGAGAATTTGGCACCAGTTAATGGATTTGGAGTAGTTTTATTATCATCAGTTTTATTAATTGTGATAGAGCCTGAAGTACCAACTACTTCAGATGGTGTGCTATCATAACCGCTGGTTGCTTTATTGCTGTATGTACCATCATCACTGGTTACTACTGCTGTAACTTCAACACGAACTGCAGCAGCAGCATGTGCGTTTGAGGTTCCGATATAATCAGAAGTAAAACTAACAGTTACGGCTTTATCTTTAACACCTAATTCGCTGATAGTGTAGTCAACATTTTCAGTTAATTCGGTTCCACCAACAGATACTTTAACTCCAGTAACTTTCATACCAGTTGGAGTATCTGTAATAGTAAATGTTCTATTAGTATTATCGTCGGCATAACTTGGAAATACTGTGTCAATGTTAAATTCTACAGTTTCGCCTTTAATAACAAATGTCTGGTTAGAATTTTTTAATGTTTTAACTACAGTATAAGTTTCACCTTTTGCACTGATTTCTTTTGAAACAGGTTTAATTAAATTAGAATTTTCATCATAATCATAAGTACCTGTACCCATTACAGTATAGCTAGTTGTATCACCAGAAGCTGTGATTAAATATGCACCAACTTCTAAGTCTGTAAAATCGCAAGAGGTGGTATTTACATTTTCTTTTACAGCATTTGGAGATGTTGGTAAATATTTTTCAGCTAATTTAGCATAATCAATTTTTGCTGGTTTAGTTGTAAGATCAACTAAAGAAGGATCAGATTTTAATGCGTTTTTTACCCAATCTGTTACTTCCCAACTGCTAGTTGCATCGTTAAACTTAACAACCTGATAAAGATTCAAAGTAGTATTATCATTTGCTGTTAAATTTTTTACAGTAATCTTTGCTGTCGCTGCTGGTGCTGCGAATGATGTCATACTCATTCCGAATACCATTGCCAATGTCAATAACATTGCAAATAATTTTTTCATCTTTTTCATATTGTTGTCTCCTTTTCCTTTTAGGGCTGTGCCCAATTTTTTTATTGTCCCCTCATACGGGAGATTAACTTGTTTTGTGGCTGGGAGCCACTGAAAAGTAAATACGTTTGATTATCTTTCCAGCACCTCCCTGCATTTGTTTTTATATAAGATCCAAACGGCTATGAGCATTAGCATCATACCGCCGATCATATACAGGTAAATTCCGGTGCCTCCGGTTGATGGAAGTGAATATAATGGTGTGTTGTTAAAATAGTAAGTACAATTTGTAGGAGTACTATCTTCACCAGTTATTTCTACTTTTGAAACTATATTTGTTCCAGAGGTCTTTGTAATTGTCCACTGTGTAGGATTCAATGAATATCCTTCAGGTGCTTTAATTTCTTTGAATGTATAGCTATCAGTTACCCATTTGTTGAAAAGAATAGGTGTGCTACAGTTTTCATCTGCATACCATTTTACTAAACCGGTATCATCAGAAAGACCGTAATATACATTTTTAGATTTTGTTCCGGTTAATGAGAACTTAGCACCAGCCAGTTTAGGATGTTCATTTGTAGTAGGATTTACACTTGTACTTTGCTTATAGATTGCAAATACATTTACTTTGTAAATACCTTCTACAGATTGATCAACAACAATCTTTCCACCTTTTGGTACGGTTATTTCTTTTAATTTAGAATCGTTGATTGTCTTTTCTTCTGTTTGCGGTGTATCAATTGTTTTGCCAGCATCTGCTAAAATTTTGTTTCTTTCTTCAGATGTTTTCGGAATAAATGTTACTTTTAATTTGTACTGTTCAACTGTGTTACCGATTACTGTTGCTAGATGATCGCCATTTACACTTTTTGAATCAGGTACAAATTCAAACTTAAATTGTCCAACAATATCATTCGTATTAGGATAACTGTAATCTTTTGTGATGGAAGTACCAGTTCTTAAAGACTTGATTTCTTCATCAGTTAATTCTGGAATACCAGCATCGCCTAAACTAAGACTTGTTTTATCATCTAATTCGATAACTTTGTAAGCGTCCAACAGTTCTTTAGCAAAATTGTTGGAGGTAATAGTTTCATTCTTGTAGAAAGTAATTTCTTTATTATCGAGAGTATGATTTAACAGTTTTACATTTACTGACGGCTGTGGGAATGGCTTTGTATTTGTTGTTCCATCATTGAGATATATTCCCGAATCAGAACCGTTAGTAGGAATTACATTTCCACCGATAAAATCATCTTTTGCCTGAATCTGGAAGTTTACGTGCCAACCAGGATTTGTTGGATCTTCAGCATTTCTGATTTTGGCAGCATCACCAGTCCAGGTGATGGTTGTTGTTCCGTTAGCATTTTCTGTGATTACAATAGTGTTGTCAGCCTTTGTATAAGTTGTGGTATTTGTTTCGGTGTTTTTTACACCTTCTACATTGCCAACTAAAGCAATTCGGCTTGCTTCTGTTAATTTGAATCTTGTATCAATCGTATCTACGATTTTTGTAGGTGTTACGGAATACAGATCACCGATTTTGGAAGCAAGAGATTTAAAGATGTTTGCTAGTTGTGTGCTATCACCTGTAGTGAAAGCGTATTGGTTATTTCCCGAAGCTTTTGTTGCTATGTATTCGGACAAAAATGCGGTATCTGTAGTTAAGGTGTCATGATTGTAACTACTACTCCACCCATAGGTTGTTGAATGAGCATTCCTGTCATAAGAGGAATCACTATCCCCTTTATGCCAGTAAATTTGAGAATCTTTGGAATCTCTTCCAGTTTTAAAGTAACCTACAGTGTAAAGAATCGCATTACCATCATTTTCAGCTTTAATTTTTTCAGCATAATTGCAAGCTTTATTGGCAGACATACAGTTGAAACGTTGCTGCCAATCATTACTAGCGCTGCCTGCTTCATCATAATGTCCTGGCATACCATCTGTAAAAAGCAATACATATTTGTTGGAATTATTAGCAGCTTTAATTTTTGTGTATGCTTGACTTAATGCGTCTCCCATAGGGGTTCCACCATCAACTTCGGTTTTACTGTTTATGAAAGCATTTAATGTATTAACCCCAGCGTCTGTTAATGTACAATAATCCCGTACGGTTGTAGTACCGCTACTGCCTTCATTTCCGCTGAACCATACGATAGATACTTCGCTTTCAGGAGAGCTTTCTTTTAATGTTGAAATAAAGCTTTTAGCGGAATCTTTTACGGTTTTTAAACCGTCAGATCCAAGAGAATCACTTGCATCAAGTACAAGAACTACGCTTGCCTTTTGTGCTGCTATATCAGGATTTCTACCGGTAGTTGCAGCATTCAGATTAATCTGAAAGATACGAGAAGATTCATCTATTATCTCAGCAGTTTTTCCGTTTGTAAGATTCTTTTCAGCTTCTTCCTTTTCTGTACTGTTTGCAATTGCGGTTACGCTTGTTCGAGTACTGTCACCGGTTTTATACATTTTTGCTTCGGAAGTAGTAACATCTACTGTCCAGGTATCTTTTGAAGCAATGTAGCCGTTTGGTGCGCTCGTTTCTTTAATAATGTATGTACCGGAGTACAGACCGCCGAAAGTAACTGTTCCGTTTGGACTTGATACAGCAGTATCTTTTACTGTAGTTCCATCAGAAGCATATAATGTAAAGGTTGCTCCTGCTAATGCAGTACCGGAAGTAGTTGTCTTTGTAAAGGTTAAAGATTTCTCTGCTTCTTCTGAGTTAATAACTTTACTATTAGGAAGTGTAAACTCCATCTGACAGTTAGAAGCATAAGCACCACGCTCCATATAAAGGATTGTTAAGGTGTGTGTTTTATTTCTTTCATCTTCGCTTAAATTTTTTTTGTCTTCAGGTGTATAATTATCCTTTCCGAGGATGGTTTTCCAAAGGTCAACGCTTTTATCTAAAGCAGAGTGGATACCACCGAGATCGATAACTACCTTTCCTCCATTTTCATTCGCGTCTAAAACTGCCCAAAGGTCATCGTCACCTTTAAAGGTATAATTCAAATCTCCGAGATAATCTCCGATTTTAAATTCGATATCATAACGCATACCGAAATAATCATTATGATCATTGTCGTTTGCTGAATCGGGATTATCATTTCTTATAGAATCAAGAGGATAGAAATTAGCACCTTCCGTAGTGTAGCCACGTAAAACGGATTCATTATCCTTTTTCACATCGGTTAATTTATAGGTATCACCGGAACGGGAAAGGCTTAACTTATATCCGCTGAGAACCTGTTTGCCGGATTTTGTGTCTTTTGTAAAAAATCCAGGTTCGTACATTAGCTGTCCGGAAGAGTTCGTCCCCATGTTCAGAGCGCCGGTGCTGAAGTTGACACCGGTTATGATTCCGGTAGTAGCATTCTTATCACCGAATACCTTACCATTTACGTAGTTTACATTCCAATTACGTGAATCTGTATTCCAGGTATTGATGTATATATCTGATTCGTTTATCTTTACTTTTGTGTCATATTTGTTATCGTTATATTGATCTTTTATTAATCCACTTGCAAAACGGGTAGCGCTACTAGAGTTTTCATCATAATTGCTTGAATTGTTAATACTTGCATTATTGTTACCTTTGACCTGATAATCAAACATCTGTACAGATTCATCAGAAGTACCAGTTGTAGCGGTATAATATACTCGATAAGTCTGAGTGTCAGTGATTACTTCGTCACCTGATAATTCAGCGCCTGCACTATCATCTGCATTGACTTTAACAACTTTCTGAGCGGTGTAATTACTAGGTGAGCTGAGATCTTTGATTTCCTGTCCTTTGTTCAGATGAACCGTAGAATCTCTGTATAATGGAGTTGTTGTATTCTGTAAATAATGCTGAACTGTAATGTCAACGCCACCGTCTTTAGTAGTAGTAATTACATAGGTTGAAAAATGATTGGTAGTCATTGTAACGGTATCTTCAGCAGTAATTCCAGAAATATCATTTGCAGTCTGATTGGATTCATCAACATGATATACTTCTACATTTTCTGCATTTGTAAGATTTTCCTTAACTTCGCCACCTTCAAATTTGACATTTACATCGCCGGTTGGCTGTGTTTCGATACCATCTACAAGAAGCTTGATATCGTAAGCTTTATATGTAGCAATTTTGGTATTTGTTTCATCTTCTTTTTTCTTTAATGCGATTTCTACATCTTTTGTTTCTTCTTCATTTAATTCAGAAGCAGAGATCTCATAATTATTACCTTCTGGGAAAGAAGAATGAGGACCAGACATTGTAATAGTGGTTCCGTTTACTGTTGTTTGAATAGAAACATCGCTTTCTTTTTCAATGGCTTCCTGCTCAGCTACAGCAGAACTATCTTCGGTAGTAGGTTCTTCTGATACATTTTCTTCCGTTTGCTGTTCTTCTTGAGTTTCTACAGCTTGTTCTTGATTTTCTTCTGCTTCCGCTACAGGTTGTTGCTCGTCAGTCGAGTCATCCATGGATGTAGCCACCGGTTCATCTGCCATTGTAGTGGTCTGATCCTGGGCTTGCGTATCCAAATCATCAGCAAATGCTGATATCGTACTGCTAAGCACTAATACCATGCAAAGCATGAATGCTATTAAACGTTTCTTTGTATTACTTTTCATGGCGTCCTCCTTTTATTCCTCAATTCTGACTTCATAATTGTTATCAAGTGCTCCGTCTATCAGCTTCAATAATTCAAGGGCACTGCGGAAATGCTGCTCTCGCTGCTCTTCCACCCAAGTAACGCTGCCCTGCCAGGTACCGTTCTGCTGATCCATGATTTTTATTAAAAAAGTTCTTGTATTTTTTTGCTTTTTATTCATGTCAGTTTTCATCTGCCCTTCCTAATTATTTAGACTTTTTTATCTTATATAGGTATTGTATCTGACAAAGCATTACGTGAATCATTACCAATAACGGAAAATATTAACTTTTTTAAGCTATAACAAGAAATAGTCATGTTTTTGTAATAATATAATGATTTGATACCAGGGTCAAAAGGTCAGAAAGCCGATGCAAGATTGATTGCAAGAGGATTTTTGACCTCTTGACCCACCAAAAACATGAGTAAGTAGCCATTTTTCAAAGAAAAATGAGCGGATTACGAATGCTTTTGAGGACTGCGAGAGTGCAAAGCACGTAGTAATCTGATATCAAAGGGGGCAAAATACCTTTGAACCCCAACATCATGATTTGTAGGAGTGCGTAATATTTGTGTCTGACTCTACTATATGTATTGGGATATTAGAATAGAAGTAAAAGTGGGGAATAATGTGATGGAAGTGCAAAAAGTATAGATTGCGGGGAGTGCATAGAAAAGGAGTGATCTGGTTATAGCGGTGAGGGAGAGGGATTTTCCGGACAAAAAGATCCCGTGACTGATATTGGGGAGATGCACTGCATCTTAGACGGTGATCAGTCACGGGATAGGGGGTAAGGGTTATTTAGTTTTTATTCAATGCCTAATTCTTTTAATAGTTTCTTTTGATATTCGATATCTTCGGTAGCACGTTCGAGGTCATTGTAGCGTTTGGATTTTAGGAGATATTTGTTTAGTAGTTTAAATTCATTTAATTCTGCTCTGATTTCAGCGCGTCCTTCCTCTCTGCCTTCCTCTCTGGCATCTTCCTTCAAGGTTTTCTCATATAAGTCTTTGTCATATGTCGTCAGAATCATATTTGTCACCTCCGCTCGATGTTTTTTCAGAAAATCTGCCAACACGTCCTGATTAATACAGGTATCAATTGCTTTTTCTAATGCATCTTCTACAGAAGGTTCTGACTGTATATATTCCCTGACACATTGGACGAATATGGAATATTCTTCAAGCCTTCTGCAGTGCTTCATCAGTTCCTGATTGTGACCATAGTTGATGTTCAACATGGTTGCGGTGCATTCCAGGCAAGGTGCTTCGTTATCTGTATTTTCAAAGCAGTCTGAAAGCTTTAACTCCATGGAATCTGGCTGGTTTTTTGTACCATTGTAAAAGACAATATATTTCGGTTTTGGAAGCCGGACTCTTTTTTCATGGTAGATCATCAGATTATTATCTGCAACATACCCTTCATATAACCGGGAGAAATAAAAGACTCCGCGAAGTGGCATGTTTGGGTTAAAAGTGCTTTGATGCTCATACAGATTCATGGTTCCGCCAACCAAAAAGGATACATCATTTTTCATGGACAGATAAAGGACATCTTCCAATGTATTTACCTCCAGGTCATCGGGATTCTGATAGTCCGTGTGGTTGATCGCATTATAAAGCTGCAGCAGATCTTCTTTGTTATTAAAGATCATTCTCCATAACCGGTCTTTATACTGCCGGTTGTGGGGGTGTTTGCTATGGCGAGATTTTTTCTTTTGTCTTCTCATTGCTTACCTCCATTATAATAGAAAACAGTTCATAAGTAAATTCGCCATATCTCATGTTTCATGTAGATATAAAATTTTTTCTACAATCAAAGAAGTCATATATGATATATGATTCGATTTTCTACATACGCCTATTCAGATGGTACTGGAGTTTTTTGTGAAAAGCAATTAAGAAAGAATAAAATTTTTCTATAGAATTAAAAAGAAAAATCCCATGCCGGATGACAGGAAAAGATGAATTGCATCTTAGTTTGTGATCGGACATGGGAGTTATGTTTTGGGATTATTCAATGCCTAATTCTTTTAATAGTTTCTTTTGGTATTCGATGTCTTCGGTAGCACGTTCGAGGTCGCTGTAATATCGAAACAAGTTCTTTTTGACCTTTTAGCCTTACATTCCGAAATAATTTTGTACTCTTCATTCTGTATTCCTCTTTTTATTTTTGTTATGTTGTCATTTATTCTTTACGCACAAATCATAGTATCCGGTCAGAATACAGTCAATAAAATGCAAAATCACCATTTTTATTTTATTCTGGCGTACAAAAAAGTCAAATCACTTTGTTTGTTACACACAAACAGAAACCTGAAAGGTGTAAAAATCTCTTGCAAGTATATCGCAGTAAAATGATGGTAAATTCAATTATACCGGGAAAGAAGAACCAACCTGGTCGAAGTAGGATTTGGGCGGTAACTTCCACTTTGAGTATTTCAGCAAAAGCTGTATAATGAAATACAAAGAGGGACATACACGGGTGGGGTGACCCTCGAAAAAAATAATGAGATAAAGGAAATATGAAAATGAATCAAAAACCAATCATCGAAATAACTGTAAATGAGAATGCTGTGATACACTTTGAATTATGGCCGGAAATTGCACCGATTGCCTGCGCAAGTGTTATGCGACTCGCAGAGAAGAGAATATTTGACGGAAGAGCCATTGAACGTTTGGAACCGGGATTTGTCCTTCAGCCACTGTTTTTTGATGGTGTTGATCCACAAATCGATATCATGATCAAACCGGAATTTAAAACCAATCCTGAAAATGCCAAAATTACTTTTCATCGGGGGATTGTTGCCATGGCAGGAGATCCAGAGAACAGTTCCGGCAGCCAGTACTATATCACCCTTGCGGCCTCCGAGAGATTGAATGGTAATTTCACCGTAATCGGAAAAGTGATCGATGGCTGGGATGAGATTGAACGACTGGAACATGTAGAAGTAGAAGAAGCCATTGAACCGCAGTCAGGATTTGTCTATCACAGACCGGTAAAAACAGAGATGATCACGAAAGTCAGACTCATAAAATGAAATATTAAATCATTCAACGGAGAAAATGTGCTATACTGAAATCAGCATGTATTGAAAAATACAACAAAATCCAAGGAGGAAACCAAAATGGGGCAAAAAGGATTCGGGACTTTGGAATTGTACCCGGAAGAGTAAAAACAGGAGAAAGGAATGCAATTACGGACGTGCCTGGTATACGGGTAGGGCATTGTACGGTGAAGACAGAAGAAAATCATACTGGTGTAACCGTGATCGTTCCTGGACCGGACAATGCATTTGCCAAGCACTATACGGCAGCTGCATACATTCATAATGGATTCGGAAAAAGTGCCGGTGTTGTGCAGGTTGAGGAGCTGGGGACCCTCGAGACACCGATTGCTCTTACCAATACGTTAAATGTCGGAAAGGTTTTGGATGCAATGGTTGAGATCGTGATTGAACAGTGCCGGAAGGATGGAATAGAACCTCAGAGTATCAATCCGGTCGTAGGCGAGTGCAATGACTGTCGGATCAATCATATCCAGAAACGTGCAATTGGTGAAAAAGAAGTGCGCGAGGCTTTTGCATTAGCATCGGAAGAATTCGAAGAAGGTGATGTAGGTGCCGGTGCCGGTACGACCTGCTATGGCATGAAGGGTGGAATCGGTTCTGCATCCCGCGTGATCACGATTGGAGAAAAAGAATACACCATCGGTGTTCTGGTTCAGTCAAACTTTGGTGCAACGAAAGATTTTGTACTGAATGGCGAAGCTGTTGGTCCTAAAATTCTGGAATGGAAACAGGAAAAGAGTGATATGGCTGCATCTGAAGAAGATAAAGGTTCTATTATGAGTATTCTGGCTACAGACCTTCCATTGACAAGTCGTCAGCTCAAACGGATTCTGAAAAGAACCGGTGTTGGTATCGCACGAACCGGTGGTTATACAGGTCATGGCAGTGGGGAGATTATGATTGGATTTACGACTGCAAACAGAATCCCATCCGGCTATGAGGAGGAACTTGTGCAGATATCAGCAATTCCGGAAAACATAATCGACCGTGCTTTCCTTGCTGCGGCAGAAGCAGAGCAGGAGGCAATCTTGAATTCCATGACTGCCGCAAATCAGACACGTGGAATAGCAGGCGAACTGTATTACAGCCTTGCGGAATATCTTGAGGATAGAGAAAACTAAAGACTGGACAAAAGAATAAGTGCAATTAAAAAGAAAGGGGCTGTGAAATAAGTCCCTAAAAGAAATAGGACCATTCGTTCATGCGAAAGGTCCTATTTTTGTGGTAAAATTAACTTGCGATGAAAACTTTACACAATAATTATTGTAATTCAAAACAAGGATATTTACCACTGTTTCTTTCAGATTGTTTGGATCTGCTGGATCCTGTTTTAACATTTGACAGATTGATGGGAGGAATCGATTTAAACAAGTATCTGACGGATATTCCGGAGTACACAACCGGACGACTCAGATATAATCCAGTCAACATGTTAAAAACAGTACTTTTCGGATTTATGACTAGCGGCTACTGCTCTCTGAGAGAACTGGAAGACAACTGCAAAGTTAATATCAGGTTCATGTATCTCATGGATCATCAGACTCCGTCATACAGAACCTTTGGATATTTCATCAATGAAATACTTCAAGATAAGATTGAAAACATTTTTAACGACATCAATCATGCTATCTTTAACGATGAGCATGTAGATCTGCAACATCTCTACATCGACGGCTCCAAGTTTGAAGCAAACGCAAACAAGTATACCTGGGTATGGAAGAAGGCTACCGAAAAGTTCCGTTACAAGCTTTACGAAAAAATCACTGCGGAGATTGAGGAGATTAATGCAGAAATCGCATGGAGCGGGGTGCAGATCACAACAAATCCGGAGTATGTACCGGATTATCTGAATGAAATCGTTGAGCAGCTAGTACTTTTATGGGAACTGGATACAAGTACATTTGTTTACGGAAGTGGAAAGCGAAAATCCAAAGAACAGCGTCATTATGAACACTTGACTACTTTCTGTCAGAAACTTCAAGAATACATACAAAAAATTGAAATCTGTGGTCCTAATCGAAACAGTTACTCTAAAACAGATAACTCAGCTACCTTTATGCGTATCAAAACGGATTACATGGGCAATGATCAGCTTCTGCCAGCATATAATGTACAGATTGGTGTAGCAGATGAATATATTGCAGTTGTTGACGTGAACCATTATCGTTCGGATATGGATTGTTTCGTTCCTTTGATGGAGCACTTCAAACAAACTTATGGATTCTATCCCAAATATCCTGTGGCAGATGCCGGATATGGCTCATACAACAATTATATTTTCTGTGAACAGAACGGAATTGAAAAGTATATGAAATTTCCAATGTTTAAAAAGGAAACTAAGGATCGGAAATATCATGAAGATCCATTTCGTGCAGTTAACTTCAGAATTGATGAGCAAGGTGTCATGAGATGTCCTAACGATAAAGCATTCCATTTTTTATACAGAAAAAATGTGAGGGGAAATCAATACGGACGTAAGGAAGAACTGTATGAATGCGAAGACTGTAGTGGATGTCCATATGCAGAGAAATGTAAGAAAACAGATAAGAATCGAACCGTTCGGATCAATCAGGAATTAACTTCCATGCATCAGGAGGTAATCGAAAACCTAGAAAGTATCCACGGTGCGTTATTACGAATGAACCGTTCGATACAAGCAGAAGGCACTTTCGGAATAATGAAAAACGACCGTTGGTACAAGAGAATTGTCCGAAGAGGCATTCATTCAGTCAAACTGGAAGTTTTACTCGTGGCGATAGGCCATAATCTATATAAATATCAGAAAAAAAAGATGAGAAACAGAACTGCCGCATAGATTCAAAAAAAGAATTTCTATGGGGTAGGGGAAGTGCGCTTTCTTTGCGCATGATTTCAGTCATTTATACACAACAGGTACAAAAAGGGAGATGCGAAAAAACTCAATCGAGTTTTTTCACATCCCCTTTTTACTATATAATCAGGAGATTACATTAGAACTTCAAGCTTATATAATAAAGCTGTACGAATGTTGTATTGGGGGATATTATTTACCAGTATATTTCTCTTCACAGTATTTACATCTGTATACCTGCTTAACAGGGTCAGAAAGAACAAATACATGGTCAAGACCCTGTTCAATAGAAGTAATACATCTAGGATTCTTACATTTGATAACATTAGTAATCTGCTTTGGTAATGAAAGTGATTTCTTATCTACTATCTGTCCGTCTTTAATAATATTAACAGTGATATTATGATCGATAAATCCTAATACATCTAAATCAACAAGGTCAAGTCCGCCCTCAATCTTGATAATATCCTTTCTTCCCATTTTACTGCTTCTTGCATTCTTGATAATAGCAACCTGACAGTCGAGTTCGCCAAGACCAAGGTTATTATATATCATCATTGATTTGCCGGCTTCAATATGGTCTAGTACAAAGCCTTCATTAAGTTGTCCTACATTTAACATAATTACCCTCCTATATTTACTTGTTATTAAGACCAAGAA